>Ga0172376_10002699_pt1 | contig 21510 bp, 17 predicted proteins | sample Lak35m_FD_121114 | JGI IMG/M metagenome (GOLD analysis project Ga0172376, IMG submission 121114) | Freshwater microbial communities from Kabuno Bay, South-Kivu, Congo - kab_092012_35m | ecosystem: Environmental > Aquatic > Freshwater > Lake | place: Democratic Republic of the Congo: South-Kivu... | reverse complement strand
GTATTGATGACCGGCATAGGCCATGGCCATAGGTTGGGGGGCGGACTGAATCCACGCCGAAACCGAGCCCATGTCGGCAAGATTCATCCCAAGGCTCATTTCCTCCGCCAATGCCGGGTTGAATGCCGCAATCCTCATTCCTGAGCTATTCGGCTGCGGTAGATCAACCCCTAATCGCCCGGAGGTTAGGGTTTGACCCAAAGTCCGGTAATCGCTACGCCAGAAACTCAACGAAATTTGAGGGCTATCCCTAACATAAAATGGCGAGGCGCCATATAACGAGCCGGATTATCCGGGGGTAAGCCCCTGGACCGGGCATCACGAGGATCCAAATAAGCGGGATCCCTCCAGCTGGAAGGTACCGGATCGCCAGGTTCCCAGGCCCTTCCCGTTACCGGATTGGGTATAATCGCGTTAAACCGATTCCACACGTTGGTCACCTGGAGTGAAAATTCCCAGCGTACCGCCCCCTGGTTCCACCATTTGCGTAACGAAAGATCCATCCATCGTTGACCTTCCCCCAATGCCGACCATAAAGCCTCAGGCCGTGGATCACGTTCGTAAATGGGACGTCCCGAAACCGGTTCCAAGCCTTGAAAAGTAAATGGAGTATAGCGACGGCCGGACCTCAACACGCCCTCCACATAAAGCGACCAGCGATTCAAGAACTTCAATCCCCACCAACCCCTCTTGCGATCCAGGGTCAAAATAACATTGCCTTTGATATCGTAGGGAGCATCCCAGGCCAAATAGGTTTCTTTGGTATCCTGTCGGTTGCCGGTATTCAAAATGGACGTAAGAGCCTCGCTGGCCGAAGAACTTTGGCCACGAGCCACCATATAAGCCGCCGACACCTGCGATTGGAACCAATTCCCAATACGCTTAAAATAACCCAATTCCAAACCGCGAATCCGGGCATAATCCGAATTAATGCGAAGAGTACGGGTCACCTCACGACCGGTAAAATCCTTGATTTGGGTTGATGCCGCCGTGATAAAATCGTATTTGTCTTTCCAGTAGGCGGTGACCGTCAAAGCGTCGTTGGGCGTAAGCTGGGTCCGCAGGCCTAACTCATACGAAATATCCATTTCGGGATTCAAATCCGGGTTCCCAACCCGTGCTAACACCGAACGATCTTGGTACAAAGGATTAAGGCCTTGGTACATCCAGCTGGGATGCGGCATGACCATGGCATGGTTGTAATTAAAATACAAAACCTGGTTTTCTCGGATAGGAAAGGACGCCGAAAGTTTGGGCAAAAGCCTTGCTTTGGTTCGCAGTCCCATAACATTAAAGGTATTGTCGAGATAAGCGGCACGTATTTCATCCCGTATAGGTGATCGGGCATCCCCCACCGCCTTGTCCACAAAGGAACCAGGCATCCAGTACTCCAGTCTCAACCCCGCCTCGGCCACCAAACCCAAATACTTGAGCTTGTTGGAAACAAAGAAGGCCCCTCGTTTGGGCTGAACCCGCCACACATCGCTGTAATCCCCCAAACGAAAACTTTGAGAATACGTACCGTCGGCTAGCGGTATAGGTGCCCCAATCCATGGCCGAATAATATCCACCCATTGCAAGTCTTGATCTTTGAATTCTCCTCCAAAAATGAGTCGATCACCCCTTGAATTATAATAATAGTTACCGCTGGCTTTCACCGTGTATTCCAACACATAGTGATCGTGCCACAACGTCCCGATACCACCATTGTTATAAAGTCCAGGACCCGGGTTGACGAAGACCTGGGAGTCTCCGGGATTAAAATAAGTTACCGGAAAAGTAACGATCGAATTGGGGTCAAATTCGGAATCAACCTCATCCGGGCGCCAGTCCCTGCCGTTGGCATCGGCCCGCAAACGCACATAAAGCCGCGAGGCATTCACGGTATACGAAAAACGCTTGGAGGTGGTGTGATTGAGTTGAAGGCTCTCCAAATTGGTGTCGTGGGTATAGGTGAGGGCGTTGTCGGGTTGAAGGGCAAACTCAAATTGATAACCGGGCAGGAAGGGTGCGTCATTCCCAATAATCCGGAGCATGTTGACATCCTGGTTAATGGTGAGCGAACGCAGATAGGTCCCACTCAAACGCAAACCCGGATGAAACGCATAATCCAATTTGAGCATACCGGCCCATCGGTTATCCTGCATGGGGGCAAAACCTGTGGAGGGGTACAGCGAGGATTTGACCTGCTGAGCAGGCGTGCGGAAGTATTGGTCGTCAAAAGTCCCTTTGAACGAGGTAAAAACCCGAAGAGGTTGTTTGAAGACGCCCCGAATACTCCCCCCAAGCGTTCCCTCGTAGACTTGGTTGTTCCAAACGGAATTCCAATCGTCGTTAAAACCCAAGCGATCGGAGCGGGCCGTTAAGGAATAGGCCCAGCGGTCTCCCCCCGATCGGGTTTTGGTCCGAACGATACCGGCCGACCCATCCCCCTGGGATACGTCACCCCCACCGGTGGCAATTTCCATTTTGTCGATAGAATTGGTGCCCAAGTCAATCCCAAAACCAGTCCCCGCCAAGGGGTCCGTGGCCGATACCCCATCGATGACAAAGGCTGTTTCGTAAGTACGTCCGCCCCGAATGCTCAGACCTTCGGGATTCAACATGACGCCGGCCTGGGTGTTCAAGACGGATTGAACCGAGCGGGATGGGGCCGCCTCGATGCTTTCCTGTCCAATGCGTTGCTCGGTTCGGGTTTGTTCCAAATCGATGAGGGGCTTATCGCCCACAACAACCACCTCCTGGTCCATGGTCACGGCTGAACGCCGTAAAACGATGTTGAGGGCTTCGGTTTGGTTAGACCGAATGCGGATTCCGGTAAAAACTTTTTTTTCGTAGCCCAGGTAAGAAACCTCGACTTGGTAGGTTCCGCTGGGGATTTTTTGAATCAGGTAACGCCCATCCAGGTTGGAGGAACTCCCCAAGCTACTGCCTTTGATCACCACATTGACGCCAATGAGAGGCAATTGGTCGGTTCCATCCGTGACCAAACCACCCAAAGAGCCCAGACCTTGGGCAGAAGCCTGCAAGGAAACCGAAATCCAAAGGCCCACAAGGAGCAGGGCCATCCTGACGGATGCGACCTTGGGGCCACGACGAAACATAGCCCAAAATAAAGGCCAAAAACCAAACTTTGAGGCCATATATCCCTAAAGTTCTCCCAAGAGGACCCTGGTTAAACCGTACCGGAAATCCCCGTTCAAAAACTCCCTGAATCGCTGGTATCGATCCTCCTCCACCTGCAGGTCCACCCCTTCCTCCCACTGGACCCATAAACAACGCAGCCCCCCAGCCTGGGTTAGAAAATGGACGTAGGACTCCTCTACACCGACCAAATATTCCGGGGTAATGTTCTGCTCAAAATCCCGGCCACGGCTTTGGATATTGCGCATAAGTCGGCCCGGAGGGCTGCTCAAATAAACCAGGAGTTGAGGCTGGGGCAATTGTCGGTTGATGATGCCAAACAAATCCTTGAACAGAGCCGCCTCCTGAGGGGCCAAGGTCCGGGATGCAAAAATCAAACTTTTGTAGAAGGTATAGTCGGCAACCAGCCCACGGTTTTTCCAATCCAGGGCCTCCATTTCTTCGTGCATCTGCCGGTATCGTTCCGCCAAAAAAGCGGTTTCGGTCGAAAAGGCATAGCGTTCCGGGTTCTCGTAGAAAAGAGGCAAAAAAGGGTTGTCCAAGAATTTTTCGAGAAGCAAAGGCATTCCCCAATCCTGGGCAAGACGACCGGCGAGGGTGGTTTTTCCTACGCCGATATTGCCTTCGATAACAATATACCTGCGGTGATTCCCTGGAGCCACAGCTCAAGCCAAGGTTTCGGTGTGGACCCCCGTCGGTTCGTAGCGATAAGGGGATGATTCGTCGGGGCAGTGATGCAACATTTCGGCAACGTTTTGGCCCAAAACAGGGTGAACCCAGTTCGGCCATACTTCGAGCAAGGGCAAAAGGACAAAACGTCTTAAAGCCAAACGCGGATGCGGAAGCACCAGGCCTTGGGGGTCCGATCTCTGCGGGTCCTGGACTGGATGGACCTGACCTTCCAAGGCCAGAAGGTCCAAATCGATGATACGGTCCACGGTAACCCCTTCGCTTTGACGATCCCTCCCCATTTGCTTTTCGATACCCAAGAGGATGCGGAGCAGGGCTTGGGGTTCCAAATCCGTCCGCAGCAAAACCACCTGGTTGAGGTAATGATGCTGACCTGCATACCCCCAAGGCTCGGATTCCCAAACGGACGAAGCCGCAATGGGAGGAGCAACGGTGGTCTCCAGCCATTGCAATGCTTTGTGCAGGTTGGCCCAGCGGTCTCCCAGGTTGGTCCCCAGACCTATCGCAGCTTGACTATGCATCTTCTACTTTACCTTTGAATGGAATCTTCTCGAACGCCCCAAATAAATAACTGACTTAGGTTTTTGTCGCTTTTATACCCCTATTTTTTTCTCTACAACCATGAAATCCTTCTTCAAAACCGTCCTGGCAACCATGCTGGGTCTCCTCCTTTTCCAACTCCTGGGCCTGCTTATCGTGGTCATCCTCATTGTCGGTTTGGCCGCTTCAGGCGGTAGCGATTCCTCGTACACTGTTGAATCGGGTTCCGTCCTGCATTTGCGTTTGGATCAACCTTTGGTGGAGCGCGGTAACGATAACCCCTTGGCGAATGTGGACTGGGTCAATTTGCAATCCAACCAAGGTTCTACCGTTCAGGACCTTTTGGTGGTTCTGCACTACGCCTCGAAGGACCCAAAAATCCAAGGTGTCTTTTTGGATTTGACCGAGGTCCAAGGGAATATGACCCAAAGAGATCAAATCCGAGAAGGTCTGGAACGATTCAAGCGGAGCGGGAAATGGATTATTGCCCATTCCGAATCCTATTCCCAAGGCACCTTGCTTTTGGCCTCCATGGCCAGGCCACTTAGCATGGTTCCCACCGGCATGGCCATGTTCAACGGCTTGGCGACCGAGCCTGTTTTTCTCAAAGGCATGTTTGAGAAATTGGATATGGAAATTGAGCTCATCCGGGTAGGCAAATTCAAAAGTGCCGGAGAGATGTTGGTGCGGGAGAACATGTCGGAGGATAATCGATTTCAGCAAAGCGCTTTGATTCAAGGTATTTATTCCGAAATGCTCAGTAACCTGGGCAACAATCGGGGCATAGCCCCGGATTCGTTGCGACGTTTGGCCAACGAAGCGATGGTGCGCAATGCCGCATCGGCGGTCGCCACCGGCTTGATCGATACCCTCATGTACCGGGATCAGGTCTTGGAATGGGTTCAGCGCCGCACCAAAGCCAAGTCCATCGACAAAATCAAATTCGTTACCGAATCCGAATACCTCCGCAGTTTGGATGAGGACAAGCGAAATACCCAACCCGGGGTTACGCCCCCTTCCAAAGACGTCAAAAACAAAATCGCCGTCATTTATGCCGAAGGAGATATTGTTAGCGGAGAAGGAGGGGACGGGCAAATCGGAGGGGATGGGCTCAGCGCGGCCCTTCGCAAAGCCCGTTTGGACAAAAAAACCAAAGCAGTGGTGTTGCGGGTTAATTCCCCCGGTGGCTCCGCTTTGGCCTCGGATATTATCTGGCGCGAAACCCAACGGATTCGGGATGCCGGAATTCCCCTGGTGGTATCCATGGGTGGGGTTGCCGCCTCGGGGGGCTACTATATCGCCGCCGCGGCCGATAGCATTTTTGCATCGCCCAACACCATCACCGGCTCGATCGGGGTGTTTGGGTTGGTACCCTTTGTTGGGGATTTTATGAAAAATAAATTGGGGATTACCGTCGATCGGGTCACCACCGGCCCCTATGCCGATATCATGAGCTTGTCCCGCCGCATGCGCCCCGACGAAAGGGCGATTATTCAGGAAGGGGTCGATCAAGTCTACCACGACTTTGTAACCGTGGTTTCCAAAGGTCGTGGTCTACCAATGGACTCGGTCCACAGCCTGGCCCAGGGTCGGGTCTATACCGGTAGACAAGCCTTGGCCTTGGGTTTGGTGGACCGCATGGGTGGACTCAACGAGGCCATTGCTTGCGCCGCCCGCTTGGCCAAAATTTCAAGCTATCGTCTGCGGGAATTACCCGAGATCAAGGACCCGGTTGAGGAATTGGTGGGTCAATTATCGGGGGCCTATACCGAACACCAGCTCCGAAACGAATGGGGGCCTCTGTACCGACCCTATCAACAGGTACGGCCTTGGATTCAAAATGCAGGCGTTCAGGCTCGTTTAGAATTCGTTCCGCAACTGTAGACCTGGACCGTTGTCGGATCATACCGCACTGGTTCAGCGACTCCGTGTCCAAGGCGGTTCGCTGTGTTTGCTTCGTTTGAGCTCCATTGGAGATTTGGTCTTATGCACCCCGGTAATCCGTTGGCTTCAAGCCGAATTTCCCTTGGTTCGTTTGCATTTTGTTACCAAAAAAGGAATGGAGCCGTTGTTGGAGGCTCATCCCCATTTGCATCAAATTCATCTCTGGGATGGCGATGAATCCGCTTTGATTAAGCTATTGGCGGAACAAAATTTTGACGCTTGGATCGATCTTCATAACAATTGGCGAACAAGGCGTTGGTATGGGCGCATGGTTCTGCGCGGCCAAGCCATGCCTCGTCTGGCTTTGGCCAAAAACAACCTGGGCAAGTGGTGGATGGTTCAAACCAAAAAGCGACCCCATCCAACCGTTCACACTGTCCAGAAATACGAAAAAATGCTCTTGCCCTGGGGCATCAAGGACGACGGAAAGGGATTGGAGATTCACCTTACGCCTCGCTCTGGACCAAGCCTTTACGAAATCATGGGCTGGGATCCCCAACAACCTATTTTGGCCTTGGCCCTGGGTGCCCAACACGCCACCAAGGTTCTTACCGAAGAACAATGGTTGCATTTGTGCCAGAACGTACCCGGACCCTTGCTCCTCCTGGGCGGGCCCCAGGACCGGGAATTGGCGGAACGCCTTCGTATCCAAAGCGGGCGACTTGACCTCGGGCACCATTGCGGTGAATGGGGACTGCAGGAGTCGGCATGGGCCTTGTCGCAATGCGCCTGCTTGATCTGTCCGGATACCGGTTTGATGCATATGGCATCGGCCCTGGGGGTCAAAACCTTGGTGGTCTGGGGCAATACGGTCCCCGAACTGGGCATGTATCCTTGGTACCCTGAACCAGCCGCACCGGCCCTGCGTTGGCACTCCTCCAAGACCCATGGAAACACCTCCTCCATCTGGATTCAAGGATTGGGCCCATCGTCGAAAACGACATCCCAAGCACCCCCTCAACCTACGGTTGGGGGATCGGAGTACTTTGAGACCGATACCGCTTGCCGACCCTGCAGCAAATTGGGCAGCCATCAATGCCCTCGCGGACATTTTGAATGCATGAAAAACCAAGACCTGCGGTTGCTGGTTGAGCGTGCCCAAATTGCCCTTCAACCTAGCCTGACCCAACCTTCGTCATGAACGCAAGCACAGCCCCTTCGGCGACCGACCTCATCAAAAACAGCGACGGTTCCGTGTACCATTTGGGACTACAACCGGACGACCTAGCCGATCGTATTTTGTTGGTTGGTGACCCGGAAAGAGTTCCCGAAATTTCGAAGCATTGGGACCGATTGGACCTGGTACGCTCACGTCGGGAATTTGTGACCCATACCGGATGGATGGGATCGCAACGACTCACTGTTTGCAGTACCGGCATTGGAACGGACAACGTGGATATTGTTATGCACGAACTGGATGCCCTTAGGCGTTTGGACTGGGATAGCGGTTTGCCCAAGGAATCCTTTCGTCCACTCAACCTTCTTCGGGTAGGCACGGCCGGTTGCCTTCAGTCCTCCATGGACGAGGGCCAGGTCCTGGTGAGCTCGGTTGCCATCGCTTTTGACGGATTGCTATCCCATTACAGGGTTCCTTTTTTGCCCCACGAAATTTCCTTGGCCCAAAGCGCAGGCCATGCCTTGTATGGTGAAACCATGCCCGCCTCGGGTCATGCGGTTTCTGCCGATCCCCTTTGGCTCCAACGAACCGAAGAGGCTGGATTGCCTTCGGGTATCAATTGGACCTGCGCGGGATTTTACGGGCCCCAAGGGCGTAACCTCCATGGTTGGAGTTCATACCCCGATTTACTCCGCAACGCAGAAGCCTTTCGCACCACGTGGGGTGGTCGCCAACAAGGCCTATCGCATCTCGAAATGGAAACGGCCGGACTCTACGGGCTAAGCCGATTGATGGGACATCGAGCCATCTCCATAAGCGCACTGCTCGCGCACCGTTGGCATCACCGCTTTTGCCCAGAACCCCAAGCGATTATGCAAGGGTGCATCCAAAAAATCCTCCAACTGTTGAACGAACATCCCCAGGATCCGGACTAAGCCAAACCGTCTAGCGACGAGCCTCGCCACTTTGGTTTCCCAACAAATGATCGGTTCGGTTGGCATGGAGAATGCGGAATGTATCACCCTCCTTTTGGAGCACATAAAGACAAAGGTTGGCGTGGTCAAAATCATCCATGTCCGAATAAGGACGACCGGTCAATAAACATAACAACAGGCGAAGTGCACGACCATGGAGGCAGGCCAGGATTTTTTGGTACGGCGCTGCATGAAATTCATCCACTACCGGTTTCATACGAATCGCCACTTGGTTGGGGGATTCCCCCCGGGGTGGTGCTGCGTCCAAGACCCCTTTTCGCCAATTCTGTACCAATTCCTTGTAAACCCCGTCAAATTCATCAAATCGTCGGCCTTCAAAATCACCCCAATGAAATTCATTCAACCCAACCCGGGCATGCAACGGAACGTTATGGTAACGAGGATCCAAGCTAAAAGGTTCCAGCGTTTGACGGCTGCGCTGCAATAGCGAACAATAAAAAGCGTCAAAGCCTTCGCTTGCATAGGCCTGATAAAACAGTTGCGCTTGTTTTTGGCCCGTTGCATTCAACGAGGTATCGTGGCCGCTACCCTGCACCCAATCCTTGAGGTTAAAGTCGGTTTGTCCGTGTCGTAACAAATAAAGCATCGAAGCCATTGTTGTGGATTTAAAATGAAATTAGGAGTTCATGATTTCTACATTTCTTGAAGGGACCAGGTCTTCCAGGCCCGCAGTACACCTTCAAAGTCAGCTGGTAATTCAGAATCAAAAAACAAATGTTGAGCATTCTCGGGATGAACGAAGCCCAAAGTTTTGGCGTGCAAAGCCATACGAGGCATATCCCGCATGCATTGGGCCACAAAACTTCGGTACGAACCCCGCTGAGGACCGCGAACCAAGGCATCTCCCCCGTAGGTTGCATCGTTAAAAATGGGAAAACCATGCATCGAGGTATGCACCCGGATTTGGTGCGTTCGACCGGTTTCGAGCGTGAATTCCATCAGACTGACCGGCCCCCAATTCTCCAAACGGCGATAATGGGTCACCGCCGGTTTACCGGTTCGATGATCAGCAAACCCTTTCATCCTTTGACGATCCGCAGGGTCCCGGTCAATGGAAGCCCGAAAGGTGCCCTTATCGTCCGGACAACCCCAGACCAAGGCTTGGTAGGTACGCTGGATGCTGTGATCAAAAAACTGCCGAGCCAGGTGGGTCATGGCGCTTTCTTTTTTGGCGATAACCAACAAACCGGAGGTGTCTTTGTCAATTCGGTGAACGAGTCCGGGCCTTAGACTCCCATCGCTTAGGGGATGCCGGTCCACCGGAAGATCGTTAAGACGAAAGGCCAAGGCATTGACCAAGGTTCCTGAATGATGCCCATGCCCGGGGTGAACCACCATCCCCGCGGGTTTGTGTACCACCAAGAGGGCCTCGTCTTCGTAAACAATATCCAAAGGAATATTCTCGGCCAATAAACCTTTGGCACGGGGAGGATGCGCCAAAACCAACTGGACGGTATCCATGGGTTTGACCTTGTAGCTGGCCTTCACGGCAGCTCCGTTCACCAAAAGGGAACCGGCTTTGATGGCATTTTGGATGCGATTGCGCGAAATATGGGCAGTGCGCAAATCCAGGAAACGGTCAATGCGGAGGGGAGCCTGTCCCCGATCCACCACCAATCGGTAATGCTCGTAGAGATCGTCCTGGTCCTCGTCGGGGAGGGAGGATTTATCCGATTCCGGGTCTTGGATCATGGGACGAAAGTAAATCCGCTGGACCCAACCAAGTCCACTGCAGGCGATGAAAGGGCCAGACCAGGCCAGAATCTTGAAGATGGACCTCAACAGCCTCCGATCCATGCACCAAAGGCACCCAGACGACACGATTTTGGTAACACAAAACAGGCCAGTCCCGACGTAGCACTTCCCCCACCCCCTGTTGGGCCAAAAGCTCTTTGATGGGTTTGACTATTGGGGAATTCCATCCCGGTTTTTGGGGATGGACTCGATGCGATCCATGAACGGATTGCCAAGACCATGGCTGCGCTTGGGCGGCCTTGTCGTCCGTGATTTTCCAAGTCAACCGATGCCAACCGCGGGTCAAAGAACTGACAATCAACGGATCCGAAGACGATTCCTCGGACAAAACCGAAACGGACTCCCAAGGTTGGGGTTCATTTTCAAAATAACACAATGCCTTACGAAAACGAAAAACCTGTCCTTTACCGCAAGCCAATTTCTTGCCGGGCTTCAAATCCCAAGCAGCGCGCAATGCTTCCATTTGTGAGCGATTGGCTCCCAACGAGAGCCAATACCTATCCTCCAAAATGCCTTGGAGGGGTTCACGATTTTCTTGCTCCGCCAACCAAAAAAAACTACCGTAAGGGGACACCGAATGAACGGCGTTCCCCTCGTTGCGCTTGGCAATCCATTCCTTCAGGCCATGTTCCAATCGGGCCCAATCCGCAGCCTCCCGCCCCAAGGCCTCCACCCATCCCGGAAACCTACGGTTGATGAGTGGCGCCAGGTGCAATCGAATAAAATTGCGATCGTAGGTGTCACTTGCATTGCTTTGATCCGTTCGGTAGTCCCAGCCTTGGTCCTTGGCGTACGCTGCGATGCGGTCTCCCGGTATCCTGAGCCAGGGACGCCAGATATCGGGGCCATCAACCAAGCCGGCTAGCCGCGATCCACCCCGTCCTTTGAACAAGGCCAACAAAAAGGTTTCGGCCTGATCATCCGCATGATGGGCGGTGGTAATTAAGGCATTTTTCCAAGTTTCCCTCCGCAATTCCTCCAAGCGACGGTACCGGTATCGTCGAGCTTCTTGCTGCAAATTCCGACCCTGGGCCACCTGTTCATGGGCCCAATCCGTTGGAAGGGTATCCACAACGGTTTCCAAGCCGTACCGTGAGCCCAGGTCTTGGACAAAACGAGCATCCGCTAACGATTCCTCTCCCCGCAATTGATAACAACAATGGTACAAAACCGGACGTATCCCGGCACCTAACAACGCATGACACAAAGCGGTGGAGTCACGGCCTCCGCTAAGGCCAAGCAAAATAGGCCTGGTCAAAGGCCATTCCCCCCGGTGGTGCAACTGGTCCAAGAGGACCTGGCTGAGGGAATCCAAGCGTAAGGGTTTAGGATGGGTTTAGGAAGCCCGCATACCGTCCAAAACCGCCATGACATCGCGAACGGCCTCGGCAGAATCGTTGACCAGGGCCATTTCGGCTTCGTTTAATTGCAGTTCGATAATGGACTCAATACCGTTCTTACCCAATTTTACAGGAGCCCCCATGTACAGGTTATTTAAACCGTACTGTCCTGTTAACCAAGCACATACTGGGAAAATACGCTTTTGGTCTCGGACGATGGCTTCGACCATTTGGGCGGCGGCAGCACCCGGTGCATACCATGCCGATGTCCCCAAAAGATTGACGATTTCTCCCCCGCCTTTTTTGGTACGATCAATGATGGCCTCCAAGCGCGCAGGTTCGATAAGTTCGGTGACCGGAATGCCTCCAACGGTGGTGTAACGAGGCAAGGGAACCATGGTGTCACCGTGTCCCCCCATCAATACGGCCTGTATGTCTTTGGGTGAACAATCCAAAGCTTCGGCCAGGAAGGCCCGGTAACGGGCGGTGTCCAGAATGCCGGCCATCCCAAAAACCCGGGAAGAATCAACCCCGGCCGCCAAATAGGCGCAATAGGTCATCACATCGAGGGGGTTGGAAACCACCACCAGGATGGCTTCCGGAGAATAGTGCATGATTTGCTCGGTGACCGAGCGAACAATCCCGGCATTGGTCGAAATCAAATCATCCCGGCTCATGCCTGGTCTACGGGGTAGTCCCGAAGTAATAACCACGACTTGGCTGCCTGCTGTTTTGGAATAATCATTCGTGGAACCCACGGTACGGGTATCGTAGAGATGTATCGGGGCGGTCTGCCAAATATCCAGGGCTTTGCCTTCGGCAAAATTTTCTTTGATATCCAAAAGGACGACTTCGTTGGCCAATTCACGGTGGGCAATGGCATCTGCACAAGTTGCTCCGACGTTTCCGGCTCCGACAACGGTAATTTTCATGGGTTCAAGGGGTTGGTTTATGGCCTCCAAAATTAAAGCAAAACCCTGTTTTTTTAATGAAAATCAAGTCCTCTGCCTATTTTTACCCGTATTTTTGAAGATTAAGCTAAACCTAATTGTCTCCCTCCATAAATCCCCAATCTATGTCCCTTATCGCCCATCTTGGCCATCGCACAATCCGTCGGATGACACGCCTTTTGGTCCTTGCTTGTTTACCCGTTTGTTTGGCTCAACCAGTCGTTTTGGCCCAGACGGCCACCGGCGATGGGTATTGCGGAACGGGTTCTGCCCCAGCCTCCACCCTCCAATGGATCGAAGGACTGCATGCATCCGGGGTATTGAATGAATTGGCCACCGAACAAGTCCAAAACACCGTTTTTCTGCCCATTAAGGCCCATTTTATCGCCACCGATGCCGGCACCGGTCGTTATACCCTGGAGCAATTTTCGCGCAATCTCTGCGAGCTCAATAACCATTACCGTAACACCGGTATTCAGTTCTTCCTCCGAGGTGACATCAATTATATTAACAGTTCCGCTTGGTACAACCTACCCAGCTTTGCTACGGCTGGGACGATTAACGATTTGCACAATGTAACACGGGTTATCAATGTGTATTTCTGCAACCTATCAGGGATGCAATTATGTGGTTTTGCTAATTTTCCAGGAACAGGTCAACCCTCCTCCACCTTCAGACAAGGTGCCATTTACCTTAGCATTGGATGTAGCGGTTCGGGTAACTCCACTTTTGCTCACGAAATGGGGCATTTTCTGAATTTACCCCACCCCTTTCAAACCACCAGCGATGCACCGGCCGCGGCTGGGGCAGAGCGCGTAACCCGTTTGGCCAACGAAGTAGCTCCTCGACTGCCAGCCAATTGCGCCAATGCCGGAGACCGCTTCTGCGATACGCCCGCTGATTTTCGTCCAGACCGTTGGAATTGCCCTGGTCCCAACGGAACGGTTCGGGATATCAACAACGATTTATTCACCCCTGTTGGTCGTTACTATATGAGTTATGCGGATGATGCCTGCCAGGATTCATTTTCGGTCCAACAAAAAGCCGCAATGCGCGCTACCGTAACCATCACCGGAGGACAAGCCGGACCCCGTTTGTATTTACTCTCACCCCCCATGGCACCCTACGATACGATTGTGGACAGCAAACCGACCCATGTCCATCCCCTCAACAACAGCATCAACAACGTACCCAACCTCACGTTCCGATGGAACCAAGTTCCAGGGGCAACCATGTATTTGCTTCGGATTAGCCGTCAATTCACCTTCACCACGTTGATCGAAGATCGTATCGTTTACGATACGGCCTACCAATACACTGGGTCTTCTTTGAACCCCAATGTGGATTACTATTGGTCCGTGAAAGCCATCAACCACAAAGTGACTTGCGGTGCTTACTCCGCATCCACCGCAGGTAATTACTGGAAGTTCAGGACCGTGGGGGCGGCCTCAGCCCGTGATTTGGTAACAACCCCTGATTTTACCTTGTTTCCTAACCCTGCGGGTTCGGAAGGCGCGTGGATTATGTTGGAAGAATCCTACGCCAAAGAACAAATCACCCGCTTGGAGTGTTTTGATATGCAGGGTCGATTGGTGCATGCCCAAAACCTGGATAGCCACGGAACGCATCGCGTTTCGCTACCGAATGCCGGTTTAGTGCCCGGTCTCTACACCATTCGCCTAAACAACACGCTTGGAGGTATCCGTCTAGGCCGCTGGTCCCTTCGTTAATCACGCACTTCGTTCATACCTCTTGACCTTCAAACCCTTCGATATTCACCGCCTTCTATCGCCCTTTATTTGAAATCATGATAGCTAAGCTGCCCCTTTTACCATCTTGGACTAGATTACAACACGCAGCAGGTATCCTGTGGATGGCGTGGGTCCTTGGGGCTACCCAAGGGATTGCCCAAAGTAACGGGGATTGTGGAACCGGACCAGCCCCCGCCTCTACCCTACGCTACTTGGAAAGTCTGGCCTCGTCGTACGGTGCCCAGACCGAGGATACCGCATGGATCCGTTTACCGGTAACTGCACACATTGTGCGCAGCAGTTCTGGGTTTGGAGGAATGACCGAATCGGCGGTCTTTGCTACAATTTGCAACCTCAATGAGCGTTTTGTGCCCGCCAGAATTTCTTTTTACCTGACCGAGCGGGTCAAATTTATTGATAACACAACGTATTACGGAGCGACATCGTATCAACCGTTGATGACGATGATCGACCAAAACAATATTCCCAGAACCATCAATATTTACTATACGGATTTGTCCGGTATGAGTCTTTGCGGTTTTGCGTTTTATCCTTTGACAGGTCCTGGTGGTTTTCAAAACGACGGAGCAGTGGTGATGTCTTTTGGTTGTTCCCAACCCCAGGGTACAACCTTGGCCCACGAGATGGGGCATTACCTGAACCTACCTCACACCTTTGACGAAACCTCATCCAACCCTGCAGACCCCATCGCCGAACGAGTAACCCGTGATTTTAACGAAGTCGCCCCTCGATTATCGGCCAATTGTTTTAACGCCGGTGATCGATTCTGCGATACCCCATCCGACTTCATCGCCAGTCGGTGGGCCTGCCCTTCGTGGAGGGTCCAACTGGACTTGAACGGCGACCTCTTCAGACCGGATTCTTCGTATTACATGAGTTATTCCAACGATAATTGCATGTCGCGGTTTAGCCCCCAGCAAATGGCCGCGATGCGGGCTACGGTCAACAGCCCATCGGCACCCCGGGGCTACCTAACCTTAACCCCGCCCCCCGTTTTTGGTGCCCTTGTGGGCACGCCAACCAAGATTTTCCCGCAAATCACGGATACCGTCGTCCCGAACAACGCCATGTTTCGTTGGCACCCACAACCGGGGGCAAGCCTTTACCAACTTCGGATTTTTCAGTTCAATGTGAATGTTTTTGACACGTTGGTACCGGATACCTTTTATCATGCCTTGGGGAATCGCTTACGCGGTGTTCGGCAATACAGCTGGGTGGTCCGCGGTTTGAATGGCGGCGACTTATGTTCTGCTTTTTCGCCCAGAGATTCCTTTAGCACATCCACCTACGTCTTTGCTGGCATTAACGAGAATTCAACGACCTGGCAAGCGAGGGTTTACCCTACCCTATTCCAAGGAGGTGAACCATTAACCCTCGCGAATATTCAGCCAGGGTTACCCTTGTCCTGGAAACTGACCGACCAATTGGGTCGACTGGTTGGTGTTGGCGACCTATTGCCCGATGATTCCGGCGTTTTGTTGCACCTACCCGGTGATTTACCGACCGGTTCGTATCGCTTGGAGTGCAGCCAAAACAAACAACGAATGACGGTCAAACTACTACGCCTCCCCTAAAACCCACAAACCAATCGACAATGCGTTCACTCTTCCTGGTTGTTTCATGGTTCCTCCTTGTATTGGGTCTGTTGACCAGCGGGAAGGTTGGAGCCCAAATGCCTGCCCAAGGTTTGTGCGGTACAGCCTCTCCGGATTCTTCCCATTTTGCTTATTTGGAGGCTTTGGCCCAGACCTATCAGGCCGAACGGGATTCAGGAATTGTTACTCGTATCAATATTCCCTTCAAAGCCCATATCGTTCGGGCAACAGGTAACAACAATTACATGCAGGTTCCGGCCCTGTTGACAACCCTCTGCGAACTTAATCAAAAATACCGGTCCAGCGGCATCCACTTCTACCTCAAGGATCAACCCAATTATATCTACGATGGGAATTTGTTCTACCATACCGGTTGGGGGCAGGGAAATACCCAAATGACCACCTACAATGTATCCCGAGCTGTCAATGTCCATTACGTTGACTTATCGGCCATGGGGCTTTGCGGATATGCTACTTTTCCGGGATCGGGAGCCGGCACCACCCTACGCCAAGGGGGTTTGATGATGAGTGTTTCTTGTTCTCAGCCGGGCAACACGACCCTCGCCCATGAAATGGGGCATTACCTCGCTTTGCCCCATCCCTTTGAGGGCACCAGTCCTCAGCCCCAAGGCGTCTTCGCCGAGCGAGTAACCCGCAACCCCAACGATACCGCGAATGGTCGGCAACCTTCGAACTGCGCCAATGCCGGGGACCGCTTTTGCGATACGCCCGCCGACTTCATCGGCAATCGCTGGCCTTGCAATAGCGCCGCACCCCAAGCCAACGATATCAACGGCGACCCCTTTCGACCCGATGCCACCTTGTTCATGTCGTATTCTTTTGACAATTGCCAAAACCGCTTTTCCAACCAACAAATTGCGGTGATGCGCCAAACCCTTACCGGTAGCACCGGCGGTAACGGGCCTCGTTCGTACCTCTTGCTTCCACCCATGCCGGCTTACGATACGGTGAGAACGACCACGACCCTTTTGGAACCCGCGGTAGGCGCCGCTCCTTCACCGGCCAATTGGGTTTTTTTCCGTTGGACCTCGGCACCCAACGCCACCATGTATTATGTCCGGGTTGTTCGGGGCATCACGTTGATGTTTGAACGCTGGGTCAACGATACCAGTTTTCTATACACCGGACCCGATTTGGGCTCGTCCGGAAATTATTCGTTTACGGTAAAGCCTTTGAATCCTGCTTCAACCTGCGCTCCCACATCCGCCACTCGCAGTTTTAGCACCACCACCCCTTTTGGGGCCTCGGTATCGGGTTTGCTGGAGTCCAATTGGCGCCTTTACCCCACCTTGCTTTCCAAAAATCAAAAACTACACTGGCAAGCCGATGCCCCCGAGTCCGGAATGCTGCCCCAGCGTATGACCTTAATCATTCGGGACTATCGCGGTAAAGTGGTGAACACCCAAACCTACGATACCGGTGAAGGCCTTCGGGAATTGTCGGTGGACAACCTTGAGGCCGGGGTTTATTTTTTTGAGGCCAACGGTTCAAACCATAACACCCGCGCTCGGTTTATCCTTCAGGATTAAAAAGGACGTCACAAGGCCATGAAGGCGTCGGCATGTTGTTCCAACAAACGCTGGTAGGGTTCGTGGACCAGACTTTCGCCCTCCATGTAACGGTTGATTTGAATAAGCCTAGGCCTAAGGGGCAGGGTCAATGCCCCGGCATAGTTCAATACATCGGCAAAATGAGCCATCGCCAGGGCCGCACCTTGGGTTCCATCCGATAGCCCAACCATCGAAGTTTTCTTGCCTTGCAAGGACCGAGGATAGGCCATGGCATCGACAAAGGCTTTGAGAATACCCGGGTATGAACCGTTGTACTCCGGAATAACAAAAACAAAGTGCTCCAGATAATCCAGCTTTTGCTGCCAAACCTGCCACTGCGGATGCGATGAACGCGATGACTGGTACAAGACGGCAGTCAAAAAATCAGCAGGCAATTGTGCTAAATCAAAGACCTCGGTAAGCACACCGTGCCTTTGCTGTAAAATTTGTTCGTAACAACGAAGAACCTTCATCGAGGTGGAGTCTCGACGGCTGGTAGCACAGACCAAACCCACAGGTTTCGACGATTCCAAAGTATAAATTAAGAAGCTTTACGAACCAACATCCCGGCGGAGTGCAGGCGTGTCCGAACAAAATCCTTGTCCACGACTAAAGTTTCCGGGCGATTTTCGGAACCAGGCCATTCGAACATGGCCTGCCCCAACGTGGCTTCCATGATGGAACGAAGACCCCGTGCACCCAATTTCAAATCCAAAGCACAAGAAACCATTTCTTCAAGGGCATCGGGGGTAAAGGTCAAGGCCATGCCCTCCAAGGCAAACTGGTGTTCGTACTGCCGGACCAAGGCATTCTTGGGCTGCGTCAAGATGGCCATCAAGGTATCGCTATCCAAAGGTTCCAAATTGACCAAAACCGGCAAACGACCCAAAAGCTCCGGGATAAGACCGTAATGGCGCAAATCCACGGGACTAACCTGGGAAAGAAGCGAGTTACTCTGGTCGGATGAGGAAAGCTCGCTGGCCGACCGGTATCCGATCGCCTGCTTGTTCACCCTCCGCGCGATGATTTTATCCAAACCATCAAAGGCTCCACCGCAAATAAAAAGAATATTACGCGTATCCAGCGCGATATACTTTTGGTCAGGATGCTTGCGCCCCCCTTGGGGTGGCACATTCACCACGGTGCCTTCCAGCATTTTGAGAAGGGCCTGCTGCACGCCCTCCCCCGAAACATCGCGGGTTATCGAAGGGTTGTCGCTTTTGCGAGAAATTTTATCAATCTCGTCCAAATAAACAATTCCCTTTTGGGCAGCCTCCACATTGTAATCTGCGGCTTGAAGAAGCCGGGTCAAAATACTTTCTACATCTTCGCCCACATAGCCAGCCTCGGTCAAGGCCGTGGCGTCGGCAATGCAAAATGGAAGTTCCAACATACGGGCCAGGGTACGGGCCAAAAGGGTTTTACCGGTCCCGGTTTCACCCACCAAAAGCATGTTGGACTTGTCTAACTCGAGCTCCGATGAAGCGGCAGCCACCTTTTGTAGACCAGAAATTTCACCAATGCGACGATAATGGTTGTATACCGCGACGGCCATGGCTTGCTTGGCCCGGTCTTGTCCCACCACGTACTGGTCCAAAAAAGCCTTGATGGTCCTGGGATTGAACTGTTCGGAACGCGGCTTACGTCGGTTCGACTTCCTATTCTCTGTTTCCGTACCTGCTTCTGGCGGTACATCTTGCCGCTCGCGGAACATGCGGTACACGCCCGGAATGCACTGTTCACAAATTCGACCTTCGGTACCCACCACCATAAAGGCCGATTGAGAAACCGCTCGACTACAAAAGGAACAGGTCCAGGATTTGTTGGCAGGCATTAACGGGCTGCTTTTGGGTTCTTGACCAAAACATCGTCAATCATGCCATACTCTTTGGCCTCGGTTGCACTCATCCAGTAATCCCTGTCCGAGTCTTTGGAGATTTTGTCAAAGGGCTGACCGCTATGGTCGGCCAGGATTTGATAAAGTTCATCCCGCACTTTGAGGGTTTCTTTGAGGGCAATTTCCATTTCCGTTACCTGCCCCTGCATGCCGCTCATGGGCTGGTGAATCATAACACGGGCATGCTTGAGGGCTGTCCTCTTGCCAGGAGCCCCCGCACACAACAAGACCGCCGCCATGGAGGCCGCCATCCCGGTACAAATGGTGGCCACATCCGCAGAAATAAACTGCATGGTATCGTAAATTCCCAAACCGGCATACACAGAACCTCCGGGGCTGTTGATGTAAATCTGAATATCGCGAGACGAATCCACCGAATCCAGAAACAAAAGCTGGGCTTGGATGATGTTCGCTACTTCGTTGGAAACACCAACACCCATAAAAATAATACGGTCCATCATCAAACGCGAGAACACATCCATGGAAGCGATATTCATGGGGCGTTCCTCGATGATGTACGGCGTAAATCCTTGGAGTTGACGATGCAAACCACCCTCGACCGCCTTGGAATGCATTCCAAGATGTTTGGTGGCAAAAGACTCAAATTCGTTGGTAAAATTCATGGGGTATTAATTAAGAGAGGCTTATCCTAGGCGTTTGGACCAAAAACTTCGTCCAATTGGACCTTAAGGGTGTTGTAATCGGTTTCTTTGGTTTCTACCTGTATCTGCGAGCGCAGAATGTCTTCGGCGTTGCGATACTTGAGCGAATAGTAAATCGAAGACTCGTTTTGCTCCTTGGCCAAATACTCTTCGGCATAACGACGCAAAGGGATTTGTTCCGGCGAAATACCGTAGGAGGAAAATTGCTGAAACAAACGTGCTTCGGCCTCTTGCAACATCGCTTCTCGTTCGATTCGGACCTCGTGCTGCTTGAGGAGAACATCGATGATCAAATCCTTTTTGAGCTGGCGAGCAAAGGCCTCGTACTGCGCAGGGTCCTGATGATCGTGGCCATGGTCATGATGATGATCGTGGTGGTCGTGATCGTGGTGATCGTGATCGTGGTGGTCGTGATCGTGACTGGAACCGTCCTTGCCTTCGTTGCTACGAATCAAGCGACGCAAAAAAGCATCGGGCAATTCCATGGGATGTTCGCCAAAAAAAGACTCCATCAGACGGAACCGGAGCAGCTGCTCCGCTTCCTCATCCCAACGGGCTTGGATAAGATCCGCCGTTCGTTTCATAAACTCTTCCTCGTTCATGGTCTCGCCAAAAACTTTGGTAAAAAACGCTTCGTTCATTTCGGCCTTGCCTTCCCTGAAGACATTGGAAACCTCGAAGCTCCAAACAGAGCTGGACTCAGGCGCTTCGCTTTCCTCCACCTTGAAGGCTTTCGCTGCCGCTGCCCTATCCTCACCAAACAAGTCCCCGACAGTCAAGGTCCCGGTATAGCCCTTGCCTTGACCCAAAAAGGAATCGCGAACCGTTGCCGATGCCATTTCGTCCAGACCCACCAAAACCACCACTTTTCTTGCCTTATCGCCATCCCCCTGAACCGACTCAGGGCTCAACCTCAAGAAAAGCCGATCGCCCGCCTCCGCCGTTTCGGGGTAAGCCCCCTCAAAAAAGCGGGTTCTCCATTGATCAATGGTGTCATTCAATTCTTGAGGACCCGGTACGGGTTGCAACTTAGGAAAAGAACGACCTTCCATCGTCTGTATTTGAACTTGGGGGCGAAGGCCCAAATCGTATCGAAAAACAAAGGTCTTACCAAAATCCAACCCATCCGTAAAAGGGTTATGCCCACCGACCGGCAGGGGTTGTCCAAAAAAGTCCAAGCCCTCGGCCTTGGCATAGTCCATCAGCTGGTCATTGACCAAACGACTTAATTCTTCCTGGAGCACCGATATCCCATAATTCTTGAGCACGAGGCCTGCGGGGACCATGCCCGGGCGAAAACCCGGCATTTTGATGTTTTTGCGTAAATCCTTGAGTGCCTTGTCGACTTTGGGTTGATAATCCTCCGGGGTCAGGTTGAGGGTAAGGCGGGCCTCAAGATTGGACGGGTATTCGACAGAAATGTTCAAAACAACGGTTTAGAGGGTTGGACAACAAGCTCCGAACCCTTACAGGGTTCGGATGGCTTGGTGCGGATGGAGGGACTCGAACCCACACGCCTTGCGGCACCAGATCCTAAG
>Ga0172376_10002698_pt1 | contig 21514 bp, 10 predicted proteins | sample Lak35m_FD_121114 | JGI IMG/M metagenome (GOLD analysis project Ga0172376, IMG submission 121114) | Freshwater microbial communities from Kabuno Bay, South-Kivu, Congo - kab_092012_35m | ecosystem: Environmental > Aquatic > Freshwater > Lake | place: Democratic Republic of the Congo: South-Kivu... | reverse complement strand
GCCAGGGTGGCGCCGATGTCCACCGCCCGCAGCGCCTGCGGGTTGAGCGTGTCGTGGCCGAAGGCGTAGTAGACGGCGCTCGTGATGTTGAAGTCGTTGATGTGGCCGTCGGTCGCGAAGCCGACGTAGCAGGCGTTGACCTCATGGGGCGCGGCGAGTCCCACGGGATCGGGCCTGACGAGGAAGCCGTTCTTGTCGTAGTGCAGGCTCTTCTGGTCATGGTCGTAGTGGAAGCTCATCTGCGCGGTGTGGCCGGGCCAGAGGAAGTCCTGGCGGTAGTAGTTCGCGATGAAGACCTCCTGGCCGCGATCATCGAAGGAGTTGAGGAAGCTGTTCGTGTCCTTCTCGCGCTGGTCGAAGATGATGAGGTTGAATTGGTCACGGTTCGCCAGCCGCGTGCCGAAGACGCGGATGGCACGGTTGAGATCGCTGAAGATGAAGCCGCGGAAGTCGCTCGTGAACGGCTGGGAGCCGCCGCGGACCGAGAGAAAGTCGTAGTCGGGGCTCAGGTCGGCGATTTTCGCCTCGACGAACCATTCCTCGAGCGTGGCGAAGCCGCGCGACCGGCGTCGCCCCTTCGCCACGTCGGGTGAGACCACGCCGTACTCGTAGACCTCGAGGTAGTTCGAATTGAACACCGGGGCCAGCCTGATGCGCCAGTCGTTGGGCTTGAACGACTTGTCGCCGTGGTTGAGCTCCATCGCGATGGAGTAGTACTGCAGGAACAGGAAGCCGTTGGGATTGCCGAAGAAGTCCTCCTGGCCCGGTGTGGGCGTCGATTCGAACGGCGTGTCGGGCGTCGGTACCTGGCGGAAGTTGGCGATCGTGCGACTGGCCACGCGCAGGTCGAAGAAGGTGTGCTGCCCGATGATCGGGTAGTCCTCCTTGAGGAAGTTCTGCGTGTACGGATTGAAGGCGTTGCCGAGCGCGTAGGGGTAGTCCTCCAGCCGAGGATGCCCGCGGCCGTAGCGGTCCCAGGGCTGCAGGCCCAGCCGCCAACGGTCCTCCATCGGTACGAAGTGGCTCGACTCCTGCCGCTCGCTCGGCAGCACGCTCGAGGCACCCGAGAAGCCGGGCGTCGGATAGATGCCGTAGCGGAACAGGGGATCGGCCACCGGCCGCTCCCCCGCGAGATCGTATGGATTGTCGACGGGCGGCGCGAGGATCGGCGGACCCCTCGCCCCAGAGGCCGGGCTCTCGGCGGCCGGTGGCGGGAGCACGTTGACGGGATCGCGCGAGTCGTCGAACCACGAGGCCTGCAGGATCGATGGGGGCAGGCCGTCATGGGGCGGGGCGTCGACGGATGGCAACGGGAGTGGCGTCGCCGGCCAGAGCGGCGCATCGAGCACGCCGGCGAGCGGGTCCGCGGCGTTGATCGCTGCGTGGAACGCGACCCGCGCACACGATCCCGGCGCGATCGGCACGTCCGATCCGCCGCAGGCCGTCGAGGTGACCCAGCCGGCCGCGAGCACGAGGGCGCAGGTCAGCGTCCCACGGAGGGGCAGACCGTGGGCGAAGACCGCTTTGACGAGAGGCGATGACGGCACCCCGTCGGAGCCGGGGGGTTCACGACCGGTCGGCCGGGTCGCACAAGGCCACGACCGGCGTGCCGCACGGGCCGCGAGCGTGGGCCGCAGTCTGTCGGCGCTCGAGCGGCTGAAGCCCATCGTTGGGGAGGCGCGGGCGCCGTTCGGAATGGAGCGGATACGACCGGATTTCCAGAGGTATCGGCCGTGCCGGGCGGAGCGGTTGTGCGATTCCGGTGAGTTCTCCGGTCTGCGGGGCTTTTTCTGGCTCGACCGGGCAGGATGCGTCGATCTCGGAGTTTGGGCATGGGCTGCCGCGGACGGCGCCGTGACGCCTCACCGACATCTCTTCACCAGAACTCCCCGCCTGCCGACCATGCGCCAATCGCGTGCCCTTCTCGACCACCTCGTGCGCACAGGCGTGGTCATCTGGCTGCTCATGTGCGGTGCCACGCCGTCAGCGCGGGGCCACGACCACACGCCTTGGATGGGCCGGCCTGCGACAGAGCGGCGGCATTTTCAGGGTGACCAGTTCCGCCGGGCCGGCGACCCCCAGTGCATCTCGCCGCTGGCGAAGCCGACGGAGTCCCCGCATGAGATCGGATACTACGTCGGCGGCGGCGCGAGGCAGCGCAGCCACCATGCCGATGATCGCCGGGCGGCCGAGGGCGTCTGGGGCACCGACTACCGCGGGATCATCATCCCGAAGCATGTGGAACTCGGCTGGTGGCATGGCCGCCGCTACCAGGGTGGCAGCGGGTCATACCGAACCGACGGGCCGCGCGTCCTGCACCGGCCTTGAGCGTCGGACGGAACCCCGCCGGGTCACTTCCCGGGGAGTTGCCACACCGGCGAGAAGTCGGCCGGCTCGTGGACCATGCATTCCACCGCGCGTGAGAGCAGTACGAGGGACGGACCATCCCCAGGCACGGCGGCCAGCAGGTTGCCCAGCATACGGGCGGCCGTACGAAAGTCGCCCTGCTCGAAGGCCTCGAGGGCCTCCTCGTAGCGGGTGAACAACTCGCGGCGCGTCGGCTCGTCGGTGCAGTCGATCTCGTGCAGTTCGACCGGCTCGACGATGTTCACGACGCGGACGGTGCAGAGACGCCGTGTGAGGAACTCGTTGCCGACGAGCCGTCGGGTGGCCCCGGTCACGAGGGCCGGGACGCGCAGGTATTTGGTCGCACCTTCCACGCGACTGCCGAGGTTCACGCCGTTGCCCAGCGGGCCATACTTGAACTTGCGGGTCGAGCCGATGTTGCCCACCCGCGCGACGGCAGAATTGACGCCGACTCCGAAGCTGCACGACGACCCCAACCGCGGCTTCCAGCGAGCGTTGATCGGGCCGGCCTGGCGGACCATGGCGCGGGCCGTGCGGCAGGCCCGCAGGGCGTGATCGGGCTGCTGCTGAGGCGCCCCCCACATCGCCAGCACCGCGTCACCGATGTAATCGACGAGCACCCCTCCCGTGGCGACGACTTCGTCGGAGAGCGCCGAGAGCACGTCGCCGATCCACTCCATCGTGTGCGTGGGGCCGAGACACTCGCTCACCCGGCTGAAGCCGCGGATGTCGCAGAAGAGCACCGTCACTTCCGTGTCGCGGCCAGCGAGGAGGTCGGGCTGGGCCTCGAGTTCGGTGGACAGCTCCGCCGAGAAGAACTGCTCGAACTGCACCTTGCGGGCCACGGCGGCTCGCTGCTGCTCCAGCCGCGCCAGGCCCGCCGCCACTCCGCAGGCGAGCGTCTCGACGAGCAGGGCCTCCAACCGCGAGATGCCCGCACCATCCGCCTGCGTCACTCCGCGGGAGCGATGCCCGTAGAGTGCGCCGATCACCCGGTCATCACCGTCGAGGATCGGTGCGGCGACGAACGAATCGAGGGCGGCGAGGCTCGTGAGCACGTCGGCGGTCTCGTCGGGCTGGCTGAAGAAGGTGCGCTTCTCCGTGAGCAATCGTGACAGGACGCGTGTGCTCGGCCGCGCCGATGATGCCCCTGCCGTCTCGATCACCGCAGGCCGCCACGTTCCCTGGTCGTGGAGAAACACCGCGCCGAGATCGAGCCCGACGAGCCGCACGAGCGAGCGCGCCGCCTTCTGGAAGAAGTCCTCGGAGTTCGAGGCGCTCTGCAGCACCTCGATGACGTCGCGCCACCAGCAGACGAGGCCTTCGAGAGCGGGCAGGGGAATGTCGCGCAGAAAGATGCCGGCTGCACGACCTCCGTCGGCGGGCTGTCGGCCGGCAAATGGCGTCGCTCGGTCGAGCGTGCCGAGCGATGCATCCTCGTCCGTGGCCTCTGCGTCACGACTGAGCGACACGGCGACATCACCGAGCCGCAGTCTGATCGGCAGCGGACAATCGACCGCCTCGCCGGTGGTGAGGGCGGGCCGGTCGGCGCAGGGGATGGCAATCGAGTCGCTGAGGTTCGTGAGTCGCACCTGTCCGTCGCGCCCCGACTGGATGCGCAGCTGCCGTCGCGACACCTCGAGCTGCGTGGCGGCCGCCACCGGGATGCGCACCATCTCGCCGGACGTCACCGGGACGAAGAGCTGCTCGGCAGGCGTGCGGGTGACGTCGAGGCGACCGAGTTCCACGATCTGACCCGGCTCGAGCGTGACGTCGAGCGCCTGGGAGTGATTCGCTCCCGTGCCACGGATGTCCAGGCGAATCGTTGTTGCCGCCATGCCTCGGTCCCGGAGAGCCGTCTCGATCACCGCGCACGCGGACACGGCATACCCAGCCTGCCCGCCGGGGGAGAAAAGTGGAACTCCGAAACTCTTCCGAGGGGCGACGCTCGACGAGGAATCGCGATGCTCGGCGCCCGCCGTGCTCCCCGAAACGTGCTCCGCGAGGCCCGTAGTCTCGAAGCGGAACGGCGCTTTCCGCCGCCGGAGTGACGTTTCTGCGGGGGCGACCCAGCCCGTATAGTTGCGGGAAGCCGGAGGAACCGGCAGACGGAACGGAGGCGCCGATCGGCGTCGCCGTCGCCGAGCGAAATGGAGTTCGAGCGATGTGCGACACGCCTTCGGTGCGCCCGCGTCATGCCGGGGCGCTCCTGCTGGCCGGTCTCCTGACCGGGCTCCTGCACGGTCCGCTGCCGGTGCTGCCGGGACGGTGCGCCGCTCTGGTCGCGATCGCCGCGCCTCCCGAGTCGGAGGGAGGCCGGGTGGTTCCGCTCCCGGCCGTGCCCCCTGCCGAGCCCGCCAACCCGGTCCCGCTGGCGGAGGCCCTGCTTGGACCGGACCTTTCGGCGCAAACCGTCGAGCAGGCCGCCGCCAAGAGTCATGGCTGCATCACCTGCCACGCCGGCGTCGGCGACATGCACCGCAGCCCTGCGGTACGGCTGGGATGCACCGACTGCCACGGCGGCAACGCCAGCGCGCTCACCAAGCAGGCGGCGCACGTGCACCCGTGCGAGCCGGAGTTCTGGCCGACGTCCGCCAATCCGCAGCGTTCCTACACGCTGCTCAACCACGAGTCGCCGGAGTTCATCCGCTTCGTCAACCCCGGAGACCTGCGGGTGGCCCACGTCGCCTGCGGCGGGTGCCACTCGTCCATCGTTCTCCAGGTGCGCAAGAGCATGATGACCCACGGTTGCATGCTCTGGAACGCGGCGCTCTACAACAACGGCTCGATTCCGAACAAGCAGGCGGCCTTCGGCGAGAGTTACAGCACCGACGGCGTCGGCCAGCGCCTCCAGACGGTGCCGCCACCGACGCAGGATGAGACCGACCTCAAGGCGATCGTGCGCTACCTCGACCCGCTGCCTCGGTTCGAACGGCAGCAGCCGGGCAACATCCTGCGGATCTTCGAACGCGGAGGGCGCTTCCGCCCGGAGATCGGCAATCCCGAGCGGCTCGAGGAGAACGGTCGGCCCCGTTCCCGGCTGGCGGTGCGCGGGCTCGGCACGGAAAACCGCACCGACCCGGTGTTCGTGAGCCTGACGAAGACCCGCCTCCTCGACCCCACGCTCAACTTCCTCGGGACCAACGATCAGCCCGGCGACTACCGCTCGAGCGGCTGTACGGGCTGCCATGTGATCTATGCCAACGACCGCTCACCCGTGCACTCCGGCCCCTACCACGTCTACGGCAACCAGGGACGCAGCTTCTCCCCCGACCCCACGATCTCGAAGCAGGAGAGCGGGCATCCCATCCACCACCAGTTCGCCCCTGGAAACGGCATCCCCACGAGCCAGTGCATCGTGTGCCACATCCACCCCGGCACCACCGTGATGAACAGCTACGTCGGCTACATGTGGTGGGACGAAGAGACCGATGCCGAGCATGTCTACCCGCGGCAGCAGCGCTACCCGACCTCGGAGCAGGTCATCAATTCGCAGTTCCGGAATCCGAACGAGTCGGCCGTCCGCAACCTCCTCTCCGACCCCACGTTTCTCGCCAACCTCACCGACCTGAACGACCGCACCACCCACACGCAGTTCGCCGACTTCCACGGCCACGGCTGGGCCTTCCGCGCCGTCTTCAAGCACGACTGGAAGGGCAACCTGCTCGACCACCGCGGCGAGATCGTGGCCGACTCCGGCAATGAGGCGCTGCGGGCGGCGGTGCGCATGCCGGAGCGAGTCCGCGAGGTCTACCGCGATGCCGATCGGAAGACCGAGGCCCAGGTGCGGGCCGAGGAGGCGGCGGTCGCCCACGAGCGCAACGGCCTCCCCGTGCACCTGCTCGACGTGCACATGGAGCGGGGCATGCACTGCATCGACTGCCATTTCGTGCAGGACATGCACGGCAACACCAAGCTCTACGGCGAGGTGCGGGCCGCGATCGAGATCGGGTGCGTGGACTGCCACGGCACCATCGATGCCGTCTCCGCGCTGCGCACGAGTGGTCCGGCGAGCGACACGTCGAGCCCCGAGGGGGGACGCGACCTGCGCACGCTGCGCACGCCGTCGGGCAAGCGGCGGTTTTTCGTGGAGGGAGACCGCTTCTATCAGAACTCGATGGTCGAAGAGAACCTGACCTGGGAGATCAAGCAGACGAAGGCCACGGTCGACCCGGCGAGCCCGCACTACAGCCCGCTCTCGGCGTTCGCCAAGACGGTGCGCCGCGCGGACGACGGGGCGCTCGAGTGGGGCGGCGTGACCGACTCCCGCCGTTGCGCGCACCGCGAGGACCGGATGAGCTGCATTTCCTGCCACAGCTCCTGGAACCCCAGCTGCTACGGCTGCCACCTGCCGCAGAAGGCCAACAAGAAGTCTCCGTCGCTGCACTACGAGGGGGACGTGTCGCGGAACCTCGTCGGCTACAACTTCCAGACCCTGCGAGACGATGTCTTCATGCTCGGTCGCGACGGCAATGCGACGGGCAACCGCATCGGCCCGTCGCGCTCGAGCTGTGCCATCCACGTCGGCTCCTCCAACGCCAATCGCGAGTCGATCTACGTGCAGCAGCAGACGATCTCGGCGGAGGGATTCAGCGGGATCGCCTTCTCGACCAACGTGCCGCACACCGTGCGCGGCGGCCCTGACCGTTCCGTGCCGCGCGACCTGTCGCTCCATCGACCCGGCACGCACGAGACGAAGATGTGCACCGACTGCCACGTCTCGAAGCACGACGACAACAATGCCATCATGGCCCAGCTGCTCATGCAGGGCACGAACTACCTCAACTTCATCGGCAAGTACTGCTGGGTGGGGCTCGGCGACGGTGGCCTCGCGGGCGTCGTCGTGACGGAGCAGGAGGAGCCGCAGGCGGTCATCGGCAGCTCGTTCCACCGCACGGCGTTTCCCGACTTTTACGCGAAGCACGTGGCCAAGGAGGGAGTGCTCCAGCACGCCCACCACCATGCCGCCGGTGACGTCGGCGAACGGCTCGTCAACCCGCTCAAGGGACGCGAGGTGCTGCAGGTCCAGGCACGCGGGGAATACCTCTACGCGGCGTGCGGCACGGACGGGCTGCGTGTCTTCGACATCGCCTTCATCGACGACAAGGCGTTCTCGAAGCGGATCACGACCGCCCCGGTCTCACCGCTCGGACAGCAGTTCTACGTGCGCACGAACCATGCCACCGGCGTGGCGGCCCCGGCCACCACCGCCCCGGATCCCACCCGCACCCACGATCCGCGGAACTTCGAGGGGAGTGTCCATGCGCTCTACGGCTACCTGTACGTTTCCGACTTCGAGGAAGGCCTGATCCTCGTCGGGGCCGGGACGCTCCTGGACGGCAACCCGCTCAACAACTTCCTGAAGCGCGACCTGACCTTCAATCCGGGAGGCATCCTCAACGGGGCGCGCGGCGTGACCGTGGCGGGAACGCACGCATGGGTGCCGTGTGATGCGGGCGTGGTCATCGTCTCGATCGACGATCCCACCTGCCCGAAGGTGGTCGGCGTGATCGGCGCACCTCACGTGGTGCGGCCCACGTCGGTCGAGATCCAGTTCCGGCATGCCTTCGTGTGCGACGCCGAGGGGCTGAAGACCTTCGACATCACCGACCTCGCGGCGCCCGTGCCGCTGGCGACCGTTCCATTGCCGACGGCCCATCGCGTCTACGTGGCCCGCACCTACGCCTACGTCGCGGCCGGCCGTCAGGGGGTCGCGATCGTCGATGTCACCGATCCCGGCAAACCGTTCATCGACCAGTTCTTCGACGGCGGCGGCTGCATCAACGACGTGCGTGACGTGAAGCTCGGCATCACCTACGTCAGCGAGTTCGCGTACGTCGCCGACGGGGCCAACGGCCTACGGGTGGTGCAGCTCACAGGCCCCGAGACGCCGGGCAACTCGGGCTTCAGCCCGCGGCCGACGCCCCGGCTCGTCGCCACGTATCCCGTCAGGCGAGGTCTGGCCCTGTCGATCTCGGAGGGGGTCGACCGCGACCGTGCCGTGGACGAGGCGGGCAACCAGCTCTCCGTCTTCGGCCGCGTGGGTGCCCGGCCGCTCGACCGCAGCGAGCAGCTGCGGATGTATCTCTATGAAGGGCGGCTCTGGAAGGTGAGCGACGATCCATTCGACGCTGAGCTCTACCGCTTCCTCGACCCGGTGCCCACGGTCCGCGCCGCGGGGCCCCGGCAGATTCCCGCGCGTCGCTGAATGGCACCGGCGTCGCCGCGTCGTGCGGCCGGATGCATCTTGGCACCGCGTCGTCCAGCCTCACGGACCGCGCGGCGGGGATCGGATCGGCTCGGCCTTGCCCGCGGGAGCGGCGGCATTTTCAATCGCGGCGCCGAACGCCGCGCGGACGGCGGCGATGTCGGCTGTGGCGGCGGTCTCGAGTGACGTGATCCAGAAGGGTGTCGTGACCGACGGGTCCGCATGGGGTGGTGGGAAGGTGAGCGCCAGCAGCCGCGCGAGGTCGCCGGAGCGTGCCGACGCGTCCGTCGTCGTGTCGCCACGCCGGGCGGCCAACGCCCAGGCGAGAAGGCGGGCCGACTCGAAGTCGCCGACCCGCGCGCCGGCGGTGGCGAGCCGGCGAGTGACGTCGGCCTCACGGCGTGCGAGCGACGCGTCGCGCGGCCAGCCGGCGATGACGGCGATCGCCGCATCGAGCGATCCGAGCGTCTCGTGGGACAGGTCCTCGAGCCCGGCCCGATCGCCGAATGGACGTCGATTGAGCAGGACGACGTAGGGCGCGAGGAGCGCATCGACGTCGCCCCCGACACCGGCCTCCGCGAGTGCGACGTTCGCGAGGGCGCGGGGCCAGCGCACGAACGACGGCCGACCGGGCACGAGACCGCCGTAGCCTGCCTCCTGCCGCCAGCTCGGCACGGCAAGATCGTGGTGGCATGCCTGGCAGTCGTAGAGCGCCAGTTCCGGCCACGGCCGCGCGTCGCCGGCGGCATGCGCGGCGGCGTACGACTCGATGAGCGCGACGGACGCACGCAGGGTCGCAACCGCGCCGATGAGCGTGCGGGTCAGTTCGCTCGCGCCCTCGGTCGCGTAGCCGGCCTCGACGGCGGCCGCCTGCACCCGTGGCGCCTTTTCCCAGACCCGCTTCCAATGCCGCCCCATGCCCTCGCTGAACGCCTCCATCTCGAAGGCCGGCAGGGGTGGATGGCCCGCGGCGTACATCTCGTGCGAGATCACGCGTCCCGAGGCGACCTCGCCAAGGTGGCACGACAGGCAGTTGGCCGCCTTCGTCAGGGGATTGCGCAGGTCGCGCATCCCGAGCGACTCCTTCTCGGCCGAGGTGAGGAAACGCCACGCCTTTTCCATGTGCGGCTCGAAGTAGCCCGACCCGGGGCCGTGGCACGTTTCGCAGCTGATGCCGGCGTGCACGAATTCGTCTTCCTCCTCGACGGGCGGCTCCTCGACGGGTCGCGTGTGGCAGGCCACGCACGCGGCCGTCCGGGCGGCGGTGATGCCCAGCGTCCGTTCGATCGCGCGCGTGCGCGGGTTCTCGGAGGAGAGGGCGAGGTGGCTGCGCGCGTGCGCGTCGTACCGCCAGGCGGCGGTCGTCGCCTCGTCGCACCAGTCGCCCTGCGGGCTGCGGTGGCACCGCGTGCAGAGCGTCGTGCCCTTGAAGGAGAAGGCCGGCGCCGGCAGCTGCACGGCCTCGATCACCGGCTCGGCGGCGCGCGCGGCACCGCCGCCCATGACCGCGAGCGCGACGAGTGCGGCCGCCCACGCCGGGGCGTCGTGCGGCCGAGATCCTCGAGCGATCACCATCCCGGTCATGTGTCGTCGTTCCAGGCAGGTGGCTCGCGATCAGCGTCAGTCGGCCGGTCGCACGACCGGGGGCCATGGTACTTCGCGTCCCAGGGAGCGGAAACGCACTGGATCGAACCCGAGTGGTCCATCGCGGCCCGCGGGAAACCGCAATCCATCCCGCAACGCATCGAGTGCCTGCCGCGTCTCGGAGGGGACGGTCGACAGCGTGCCGGTGGGCCACGTGCCGAGCGGGGCCGGACCCGCGGCCAGTGCCGCTTCCAACGCCAGCACCCTCTGCACGGCCGAGTCCCACGTGCGCCACTCCGGGGGACGCGCGGTCACGAGGCCGTCGATCCGCTCGGGCGACACCGACAGTTCGATGTGATCACGTGACTCGAGGGCGGCCGCGGCCGTCGCGGCAGCCGCCTCGAGCGCGCGCGCCTCGGTTGCCAGGGTGGCCATGCGCTGCGGATCGGCCGCGGCCCAGCGGGCGGCGAGCACCGACTTCAGCGTGTCGATCGCGCGCTCCACCGCGGCGAAATCGGGGGCCGTGCCAGCGGTTCCACCACTCGTGAGCCAGGCCCCCGACGTCTGCCACGGCTGCCATGCCGGCGATCCTGGGACGGGATTCCGCCACTCCTCGGCGCGGCCGCCGACGAACGAGCGCGGTCCCAGCGACCGATGGCAGGCATAACAGTCGAATTCCGCGAACTCGGGCCAGACGGCCGCGGGATCGCCCGGGGCGGAGCGCCGCTCCTCCGCGTCGCGGGCCGTCCGCTCGGCCCGCACCGCCAGCAGGGCGGCCACGGCGCGCACCGTTTCCGCCTGTCCCACCGCCCACGCCCGGGCCCCGAAGTCCGCGCGCGACTCCACGGTGCGAGTCGGACTCCAGTGCCGTGCCCAGAGTCGTTGGTAGGCGGAGAACTCGAAGGCCAGGCGCGGATGGCCGGCGGCGATCAGATCGTGATCGACCTCACGGCTCTCGTCGCCCACGTGGCATGGCACGCAGTTGCGGACGCGCGCGGAGACGTCGGCGAGGTCACGATAGCCCAGCGCGCCCCGCTCCTCGACCGAGAGCGTCTTCCACGACGGCAGGGTGTGGGCCTCGCGCCACAGGGTCGCGTCACCGTGGCACGATCCACAGGCCACGCCGTCGGCCAGCACCTCCCGGGGCAGCGTCTGGCGTGCCTCGGCCTGCATGGAGTGGCAGGCGAGGCAGGCCTCCGCGCGATGAGCCGGCCCGATGCCCAGGAGGTTCGCCATCCGCTGCGACCGCGGCTGGTGGAGCGTCTCGTAGGCTCCCGCGTGCGGATCATCCTTCGCCCAGATCGTGAATGCGAAGGACAGCACGTCCCGGTTGCCCGCCTGGGGCCCGCCATGGCACGCGGTGGTCCCGCACGACGACGCGCCCAGTGCCGTGGCGGCGGCGTCGGGAACCATGCCCGCGTAGGTGCCCTGGCCGATGCCGCCATCGGCGGTCGCCTGGCCGTCGGCGGAGATCACCTGCGGACAGACGTCGGATCGGCAGGGTTGGGACTGCGCCTGCGCGGTGCCGCCGGCCTCCCACGCCGTGAGGCCCGCGACGAGGAGAAGCACGGATCGACGCATACGACAGCGACGTGGCGGCTGGTGGTCGCCCGCGATCGACCGCACCGCCGGGCGCGGACAGTTCCGCAGGGAAATCGACGCCGTGCCCCCCCGGCGCCCATGGCCCCGTGAAAAATTTCCGAGCCTCCGGATTGCGACGGTCATGCGGCATTTTCAGATCGGTGCGGGCTTCGGGTACGCTTCGCAGACGCTTCGCGGGCCGGGATGCATCCGGCTCGCGCCGCATGGACGGCCGTGGCTCGTCGTGCCCGTCGGCACGGGCCCTTGCGGGTCGCCGCGGCGCGGCGGCTAGGCCCGGAGCGACGCCCCGGGCGTGGAGGTTTCTCAGTGATCGTCGGTGGATCGACCTGGCATCGCGATCGGCGCTGGATCGTCGGGACGGCTCTCGTCGCGGTGCTCGCGGTCGCTGCCTACGTGATCGAGTGGAGGGATCTCGGCCGGCTTCCCGGAGGCAGCAGTCGCACGGGGTTCGTGTGCGGCGTCATCGGCGGGCTCATCATCCTCTTCGAACTGCTGCTCTGGCCGAGACGGCGCGTGCGGTCGTGGCGGATCGGCTCCGCGCAGTCGTGGCTGCGGGCGCACGTCTGGCTCGGACTGCTCGCCGTGCCGCTCGTGATCCTGCACGCGCGGCTGCTGTTCATCGGCGGCTGGCTGAACGTCGCCCTGGTCGTGCTCTTTCTCGTCGTCATCGCCAGCGGAATCTGGGGGCTCGCGCTCCAGCAGTTCCTGCCACGGATGCTTCTCGAGCAGGTGCCGGCCGAGACGATCCGTGAGCAGATCGACCACGTCGCCGCGGTGCAGTGCCACGACCTCGAACGGCTCGTGCGGGCGCTCTGCGAGCCCGGTGGGGTTCACGCATCGGATGGACACGCGGACGAGCCGGGAGTCGAGGCCGCCTTCGACGAGGGAGATCACGCGGTCGTCACGGGGTATCGTTCGCTCACGGGCATCCAGGGCCGCGTGCTCGAGAGCGTGCCGGTCTACGCTCGGATACCGGGAACAGCCGCGCTCTCCCGGCGGTTTTTCACCGACATTCGGCCGTATCTGCTGCAGGGCGCCGCGGGCGGCTCACGAATGGCGTCGCCCGTGGATGCCCGGCGGGTGCTGTCCGGCCTGAGCGAGATCGCGCCGGCCGAGGCGGGCGACCTCATCGAGCGGATTGCCGCCGCCTGTGAGACCCGCCGGCAGTTCGATCTCCAGGCCCGCATCCACGGCTGGCTGCACGGCTGGCTCCTCGTGCATGTGCCGCTTTCGTTCGCGCTGGGCGTGCTCCTCGCCGTCCACGTGCCGCTGGCACTCTGGTACTGGTGACGCCCACAGTCCCCCCACGGCCCTGCGACGTCCGACCGATGGCTCCCCACGACACGCCCTCCCGATCCGCAGCCATCGGCGCCCGGCCGAGCACGCGTGAACAGGCCTCACGGATCGAGCGTGACTATTACCGACGCCGGTCCCCCCTCGCCGGGGTCCGCCGCTGGCTCGGCCTCGCGGCGGTCCTCGCCGGCGGTGGCTGGTGCGCGTGGGCGGCCGTCGACGCGCGGCGACATGTCGCGCCGGGGCCCGTGACCGCCGTGCATGCGACCTGGGAACGCGACTGCAACGCCTGCCACGTGCCCTTCTCGCCGATCGTGGACGCGACGTTCTGGTCGGACGAGCAGTCACGGGCCGAGGGTGACGCGAAGTGCCTACCGTGTCACCGCGTGGCGGCGCATCATCCGCGCGAGCGAAACGCCGAGGTCGGATCATGCGGTTCGTGTCATTCCGACCATCGGGGCCGCGCGGCCGACATCACGCGGGTCGCCGACCGCACCTGCACGGCGTGCCATGCCGATCTCGGCGCACACCGGGTCGCCGCGGCGGATGCTCCGCCGCTCTCGACCGAGGCCGCATGGCGGATCGAGGGCTTCGACAACGAGCGCCATCCGCCCTTCGCGTCGCTGCGCGAGGATCCCGGCACGCTCATCTTCACGCACGGTCGGCACATGCTTCCCGGGCAGTACCTCGGCGCCGCGTCGCTCGCCGCCGCGTCGACCGCGATCGGCGACCCGCCCCCGCGGTCACGGCCGCTCGCCTACGCCGATCTGCCGGTCGTGGACCGTGCCCGCTATCTCCCGCCCGGCACGTCGCTCGACGCGCCGGTGCAGCTGTCATGTGCTTCGTGTCACCAGTTCGGCACCGCCTTGACCGAGATCGATGTCCGCGAGGTCGGTGGACGCGTGGCTGCGGCGTCGCCCGGCGCGTACGCCCTGCCGGTGGATTTCCAGCGGCACTGCGCCGCATGCCATCCACTGCCGTACGAAGGGTTGCCGATGGCCGACACGACCGGCCGTCCAGCCGATCCGCGGACCGGTGACGCCGTGGATGCCGTGCTCGCATCGGTGGGTGCCGACGTGGCGGTCGTGCCGCATGGACTCGATGCGGCGGCGCTGCGCCGGTTTCTCGAGCAGACGTATCTGGCACGGGGCGTCACGTCCGATCCCGCGCTGCTCCTCGAGCCGGTGGTGCCCCGGCCGCTGCCCGCCGCCGCGACCACGAACGACGCGCCGACACGCGGGACCGCGATCCGCGACAAGGTGGATGGTGCCCGCCGCTTCGTCCGTGGGCAGTGTGCCAAGTGCCACACGCTCGAGGACGTCGCGGTCGGCGACGATCGCGCGGCATGGTTTCGCGCCCTTCCCTCGCGGGTGCCGGACGTGTGGCTCACCAAGGCCCGGTTCGATCACCAGGCACACCGGCAGGTCGACTGTCGTGCGTGTCACGAGGCTGCCTATCCGGAGCGCGCAGCCGAGGCGCTCGAGGCGGCCCGCTCGGGACAGGGGGTCTCTGTCGAGAGCGATCTCGTGCTGATCGCAGGACGCGAGTCGTGCGTGGAGTGCCACGCCCCGCCGCATCAGGATGCCGAGACGGGGCGGTCGGTCGGCGGAGCCCGCCACGACTGCGTGGAATGCCACGGCTATCACGACCGCGGAGGCCACGTGTCGCCGTGGCCCCTGCGGAGCGTGACGGCTGATTCCACCGCACGGCCCCGTGGCGAAGGCCTGGCCGCGCTCCGGTCGCGACTCCTCGATTTTCTTGCGACGCCATCCGTCAGTCCCGCGGAGCGCTGAACGGTGGACGGCCTGCGTCAGCACCATCGCACCAGCTCGCGGTGCATCGTCGTGGTCCTGGGCGCGGCGACCGCGATGGCCGGATCCCTCCGCGCCGATGATCGGTCACGGCCTCTTGACCGCCCACGATTCCTCGGTGCCGGAAGCTGCTCATCGGCGGGGTGCCACGCAGCGGCGATCGCCGGGCACGAGCCCTGGCAGTCGGCCGCGACGGTCTGGGCGTTTCGCGACCCGCATGCCCGCGCTCACGACGTGCTGAGCGGCCCGCTGGCAGAGCGGATCGTGGCCGTGCTCGCGTCGCGACACCCCGACGTGCCCCGGGTGCCTGCTCGCGAGCATCGGTCCTGCATCGGCTGCCACGCCACCGGTCAGGGTGTCGCCCTCGCGGAGGGCGTGAGCTGCGAGTCCTGTCATGGTGCGGCCGAGCGGTGGGTCGTCGCACACACGCTGCCCGGCTGGAACACCCCCGGGAACGAGCGCGGCCTCGTGGATCTCGCCGATCCCTTCGTCTGCGCCGGCACCTGTGCTCAGTGCCACGTCGGCGGCACGCCCACCGTCGACGGACTCCCACGCGAAGTCAGTCACGACATCGTGGCGGCGGGGCACCCACGGCTCGCATTCGACCTGCGCGCATCGAAGCGGGCCGAGCCGCCCCATTGGCGCGATCGCTTCACGGACGCCCCGCCGGACCCACGAGCGGAGGCGAACGTGGAGCCACCGCTCGGGCCCGTCGACGAGTGGGCGCTCGGACGGCTCGGGCTGCTCGACGCGCAGCTGCGGCAGATGCTTTCCCACACCTTTGCCGCGCCGACGACCGACGTCGCGGACGCCTGGCCGGAGTTCGCGGCCTTCGACTGCTACGGGTGCCACCGCGCGGCCGTGGCCGCGATCGACCGTGGCCTGTCGGCCGGCAGACCGGCGGCGAGCCCCCGGCTCCAGCCGCTCCTGTGGGCGCAGCTCGGGCTCCTGCTGCCCGTCCACACGGCCGCCTCCGTGCATGCGCTGCGCGACGGGGTGGAGCGCCGCTGGTATGCGAGGCCCGAGCGGTCCGCCCTCGAGGCCGCGCGTGTGGCGGTGGCTGCGGCACGGGCCGAGATCGGTCACCGGCTCGCGGCACTGCCCGATGCGGCGCTCGCCACCGAGATCGTGCGGGGCACGAATCCCGACAGCTGGGACGAGTCGGCGGCCGCGCTCTGGGCGCTCGAGGCCGTCGTCGATCGCGCCGCGCGGCGCCGCGGCGAGGCCCTGGGGGCCGCCGCACCGCGCCTCGCGGCCGCGCGTCGTCTCCTCGAGTTCGACGCGGTGCGCGGTCCTGCCGGCGACGTCCGCTTCGACAGCCCGAGACAGCACGACGCGCGGGCGATCGCGGCCGCCCTTGAGGGCATCGCGTCGCTCTTCGCGAACGAAGACGCCGCCGCCGGCGACAGGCGCGAGCGGACGGGCCTGCGTGTGGGGCACGCGGAACGGAAGCCGCCGGAACGATTCCTCCCGAGCGAGAGCGAGTGAGACGCATGGCATCGACGAACACGGCAGCGACGGGTGATCCCGGGTCGGCGGCGGCCGCCGCGGGCGTGCTCGTCATCCTCGGCGCGTCGGGCGATCTCACGAAGCGGCTCCTGCTGCCCGCCCTCTACAACCTCGCCTGCGACGGGCTGCTTCCACAGGACTTCGCGGTGGTCGGCATGGCACGACGTCAGCTGGACACCGCCTCGTTCCGCGCCGCGCAGCGCGACGACATCCGCCGCTTCCACACCCGCCGCGCGTTCGAGCCGGAGCCGTGGGCCTGGCTCGAGTCGCGACTGCACTACGTCAGCGGTGCGTTCGACGACGCGACGGCCTATGCGCGGCTCCGCGAGGCGATCGAGAGGGTCACCGCCGGCACCGCGGCCGCGGGCAACACCGTGATCTATCTCGCCATCTCGCCCGAGTTCTTCGCCACGGTCAACGACATGCTCGACGCCACGGGCTTCACCCGCCGCGCGGGCACGACCCGAATCGTCGTCGAGAAGCCGTTCGGCCGCGACCTCGCCTCCGCCACGGCGCTCAATCGAGCGCTGCTCGCCCGCTGGCAGGAGGAGCAGATCTACCGCATCGACCACTACCTCGGGAAGGAGACGGTGCAGAACCTGCTCGCCTTCCGGATGGCCAACGCGATGTTCGCCCCGCTCTGGCACGCGCGGCACATCGACCACATCCAGATCTCCGCCACCGAGACGGTCGGGGTCGAGACGCGGGGCGAGTACTACGAGCGGACGGGCGTGCTCCGCGACATGCTCCAGAACCACCTCATGCAGATGCTCGCCTACGTCTGCATGGAGCCCCCGGCGACGCTCGACCCGACCGCCGTGCGCGACGCCAAGTCGAACCTGCTCGCGGCGGTCCGCGTGCCCGCGGCTGCCGACGTGGCCGCCATGAGCGTGCGCGGGCAGTACGGCGCGGGGCGGCGTGCGGACGGCACGGCGGCGATCCGCTACCGCGACGAGCCGCAGGTGTCGCCGGATTCCGCGACGCCGACCTATGCGGCGCTCGAGCTGGCCATCGACAACGAACGCTGGGCCGGCACGCCGATCTACCTGCGGTCCGGCAAGGCGCTCTGGAAGCGGGGCACCGAGATCGTGGTGCAGTTTCGCGAGGGGGCGGGACCGGGCCGAACGATCGGAGGCGGGCCCAATCTCATGATCTTCCACATCCAGCCGTACCAGGGGGTCGAGATCCGCATGCAGGCCAAGCACCCCGGCCCCTCCTTCACGCTCGCTCGTGCCGGCATGCGCTTCGACTACGCCGACACGTTCGAGGCGTCGCGTGGCACCGGCTACGAGGTGCTCCTCCACGGCGCGCTCGACGGCGACCCGACGCTCTTCACCCGCACCGATTTCGTCGAGCAGTCGTGGCGGATCATGCAGCCGATCCTCGACGTGTGGGAGTCGTCGCCTCCCGGCATGCTCCCCGACGAGGCGCCGTTCCCCAACTACACCGCCGGCACGTGGGGGCCGCTCGAGGCTCAGACGCTCCTCGCCCGCACCGGCCGCCACTGGCACGAGGTGATCAACCGCGAGGTGCTCGTGCGGAGCCCCTTCTTCGCCGATGCCCCACCGACGCTGCTCAACATGCTCGCGCTGTCGTTCCACCCTCTCGCGGTCGACCCGGGCACCGTCGTCGTCCGGGCCGGCGACGTCACGGGCGATCTCTACGTGGTCTGCCGGGGCTCGCTCGAGGCGATCGATCCGTCCGGCCGCCGGCTGGGCACGATCGACGAGGGGCAGTGTTTCGGAGAGATGGCGGTGCTCCAGGATCGGCCGCGCGCGGCCACGGTCCGGGCGCTCGCACCGTGCGATCTGCTCGTGCTCCCCGCGGACGACTTCCGGCGGGTCATCGCCGACTTTCCGGACGCCGAGCGCCGCTTCCGCGAGATCGCCGCCTCGCGCATGTGACGCCCGTCACGGCGCGGTCCCGCGGCGGGCCGACACGATCTCGAGCAGCTGCGTGCCGCTCATGCGGAAGGCGGCGTTGTGCGGGCAGGCGTAGACGCAGCTGGGGTCGTCGTTCGGCCCCACCAGGTCGCGGCAGAGGTCACAGGTCGTGGCCCTGCGCCGGCGTCCCTCGTCGTCCCCCGACACTTCGTGCATCGAGATGTTTCCGTAGGGGCAGTTGGTCGAGCAGAGCCCGCAGCCGATGCAGTGGTCCTCGATCACGATCTCGACCGCGCCCGGATGCCCCTCGCGCGGCTTGCGGTGGATCGCGTCCACGGGGCAGCCCACGAGGCAGTAGGGATCGAGGCACGAGCGGCAGGAACTCGCGACGAGGAAGTTCTCGAACCGCAGGCCCTCGCGGATGAGTCGGGTGATGCCCTCGTGGGTGTCGGAGCAGGCTCGCGTGCACTCGTCGCATCGCGTGCAGCTCTCGAGATCGAGCACGAGCAGCTTCTGGGCGCTGTAGAGCCCGTTGGCGACGAACTCACCGAGGTTCGACTCGGTCTGGGTGCGGCGGGCGGCGTCGCGCTCGAGCATGGCGGCGGCCTCCGCCCGAATCTGCTCGCGGATGGTCGGGAACTCCGCCACGAGCGCCCGCAGGTCGGCGCCGCGCACCCGCACGAGCTCGACGTCGTCGAGCGCCGTGCAGGTGGCCGAGCGGACCCCCGCCGCCGCGGCGCCTGCGTCCGCGGCCTCGGCGGGATCGAGGAACGCCGCTGCCAGGCCCACCTCGCCGAAGGTCTGCCCCGGGCGGAGGTAGTTGATCACCCGGTCCTCGCCGCCAAGCCGCTGGGAGACCTTCACGAAGCCGAGCCGCACCTGGTAGAGGTCGGCCGCCACGTCACCCTGCCGGAAAATCACCTGACCGCGATCGACCCGCACGAGCTCGACACGGTCGCGGAGCAGTGCGGCACACCGCTCCTGTTCGGCGGCGGACAGCCCCTTGAAGAGGCCGAGCCGGGCGAGCTCGCGCTGGAGCGTGCGGGCGCGGTAGGCACGGTCGAGCACGCGGCGGGAGGCGGCGGTGCGCTGCAGCATGTGCAGCACGTTGCGGTTGATCTCGAGCACCTCGGTGGCCTCGATCGCCACGATCGTGGCCGAGCGCGGGTAATGGTTGAGGCAGGCCATCTCGCCAAAGATCACGTCCTCGGGCGTCATCTCGTCCACCCAGCGGCCGTCCACCAGTTCGAGCGAGCGGCCGCCATCGATCGTGATCCGCTGGCGTGGCTCCGCGCGACGGGGCGCGACCGCCCGCAGTCCCGACAGCCAGCGCGACATGCCTCGGGCGAACGCTCGCAGGCCGCCCCCCGAGCCGTCGTCGCCCGTGCCCGCTCCTCTTCCGACCGACACGCCGACGCGGCCCCGCAGGATCACGAAGGCCGTGAAGGCATATTCGCCCTGCCGGCAGATGACCTCGCCCGGCTCGAAGACGCGCCGCTGCACCGCATCGGCATTCCACTCGAGAAACTTGCGCGGCACCCCGGCGAACAGCGGATGACGGTCGAACTCGTCGATCGCCACGCGATCGTCCACGGTGCCCCGAGGACGGCCGCCTGCCTGGGCCGCCGGGGACTCGCTGACCTTCTCCTTGAACACGAGCGCCCCGGTCGGGCAGGAGATCATGCACTCACCGCACGAGACGCAGCTGGAGCTGCCCATCGGATCGTCGAGGTCGAAGCCGATCCGCGTCGCGGAGCCCTTTCCGGTGCGGCCGATGACGAAGTTCTCCTTCACGTCGCTGCAGGAGCGGACGCAACGGTCGCAGAGGATGCACTGTTCGTGGTCGACGGCGATGCGGGGCGACGAGTCGTCGTGTCCGCGCACACGATCGCGGGCCGGGAGAGGCTGCCGGCCCGTGAGGGGCCAGCGGGCCTCGAGGGCGAGCGGATCGGCCGTCGGATCCGCCGCGGTCTCGAGCCCGCGGGCCTCGAGGGCGAGGCCATCGAGCCGCCTCGCGAGCAGGCCGAGCTCGTTGACCGTCTGCGACTCCCAGTCGGCCGGCAGGTGGTCGTTGACCAGCAGGTTGACGAGGGTGCGCACGTTCGTGTCGATCCGTCGCCGCGCGGCGAGGTCGGGGGAGCGAATCGTGTGCACCTCCATCGTCTCCTCGACGCGGTGCTGGCATGCCGGCAGGAGCTTCCGTTCCCGCTGCATCGAGCCGCGCTTCACCTTGGCGATCTCCACGCAGCAGACGCGGCACACCGCGACAGGCTCGAGATGCTCCCGATGGCAGAGCACCGGGATGGGATTTCCGGCCGGGTCGTGGGCGTAGGCCCGCGTCGCAGCGTCGAAGATGGTCGTGGCGCGCGGCAGGGGGCGCCCCTCCTGGTCGCGCAGGATTTTTCCCTGGGCGTCGGTCAGGGCCACGGCCTTGGGCACCGTCACCTCGCGACCGTCGATGCGGATCGTCACGCGCCGGTCGAAGTCGGCCGCCGTGACCTTGTCCATCCGCACGAGCTGGCCGTCGATGTCACGTGCGAAGAGGCCATCCTCCTCCGGCAGGACGAGGCCCGGCCGCTCGTCGTCGTGCAGGGGATCCCTGCTCGTCGGGGCACCGCCCCCGTCCGGTTCGTTCACGGCGCACCTCCCGCGGTATTCGCGGCCAGGTGACGCTCCACGTCGTCCCGGAAGAACTCGAGGGTCGTTTCGAGCGGCTTGGCCGCCACCATGCCCAGCCCGCAGATGCTCGTCATCTCGAGCGCCCGCGCGAGCTCCCCGACCAGCCGGCCCCGAGCTGCGAGATCGACCCGGGAGATGCGGCCCGTCGTGATCTCCTCGGCGACGTGCACGATCTTGTCGGATCCGATGCGGCAGGGGACGCACTTGCCGCACGACTCGTCGCGAAAGAACCGAGAGCAGGAGAGGGCCTCGGCGGCCATGTCGCGGCTGGCGTCGTAGACCACGAGCCCCGCGCCAAGGGCGAGGCAGAGGTCGCGGAACCGCTGGAGATCGAGCTCGAGGTGGAGGATGTCGACGTGCGTGCCGCCGCCCGCGGCCACGGCAGCCACCAGATCCGCGGGAGCCCGCTTCTCCCAGCCGCGGGGCAGGGCGGCGACCGGTAGCCGGGCGGGCAGGAATCCGCCCGAGGGACCGGATGGTGCGAACGCCTTGAGCGGGCCGGTGGTGCCGCCGCAGTGCTCCTCGATGAGCACCCCGAGCGGCGTGCCGTTGGGCACCTCGTACACCCCGGGCCTGCG
>Ga0172376_10002697_pt1 | contig 21515 bp, 17 predicted proteins | sample Lak35m_FD_121114 | JGI IMG/M metagenome (GOLD analysis project Ga0172376, IMG submission 121114) | Freshwater microbial communities from Kabuno Bay, South-Kivu, Congo - kab_092012_35m | ecosystem: Environmental > Aquatic > Freshwater > Lake | place: Democratic Republic of the Congo: South-Kivu... | reverse complement strand
TGCATGGCCTCGATCTTCATGGCCTGAGCGTATACGAGAGTTCGTGAGCGTAGTGACGGAAGTTCGTTAGTTACGAGAAGTCGTTAGGTCGTCGCGGCACAGTGCAGCGAGTCAAAGTACTGAGGATAAAAGAGTTACGGATTTCGTGGCCGCCCGGCACGGCACCTGCCCAGGGGCTCCCCATCACTTGCCCGACCCCGGGCAGCCCGAAACCCTCCACCGGAGACCACGACCATGACCGCTCGCCTACCCCTGATCGATCCCGCCCGTGCCACGGGTCCCGCCAAGGACCTGCTCGACGCCGTGAAGGCGAAGATGGGCCTCGTTCCCAACCTGACGCGCGCGCTCGCGAACGCGCCGGCCGCGCTGAAGGGCTACCTCGACTTCTCCGGCGCGCTCGCCGGCACTTCGCTCTCGGCGCGTCAGCGCGAGCAACTCGCGCTGGCCGTGGCCGAGGTCAACGCCTGCGGCTACTGCCTCTCGGCCCACACGCTGATCGGCGGCAAGCTCGGCCTGAAGGAAGAGCAAGTGCTCGACGCGCGCCGCGGCCTGGCCGACGACGCGAAGACGGCGGCGCTCTTGAAGCTCGCGCAGCGCATCGTGCTCGAGCGCGGGCACGTCAAGGACGCCGACCTGCGCGCCGCGCGCGAGGCGGGCGTCACGGACGGTGAACTCGCCGAGACGGTCGCGGTCGTCGCGCTCAACCTCTTCACGAACTACTTCAACCACGTGGCGGCGACCCCGATCGATTTCCCCGAGGTGAAGCCCGGTGTGCCCGCGGCGGTCGCCCACGGCTCGGCCTGCACGGACGGGGGGTGCTCGTAGCCATGAAGCACGCCATCTTGATTCTGTCCGATCCGAAGGGCGGCGAGGAGGCCCTCGGGCGCGCGTTCAACGCGCTCGCCTTCGCGGCCGATGCCGAGAAGGCCGGCGACGAGGTGCAGGTGCTCTTCGCCGGGGCCGGCACGCGCTGGCCGGCCGAGCTCACGAAGCTCGGCCACCCCGCCGCGAAGCTCTACCAGGCCGTCCGTCCGCTCGTGAAGGGCGCCTCCTGCGGTTGCAGCGAGGTGTTCGGCGCGAAGAAGGAGGTCGAGGCCTGCGGCGTGCCGCTCTTGCGCGAGCACAAGCTCGAGGGCACCAGCGGACTCGCCAGCGTGCGCGCGCTCGTCACCGAAGGCTTCACTCCCTGGATCTTCTGACTCAACTTGCCGCGCCTCCGTGCAGCCCACGGAGGCGCGGCCCCTTCCTCCCATGAACAAGTTCCAGCACGTCGCCTTCACCCCGCGCGTCCTCGACGCGCAGAAGTCCGCCTACGGCCGCACCTACGCGGTCGAACCCGACCCCGGCCGCGATCCGCTCGGCCCCGACGAGGCCGCCTTCATCGAAGCGCGCGATTCCTTCTACATGGCGACCACGAGCGAGAGCGGCTGGCCCTACGTCCAGCACCGCGGCGGCCCGCCGGGTTTCCTGCGCGTGCTCGACGCGCAGACACTGGCCTTCGCCGACGTGCGCGGCAACCGCCAGCTCGTCAGCGTCGGCAACCTCGCCACGAACGACCGCGTCGCGCTGATCCTGATGGACTACCCGAACCGCGCGCGCCTGAAGCTCCTGGCCCACGCCGAGCTCGTCGCCGCCGACGCCGACCCCGCGCTGACCGCGCGCCTTGCGCCCGAGGGCAACACGAAGACCGTCGAGCGCCTCGTGCGCCTGCACGTCGTCGGCTTCGACTGGAACTGCCCCCAGAACATCACCCCGCGTTTCACCCAGGCCGAGGTCGAGGCCTACGTCGCGAGCCTGGGCAAGGGCGACGGGCACTGACCCGGAGAGGGGCGTGGGGAAGGGGCTCCAGAGCCGGCCACGGGGCGGATCCTGAGCGCGTGCGTTACGCTCTCTACCACTTCCCCGCGTCGCCAGAATTCCATCCGTCATGCGACTCGCCTTCCTGTTGACCGCCGCGCTCGCGTTTCCGGCGGAGCCTTGCGCCCATACCGAGCCGCCTGCGCCCACGCCCGCTTCGCCCCGCTTCCAGCCATTCTTCTGGCGCGTGGCGACCTGTGACGTCGTGCTGATCGGACACTACGAGAAGGTCGCGGGCAGCGAGTCGGGGACGACCGAGTGGCGCCTCTCACCCGAGGAAGTCCTGGCCGGGAGCTTCGTGCCCGAGCGGGCGTTCACTTTTGCCGACTGGAATGCGCTCCCGATGGAGTGTTCGCTCCTGCCTGCTCAGGCGGGCGAGCGTGCGGTCTTCCTGCTGCGTGAGGAGCGGCGCACGGACGGCCAGTTGACCTACACGGTCAATCAAGGCATCGCCTCGAAGGGCTGCTTCCTCGTCGAGGACTCGCTGTCCACCTTCAATGTCGGGCTCTACGAGCTGGACAACCAGAGTGCGCTGCCGTGGGCCGACTTCCATGCGCGTCTCGTGGACACCTGCGCGAAGACGAGGTGCCTGGTCGAACTCGACCGGCGCTTCCGTGAACGACCACGGGGCGATGCGGAGGTGGGCTTCGTGGACTTGTACAGTGCCTTGCGCCGGGTGCGTACGGAGGACATTGCCGCCGCGCTCGAGGTGGTGGATGCGGCTCTGGCGAGCAAAGAGAACGACTGGTGGAGGAAGATCCTCGAAGAGAGCCGCCGGGTCCTGCTGGAGCGCGCGAAGGCCGCGCTCGAGCCGCGCAAGTGAACGAGCGTCGTTGCGGCTCGCCCGGTTCGCCTCAGTCGCTCGTGCGCAGCACGAGCGCGCGCAGGCGCTCGGAGAGCTCGCCGGCGATGCCGCCATAGTTGGCGAGAACGACGGCCACGTAGCCCGTCTCGGGGAAGACGTCGAGGTTGGCGCTGATGCCGGGGAAGCCGCCGGAGTGCCCGACGACCTTCTGGGGCTGGTCCTGCACGACGAAGCCGAGGCCGTGGCCGCCGCGCTGGTGGGTCCACATCTCGTCCAGGGTCGCGAGCGAGACGAGCTTCCCGTCCAGGAGGGCGAGCGCGAAGCGGTGCAGGTCGCCCACGGTCGAGAAGCCGCCGCCGGCCGGGCCGCCTTTGATCACGTGCTGGTAGAGGTTCGCGCGGAATCCCTGGGCCGAGGTCGGATCGGGCTCGTAGCCGATGGCGAGGTTCTCGACGGGCTGGTCCATCTCGTAGCTGTCGCTGCGCGTCATGCCGGCGGGCGCGTAGATCGCCGCGCGGATGTGCTCGAAGTAGTCGCGGCTGGTGACCTGCTCGAGCACGACACCGAGCAGCAGCATGCCGGTGTTGCTGTAGCTCGACTTCGTTCCGGGCTCGAACAGGAGCGTCTCGCCCCGCACCAGCGGCTTGTAGTCCGAGACCGCGCGGAAGAGCTCGCGCGAGCTGTTCACGAAGGTCTCGTTGAAGTAGCTGCCGAGGCCCGAGGTGTGCGTCAGCAGGTGCCGGATCGTGATCTTCGCCGTGATCGTGCGCGGCAACCAGCTCTCGTCGACGAAGCGCTCGAGGGTGTCGTCGTAGGAGAGCTTCCCCTGCTCGACGAGCTGCGCGATCGCGAGCGAGGTGAAGAGCTTGTTCATCGAGCCCAGGTTGAAGCGCGTCTCGAGGTCGTTCTTCACGTGGAAGCTCTTGTTCGCCTCGCCGCAGGCGAAGGTGAACAGGACCTCGTCGCCCTGCGCCAGCAGCACGGTGCCCGAGAAGCGCCCCTTCTCGGCCTCGCGCTCGAACAGGGCACGCGTCTCCGCCACGAGGGCCTCGCGCGAGTGCTGTGCCGGAGCCGGTTGGAGCGCGAGGATCAAGGAAAACAACATGGACATAGGGGGGCCTTGTCGTGCGCGGCTGTGGGGCAGTGACCGCGGCATCGAGGATCATCTTGCCATTGCCCGACAGCCGCTCCGCGTTCGAAGCCGGTTCGACGGCCAAAGCCGTAGGACTACCCCTCGCGCTCGAAACGCTCGAGTTCCTCGATCTGGCGGCGGGCGCGGCGGAGTAGCCAACCCAAGGTGGTTCCGTCGTGCGTCGGCTTGCGGCGGCGGATCCGGCGCACGACGAGGAGCGAGACGGCGATGCCGAGCAGGCCGAAGGCGAAGTTGCCGAGGACCCAGCCCGGTGCGCGGGCGTAGAGGTCGATCGCGGGGAAGGCGCGGGCGAGAGAGACGAGCAGCGCGAGCCACAGGACCCACCAGGGCAAGCCGAGCGCGAGCGCGGCGCGCGTGCGGTGCTCCTCGAGGCCCGCGAGATCGCGCTGGATCGTGAGCACGGGTGCGGCGAAGTCGAGGCGTGTCAGTAGCACGAGCGAGCGGCTCGCGAGGGCGATCATCGCGATGCCGTAGAGGTGCAGCGCGAGCCCCGCGACGAGGACGACCGGCTCGGCCAGGTGGCCTGTCCAGAAGCCGCCGGCCAGCACGGCGATGGTCAGGCCGACCAGGATCTCGAGCACGGCCTCGAAGTAGAGCGGCAGGAGGTGCAGGCGCGCGCGGCCCAGGCGGCCTTGGCGGAAGGCCTGCAGCTCGCGCGCGTGCTGGCGCTCGAGCTTGGCATCGAGCGCGCGCCAGGCGGACTTCAGTTCGGCGAGTTCGAGGGCGTCGTTCATGCGAGGTGCGGGTCCGGGAAGCGCGCGCGCAGGCGCAGCTTCAGACGATGGAGGCGGGTCGAGACGTTCGAGACGGAGAGGCCGAGGATCTCGCCGATCTCCTGCTGCGGGCGCTCCTCGAGGTACAGCACGAGCAGCGCACGGTTGAGCGGGTCGAGCTCGGTCAGGATGCGCTCGAGCAGCGGGACGCCCTCCTCGGGTTCCTCCGCGGGGCGCGGGTCGGCCGGCTCGGAGAGCTCCTCCTCGAGCGCCACCTCGGCCCGTCGCCCGCCGCGCCGCGCGTGCGAGATCGCCACGTTGAGCGCGATGCGGTACATCCAGGTCGTGAAGGGCCGCGTCGGGTCGTACTTCGGGAACGCGCGCCAGAGCTGCACGGCGATCTCTTGCGCCAGGTCGGCCCGGTCGGACCCGCGCGCGTAGCTCGCGGCGACCTTGAGCACGATCCGGCCGTGCTCGGCGAGCAGGGCCTGGAAGCGCTCGGCATCGGGGGCGGGACCCATCGGGGAGCCCATGATTCGGCGCTGCCCGGCCCGCGTCACAGGATTCATGCCGAATCGAGCGCCCGCCGGGCTCAGCTGGCTGACCCGCGCCGCAGGCGCCGAGCCAGGCGGGCGCCGAGCAGGCGGCGCGCGCCTTCCTCGGTGCCGCGCACGAGCGCGCGGGTCGCCTGCAGCCAGCGCGCACGCAGGCCCGATCCGAACTGGTACAGCGAGACGCGCTCCTCCGGCTCGCCGCCCAGGGTGCGCTTCAGTTGCGTGTCCATCACGCCGAGGTCGAGGCGCTCGGCCGCGCGCTCGTCGCACAGGCGCTCGATCACACGCAGGAGGAGGTGTACGCCCGGACGCAGCTCGGCGAAGGCCGGGTCGAAGCCGGTGTGGCGGCCGAAGTAGGTGCCGCGGTAGACGAGGCCGTGCTCGAAGGCGATCGGGCGGCCGTCGACGAAGAGCACGTGGGCGCGCTGCCAGCCGCGCTCGAGCGCGTAAGCGAGCGTGGCGCGCGCGGCGGGGGTGTCGACGAAGCCGAAGCCGGCGCGGCGGTGGTAGGTCGTCTGCGCCACGCTCTCGCTCAGGCGTACGAGCTCGTCGAGCTCCTCGGGCCGCTGGTACACGCGCAGCTCGGGCAGGCCTCCGAGCTTGCGCTGCACGCTGTTCGTCGCGTGGTTCAGGTTGCTGCGCGCTTTCGAGGAGAGGCCGCGGCGGAAGGCCTCGAACGAGGCGGCGAGCGGCAGCACCCAGCCGCTCGAGACGCGCGGTGCCGGGTCGCGGCCCGGCTCGCGCGGGCGCGAGAGCTCGGCGATCAACGGCTCGTCGCGCGGCACCTCGTGCAGATAGACGAGGTCGGCCTCGCCCGTCGCGAGGCTCGCGCGCAGGCACTCGGCCGCGGCGCGCACGCGCGCGCTCGCCGCCAGGGCGAGCAACCCGCCCGTCGGCACGCGCAGGACGCGCGCGCGCGCGGAGACGAGCGTCCGTCCGCCGAGCTGCCAGCGCACCCGCTCCTCGCGCAGCCCGGCCACGACGAGCGCCGGCGGCCGTCCCGGCTCGCCGAGCGCGAGCACATGCGGCCGCAGGAAGTCGGGCTCCTGCGCCGTCAGGGTCCGGAAGAGCCCGCGGTCGCTCCACGGATGGTGCCCGAGCTCGTCCCAGCGCGCCGCCAGCGGCTCGAGCTCAGCGAGCGAACGCGCGACCGTCGCCCGCACGCCGTCGAAGGACGCTCCATCGACTCCCGCGCGCGCGGCCGGTTCGATCCGTTCACGCCCGCCCCGTCCGGCGACCGCCGGCCTCTGCAGCCTGTCCATGTGACCCCGTGACCCCCGGATCCGCCCCCGGATCCGTGCTCGTGACCCTTGTGATGACCCCTGGAAGCGGGCCAGAGCCCGTTTCCGCGTCCGAGCCTAGCAGGTTGCAATGCTGGCGCGGCCTACGAAAGCGCAAAACCGACCCCCGGGTCCGGGGGGGGAGCCCGCGGGCGGGCGTCGGGCGCAGACCGCCGGATTCCACGTGCCGCGCTGAAGCTCGGCCCGTGGCATGCGCGCGACCCGGCCCGTCAGCGGGCGAGGCGCGCGCGCTCGAGCTCGAGCTCCAGGGCGGGGGTCCAGTCGAGGGTGAAGTCGAGCGCGTCGGGCGGGGCCTCGGGGTCGTTGCCGAGGCAGAAGAGCCCGAGCGTCGTGGCCACGAAGACGCGCGGGCCAGCCCACACGAACTCCTCGACGCGCTCGCCGGGCGGCAGGCGGAAGGTCCACAGGCGCGCCTGCGTCTCGGCGTCGAAGAGCTCGAGCGTGCCCGCGGCGGTGCCGGCCATCACGTGGCCCTCGTGCGCGGCCGGCGTCGCGAGCGGAGCGGAGCCGGTCTTGAAAGGGCGCTGCTCGTCGAGGGAGCCGTCGAAGGCCGTCGTCAGCAACCGATCGCGCGTGCCGAGCAGCAGTCCGGTCGAGCTGACGCCCGGTGTGGACGGGGCAGTGCCCTCGTAGGGCGTGCGCCAGTGGACCTCGGCCTTGTAACCGGTGCCGAAAGCCCACAGGAGTCCGCGGCGATCGTTCGGTCCCGGCCACAGCTCCTCGCCCGGCGCGAGCTCGACCGACGGCCGCATCAGGGCCGAGCCTCGATCGACCAGCGCGAGGCCGGTCGAGAAGAGCACGGGATGCGCGCCGAAGAACCAGCCCTCGGTCTCGTGCAGCGTGCGTCGTCTGCCCGAGGCGAGTTCGACCGCGTGGACCACGCCGTCCTCGCTCGCGCAGTAGGCGTGGCGCTCGTCGCTGGCCGGCACCATCTCGATCGCGCTCCGCGCGGGGCCGGTGGAGATCGTCCAGGCCTTCTCGCCGGTGCGCACGTCGAGCGCATGCAGCTCGTGTTCGCAGGGGATCAGGACCTTCTCGCCGGCGAGGAGCGGGGGCCACACGTGACGCGGCGGCGAGCTCGGTTGCCACGTCCAGAGCACGTTCTCCAGCGGCGCATCGAAGGCCACGAGCCCGCCGTCGGGACTCATGCGCGCGAGCACGAGGCCGGGGTGAGACAGGGCCAGCGTGAGGCCTTCGATCTCATGCCAGCGGGCGTAGAGCTCGGCGCCCACTCTCTCTCGCTCGTCCTCGCTGGCACCTAGGCGCTCCAGGCGAGCCAGCTCGTCCTCCGCCTTTTGCTGGAACTCCTTCATGGAGCGCCGGTACTCCCGCTCGTCCTGCTCGCGTTGCTCCGTGGCATGGGGCACCAGGGCAGGCGAACCGACGACCCCTCGCTCGAGCTGGAGCGGCGACTCGGCCACGCGCTCGCCCGACCAGGCGTCGAGCACGAGGAGCTGTGCTCCGCCGACGTAGCAGCGCTCGCGGTAGAAGGTCGGCGCCCCGCGCGCCTCGGATTCGTACCACAGCACCTTCGGAGAGCGGATCGAGCCGCCCAGGCGCCGGCCGCGCGGGTCGTGGCTCGCGTTGCCGCCGAGCTGCGGCCAGTCGAAGCGGAATTCGGGGCGCGCGGGTGCGGCGGCGACAGGCTCGGGCTCGGCCACGGGGGTGGTCATGGCCGGCGGCTCGTCCTCGCTGACGGCGCTGCGTTCGCTCCGCGCCGAAACGAGCTCGACCCCGGGCGTCGGTTCGATCCTGGCCACGACTCCCGCCCGCAGGCCCTCGCCGCGTCCGTCCCTCAGCAGAACGACGCACAGCGTGCCGACGAGCAGCGCCGCGCCGGCGACGACGCCGGGCAAGAGCGCCTTCGAACCGCTCGCACCGCCCGTGAGCGTCGCCGTGCGTCCGGACGGCGACCTGCGCGCGCCCGGGCCGCGCTCGACATCGGTCGGCACGCCCGCACCCGGCCGCGCGAGCGTCCACAACCAGTGGCACCACGCGCCGCGGTCGCCGCCGTAGCGTCGGTCGAGGTCCTCGCGCAGCTTCGCGAGCCCGCGCGCGAGGCGCGACTTCACCGTGTCGAGCGGCACGCCGCCGCGCGCGGCGATCTCCTTCGGCGCGAGGTCGTGGTAGTAGCGCTGCACGAGCGCCGAGCGGTAGGGCTCCTCGAGCGCGCGCAACGCCTCGACCAGGCGCGCCTGGGCCTCGAGCGTGCCGTCGGTCTCGGGCTCGACCTCCTCCGCGCGCGCCGCGCCGCGCTCGCGCGCACGCCGCCGGTCCGCGTCGCGCCGCGCGTTGAAGGCCAGGTTGCGCAGCACGCTCGTCATCCACGCGCGCGGCTCGCCCAGGCCGCCCGGCGCCCTCTCGAGCCAGCGCCGCCACGTCTCCTGCACGAGGTCCTCGGCCAGCGCCTCCTCGCGCACCAGGCGATAGGCGAGCCGCCGCAGGAAGAGCTGGCTCGCGGCGAAATCGGGCGGGTCGGAGGGCATGGAAAGCTCCTACCCACCCTGACACCGGCGCTACGCGGCGGGGTGCAGGAAACCCGCCGAATCGAGTGGGCCTCAGCCGGGGCAGCTCAGGAGCCGCCCTGCTTCTCGCCGCGGAACTCCATCTCGGAGCCCATGGCCTTCATCGAACCGACCAGGGCCGCGCCGTCCTTCTTCAGCGAGTAGGGGATCTTCCCGAAGTCGGTCATGACCTCGAACGAGCCCTTGGCGCTGGCCTCGTCCCACTTGCCCTCGCTGAACCACGAGGTCGAGCCCATCGCGCTCGTGCTGCCGCGGATACGGCCGTCCTTCGCGTGCTCGAGGACCAGCGTGATCGTGAAGTCGGGCGCGTCGCCGAGCAGGCCGACCTTCCAGGTGCCGCTCAGCGGTCCGTCGACGAGCTCGAAGGTCGGATCCGGTTCGGGCGGCTTCTTATCGGCGCGCGGCGTGTCTCGCGCCAGCAGCTCGTCGGCGCAGGCCAGGTTGTAGGCGGTCACGGCCGAGCACACGGCCGACTGCACGAGGTACTCGGGCACGGCGTAGCGCTGCGTGTCGTGCTGCGTGTGGTGCACGAACTCGTAGTTCTTGCCCTCGCGGCCGCCGGAGCCCGTCTCGTTCCAGAAGTAGCCGGGGATGTTGACCGCGTTGAAGGAGGCGTGGTCGCTCGCGCCGAAGGCGGGCAGGTGGTCGGCCACGACGTTCTCGAGCGGGAGCTCGGGGAAGGCCGCCATGACCGGCTCCATGGCGCGGTCGAGCACGTCCTTCTGCGTCGCGAGGCACACGACGCCGCCCTGGTAGTTCGTGCCGCCGTCGTCGACGAAGCAGGCCGAGACCTTGGCGCGCTCCGCCTCGCTCAGGCTCGCGACGTAGCCGGCCGAGCCGAACAGGCCCTGCTCCTCGCCGGTCCACAGCGCGAAGCGGATCGTGCGCTTCGGCTTCGCGCCCGCGACCGTCAGGAGCCGGGCCGCCTCGAGCATCACCGCGCAGCCGGTGCCGTTGTCCTGCGTGCCCTTCGAGCCGGGGCCGTCCCAGGTGTCGAGGTGCCCGGAGAAGATCACGACCTCGTCGGGCTTCTCGCTGCCGCGGATCTCGGCGATCGTGTTCCAGCAGGGGATCGGGCCCGGAACGAAGGTGTGTGCGAGGTCGACCTCGACCACGACCTCCTCGAAGGCGTCGAGGGCCTTGGCCATGACCTCGTGGTCGCTGCGGCGCACGATCAGCTCGACGTCCTTCGGCAGCTTGTCCATCGCGAGCTCGCGCCAGCCGCGGCGCGCGTCGGTCAGGACGAGCTCGCCCGAGGCCGCGCGGATGCGCCCGGCGATCTCGAGCTCCACGAGCGCCTTCTCGATCGCCTCGCGCTCCTCGCGCGCGGTACGCTGCTCGGGAGTCTCCTGACCGCGGGGACCGCCCCGCTCGCGCGGCGGAACCAGCACGAAGCAGCTCGAGAGCTCGAAGCCGAGCAGCTCGAGCTCCTCCATCGTCTCGGGCAGCTTCCACACGCGCGCCTTGACCGGGCCGTTCGTGCCCGCGCTCCAGGAGTCGGCCGTGAACTCGAATTCGCGCTCCTCGGGCAGCAGCAGGCGCGCGCGCGACGGCCCGCGGTCGAAGCCGACCGGCACCGTGCCCCATTCCTGCAGGTGCGCGTTCACGAGCCCGAGGCGTGCGAACGCGTCGCGCGTCCACTCGTTTGCCTTCGCGAGCCGCGTCGAACCCGTCAGGCGCGTGCCGATCTCATCCGACAGGTAATCGAGCGTCTTCCAGACCTGGCTGCGCTCCTTCCCTTCCGCGATGATCTTCGCGACCACGGCCGGATCGCCCTGGGCGGAAAGAGGGCCGGCGAAGACGGGGAAGAGGAGGAGCCAGGCTGCGGTTTTCATGCAGGGTTGCCGCGATCTTAGCGGGTCGAGCGGAAGGCGCCGACCGCGAGAGCCACTCTCGCACGATCCGTACACAGGACGCCGAGTGCGCGGCGATCCAGGCCGGCTTCCTTCAGGGGTTGTGAGCGGGCTTCGCCTTGGCCGCGGCCTCGACCTCGGTTCGCGAGCACCTTGCCGTCGGCCGCGAGCACCGTCAGGAACGGGATGCCCGTGCTCTTGAACTCGGCCCCGAACGAGGCCGCGAGTTCCATGTGCTTGTCGAAGTTGCCGACGTCGACCTTCACGACGTCGTACTCGTACTGCAGCTTGCCAGCGAGCTCCGGGTTCTTCTTGAACACGTCCGCGAGCTTCACGCACCAGCCGCACCAGTTCGCGCCCCACACGACCAGCACGCGCCGGTTCTCCTTCGTCGCGCGCGCCAGCGCCGCGTTCACGTCGGCCCGCGCGTCGGCCTTCTCGTCGTAGACCTGCCGCGCCGGCGCCGCCTCCTTCTGCGCCGGCTCCTGGTTCACGTTGACTGGGACGATGGAAAGGAACAGCGCAGCGAGAGCGTTCATCGGAACTCCTGGAGGAGAAGGTCGAAGCGCGAGCGTAGCGCACCGGGGGGCCCGACGCGCTCGAGGTTCATTCACCGCGCAGGTCGTAGCACAATAGCCGCGGTTCGTGGCCGCCGCCGCGCTCCTCGCGCGTCTGCACGACGTACAGCAGGCCATGCGAGACGACCGGCGGGGTCCAGGTCTCGCTGGCGCGGAAGAGCCGGGCGCGGCTCGTGATCGTGGCGCCCTCGGGGGCGAGCGCGAGCGTCAAGAGGTGCCCGTTGTCGCCGAGGCAGAGGAGCGTGCGCTCGTCGAGTGCGAGCAACGAACCCTGACCGGGCGTCCAGACCTGGGTCGTCTTCGTGCCGTTGCGCACGACCTCCTCGTCCCACCCGAGCTCGGTGCGCGCGAGCGTCTTGCCGCTCGCGGGGTCGAGCACGACCAGCGCGCCGGCGCGGTCGCGCACGCCGTCGATCAGATGGAGCTTCCCGCCGAGGTACACCGGGGTCGAGAACTCGAGCCCGAGGCGGCGATCGGTCCACAGCTCGGCGAAGGTCCCGTCCGCGCGCGCCTCGAGGCAGGTCGAGCCGGTGCCGTAGGCGGCCGTGAGGAACACGCGCCCGTCGCACACGACCGGGCTCGCGCCGAGCACCGACTCGTAGGTCTTGCTGCGGAACGCGTGGGCCTGCACGAGCTTGCCCGAGGCCGGCTCGAGCACGAGCAAGCCGCCCGCGGGCGGTTTCGACTCGCCGCCGGCGAGCACGAGCAGGCGCTCCTTGCCCGCCAGCGTGGTGACGACCGGCGAGGCGCAGCTCGCGCTCCAGTGCGGGCCCTCGCTCGTCCAGACGGGCGCGCCGGTGCGTCGATCGAGCGCGACCACGCTCGGCCCGCCCGGCGCGCCGACGTTCACGATCAGGCGCTCGCCGTGCACGAGCGGCGTCGAGACGAGGCCGAAGAAGTCCTGCGGCACGCTCCACTTCTCGCTCGTGTCGAGCTGCCACAGGACGCGCCCGCTGGCGAGCTCGAGGCAGAGGAGCTCGCCCTCCACGCCGTGCACGTACACGGCGGCGGGGAACTCGCCGAGCGCCGGCGCGACGACCGGCGTCGCGCGCGGCCCGTTGGCCTGGTTGTAGCGGTCGACGTACCCGGTCGGGCGCGCGTGCCGCCAGCGCAGCTCGCCCGTCTCGGGCACGCGTGCTTCGACGCGGGTCTCGCGCCCCGCGCGGTAGGCGTGCACGAGCGTTCCCGCCGCCACGACCGGCGACGCGAAGCTCGCGCCCGTCTCGAGCTCCCACACGAGCGGCGGCCCCTCCGGCCCGAAGGCGGTCACGAGCTTCGTCTCGCGACAGTTCCCGTCGCGCCGAGGTCCGCGGAAATCCGGCCAGTCCTCGACCACCGCATCGGCCGCGAGGGCCCGCGGCGCGCGCAGGACGCGCGGCTCCTGGGACCCGGCGGGAAGTGCGAGTCCGAGCGAAGCGAGCAGGAGGCAGAGACCGGAGGCCATGGCGCCGATCGTACGCTCTCCGTCGGCTCGACCGTGGACGCCGCTCGTTCCGTCGGCGAAGCTCTGCACGAGGTGCGCAATCAAGGCTTCGTCTACCGCGCCGTCGTCGCGCCGGCGGAGGCGGGCGAGGGGGCGCTCGAGTTCCACGTGCGGCGTTTCCGGCACAGCACGCGCGAGGAATGGCGCGCGCGCTTCGCGGCGGGGGCGATCCGGCGCAACGGGGTCGTGGTGGGGGAAGACGAGGTGCTCGCGAGCGGCGACAAGCTCGAGTTCCGGCGCGAGCCCTGGGACGAGCCGGAGGTGCCGCAGCACTTCGGGGTCGCGTTCGAGGACGAGGACGTGCTCGTGGTCCTGAAGCCGGCCGGCCTGCAGGTCCTGCCGGCCGGGCCGTTCCACACGTCCACGCTGCTCGAGCTCGTGCGCGCGAGCGCGCCGGAGCGCGCGACGGCGGCCCCCGCGCATCGCCTCGGGCGCGGCACCTCGGGCCTGATCGTGCTCGGCAAGAGCGCCCGCGCCCGCACCTCGCTCGCGCACGACTTCCGCACCTTCGCCGTGCAGAAGACCTACCTCGCCTGGGCCGAGGGCCACGCGCTGCCCGACTCGATCCACGCGCGCCAGCCGATCGGCACGCGCCCGCACGGCCCGCTCGAGCTCGCCTGCGTCGAGCCCGACGGCCAGCCGTCCTTCACGCGCCTGCGCGTTCTGCGCCGCGAGCCCGGGCGCATGCTGATCGCCGCGCAACCGATCACCGGCCGCGCCAACCAGATCCGCATCCACGCGGCCGCCTGCGGCGCGCCGCTCGTCGGGGACCCGCTCTACGGCCCCGGCGGCGTCCCGAAGAGCAACGCCACCGCCGCCGCCGGCGGCTACTTCCTGCACGCCGCCGCGCTCTCCTTCCGCCACCCCGCCGACGGCCGCTGGCTCAAGCTGCGCGCACGGCCGGAGTGGCTGCCGTAGCCGCCCGGACGGGGGCGCAACCGACGAGCGCCGAATCAAGCCTGCGCGCGGCGCGCGCGAGTAGGATGGCGGCCCGATGAGCTTCCTCCTCGCCATGCAGCTCGCCGTGGGCGGCGACGGGGTGCGCGGGCTGCGACCGCTCGTCGAGGCGCACTGCGTCGAGTGTCACTCGGGAGCGAAGGCCAAGGGGGACGTCGATCTCGCGCTCCTGCTCGAGGCGGCCGACGGGCCGGAGCGGCAAGGCGCGCTCGAGGCGGTGCGCGCGGTACTGCTCGCGGACGAGATGCCGCCGGCGAAGAGGCCGCGGCCGCCGGTGGAGCTCGTGCGGGAGGCGCTGGAGGAGCTGGAGGGGCGGCTCGGGCCGGTCGAGCAGGGGCCGCGGCTGCGGCGGTTGAACCGGGTGGAGTACGAGCACGCGATCCGCGACCTGTTCGGGCTCGCCTATCCGGCGCGCGAGCTGTTTCCGGCCGATGACGTGGGCGCGCGCTTCGACAACGAGGCGGCCTCGGGCGCGGCGAGCGAGCTCCTGGTCGAGCGCTGGATCGCGGCGGCCGAGGAGATTGCGGCGCGCGCGCTGCCGGTCGAGGGCGAGAGCGTCGTGCGCGAGTTCGGCTTCGAGGAGCTCGTGCTCGAGGGCGGCGCCGGCGTGCAGGCGGCCAGCGTGTCGCTGTACTCGCGCGGACGGGTCAGCGTGAACGCGAACTTCCCGCGCGCGAGCCGCTACCGCGTCGAGCTCGTCGGCTGGGGCGACCTGGCGGGGGACGAGAAGCCGCGCATCGTGTTCGATCTCGAGCGCGAGAAGCTCGGCGCGCGCGAGTTCACGCGCGAGCATCCGGCCGAGGAGACGCTCGCGGTCACCTTCGCGGTCGAGGCCGGCGCGCGCGAGCTCGGCGCGAGCTTCGTCAACGACCACTACGCGCCCGAGCATCCCGATCCGGGCGAGCGCGACCGCAACGCGCACGTGGCGCGCCTCGTCGTCGTCGGACCGCTCGATCCCGCGCCCGAGACGGCCTTCACGCGCGCCGTGGCAGACGAGTTCGCGCGCGGGGGCCTCGCGGGCGCGCTCGACGCTCTCGGGCTCCGCGTCTGGCGCCGGCCGCTGGCGCGCGACGAGCGCGAGCGCCTGCTGGCACTCTCGGGGCCCGAGGAGAGCGCTCGCGCGCGCCTGCGCACGGCCCTAGCGGGCCTGCTCGCCTCGCCGAACTTCCTCTACAAGGTCGAGCGCAGAGAGGCCCAGGGGCCCGAGCTCGCCTTCCGGTTCGCGACGCGCCTGTCGTTCTTCCTGTGGGCCAGCGTGCCCGACGCGGAGCTGCTCGCGGCCGCGCAGAGCGGTGCTCTGACGCGCGCCGAGGAACGCTCGCGGCAGGTGCGGAGGCTGCTGCGCGATGCCCGCGCGCGCTCGCTCGTGACCGAGTTCGGGGCCCAGTGGCTCGGCTGGCGCGCGCTCGCGCACGCGACGCCGGACCGGAAGCGCTTCCCCGAGGCCGACGCGGCGCTGCTCGACTCGATGCGCCAGGAGAGCGAGGCCTTCTTCGAGGCCATGCTGCGCGAGGAGCGCCCGCTGGCGCAGTTCTTCGCGCCGGGCTTCGCCTTCGTCGACGAGCGCCTGGCGCGGCTGTACGGAATCGAGGGGATCAGCGGCGAGGGCGTGCGCCGCGTGCCGCTCGAGGGCGGCGTGCGCGGCGGTCTGCTCGGTCAGGCCGCGCTGCTGACGATCACCGCCAATCCGACGCGCACCGCGCCCGTGAAGCGCGGCAAGTGGCTGGCCGAGACGCTGTTCGGCCGGCGCGTCGCGCCGCCACCGCCGGGCGTCGGCGTGCTGGACGAGGGCACGGCGGTCGCGCCCGCTTCCCTGCGCGAGCAGCTCGCGCGCCACCGCGCCGACCCCGACTGCGCCGTCTGCCACGACGAGCTCGATCCGCTCGGCTTCGCGCTCGAAGGTTTCGATGCCCTCGGCCGCGCGCGCACCGACCCCGAGCTCGACACGCAGGGCGAGCTCGCCGACGGCACGGTCCTCGCCGGCGCCGAGGGGCTGCGTGCCTACCTGCTCGCGAGCGACGAGTTCCCGCGCGCCCTCGCCGAGGCGCTCTTCGTGTACGCTCTCGGGCGCGAGCCCGGACCGGCCGAGCGCGCGCGCCTGCAGCGCACTCTGGCCGAGCTTCCGGCCGAACGTCGCACGCTCGGCGCCGTGATCGAGCTCGTGTGCGCACAGCCGGCCTTCCTCGGATCCGACCCCAGATGACTCACCTTTCGCGACGGAGCGTGCTGCGCGGCGCCGGTGTGGCGCTCGCGCTGCCGTGGCTCGAGTCGCTGGCGGCGGCGCGCGGACGCGCTACGGAGGCGCCGCTGCGGTACCTCTTCGTGATGACGCCGAACGGCGCACAGATGGATCGGTGGACGCCGAGCGTCGAGGGCGACCTCGCCGAGCTCTCGCCGACGCTGGCGCCGCTCGCGCCGTGGAAGGACGCGCTGGTCGTGCTCTCGGGGCTGACGCACGACAAGGCGCGCGCGAACGGCGACGGGCCGGGCGATCACGCGCGCGCGGCGGCGGCCTTCCTGACGGCGGCGCAGCCGAAGAAGACGGCGGGCTCGGACCTGCGCGCGGGGATCTCGGTCGATCAGGTGCTGGCGCGCGAGCTCGGCAGTGCGACGCGCCTGCGCTCGCTCGAGCTCGGGACCGAATCGGGGCGCATGGGTGGCGAGTGCGACTCGGGCTACGCCTGCGCGTACTCGTCGAACATCGCCTGGACGAGCGCGAGCACGCCGGCCGGCAAGCTGGTCGACCCGCAGCGCGTCTTCGAGCGCCTGTTCCTCGACGGGCCGCGTGGCGAGACGGCCGAGGCGCGCGCGGCGCGGCTCGCACGGCGGCGCAGCCTGCTCGACAGCGTGCGCGCCGACGCGGCGGCTTTGAAAGGGCACCTCGCGACGGCCGATCGCGCGCGGCTCGACGAGTACCTGAGCGGCGTGCGCGAGCTCGAGCGGCGCTGCGTCGAGGCGAGCGCGCAGGCGACGCTGGCTCCCGCCGGTCTGGCCGAGCCCGGAGCGCGTCCGGCGGACTTCGCGGGGCACGTGAAGCTGCTCGGCGAACTCGTGGCGCTCGCCTTCGCGACCGACACGACGCGCTGCGCGAGCCTGATGCTCGCCAACGAGGGCTCGAACCGCTCCTACCCGGCGCTGGGCGTGCCCGAGGGCCACCACGAGCTCTCGCACCACGGCCACGATCCGGCGAAGCGCGCCAAGGTCGCCGCGATCGATCTCCATCACCTGGAGCTCTTCGCGCACGTCGTCGCCGCGCTGGCGGCGGCGCGCGAGGGCGAGGGGAGCGTGCTCGACGGCACCGTCGTGCTCTACGGCTCCGCCATCGGCGACGGCAACGCGCACAACCACGACGAGCTGCCGCTCGTGCTGGTCGGCAAGGGCGGCGGCCTCCTCACCGGCCGCCACGTGCGCTTCCCGCGCGACACGCCGGTCGCCAACCTCTTCGTGACGCTCCTGCAGCGCGCCGGCCTGCCGCAGGCGGCCTTCGGTGACTCGACCGGCCGGCTCGAGGGGCTGTTCGCGTGAGCGCGCGGAGCTGAACCCCGCATTCGTCCGCACGGCGCGCCAGGTCGGCCAGCGAGGTGCGCACCAGCACCGCGCGGGATCCGGCGCTTGATTCGGCGCTGGAGGCGGCCCGCGCGCCCGGAAAGAAGTGCACGGGGCTGTGGGCGGGGGCACCGTTCCAGGCGAGGCCCTCAGGAAGACGAATGCGGGGCCCCGATGAGGCCCCGGTCCGGGCCCGCGGCGGATCCGCTGCGACCGGGCGTCCCTCGTGCTCGTGCAAGCCGACAACCCGGCCGAAGGCTCGCTGCGTTCCGCCGCGGAGGCTACCCGTCCAGCGGTGCCCGAGGAGCTGCGCGCGTGCCTCGATGGCATCGATCCGGTCGGCGGGATGGAACGACGACAGTCCGGGCTCGAGCGTCTCGTGGCCTGGGTGCGTGCGCCGGGGCGACTGCCCGGTGGCGGAGAGCACGAGCCTCCGCAACACGCACGTCTGGCGCGGCTCCTTGCGGTGCTCGAGCAAGAGCCGGACTGGCGCGACGCGCTCGCCGACACGCTGACGCGCGTCCTGGAGGAGAGCTCGGCCGTGCACCTCCTGGCAGAGGTCGGGCTACCCGGCGAGCGCAGCTTCCTCGGCGAGGTGGTCGATCGCCTCAGCGCAAAGGTCCTGCCGAGTCCGCACGAGGCTGGCGAGCTCGCCGCGCTGCTCGCGGCGGCCTTTCCGTCCCGGCGTGATGCGCGCTGGGTGGCCACGCTTCCGCTCGAGAGCTCTCGCGCCGTGGCCGAGCTGGTCGGGTCGCGCGGCCGCGCGGTGCTGCGGCGCGGTCTGGCGGAGGCCCTGCGCCTCCTCGCTGCGCGCGTGAGTGCGCTCGGACTCGCGCGTGAGCTGCGCACACGCTCCGGGGCGCTCTGGCCCTCCGAGTCACCGTTCCTGGCCTTGCCGGGGGCCGTCGAGCGCGCGCTGGCGGCGCGGGGCGAGCTCGACCTCTTGCGCGAGGTGTGCGCGCGCTGTCGTGCGGAGCTCGCGACCATCCACGCCCATCTGGAACGCGCGGGCGTCTCGGTCGGCATCGTCTATCACCTCGACGTGATCGCGCGCTGCCTGGCGCGGCTCGAGCGCCTGGCGCCGCTGGCGCGGACCGACGGGGCGCCCGGCGACGAGCGCATCCTGCGCGAGCGGCAGCTCGTGGCCGAGCTCATCCTGGCGGGCATCGGCGAGGAATCGCTGCTCGAGCTCGTGCGTGCGAACACGCGCCTCCTGGCGCAGAAGGTGATCGAGCGTGTCGGTACGAGCGGCGAGCACTACATCACGAGCACGCGTCGCCAGTGGTGGGGGATGCTGGCCTCGGCGGCGGGCGGGGGCGTGCTCACGGCCCTGACGGCGGCGGGCAAGCTGCTGACCTCGGCGGCGATGCTGCCGATCTTCGTCGAGGCCATATTCTCGAGCGCGAACTACGTGGCGAGCTTCCTCCTGATGCAGGTGCTCGGCTTCACGCTGGCCACGAAGCAGCCCTCGATGACGGCGGCGGCCCTGGCTTCGGCTCTGCGCGGCTCGGTCGTGAGCCAGCGCCTGCAGGAACTCGTCTCGATGGTCGCGCGCGTGACGCGCTCGCAGCTCGCGGCCGCGCTCGGCAACGTGGGGCTGGTGGTGCCCGCGGCGATCGGTGTCGATCTCGCCTACCGCGCCCACGGCGGCACACACCTGCTCGATCCCGAGCTCGCCGGGCGTGTCGTGAACTCGCTGCACCTCACGGAGAGCGCGACGCTGTGGTATGCGAGCGTGACGGGAGGTTGCCTGTGGCTCGCCAGTCTGGCTGCCGGAGCCCTCGAGAACTGGGCCGCGTACCGGCGCATCCCGACGGCCCTGGCGCACCACCACGTCCGGCGCTGGATCGGTCGCAGGCGCACGGTCTGGCTCGCGCGCAAGTTCGAGCAGAACATCGCCGGCATGGGCGGCAGCGTCGCGCTCGGCACGCTGCTCGGCGTCCTGCCGGCGCTCGGCAAGGGATTCGGCGCGCCGCTCGACGTGCGCCACGTGACGCTCTCGGCCGGCGCGCTGACCCTGGCGGGTCTGGCGCTCGGTCCCGAGCAGCTCTTCACGCTCCACTTCGCCGGAGCCGTCGCCGGCGTGCTGGCGATCGGCCTCCTGAACTTCGGCGTGAGCTTCGCTCTCGCCCTCGCCGTTGCTCTGCGTGCGCGTGACACGGACCGCGGCGAGCGGCGTGCGCTGCTGCGGGCGTTCCAGCTGCGACTGTGGCACGGACCGATGGAGTTCCTGTACCCGCCGGCGGGCGCGCGCACAGCTTCCCACGATGGCTCCACGGTCCTGGCGCTCGACGGGGCCGAGCCCGAGGAAGCCCGCCAGGCGAGCTGAGGCCGGGTCGCTTCATGCGCGGCGAGGTCGCGCGCGCGGAGGCGAGCTTGACGGCCGGAATTCCTCAGTGGTTGAAGTTGAGGATGCGGCGGCTGACGAAGGGTACGTTCATCACGAGCACGCCGGCGTTGTTGACCGAGCTCGCCTGGTCGATGAAGGTCGGCGGGAGCGGGGCGCCGAAGCCGCTCGCGAGCACCTGGAAGGCCGGGTTGCCGCCCAGGGTCGTGACGCCGAAGTAGAGCTCGTGCTGGAACGACCCGATGCACGGGTCGGAGACGTCGTAGCCGCCGACGTTCCAGCGCAGCGACTGCAGGCCCGGGAAGACGGCCGGATTCGTCCAGTGGCCGATCGCCATCGAGGCGAAGCCCGGCACGAGCGGGCCGGGCGTCGGGTTCGCGAGCGTCGTGCCGCAGGTCGTGAAGGCGCTCAGGTCGGCCAGCGCGAACTGCGCGGGACCGGCCGCGCACGGACAGGTCTGCGTGATCGGGTTGATGCTGTGGATCGCGGGCTCTTCCATGCCGCAGGCGATCGCACCCGGCAGCGGCTGCTTCGAGCGCACGGCCTCGAAGGGTGACGAGGGCGTGCCCTCGATCGGCTCGGTGATCGACGGCACGAAGCCGGCGCCGGGCCCGACGAAGGTGTAGGAGCGGTCGGGGTGGAAGGTGCCGGCGCGCGCGAAGCCCGGGCGGTGGTCGAAGTCGTCGCAGGCGTGCGTCAGCATCCACGCGCGGCGCAGAGGCAGCGTCGTGCCGCACTCCTGCGCGAGGTCGAGGTAGCCGCTCCAGCGCACGCGGCTCTGGTGGGCCGGCGCGCACGGCGGCAGGCGGTCCGGGGTCGTGCCGAGCGCGACCGTCGGCCGCAGGTCGCCGTTCACCAGGAAGCGCCACACCTGGCGCAGCGAGCCCGAGGTGGTCGATTCGGCCCAGGTGCGCGAGTACTGCAGGCGCACGAGGCCGCTCCACCACAGCACGTTCCCCGGACCGCGGATGTTGACCTGCGCGCGGAAGTCGTCGCAGCTCTGCCCGCTGGTCGAGAGGATCTGGAACGACTGCCAGGTCGCGCTCACGCCGTCGTGCAGCTCGATTCCGCAGTCCTTGAAGGTGACGCGTGCCGCGCCCTGGGTGAAGCTCGTCAGCTTCGGCAGGTTCGGCAGCGTGCGCGCGCAGCAGGGCCCGCCGTCGTAGCCGTCCGGGCCGCACTGGGCCGCGAGGCGCGGGGTCGCAAGGCCGAGGGCGAGGAGGAAGAAGCCGAGGAAGCGCAGCACGGGCTGGAGGGGCATGGGGGAGCGTCGGGGACGGGGTCTGGCCCTGAGAGACCCCCGCGCGTCCCGGGCGGACGCGCGAGGACGGATTTCTCCGGACGGATGCGCCTCGACCTTCAGGCCACGGCGGCAACTTCCGCCACGGCTACCGCCAGCTCGTGCGGATTTCGGCGTCTGGCGCGCTTCCCTGGCGTGCTGGCGGGCTAGAACGACGCGCATGCGCCGGTTGTGGGGGGGTGTCGTCGCGGTCGCGCTCGTGCTGCTCGTGGTCCGCATCGGATCACGCGCGCGGGTGTCGGGCGACGAGAGGAGCTCGGAGCCCACGCGGGGCGTGGCGCTGCTCGAGTCCGCGCGCGCGCTGGCGCCGTCGGTCGAAGACGGGCCTCCGGATCGCGAAGCGCTACCGGTCTCCGTGCCCGAGGCCCGTGCGGGCTGCCTGATCCGGGTGCTACGTGATGCGGATGGCGAGCCCTTGCCTGCCGCGGAACTCCTCGTGCAGCGGCGCGAGGTAGCTCGAGACGGGTTCGCGTGGCGGGCGGCGATGGCGTGTCTCGCCGACGTCGAGAGCGTGTTGCGCTCGGGACTCGGCGAGTCCATCGA
>Ga0172376_10002696_pt1 | contig 21516 bp, 15 predicted proteins | sample Lak35m_FD_121114 | JGI IMG/M metagenome (GOLD analysis project Ga0172376, IMG submission 121114) | Freshwater microbial communities from Kabuno Bay, South-Kivu, Congo - kab_092012_35m | ecosystem: Environmental > Aquatic > Freshwater > Lake | place: Democratic Republic of the Congo: South-Kivu... | reverse complement strand
CTCAGACTCTAGCGCAGGAGCCGCCGCGCGCGCACGAGCCGAGCATCCCTCGCCGCGTGGCTTGGGGACGCTCGAACCCCTAGGATGCGGAGCACGATGGCCCTTCCGACAGCCGCCGACCAGCCGAGCAAGGCCGCGCCCGCCGTCGATTGGAGCGCGCGCGCCCGCCTCGTGGCCCTCGTGCTCGTGCTGGCGCTCGCGTTGGCGCTGCGGCTCGTCGCGCTCGATCGGCTGCTTCCCCACTTCGTCGAGCCGGACGCCTTCTGGAGCTACCACTTGATGGAGCTGCGCGGCGAGACGGTGCCCGACGGCGTCGACTACCGCGAGCGCTACCCCTCGCTGGTGCCCACGCTGTTGTCGACGATCGATCCGCAACCCGCGCCGCGCGACCTGCCCGAGGCGCTCAGCGCCGCCGCGCAGCCCTTCGTGCTCGTGCGCGGCGTCGCGGCTCTGTGCGGCGTGCTCGCCTGCGCGCTCGCCTTCGCGTTCGCGCGGCGCCTGGCCGGCCCGTGGACGGCGCTTGGCTGCGCGGCGTTCGTCGCCATCAGTCCGCTGCACCTCTTGTGTTCGACGCAGGCGCGGCCGCACGCCGTCGTGGCCGCTGCCAGCCTCGCCTGCCTGCTGGCTTGCGTGCGCCTCGTCGAGCGCCCCTCGCCCGTGCGCGGCTTGGTCGCGGCGCTCGCAGCCGGTCTCGCCTTGGCCTCGTTGCAGAACGGCTTGTTCGTGCTGCCACCCTTGTGCCTGGCGACATGGTGGGCGGTGCGCGGCGCGAAGGGCTTCCTGCTCGCCGCCGGCGCGGCGCTCCTCGCGTTGTTCATCGGCCTGCCGTGGTGGCCGGGGCTGCCGACCCTCGTCGACGGCGCGCTGCGATTGGGAGGCAGCGGAGCGCACCAACTGGGCTCGGGCGAGTACGACTTCAGCGGTTTCGCCACCGCCGCGCGCCTGTTGTTCGAGCACGATCCTTGGCTCGCGGTGCTGCCGCTCGCGGGCTTGTGGGCGGCGCGCACCGGCCTCGCCACGCTGGCGCGCGGCTGGCGCGATGGCTCGCACGCGCCGCGCAACCTGCTCTTGGCGCATGCGGTCCCCTACCTCGTCGTGGCGGGCGCCAACCGCGAGTACTACGAACGCTTCTGGCTGCCCGTCCTGCCCGCCGTCGCCTTGCTGGCCGCCATCGGCCTCGGCTGGCTCGCCACCACGGCTTGGCGCGCCACGACTCCGCTAGCGCTGCGCGGCGTCGCGTTCCTGCTGCTCGTGTTGGCGCTGGCGCTGCCCGCGGCGGGCGTGGCGGCGTGGTGGCGTTTGTCCAGCCGTTTGGACAGCATCGAGGAGGCGGCGCGCGCGCTGGAACCACTCGACGCCCTCGTCGCCACCTCGCCGGTGCTGGCCTTGCCCACGCTGCTCGCCAAGAGCGAGTTGGAAGCCACGCTGGCGGAGCGCGATGGCCGCGTAGCGCCGTGGGTCGCGTGGCAAGCAGCGCACCAGCACGAACTCGCGTCGCTGCCGCGCCGCCGTTGGCGGCTGCTGCCTTCGCGCGTCGCGCGCCCCAAGGAAGGCGCGATCGAGCGCTGCGACGAGTGGTGGGCGCAAGTGGCGCCCTCGCACGCCTGCGTCGAGGTCTCGCGCCGCACGCTGCACAGTCCCGGCACCCTGCACCTGCTCGAGCGCGTGCGCGCGCAGGGGGCCGCGCTGGACCCGGCACGACTGCCGTCGCCCGCCAGCGCGGAGCTCGACCGGGTCGTGCTCGCCTACCAGGGCATCCCCGGCTACTACGCCAGGCTGCTCGAGGCGGAGCGTTTCGGCCCGCCGCTCGAGCTGCGCGCCATCCTCCCCTGACGCGAACGCGGTCCATGGCGCGCGGCGGACTGGCCGCCGATCGTCTCTCGCTCGTCGCGTGGCGCGTGCGGGTGCGGGCGCTTACCATCTTCCTCCATGCGAGCCCAAGACGGGTTGCGAGCTCCGTTGGCGCTGGCGCGGGTGGTCGCGCCGCGCGACGACGCGCTGGTCGAGCGACTGCTCGCGCGGCACGCCACGATCGCGCCTCGCCATCCCGTGCTCGTCGCGGGCGGCGCCGACCCTCGATTGTTGAGCGTGTTCGAGGCGCGCGATTGGCGCTCCATCGTCGTCGAGCCGAACCAGCCTGGCGAAGGCTCGGGCGAGCCGGCGCGCGGGATGGATGATCCGAGCCGCGTGCGCGCCGACCTGCGCCGGCTGCCCTTCGAGGACGACGCCTTCGACCTCGTGGTGTCGCGCGGCCTGCAACGCGCGTGGCAGGACGAGCACGAGTTGGCCGCCGTCGTGCGCGAGCTCGTGCGCGTCGGTCGCGGGCTGGTCGTGGCGTCGTACTGGGACCATGAAGCCCTGCCGCGCCGCGTGCCTTGGCCGCGCGGAACAGCGCGCCGCGTGGCCATGCCGCGCGCGTTGTTGCGCGAGTTGTTCGAGGACGCGGGCGCGGCCGTGGTCGACTGGCGCCACTCGTTCCGCTTCGTGTCGCAGCAAGCCTGGCTCGTGGCCCGCAAGCGCGCCGTCGTGCGCCGCGCCTCGACGCTGCGCCACGCACCCGTCGCGACCAACGCCCCGGGACGCGTGCGCCTTGGTCCGCTGGGAGCGTGAACTCCAAGGCGGCGAGCTGCACCTGGTCGGCTGGCGCAGCTCGACCATGCAGGCGGCGCTCGAGCGCATCGTCGCGCTGGCGCGCGGCGGAGCACGGCACCGCGAGCGCGAAGTGCTCGACGGCTGGGACGCGTGGATCGAGGGCGAACCGCTGGTCGGGCCCGAGTCATGGCGCGACGGCCTCGCCGCGCGTCTCGGGCGCGAGGGGCGGCGCATCCGCGAGTACAAGCTCCTGTCGTGGCAGACCGAGCGCATGTTCCCCGTCGTGCTGCCGCTGGCGGGTGCCAGTTGGTTCGTCGGCGGCCGCCTCGCCTACCAGGCGCATGTGGCGCGCTGGCAACCGCGCGAGGACACGCTGGAGGCCCTCGTCGCGCGTGGCGACTCGCGACTCGAGTCGCTGCTGGGCGTGCTCGGACACGAGGTGGGCCGGCTCCACGCGCTGCGCGGCCGCCATGGCGGCTTGAGCCCCGACCGCATCCTCGTGGCGCCGCCGGAAGCGTTGCAACCGCTGGTGTGGAGCGGCTCGGGCGACGGCGCGCGCGGGCCTTGGCTGCCGCGCGCGCAGGACGATCTGCGCGAGGTCGTCGCCGCGTTGCGCGCGGCCGGACGCGAGGCGTTGCTCGAGCCGTTGTGGGCCGCCTACGAAGACGCGCGCACCGCCAATGGCCGACCGGTGCGCGCGTCGGAGCGACGCTTGGCGCTCGAGGCGCGCGTCACTCGACCTTGCAGCTGAGCTTGGTCGAGCCCTTGAACGACACGGTCTGGCGCATCGAATGCTGCTCGCCGCCTGCGTCGATCTCGGCCGATGTGGCCATCTCGAAGTCCGTGTCGCCCTCGATCTCGTATCCAAGGAGGCGCTGCCCGGCGGAGTGCCAGTGCAGTTCGCCCTTCATGTTCCAGCCGACCTTCATCGTGCGCTTGCCGCCATCCTCGCCCTCGACTTCGCCGCTGGTCGTGGCCTCGATCGCCACCTCGATCACGGCGACCTTCGCGCCCGAGATCTCCTTGTGGCCCCGGTACGTGCAGACCACCTTGCCGGCCATGTTCTCGTCGAGCTGGTCGTCGATGTCCTCCTCCGTGTCGTCCTCCTCCTCGCCCGTGTCGATCGACAGATCGCCGCCCGGCGAGAACAGGCCGACGAGGTGCTTGGCCTCGACCTCCCACGTGTCGTCCTCGGCGACGCCCTTGGTGGGCAGGAACGCCAACAGATCCGTGTCGGCGTCGAGTTCCTCCAGCAACTCGTCGTCGCCCTGCTTGCCCTCCTCATCGGAGGCCCACGCGGCGGCGTGCTGCTCCTTTTCCGCGTCCCAAGTGAACTTGACCGACAGGCCCGAGAGCTTGCTGGACTTGTCCTTCGACTCGTCCTCGGACTGCTCGCCCATCGAGAACGACTGCACGACCTTGCCTGCGATCGTGTCGAACTCGCGCACGACCACGAGCGCGCGGCCGTCGGCCGACGCGACGAACTCCTCGCTGAACACGAACTCGGACTCGTCCGAGAGCGACAGCTTGGGCATCTCGCCCGGCGGCTGGACCTCTTCGCCGTCGAACTCCATGGAGAAGGACTGGCTGTCGAGCTTCGTCTCGTGGCGGATGGTCTTCTGGACCTTGGCGCCCTTCTCGGGGGCGAAGTGCAGCTCGTCGGCGACGGGGGCGGCGGCGAAGAGCAGAATGCTGGCAGCGAGGATCGTCTTCATGGCTGTTGGAAGACGGATCCTAGCACGGAGCGGCGGTGTTGCGACCGGCGTCCGCTCCGGCCCAGGCGGCTGCGTCAGTCGCGAAAACGGCTCTCGGCCGCGCCGCAACGCGCCTCGAGGAGGCTGCGCCACTCCGCGTGCTCGGCCGAGGGGCAAGGCGACGAAGTCCATTCGCCGTGCAACTTCCACCGCAGGTGGTCGCCCGTGAGGCGCCACTCCTCCAGGTCCTCGAAGCGGCGGGCCTCGAAGCCGCGCGCCACGCCTTGCGCGCCGAGCACCGCATCCAACCGGCCGGGCGTGGCGGCGACGAGGCACGACACGGGCACGACGACGAGCAACAGCGCAGTCGCCGGCAGCAGCTGCGCCTGCAAGGCCCAACCGGCGACGGCCACGAGCGGGACGGCAAGCACGAGCCGGCGCGAGATGCGCCGCGGCAAGTCCATGTGCCGCGCCGGACCGGTCGTCGAACGCGCGCGCGCGCGCAACACCAGCACGGCGAAGAGCGCCAACCACGCGATGGCGCTCGGCACGAAGAGCGCCGCGGAGAGTTGCGCGTCGAGGTTCGTCGCGGCCGTGTCCATGTGGTTCGAAGGTAGCACGCTTCACTCGCCCCGGTTCCAGCGTTCCGAGGCGCTGGTCGCCAGTTGCCGCAGGATCCGCGCATCCAACTCGGGCAGCGCTCCGATCGCGGGCTCGGCGCCGGCGGCGAGCCAAGCGGACTCGCCCGCCGCGAGGGCGCGCGCAGCCGCGTCGCCTCCGACCGCGCGCGCCATGGCGCTGCGGCCGACGGACACGCCGTCCTCCAGCGCCGACACGCGCGTGCCGCCGGGCTCCTTGGAGACGGCGAAGGTCCCGCGACGCGCGTCGATCTGGGCCTCGTCGGTCAGGACGCGCACCAGGCCGTCGAACTCCGCGCCGATGGCGATGTGCAGCGAACCCGACTCGAGCCGCAGCGCCTGCTCGCCCTTGGGCGGCAGCTTCATGTTCGCGAGACGCGTTCCGGCGGCCACTTCGCACAAGAGCGTCTCGCGCAGCTGCAGCGACAACACCTCGCGCCGCGAGTCGAGCGACTTGGCCGTCTGCAGCACGTCCCCGAGGCGCGCGCGATCGATCGCCGAGTGCTCGACGCCGTCGACCACGACCACGCCGCCCGACGAGGACGGCAGCACTTGCCAAGTGGGCGAGGCGCGCAAGGTCAGCACCAATGTGGCGATGGTCCCCGACGCGGCGAGGAAGCCCGACGCGACGAGTAGCGGAGCGAGGCGCGTGCCGTTGGGTGCCATGCGACGCACAGCCTAGCGCGGCGCGCTAGGCTGTGCGGCATGGGCATCGACCCGAGGAACGCCGCGCGCCACCGCAGCGCGACGGCCGACGATCCCGCCGATCCGGAGCTGATCGATGGACGGCTCGTGCGCGGGGATGCCGTGTTCTCGCCTTGCCGCACTTGGCGCTGGCGCCTGACGCGCGAGTGGGAAGGCGGGACCGGCGGCGTGTTCTGGTTGATGCTCAACCCTTCGACGGCGGATGCAGTGCGCGTCGATCCGACCGTGCGCCGCGCCGTGTCGTTCTCGATGCGCTGGGGCGCGGCCCGCGCGTTGGTGGGCAACGTGTTCGGCCTGCGCGCGACCTCGCCGCAGCACCTCTACACGCACCCCGATCCGGTCGGCCCGGACAACGACGAGCACCTCGCGGCGCTGGCGCGGGAAGCCGACCGCATCGTCGTGGCCTGGGGCAACCATGCGCGCCATGGCGAGCGCTACCGGTCCATCGCCCGCATCCTGCGGCCGCATGCGCCGAAGTGCGTCTGCCTCTCGACCACCAAGGGCGGCATGCCCGGGCATCCGCTCTACTTGCGCGCGGACACGGTTCCCACGTCGGCGCGCGAGTTGCTGGCGCGCCTCTCCGACTAGGCCGCGCCTACCGAGCGGCGCCGGCGGTCCGCGACGCGAGGCCGCGGAACCACCGACGCGCGGACCTCATCCCCACAGCACGAGGTCCTTCGTGCGCAGGTCGTGCTCGTCGACGCCGCGCGTGCGCACGCGAATGCCGTAGCCGAACGTGCCGCTGCGCTCGAGCGGCTGGCGTCCGACGAAGGCCTGCACGCCGGACTCCGCTGGACCATCCGGGTCGAGCACCAATGCCACCCGGTTCTTCAGGTCCGAGCCCGCCGATTGGTGGCCCAGCACCAATTCGACCGCGAGGTCCTCGCAGGTCAGCTGACCCATGTCGACGCGCACGCGCACCTCGACCACGTCGCCCACGCGCAGGCTGGAGACGTCGGCCACCTGGGCCGAGAGGATGCGCACCGCCGCGAAGGACTTGCGCAGCTGCGCGCCACGCGCGGCGAACGAACGCGCCTTGCTGAAGCGGTCCTCGCGCAGCGAGTGCCAGGCGCCCGCCAACGGCTGGTACGCCGCGTCGCGGTACTCGCCCACCATGCGGTCGGTGTCGAACACCGGCGGGATGGTGGCGAGGCTCCTGCGCACGCATGCCAACCAGCGCTTGCGCACGCCGCCCTCGAGATCGAAGTAGGTCGGCACGACCTCCTCCTCGAGGAGGTTGTACAACGCTTCGGCGTCGAGCTCGTCCTGCCGCTCCTGCGTGGGCATGGCGCGACCGTGGCCGATGGTCCAACCATTGCGCGGCTGAGCTTGGCCGGCGGGCTCGCCCTCTTGCGCCTCGACCCACCATCCATCGGGGATCGAAAGGTTCAGTCCGCCGTTGGCGGCCACCTTCATGCCCGAGGTGCCGGAGGCTTCCAGCGGCCGGATCGGGTTGTTGAGCCACACATCCACGCCCTGCACCAAGTGACGCGCCAGCTCGATGTCGTAGTCCTCGACGAAGTGCACCTTGCCGACGAACTCGGGCCGGCGCGTGAACTCGACCACTTGCTTGAGGATCTCCTGGCCCAGCGTGTCGCGCGGGTGCGCCTTGCCGGCGAACACGATCTTCACCGGCCGCTTGGCGTCCGACAGGAGCGCGAGGAGCCGGGCCGGATCGCGGAACACGAGGTTCGCCCGCTTGTACGGCGCGAAGCGGCGCGCGAAGCCGATCCACAGGGCGTCCTCGCCGTCCTTGAGTCCGGCGAGGATCTTCGTCTGCAGCGCGGTCGAGTCGTCGCGCGAGGAGTGGGCCTCCTCGATGCGTTCCTTCAGGTGGTCGACCAGCGCCTTCTTGCGTTCGCGCCGCAGCTGCAGCAACTGCGCGTCCGTCAACTTGGCGGCGTGCGCGGCGAAGTCCGCGCCCGCGACCACGCGGCCCTTCGCGCCGAGCATCTCCGCCAGTCGGCCGCTGGTCCAACTCGGCAGGTGCACGCCGTTGGTGACCGACGACACCGGCACCTCCCCGCGCAGCAGCCGCGGCCAGAACGGATGCAGCAGCTCGCGCGACACGATGCCATGCAACTTGGCGACGCCGTTCACGTGCGCGGCGAAGTTCATGGCCAAGTAGGTCATGTTGAAGCTGGCGCGATCGTCCTCGGCCGTGCCCAGCGCCCAGAAGCGCTCCCAAGGCAGGCCCACCCAGCTCGACGCGTCGCTGAAGTAGCGACGCATGAGCTCCTCGCCGAAGCGGTCGTGGCCGGCCGGCACGGGCGTGTGCGTGGTGAACACGGTCGTGGCGCGCACGAACTCGCGCGCCTCGTCGTAGGTCAGGCCGTGCTCGCGCACGAGGCGGCTGACGCGCTCGAGCACGAGGAACGCGGCGTGCCCCTCGTTGATGTGGAACACGCACGGATGGATGCCGAGGCGCGTCAGGAGGCGCTTGCCACCGCGCCCGAGCACGATCTCCTGGCGCAGGCGCATCTCGTGGTCGCCGCCGTAGAGCTGGCGCGTGATCTCGCGATCCTCCGGCCTGTTCTCCGGCTGGTCGCTGTCGAGCAAGTACAAAGGCACTCGTCCGACCTGCACCTTCCACGCGCGCAACACGAGATCGGAACTCGGCAGTTGCAGCGTGATCGTCAGCGCGCGGCCGTTCTCGTCGAGCACCGGCTCGATGGGCAGGTCGCGCGGATCGTTCTCGATCTCGCCCGCCACCTGGTCGCCGGCCGCGGTGACGCGCTGGCGGATGTAGCCCCTGCGGTAGAAGAGCCCGATGCCCACGAGCGGCAGGCCCATGTCGCTGGCGCTCTTCAGGTGGTCGCCGGCGAGGATCCCGAGGCCGCCCGAGTAGATCTTGAGCGACTCGTGGATGCCGAACTCCGCGCAGAAGTAGGCCACGGGGTGGCGCTCGTCGATGGCGCCACCGGCGACCTTGATGGCCGCGGGCTTCTTCGCCATGTAGGCGTCGAAGCGCGTCATCACCTTGTCGAGCCGCGCCACGAAGGCCGCATCGGACGCGCGCTTGGAGAGGTCGTCGGGATACAGCTCGCGCAGGTACGGCACCGGGTTGTGGTCGTGCTTCTTCCACTTGTCCTCGTGCGCGCCGCGGTCCTGCAGCTCCGAGAACAGCTGCGTGGCCTCGGAGTCCCACGACCACCAGTAGTTCCGCACCAACCGCTCGAGTCCCTCGAGCTGGCGCGGCATGGTGGCCGACACGGTGAACCCCATCAGGCGCGGACGCGCGCCTTGTTGCGTCGGACGGATCTCGACCGTGCGCGGCGCGCGCATGGCGAAGGCCGGGGCGCCGGCGCGCTTGGCGGCCGACTTGGCGGCCGAGTCGAAGGCGTCGTGGTAGCGCCGCACCAATCCGGTCCACGCGGCCGCCGACGCCGTGGCGCGGCAAGTCCGTTCGATCTCGGCCCGCGGGCGATCGTCGGCCAGCAACGCCTCGAGCGCCTCGCACAATTCCCGCGCGGCCTCGGCGAAGCCCTCCGCGCCGCGTCGCGCGCGCGCTTCGCGCGGCAGGACGATGACGCCATCCTCGCGCGCGAACTGCTTCTCCAACGCCCAGCGGCCAAACCCGGCGAGGTCGCTCGTGAGCGTGGGCACGCCCACCGCCAGGCTCTCCTCGGGCGTGTAGCCCCACGGCTCGTAGAACGACGGGAAGGCCGAGACGTCGAACGCGCGCAGCACAGCCTCGTACGGCAGGTTCAGGAACCCGTCCGACTCCGACAAGTAGATCGGCACCTGCACGACCTTCACCCGCGTGCCGGGCGCGTTGACGAGTCCCAGTTCCTTGCAGCGACGCTGGATCGGGTCGTTCTCGGGCTCGAACAAGTTGTGCGTGGACACGCCGAGCGTGCCGCGCGCCTCGGACGCGGGCAGCGACAGGCGCTCGAGCAGTTCGCTGCGCACGCCGGATTGGCCGGCCGGCACCATGGCGAACAGCACGAGCTTGCGGCCCGGACGGCCTTGCAGGCGGGCCGCGGCCTCCAGCAGCAGATCGATGCCCTTGTTGTGGAACTCGTAGCGTCCGGAAGTCGCGACGAGCTGCGCGTCGGAGCAATCCTCGCCCACCATGCGCGAGGCGAGGTCGAAGAGGCGCGCGCGCGCCGCGTCCCGGCCGGTCTGCCCGCACATCTCGTCGATCACCGACAGGTCGATGCCGTTGGGCAGCAGCGGGCTGGCGCGGCGGCCGAAGTACAACTCGGCCTCGTCGGCGGTCACCTCGCTCACCGTGGTGAACACGTCCGCCTCGCGCGCGCACACCTGCTCGATCGAGTGCTTGGCCGTGATGTTGTGGCCCTTGGCGGCTTCGGCGCTGGTGCGGCCGGAGAGACCATCCTCCGGCAGCACGCCGCCCGAGGAGATCGAGCGTCCGAGGATGGTGGCGTGCGTGGTGAAGACGGTGCCCACCGCGGGCGCGTTCTTCTTGAGTTGCAGCAGGCCGGCACCCGTCATCCACTCGTGGAACTGCGCCACGCAGGAGTCGCTCTTGGGGGCGGGATGCGCGGCGCGCCAACGCTCGATCACCATGCCCGCGGCCCAGCCGAACAACACGGGCTCGACGTAGTCCCATCCGCCGCTGAGCGAGTCGACCTGGTAGTCCTCCCACAACTTGGCGAGGATCTCGTCCTTGCGGGTGTACAACCCGCTGAACTCCACGAGGATCGCGCGCGGGCGACCCGGGATGTTCCAACGCCCCACGCGCACCGGAACGCCGTCGGCGCGGCAGGAATCGCAGAACTCGGCCCAGCACGCCTCCTCGACGAAGGCCGCGTTGGGCTCGCCTCCGGTGAGCAGCCAAGGCCCGATGCAGATGTAGTTGTCGTCGAGCTCCTCGACGAGGGTGCGCGCCTTGGTCGAGACGACGGTGTGGATGCCGCCGACCTTGTTGCAGACTTCCCAGCTGACTTCGAAGAGCGTGTTGGGGAGGCTCACGGATTCTGGCTTGGTTCGGGAGATGGCGCCGCGGAGGCTTCGAGCCGACGCGGAGCTTGGGGGGGACGAGACGCCTCAAGCGCCGCGGTGCTGCGGCGCGCGAAGTCGTCGAGGACGTTCATGAAGGTGATGAACGCGTCGTGGGGCGACGCGTACGGACTGAAGTACTTGTGCACGTCGCCGTCGCTGAACCACTTCGTGCACATGTAGTACAGGTGGTCGGAGGTCGACAAGCGCCGCCAAGTCTCGAGCCACGCCGGTTCGCCGGCGCGCGCGAGTTCGCGCGCCGCGGGCAGCGCGGCGTAAAGCGCTTCTTGCGCGGAACGCTGCATCGGATTGCCGAGCCACGCGGTCATGTCGCGCTCGGCGTCGGCCCACGACACGGGACGCGGGATCGACAAGCGCGAGACCGGGTCGTTGGCCAGCGCCACCTCGCCCGGAGTGGCGAAGGAGAGGCGCGGATTGGCGAGCAGGACCTCCGGCAGCGCGCGCATGAAGTCGAAGATCCCGGTGTCCTCCCACTGGTGCTCGCCGAAGGTCTCGTAGTCCATGTACAGGCCCACGAAGGCGTCGTCCTCGTCGACGCCGCCGACCCACGAAGCGAACTTCTCGGCCGTCAGCGGCCACTCGTGCCAGCCGCGGTTGGAGAAGCGGAAGGCGATGTCGTCGCTGAAGGCGTAGCTGCGCAAGAGGAGCTTGAGCTTCTCGCAGCCCTCCGGCCTGTAGACATGGTGCGGGCTGCGCCAGCCCAGCAGGTGGTCGGCGCCCTCGCCCAGCAGCGCCCGGAAGCCGAGGTCCTCGACGGCCCGCGCGATGCGCGCGTCGATCACCAGTTCCGTGTTGCGGAACACGACCGGCTCGTGCCCGAAGACTTCGTGAACCAGCGCGCGCTGCGCCTCGACCTGGGCGCGGAACTCGTCTAGGTTGGCCAACGAAGCCAGCGAGTGGTGCGAGGTCTCGCACAAGAACTCGACCGCGCCAGTGTCGGCCAGCGCCTTGAAGCTGTCGAGCGCCTCGGGCGCCCAGAGCTGCATCTGGCGGATGGCGGCGCCGCTGACCGAGTACGAGCAGCGGAAGTCGCCCTTGGTCTCCTCGACGAGCTGGCGCACCAGCGTGTTCATCGGGATGTAGGACTTCTGCGCCACGCGCTTGACGATGCGCTCGTTCTCGGGATCGTCGAAGTAGTGCTCGCTCGCGCCGATGTCGAAGAACGTGTAGCGCCGCAGCCGGAACGGCTGGTGCACCTGGAAGTAGAAGCTGACGGCCGTCACGACGGCACCCCCGCGAGTTCCTCGTACACGCCGCGCACCAGCTCGGCCGGCCGTCCCCAACCCATGCGGCGCACTTCCTCGCGACCCTCTTCGCGCAAGGTGCGCGACAACGCCGGATAGCGCAGCAGCGCGAGGATCTTGTTGGCCGTCTCCTGCACGTCCCAGAAGTCGACCTTGAGCGCGTTCTTGAGCACCTCGGAGACGCCCGACTGGCGCGACAGCACGACCGGCACGTCCTGCGCCATGGCCTCCAGCGGCGAGATGCCGAACGGCTCCGACACCGAAGGCATGACGTAGATGTCCGCCATGGCGTACATGCGCTCCACCTCCGCGCCACGGAGGAAGCCGGTGAAGTGCACGTGCCGCGACAGGCCGAGGCGCGCGGCGCGTTCGATCATCGCCGGCAGCATGTCGCCGCTGCCCGACATGACGAACTTGACGCGCGGCTCGACCTTGGCGACGCGCGCCGCCGTCTCGAGGAAGTAGTCGGGCCCCTTCTGGAAGGTGACGCGTCCGAGGAACAGCACGATCGGCTCGGGGATCGCCTTGGCGGCGGCGCGCGCGCCGCGCCGCGGATCGCCATCGAGCCCGTTGTGCACCACGCGGATCTTGCGCGGGTCGATGCCGTACCTCGTGCGCACCACGCGCGCGGTGTAGTGGCTGACGCACACGACGCGATCGGCGCCCTCCATGCCGAGTCGCTCGAGCTCGCGCACCTGCGGATTGACGGCCTCGCCGCTCCTGTCGTACTCGCAGGCGTGCACGTGCAGCACCAAGGGCTTGCCCGAGGCCCGCGCGGCCGCGAGTCCGGCCGGCACGGTCATCCAATCGTGCGCGTGGACCACGTCGTGCTCGCGCGTGCACGCGAGCTCGGCCACCGAGGCGGCGTAGCGCCCCACCTCGGCCATCAAGTCGCGGCCGTAGCTGCCGCTGAACTCCAAGGTGCGTCGCGGGCCGTGCGCCGGCACGGGCGCCGCCGGCGCGTCGAGCGGCACGATGCGCGCGCGCACGCGCTCGCCGCGCGCGGGGGCCGCCGGCGCCTCGGCCCGTTCGGCATGCTCGCGCAAGCGCTGCTCGTAGCTCGCGGGCGCGAGGTAGGGCGTCAACAGCGAGTCGATGGCGACCAGCTCGAGCGAGCGGCGCACGCGCCAGGCCCGCTCGTCGTCCTCTGGACCGAGGGCGGGATCCCATTCCTCCTCGACGAGGCGCGCGTTCACGCCAGCCTGTCCGTTCGACTCGCCGACTTCGACCTGGTTGGCCCCGACGATCTCCGCGAGGTGTCGCGCGTCCTCGTCGCCGCGCGCGCGCGGCACCACGAACACGACATCCACGCCCTGTTGCGACAAGCCGCGCGTCAAGCCGTGGCATGCGGTCCCCAATCCGCCCGAGATGTGCGGAGGGAACTCCCAGCCCAGCATGAGCACCTTCATCAGCGCAGATCTGCGAGCAGCTTGTAGGCGCGCAGCACCTCGGCGGTGCTCCACGCCTGCGCGATGGTGCCTCCCGGGCGGTGCGGCGGGTCGCCGTCGAAGACTTCGGATAAGTGGCATAGTCCCGCCTTGTCCATGTGCTCGCCGAGCCCGTCGAGCAGGTTGCGCAGCCACGCGCGGGTCTGCACGTCCGGACCGTGCGCGCGCAACGCCGCCTCGACGAAGAAGCCGAGCAGCCACGGCCAAGCGGTGCCTTGGTGGTAGGCCTCGTCGCGTTGGCGCCCAGACCCGTGGTAGCGGCCCTTGTAGTCCTTCTCCTCGGGACCGAGCGTGCGCAGCCCGCAGGGCACCAACAGGTGGCGCCTGGCGCAATCGACGATCTTGACGCGCTGGTCGATCGCGAGCGGACTCCACTCGAGCGCCGCCGCGAGCACCATGTTCGGCCGCAGCGATCGATCGGCGACGCCGTCCTTCCAGCGGTCGGCGAGCCACGGCTCCTCGTCCAGCACGAAGCGCTCGAGGAAGGCCGCGTGCGCGTCGCGCTTGCGCGCCCCGAAGGCGCGCGCGGCCGACTCGGAGCCCCCAGCGCGGTGCAGGTACTCGAGGTAGGCGAGCAGGAAGCACCACAGCGCCTCGATCTCCACCGCGCACCCATCGCGCGGCGTCACCGGACCATCGGGCGTCTCGGCGTCCATCCAGGTGGCGTTGAGGTGCCCGCCGCCGGCGACGATCAGTCCCGACTCGTCGGCGCGGATGCCGAGGTCGGTGCCGTCGTGGTAGCAGTTGGCGATCTCCTCCAGCGCCGGGAGGAAGCGCGCGGCGACTTCGCGCACGGGCGCGCCGGCTTGTTCGAAGAGGCGCACGGCGCGCGCGAACCACAAGCTGGCGTCGACGCTGTTGTAGGCCGAGTCCTCTTGTCCCAGGCCGAAGATGTTCGGCAGCAAGCCGCGGCGCAGGTACTTGAGCGAGCCTTGCAGCACTTCGCGGCATTGGTCGAGGCGCCCGCGGGAAAGCGTCAGGCCCGGCAGCGACAGGTAGGTGTCGCGGCCCCACTCGAGGAACCACGGCCAACCCGCGACGACGCCGAGCCGCCCGTGTTCATCGCGGTGCAGGAAGTCGTCGGCGGTCAGGGCCAAGGTGTCGCGGACACCTCCCTGCCACGACTCGAAGCGCGCCGAGCGCTCGCGCTCCTCGCGCTCGAACAAGGCGGCCGGGTCCTCGACCGGGCCGTCGATGGACGCGGCGATGCACACGCTCGCGCCTTCGGCCAGCTCGAACTCGTGCCAACCGGGCGACCAGTTGTCCTCGTGGCCGTCGTAGCCGCGCGCGATGTCGGCGCCCAGCTCGATACCGCGGTACCACACCGGGTCGGTCTCGAACGAGGCCGTGCCGCTGGTCGTCAAGTCGAGCGCGGGCAGCGCCTCGTAGGGACGCAAGCGCACGCCATGCGCGGTGCGCTGGACCTTGGGATTGAGCGCGATGTTCTCGACCGTCAACGCATCGGCCTCGCGGAAGGGCAGCAGCGCCTTCACGCGCAGCTTGAGTGGCCCGGTCAAGCCGCTAGCGCACCAACGCACGACGACGGCGCGGCGCGAGCGCGCCATGATCAGCTCGCGCTCGATCTTCGCCATGCCGAGGAGGAAGGTCCACTTGGGCCACGGCGCGAGTTCGAAGCGCTCGAGCGATTGGTGGCCTTGCGGCGCGAAGAGGCCTTTGTAGCGCGCCACCGACAACGGGAACGAGCGTCCCGAGCCATGCACGCTCTCGTCGAAGCGCGACAACCACACGTGGCGCTTGGCCGAGCCCGGGCGTGGACCGGCGAGCAGCGCGTGATAGCGCCGTGTCGGGCAGGAAAGCACCGTCGAGGTCGCGTAGCCCCCGCGTCCATCGGTCTCGAGCCACTCGCGCGTGACGGAGCGCTCGAGTTGCAGCAGTTCGGTGCGTTCGATGCGCACGAGCGTGCGCTCCATCAGAGTGGTGGGACCCATGGCGGCGTGCGGATTCTAGTGGGCGCGCCCACGTCGCTGCGACCCGCACTTGTGTTTGGTGCGCGAGCGGAAGTCAAGCCGCCGAAATCGGCGTAGGACGAAGTCGAGGAAGCGCCACAGGAGCTTGGGATTTGATCGCAAATAAGGCCTCCAATACGCCACAGGAGAAAAATGCGCATTCAGGCACGGGCTTGTCGATGGCACGCGCACTCGACTCACGCGAGCCGCTCGGCGAAATGCAATTCCCTTCAAGCCCGCATGGGTCAGCACGCCTCGCGAGGCATGCGCGCCAGCCCGGGCCGCGCAGGCAGCTCGACGCTGCGAGTGCGTTCGCGCCGAGCAAGGGTGCTTGAGCGCTCGCGACCCCTTGGGGCAAGGCAAGCTGCGAGCACTGTGCGCGAATGCGCCGACGCGCGCCGCGCGCAGCGTCAGCCGACGGCGCGACCGAGGAAGAAGCCGTCGAGCCCCTGGCCTTGGTAGCGCGGCATGATCAGCGTGCCGCTCCACGGCGCGCGCACTTCACGCGCCAACTGCGGTCCGCTGCGCGCGAGCAGTTGCCCTTCGCGCACCGGGTCGAAGTTGCGGAAACCCGGCAGCATCTCGAAGTCCTCGCCGGGCTGCAGATGGTGGCAGTACGCCACCTCCACCACGGCGGGCAGGCCCTGCGCGCCAGCGGCGAGTCGCGCCTCGAGCGCGGCGCGCGCAGGCGCGTCCGAAGGAGCGACCACGCCTGCGTCGATCAACGCGATCCAAGCCGCGGCCTCGTGGTGGTCGACGGTGCTGGCGGCGGCGTTCTGTCCGCCTTCGAGCACGATCGAGCGATGGCCGAGCGCGCCGAACCACTCGATCAGCGTGCCGCCGATCAAACCCTCGATGCCTGACAAGAGCGGCACCTTGAGCGCCAACGCGAGTTCGGAGGAACCACTCGGTCCGGAGACCACCGTGAAGGGCGGGCCGAGGCTCGAGGTCGAGTGCAGGTCGAGCAGCGTGGCGCAGCCGCATTGCGCGAGCTCTTCGTCGAGCAGCGCGAGCAGCGCTTGCTGCTCGGCGCGCTCGCTGGAGCCGCACGCTTCGCCGCGGCGGGCCAAGTGCACATCCTCGGCGCGCCACAGCCTGTTCAAGTCGTCGTTCAGGAAACGCACATCGCGCTCGAGCCCCGCGAGATTGCCCACCAGCATGGCCACGCGACCGCGCAGGCGCGCGACGGAGAGGCTCGCCACGACGCGGCGCAGCGCGAGCACGCCGCCCGGTTCGTTGCCATGCACGCCCGCCGTCAAGACGCACAACCCGCCACCGCGCGGTCCGGCGCGTAGGATCTCGCGCGCGAGCGGCGCTTGGGCGAGTGTCTGGCGTAGCATCGTCGCTTGCATCTTCGCGGGTATCGTCGAGGTGGAGGCGCCGATCTTGAGCTGGGCGTCGCGGAAAGGGCTTCCACCCCCTCCAGCAGGCTCGAAATCAGCGGTCTTGGCGTGTCTTGGCTTTCCGGCCCGGGTGTCGCGCGCCTCGAGGACGCGCCTGGCGGACGCGCCCGGTCTTCGACGCGCCTAGTCTTCCTTGAGCCAGCGCAGCATCAAGGACGCCGTCAGCTCGAAGAAGTCGTGTTCGGTGACGAGGCCGACGAGCTTGCCATCGCGCACGACCGGCAAGGCCGAGAGCTTGTGCTCGCGCATGGTCTCGATGGCTTGGATGGTCGTGGCCTCGGGCGCGATGACGACGGGGTTCTTCTCCATCACCTCGCCCACCGTGATCGGCAGGCCATCCTGCGTGCTGTGGGTCAGCGTGCGCATCAAGCCCAGTTGCGTGACCATGCCCACGAGGTGGCCGTCGCGATCCTCGACCGGCACATGGCGCAGCTTCTCCCACTCCATCACGCTCGCCGCGTAGTCGACGATGTCGTCGTCGTGCAAGGTCACGAGGTCGGTCGTCATGACCTGGCCCACGGTCAGGTACGCGTCGCGGTCGGAGGCGTGCGTGGAGAGCGGCGCCAGATCCCAGCGGTGCACCGGCTCGTTGTCCTTCTGGCGCTCGAGCATCGCCGCCGTCAACGAACGATGCCGATCGACGACGCGACCCTTCTCGCCCATCGCGACCAAGGAATCGAAGCCCCATTGCGCGCCGCTGCGGCCGGACTGCACGCGCTCCTCCAGGACGCCGAGGTAGCGGTCGATGTCGGCGCCGTCGACGCCGCGCGAGCGCAAGCCTTGGCGCGCGAGCGGCAGCAGGTGGTCGAGGATCAGCGTGTCCACGCCTTGCGCACGTCCGCCGAGCCAGGTCGTGCGCGCGTGCAACCCGTAGCGCGCCGCGGCGAAGAAGTTGGCCTTGGCGTCGTCGAAGCGCATGCGCTTGGACACATCGCCGTACTCGGCCGGCAGCGCCGCCATCAAGCCGAAGAAGAAGGCCGAGTTGGCCATCTCGTCGACCACGCTAGGGCCGGCCGGCAGCACGCGGCACTCGATGCGGAAGTGCGGCTTGCCCTCGCTGATGCCGTAGCACGGACGGTTCCAGCGGTAGACCGTGCCGTTGTGCAGGCGCAGCGCCTTGAGCTGCGGCACCTCGCCGCGCGCGAGCATCTCCAGCGGCGACTGGTCCTCGCCGGTCGTGATCAAGGCGCGGAAGCGCGCGATGTCGTCGCGGTAGATCTCGAGGATCGAATCCTCGACCCAGCGGTCGCCGAAGCTGACGCGCTGGCGCATGCCGCGCTGGACCTTCTGCTCGGTGCGCACGTCGATCGACTGCTGGAAGAGCGCCACGCGCGTCTCGTGCCACAAGCGGTGGCGCAGCAGCACGGGCGAGTTGGCCCCGGCGGCCAGCAACGGGGCCACGACGAGCTGGGCGATGTTGTAGTGCGGCGCGAACTCCTCGGCCGACACCTGCCAGTGCAGCTGGAAGCTCGTGTTGCAGGCCTCCAGCAGCACGTTGTCGTGGTGCGTGTTGAGTTCGTCGAGGCCCTTGATGACGGCCTGGAAGCGGCCGCCGCGCAAGCCGACGAGGATGTCGTTCAGCGCCTTGTAGCGCGGGATGGGCGTCAACGACTCGAGCCCGAGGTGCGTCTGGTCGAGCGTCGGCAGGATGCCGCACATGACGATCCGCGTGCGCAGCTCGCGCGCCGCGTCGCGCGCCAGCTCGAGCAGGTGCAGCAGCTCGCCCTCCATCTCCGACAGGCAGCGTCCGCCGAACACGCGCGGCGACAAGTTCGCCTCGAGGTTGAACTGCGCCAGCTCGGTCGTGAACGACTCCTTGGGCAGCTTGGCGAGGATCGGCAGCGCGGTGTTGGTCGGCTGCAGCGTGTTATCGAGCAGGAACAGCTCCTGCTCCGCGCCGATGCGGCGCACGCCGGATTCGATCCAGCCCTCGCGGATCATGCGCTCGAGGGCCTGCACGTCCTCGAGCATCTGGCGCACGAACAGGCGCTTGTGCGCCTCGTCCGGCAGTGTGCTGGTCTCGACCTTGGCCATGCTCCTAGGCCCGTGATCGTACAGGCGCGGGGCGCGCCCGGCCAATCGGGGCGGCGCCCGCACCTCCGCGGGGCGTCTCGCGCGTTCCTCGACGAGGCCTCTCAATCGAGCTTTGCGCCACGCCCCGCGCGCGGGCATCCTAGTAGGCACGAGCCTCGAGCATGGGCCTCGATCTCGGCCAGCGAAGCCCGGACGCCGAAGTTCGGGCGACGAAGCCCGAGCATCGCGACCCGGGGCGACCACGGAGCACGTCGCGCGCATGTACCTCACGCAGGAACTCAAGGACACCCTCACCTTCGTCCTCGCCGGTGGCCAAGGCGAACGCCTCAAGCCCCTCACCCTGCGTCGCTCGAAGCCCGCCGTGCCCTTCGGCGGCAGCTACCGCATCATCGACTTCACGCTGTCGAACTGCATCCACTCGGGGCTGCGCCGCATCCATGTCCTGACGCAGTACCAGGCGCGCAGCCTTGAGGAGCACATCCGCTTCGGCTGGAACTTCCTGCCGCGCCGACTCGAGCAGTTCATCAGCGTCGCGCCGCCGCACCATGCCAGCCACGAGAAGTGGTATGTCGGCACCGCCGACGCCATCTGGCAGAACCTCGACCTGCTCGAGGACTCCGGCGCCAAGCATGTGCTGATCCTGTCGGGCGACCACATCTACCGCATGGACTACGGCCGCATGCTCGAACAGCATGTCGCCACCGGCGCGGCGCTCACGATCGGCGCCGTCGAGATCCCCGCCAGCGAGGCGCGCCGCTTCGGCATCCTCGGCGTGGATGTCGCCGATCGAGTCGTGTCCTTTGAGGAGAAGCCCAAGCAAGGCGCCGAGATCCCCGGCAAGCCCGGGCGGTGCCTGAGGTCGATGGGCATCTACATCTTCGACGCCAAGGAGCTCGCGCGCCGCCTGCGCGCCGACGCGGAACTCGGCGCGAAGAGCAGCCACGACTTCGGCAAGGACGTGATCCCCGCGATGTACAAGGAGGCGCCGGTCTACGCGCACCACTTCGTGGACGCGGGCGGGGGCGACGAGCCCTACTGGCGCGACGTGGGCACCCTCGATGCGTACTTCGAGGCCAACATGGACCTGATCGGGGCCGCGCCGCGCTTCGACCTGCACGACCGCCGCTGGCCGATCTACTCCTTGTGGCACGCCGATCCTCCGGCGCGCCTCGTGCGCGGCTGCGAGGCCGAGGACTCGATCCTGTGCGCCGGAGTCGTGGTCGATCGCGCCGCCGTGCGTCGTTCGATCCTCGCCAACCGCGTGACCATCGAGCCCGGCGCCATCGTCGAGGACTCGATCCTGCTCGGCGGCGTGACCGTCAAGAAGGGCGCCGTCGTGCGCCGCGCCATCCTCGACAAGTGGACCATGGTCCCCGCCGGCGAAGTGCTCGACGGCACGAGCGTCCGCGAGCGCGCCCGCTTCCACGTGACCGAGTCCGGCATCGTCGTCGTCCCCTCGCGCCACGCCTTCGACGGCGCCTCGAGCGAGCCACTGGCCTTCAGCGCCCACTTCCCGCGCCCCGGCGAGTGAGTTGGGCGAGTGAGTTGGGCGAGTGAGGTGGGCCGGTGAGTTGGGCCAGTGCTCCGGCGAGCGGACCAGCAAATTGCACCATCCTGAGTAGCGCCGTCGCTCGGCGGCGGCCGCAACCCCACGCGGCCGCGTGAGCACTAGAACCCGGGCCGCCGCGAGCCCGCTACGCATCTCGGATCGCACTGGCGCGCCTGCGCGACCCGGCGCGAGCGGAGTCGTGGACCAAGGCTTGGAGCGGAATCTGCCGATCTAGACTGGTCTCGCACCATGGCGCCGAAGCACGACCAACCCGCCGCGCGTTCCCAAGGGGGCGTGATCGCCGAGCGCGCCTCCTGGCTGGTGCGGTTGAACTCGCTGCGCAAGCACTCGCCGCTCAACCCGTACTGGATCGAGACGCGTTGGTTGCGGCGCGCCGGCGAGGTGCTGTCGAACCACGCCAGCGGCTGGATGCTCGACATCGGCGTCGCCGAGAAGCCCTATGGCGCCTTGTTCGCGCCGCACCTCGAGCGCTACATCGGCCTCGAGTACCCGCCTGTCGCCGACAACCTGCATCCGGAGATCTGGGACAAGCTGCCGACCATCGTCGACAACGTGCAGGTCTTCGGCGACGCGCGCCGCCTGCCGTTCGCCGACGCGACCTTCGACACGGTGGCGAGCTTCGAGGTGCTCGAGCACATCGACAGCCCCGAGCAAGTCGTGGCCGAGATGGCGCGCGTGGCCAAGCCCGGTGGCCGCGTGCTGTTGACCGTGCCCTTCGCCGCGCCGCACCACCAGTTGCCCTTCGACCACTGGCGCTTCACGCGCCCGGGGCTCGAGGGACTCATGTCGCGCCACGGACTGCGCGTCGAACTGCTCGAGGGCCGCGGCAACTTCGCTTCGACCACCGGCGCGACCATCTCGCACTTCGTGTTGCGCACCTTCGGCGCCAAGAGCTTCCACCACGACGGCAGCGCCATCCTCTCGCGCTGGCGCGCTCCGTTCGTGTTGCCCGTGATCGCCCTGGTGCAGATCGTGTCCGCCGCCCTCGAACGCGCGACCGCCGACGACGCCTTCCCGCTGGGTTGGATCGTCGTGGCGCGCAAGAGCTGAGCCGCGCGCGCACCCGACCATCCACCCGGCGCCAGCTTTCGCGCGGCCGCCCTGAGTCCGGGATCATCCGCCGTCCGAGATCATCCGCCGTCCGGGATCATCCGCCAGGAATGGGAAACCGGGTGACAACCACAAGTGGTTGCCACCCGGCGAATAGCCCTAGCCCCCAACCGGGCTAGGACATG
>Ga0172376_10002694_pt1 | contig 21522 bp, 17 predicted proteins | sample Lak35m_FD_121114 | JGI IMG/M metagenome (GOLD analysis project Ga0172376, IMG submission 121114) | Freshwater microbial communities from Kabuno Bay, South-Kivu, Congo - kab_092012_35m | ecosystem: Environmental > Aquatic > Freshwater > Lake | place: Democratic Republic of the Congo: South-Kivu... | reverse complement strand
CTCGTGGGTTTTGATCAGGAGCCAATAGTCCTCAACGACTCCCTTCTTCTGCGCGTGCCCACCGACCGTCTCCGCCGAAACTGCTGAGCGCCTACGAATCCCTGACCGAGCGCCTCCAAATACGGGAGGCTTCGGGTGACCCGTGGCCCGGGAGCCGGCGTATGCCGCCAAGCGCAGCCAGGATGGCGAAGCGCAGGCGGCATCCGAGCGAGCGAAGGGCATGGATGCCCGTAGCGAGCGTCCGGCGAGCGGGGTACGGGTCACCCGAAGCCGGGTTGCTCACGAAAGGCAGCGGGAAAGCAGCATTGTGGCGGTTGCCCAGTCGCCCTATAGTCCCCGCCCCCATGGACGACCGCACGCTCTCCGCCGCGCCGACGGATGCCGACCTGCTTGCGCACGGCCGTGAAATTTTGCGCGCCGAAGGCACCGCGATCCTGCAGGCGGCCGAAGGGCTCGGGAGTGCATTCGGCCAAGCTGTTCGGCTGATCGAGGGCTGCACCGGCAGCGTCGTCGTGACCGGCATCGGCAAGGCGGGGCTCGTGGCCCGGAAGATCTCCGCCACGCTCGCCTCCACCGGCACGCCGAGCCACTTCCTCCATCCGGCCGAGGCGATGCACGGCGATCTCGGCGCGCTTCGCCGCGACGACGTCGTGCTCGCGCTGTCGCAGTCGGGCGAGACGGAGGAGATCACGCGACTACTCCCCCACGTGGCGGCCCGCCGCATCAGGATCATCGCGATCACCGGATCGGCCCAGAGCACGCTCGGACGCGCCGCCGACGTGGTGGTGCCGACGGGGCCCGTGCGCGAGGCCTGCGCCTTGGGCCTGGCGCCGAGCACCAGCACGTCGCTGCTTTTGGCGCTCGGCGATTCGCTTGCGCTCGTGACGAGCGCGCTGAGGCAGTTCACGCACGAGGAGTTTGCGGCCCGGCATCCGGGGGGCAGCCTCGGCAGGCAGCTCATGCACGTGGAAGACGTGATGCGGCCGCTCGCGCAGTGCCGCACTGCGCGGGTGGAAGACACGGTTCGGGCCGTCTTTGCCAGGCCGCTGCCCGCGCGGCGCACCGGCGCTGTCATGATCCTCGACGAGGCGGGCATGCTCGCGGGCATCTTTACCGACAGCGACCTCGCCCGGCTCTTCGAACGGCGCAACGACGTCGCGCTCGATGCGCCGATCGGCGGTGTGATGACGAGCCGGCCCACGACGGTCTTGGCCGGCACGCGGCTGCGCGACGCGGTGGCGCTCCTCGAGACCCGCCGGCTGAGCGAGCTTCCGGTGGTCGATGCGGCGGGCCGTGTGACCGGCCTGCTCGACATCGTCGATCTCGTCGGCATGGTGCCACCAGAGGCGATCGAGATCGCGGTCGAGAACCCGACTGCGGCCGCCGCCTAGCGCGGCCTCGTCGGAAGGAGGGCGATTGTGGCCGATTCGTCGAACACGCATGACACGAGCCCGGCAGCCGTGGAGCCGCTGCGGGATCGCCTCGCGCGGGTGCAGCTGCTCCTGCTCGACGTCGATGGCGTGCTCACCGACGGCGGCGTGACCTGGACGAACGACGGCATCGAGCAGAAGACGTTTTCCATTCGCGACGGTCTCGGCATTCGGCTCTGGCAGCAGGCCGGCGGCCGCACCGGCATCATCACGGGCCGCTCGAGCCGCGTGGTGCAACTCCGCGCGGAGGAGCTCGGCATCGGGATCGTGCGGCAGGGAATTGGCGACAAGCTCGAGGCCGCCACGGCCGTGCTCGCCGCCGAGGGGCTCTCGTGGGAGGAGGTCGCATTCATCGGCGACGACCTTCCCGATCTGCCGGTGGTGATGCGGTGTGGCGTGGGCGTCGCGGTGGCCGACGCCTGCCCGGAGCTCGTCGCCGCGGCGACGCTCGTCACGCGGCTGCCGGGCGGCCGCGGCGCGGTGCGCGAGATGATCGAGCGGCTGCTCGGGGCGCGGGGCGGCTGGGACGCGATCGTGCGCCGTTTCGCGGCCGGTCGGGCCTGAAGGACGAGGACGGCCGAAACTCAATGGAACATCGCTTCGGACGCACGCTGCGGGTGTTTCTCGTCGTCTTGGCGGCGGCGGGCTTCTATCGGCTCGCCGTGGTGCCGTGGGTGGAGCCGCGGGTGAAGGATCTGGGCTCGACGATCGAACTCTCCCCGGAGCAGGCCGCGGCGATCCGCGCCCGGGCCGACAAGCGGCTGGCCGCGCTCGGCGACATCTTTCCGGAAGGCTCGTGGGAACGCGACGACCCGATCATGCTCGAGAGCCGGCAGATGCGGCTCCTCTTCAAACAGTATCACTCGCTGCCTGATGGCCGCGTGAACCTCGTGCCTTGCACGCTCGTGATCTTGCCGGACCGCAACCGCGCCGCGACCGACAATGCGGGCGGCCGCACGCTCGTCTTGCGGGCGCCGCAGGGGGCCGTGCTCGAATTCGACGAACCGCTCGATCTGCGACAGGGCCGCCTGGCGAAGCTGATCGGCGGCAGCCTCCGAGGCCAGGTGGCGATCCGCGGCACCGCGACCGCGCCAGACGCCGAGGACGACATCGAGATCGCGACCCGCGACGTGGAGCTCGCCGATCTCGAGATCCGCACCGGCGAGCTCGTGCAATTTCGGTATGGCCGCTCCACAGGCAGCGGCCGGGCGCTCGTCGCTCGGCTCCTGCCGCGGTCCGAAGCCGGCGGCGGGAAAGACGACCGTGGCCCCAACATCGGCGGCATCGATTCGATCCGTCTTGATCGCGATGTCCGCATGCGGCTCGAAGGGCTTGCCGGCGGGCTCTTGCCGGGGCAGGAACCAAAGCCTGCTCCGCCCGCTGCCGGGCCAGCCGCAAACCAGGCAGCTGCACCACAGGCGGCCGCGGCCCCTGTGCACGTGAACTGCCGCGGCAGCCTGTGTCTCAATGTGTCGGCCAATGTGATCACGTTCGAGGATCATGTCGACGTGGTGCGCACGGGAACCGGTGGCGCGAGCGATCAGCTCGCCTGCGAGCTGCTCGCGATCCGGCTGGCCCGCGGCGAGGCTGCCCCCGCCGAGGCGCCCGCGCAATCCACGACACCAGCCCAGCCCGCGACGGGAGCCCAACCCTCAGCGGGAGCGCAGCCCGGCGGCGGCCTGCGGCCGGTCGAGATCCAGGCCCGCGGCACGCCCGTCGTGGCCCGCAGCACCGCCTCGGGGCTCGAGGCCCGCGGCACGCGGCTCGGCTACGAGATCGCGACCCGTCGCATCCTGCTCGACGGCGACGAGCCTGTCTCGCTCGTCGTGCAGGGCACCGAGATGGAGGCCCGTTCGATCGATTATTGCCCCGGCCCCAATGGCGATCCCGGCGCGCTGATGGCCGTCGGCCCCGGCTGGCTCAAGGCGCGGTCGCCCGGGTCGCCGCCCGTGCAGGCGAGGTGGCAGAAGTGGCTGCGGATGCGGCCCGACGGCACGGGGCATGTCGCGTCGATTTCGGGCGAGGCCGACGTGACGATCGAGGCGCAAGGGCGGCTGAGCGCTTCCGAGATGCACGTTTGGCTCGACGTGGAGCGGCAGCCGCACCCCGCGCCACCGACGAATCGGCCGGGACCACGTCTCGATGGCGTGAAGCCCTCGCGGCTGCTCGCCCGCGGCATGGTGGAGATCGACACCGAGGAACTCACGGCACGAACCGATCGCATGGAACTCTGGTTCAAGCATCTCGCTGCCGCACCGGTGGCGGCCACAGCCGCACCGCAGCCGGGCCTTCCGGGCGCTGTCGCTCCGGCACCGGCACAGCCCGGCGTGCGGCCGGCGGAGCAGGGGATGCCACACCGCGGCAAACTCGTCGCCACCGGCGGGCTCGTGCGCGGGCTCGTGAGCATGTCGCCCGACGGCAACCAGCTCGAGGAGATCTCGCTCGAGAATCAGGTGCATCTGATCGAGCAGCCGCGGAGCGGCTCCGGCCTGCCTGCGGGCGTCGCGCCCGAGCCTGCGATCGAAATCAAGGGGGATCAATTGCAGCTCTCGCGGGCGACGCGGTTCGATGCCCGTGCGGTCGTCTCGGGACGGCCCGCGCAGGTGATGGGCCGCGGGCTCGACCTGGAAGGGCCGCTCGTCGAGTTCGACCGGGGCCGCAACCGCCTGACCGTCGATGGGGCAGGGCGGCTGCGGCTGCCGATGGCCGACGGCATGAACGGGCTCGAGTCGCTCGGCATGACCGGCGCGGTCGCGCCGCCGCAACAGCCCCCGCCCGTGGCCCAGGGGCAGGCTGCCGAAAAACTTGACGTCACCTGGCAGGGGCGGATGGATTTCGACGGGCTCACGGCCCGCTTCGTGGATCGCGTCGTCACGGCGAGCGGCGCCACCTCGCTCAAGGCAGGATCGCTCGACGTCATCTTCAATCAGCCGATCGACTTCTCGGCCGGCGGGCTCGATCGCGGCGGCCGGCGGGCCGACGTCGCCAAGATCGCCTGCGGCAGCGGCGTGCGGATCGAAAGCGAATCGATCGGCCAAGACGGCTCGAAGTCGGTCGAGAAGCTTTTCGTGCGCGACCTCGTGCTCGACCGCGCGACCGGCGATGTCGCCGGCAGCGGTCCCGGCCGGCTCACGAGCAGCAGGTTTGGCCAGGCACCGGCGATGGCGATGCCTGGCGGGGTGCAGCCAGTGAACCCCGCGCCGCAGCCGGCCACGCGGCCCGACGAGATCACCTATCTCGGCGTCGATTTTCAACGCGGCATGCGCGGCAACATCCATCGCCGCATGATGGAGTTTCACCAGCGGGTCGAGGCGATCTGGGGGCCGGTCGCCGGATGGGAAGACGCACTCGATGCCCACGCACCCGGCGGCCTGCCTCCGCGGGCGATCGCGATCACCTCCGAGGTGCTCGGCGTCGGCCAGGCGCCCCCAGCGCCGGGGCAGCGACGCAGCTCGATCGAATTGATGGCCGGCGGCAACGTGCTCGTGGAGGGGGAGTCGTTCACCGCGCGGAGCGCGCGGCTGAGCTGGAGCGAGGCAAAAGACCTGCTCGTCTTCGAGGGGGACGGCCGCAGCGACGCGCAGCTCTTCCGGCAGATGAAGATCGGCGCGCCGACTTCGAGCGCTTCGGCGGGCAAGATCCTCTACTGGCGGGCGCTCAATCGTGTCGACGTGGACGACGCCCGCTACCTCGATCTCGACCAATTCGGCGCCGGCGGCAACGGCATGCGACTCCCTGGTGGCCTCGGCGGCTCCACGCCCGCGCAGCCGATCAGCCAGCCCGTTCCGGGAACGTAGGCGGCAAGGGCTCACGCGATGCGGCGGGATTCCTTGTCGAGCGCCGCGACGACGTAGGCAATCGCCTCGCTCGCCACCCGATCGATGAACTCCTCGGGCCGGCCGCGGGATTCGAGCACCCATTCGTGCGGAATGCCGAGCGCCGCCAGCTTGCTGTGAAGACGGACGGCGCCGTCATGCCAGTGGATGTCAGCGGGGTCGCTGGCAAACCATTGATGCCGCGGCCAGTTGAGCGGATGCACATGGAGGATCGCCGTATCTTGCCGCGCCGGCTCCACGTCGCCGTAGAGATCCCAGAGCACGTCATAGAGTTCGCCGTCGTCGCGATCGCCCGCCTCGCGCATGCCCTGGTGAAAGTCGATGGCCGGTGCGATCGCCGCGGCGATCGGAAACGCCGCCGGATGCCGGCAGGCGATCCGCAGCGCCCCCTGGCCTCCCATGCCGATGCCGACGACCGCGATCCCCGGTGGCTTCACATCGAACCGCCGCTCGATCTCCGCCTTCACGCGTTCGACGACGAACCGCTCCGGCGAGATGTTTGCATCAAACGTGGCGATGATCCGGTCGAGCCACCAGCCGCGGCCACCGCGGGGCGCGATCACGGGCAGCCCTGCCGCCTCGATCGCATCGCGGAGGCCGGCCGATTCCCGCAGGAGGCCGCCGCGTAAGTCGTGCAGATAGATGATCGCCCGGCCGGCCGTGGCCTGCGGCGGCGCAAACAGCTCGCAAGGATGACCGTCGATCGCGATCTGCGACCAGTGGGGGCGGGGGAAGTTCGAGGGTTCGATCGTCATCGTGTCGATTGTAGACCACTCCCGGCCGTAGACCGCTTCCTCCGGAAGCGGATCCTCAGGCCGATTGTGGAACAAGTGGTCTACGAAGGGCGCCGACTCGCGGGCGGCAAAAGTCTCCTTCGCGCTGCAATTTCTCCGCCACGACCTGCGGCGCTGCTGATCTCAGCAGGTCGAAATTGCATACGCTCGTCGAGCTTTCGCTGACCCGCTCACCTCCCTCCTCCTGAAGCCGCTCTCCTTCGCTACACTCACTCCCCGTATGAAAACCCTCCTCACCGCCAACGAGCTTGCCGCCGGGGTCGATCGGCTCGCCGCGGCGGTGCGGCGCGAGCCTGCCGACGGTCCGCTGACCGTGATTGGCGTGCTCACCGGCAGCATCGTGCTCGTGGCCGACCTGATTCGGCGGCTCGATGGGCCAGTGCACCTGAGCATGGTCTGGGCGAGCAGCTACCGCGGCACCGCGACCGCCCCCGGCCGACTCGACCTGCGGCTCGACCTCCTGCCGGATCTCACCGGGCAGGACGTGCTCATCGTCGACGACATTTTTGACACCGGCCGCACGCTCGAGGCGCTCGTCGCCGAACTCGAGCGCCGGGGGGCCCGCCGCGTGCGGTCGCTCGTCCTGTTGCGTAAGGAGGGCAGGGCCGAAACGACGATTCTCCCTGATTTCGTCGGTTTCGACATTCCCGACGTATTCGTCGTCGGGTATGGTCTCGACTACGACGGCCAGTGGCGGCAACTGCCCCATCTGGCGGCGCTCGAGCCCTCCGACATTGCTCCGCCCGCCTCCGCTCTTTCCCTCGCATGAAGCAGCCCCGATCGAGACCGATCCTGCTGGTGGCCCGCGGGCTCGATCCGGTCGGCATAGGCAGGCAGGTGGAACTCTTGGCAGAAGCCCTGCGCGGCGCCGGCCATGACGTGCACCTGGCCTTCACGACGACGGGGGGCGCGACGCCCGCTCGGCTGCAAGAAGCTGGCTTCGCCGTGCATCGCATCGGCCGGCGTGGCGGTGTCGACTTTGGCGGCTTCGCCCGCCTCACGCAGCTCGCTCGCAGGCTACAGCCCGCGGTGATCCACGCCTGTGGCCGTTCGCAGGCAGTGCTCGCGGCGGCCGCAAAGCCGTTCGTGCCCCGCACGCGGCTCATCTGCCAGGTGGCGGTCGGGCCGCCTTGTGCAGCGACGGCGCAGGCGCTACGGCATGTCGACCGCGTGATCACGGTCTCGGCCGCGGTCGCCGGCCGCTGCGAGGCCTGGGGCGTGAAGTCGGGGCGGATCGACATCATCCCTCCGGGCATCGTGGCCGCCGAGGCGCGCGGGCTCTCGCGCGAGCAGATCGCCCGGGCGCTTGGCCTGCGGGCTGAAAGCCCGTGGACGCTCTGCGTCGCGCCACTCGTGGCTGAAGCGAGGCTCGACCGGCTGCTTTGGGGCATCGACCAACTCGAGGTGGTTCACCGGGGCGTGGAGCACGTGCTCGTCGGTTCCGGACCGCTCGAGCGGCGGCTGTTGCGCCGCGCGCGGGCCCAGCAACTTTCGCAGCGGCTGCACCTCGTGCCGCAGTGCGAGTTGCTGCCAGATCTGCTTCGGCAGGTGCGGCTCGTCTGGCAGTCGGGCGACGTGGCCTACGGGGGCGCGATCTTCGATGCGATGCCGCTCGGCATCCCCGCCATCGCGGTGGATGGCGACGCGGCCCGCCAGCTGATCGCCGACGACCAGACGGGGCGAATCGTGCCGGCCGTTCCGGAAAGCGAACTGCCTCGGCGGGCGATGAACGTGATCGAGGACGACTCGCTTTGGGAACGCTATTCGGCTGCCGCCCGCGCTCGTGCCGAGGAGCTGTTTGCGATCGGTGGCTCGATCCCGCGGCAGATCGCCGTGGTCGAGCGGATGCTGTGACACGTTAACTTGGTAGGACAGGCTTTAGCCTGTCGTAATTCGAGACAGGCACGGAGGCCTGCCGTACGGGGGCGCGGAGAGCGTTTGGCCGGTGGGAAGCGAACGGATCTCGCCATCTTCGGCCACGAGCACGCCCGCCTTGAAGACCTTCGCCGGCATCGAAAACATCCGCGCGAGATCGCGGTCGGGGCGATAGAGCGTGATGTCGGCATCGGCGCCGCTGCCAAGATGGCCCTTGTGCGGCAGGCCGGCGATCCGGGCCGGCGCGGCCCGCGTGATGATGCAAAGCTCCTGTAGCGTGTATTCGCGGGAGATATCCTTGAGCGGGCTGCGCCTGCGCACCGCAGGATGGATGCGGTCGAAGGCTGCGCGGCGGAAGGCGGCGTCGCCGAGGAGTTGCATGAGGTGTGGATAGGCGGTGAAGTGGGCGCCATTGGGATGGTCGGTCGAGAGCGCGACCCGCCACGGGTCGGTCGCGGTGAGGAACCACTCCAGTCCGATCGCCCACTGCCAGGCATGCACCATGCTCTTCTCGCGGTAGGCGATCGGCAGCACGCCGCAGCCCCCTTCGAGATGCAGGTCGTGGGCCATCCAGGGCATGCCGGTGGCATGGGCGAGATGCTCGGCAGCGGCCGCGTCGCCCGTCATCGCCACCGTGTCACCGAAGAGAATCTGACCGACGTCGAGCGTGAGCGAATCGTGGGCGTTGAAAAACTCCACGAGCGGTGCCACGCCCGAGCCGAACGAGCCCTCGTCGAGGTCGCCACCGGAGTAGCTGTGGAATTGCACGTGGGCGAGGTGGGCCCGGCGGCCGGCGAACGTCTTCATCGTCTCGAGCAGCGACCGCCAGTTGCCGGGCAGGCCGAGGTTCGCCGTGTGGACGTGGAGCGGATGCGGCAGGCCGAGCGATTCGACGGCGGTGACGAGCCGGTCGAGGAGCAGCCGCGGCGTGAGCGCGGGATGCTCCGGGAGGGGAGTTTCGAGGTCGTGGTGGTCGCCGCGGCGGCCGTGCTTCCAGAAGGCCCCGCCGCCGGGATTGGCCACCTTTACGGCCCAGCCCTTGCCGGCGGAGACCGCATCGCCCACGAGCCGGGCGGTCTCGCGGGCATCGTTGCGGGCGATCGCCGCGATCACCGGCACCTCGTCGGCCGCGAGCAGATAGATGCCCTTGTCGAGGATCGGGAGGTCGGCGAGTTCTGCATGGGCGATGCCGGCGGCCGCGGTGGCGATCGCGGCATCGAAGACGGTCGTGTAGCCGAGGGCGGCGTAGGCGGCGCCGGTGGCGTGGATCGTGGGCACCGCGGCCGGCCGGCGCCGCGCGAGATGTGGCGCAATCCGACGCCCGGCATTCACCTTCGGGCCGGCCACGTGGCTGTGAAGATCGACGCCGCCGGGCATCACGACGAGGCCCGAGGCATCGATCCGCGTGAAGCCACTCGGATCGGCGGGCGGATCGACGATCCGGCCGTTCTCGATCCAGATGTCGCCGACGACGCTGTTGCGGCCGTTCGCCGGATCGTGGATCGTGCCTCCGGTAAGCAGGAGTCGAGTCGTGGTAGTCATGACTCGCCTCCCTTGGCCAGGCCCGCAAGCAATGCCCGGAGGTCGGTGACGATCGAGGCGTCCGGGCCTGTGATCCGGATGACGTCGAGCTGGTGGCCGCGGGCGGCGATCGCCTGTTCCACGCGCGGTAAGAGTTGGCCGACGACCACCACGGCATCGACCTCGCCCCGCGCGATCAACTGCTCGGCCGATGCTTCGCCGGGCAGAAAGTCACCGCCATCGCGATCGGCCCGGGCGATCGCCCCGCCGGCACCGTAGCGCCAGGTGCAGACGGCATCGAAGGCCGCGGCCCGGGAGCGGAGCGGAACCTCGAACGCCGGCTTTCGATGGGCGAGCATGCGAACGAGGTGCACGAGGCTCCAGGCTTCGAGGCCCACGGCGTCGGCCGAGTCGTCGGTGACGAACCCGATGCAGGCAGCTTTATTGACCGCCGCGTGCAGCATGCGGCAGGCGGTCACGAGCGTCGAGTCGGCATCCTCCGGTGCATCGCCGTGAAGCAGCATGTGATGCAGCATCCGGGCCGCCTCGACCGCGAAGCTGCGGGAGCATGCCGCATGCTCGACCTCGATCCCCCCCAACCGCACGGCCGCCGGGCCGATGCTGATGACGCGGCGACGGCCGGCCGATGACAAGGGCGGCGCGAGATCATCTCTGCTGAACCCGGGGCATACCGCATCAGGATCGCAGAACCAGGCGATCACGAGATCAGCCCGGTCGCGGAGTTCCGCGCGGTCGGCCGTCACTTCGCCCACCCGCGCGATCGTCGGCGCCGCCGGCCGCGATGCCTCGGGATCGCCGGCATCGACCGCTGCGCGGAGCGTCTCCGCGAGATTGCAGGCGGCAACGATCGCGTCGGTGTCGAGCCCGCGAAACCCGGTCACGAGCACGCGGCGCGCGGCCACGATCCGTGCGGCTGCCTGCGCGATATCGACGATGGTGGGCGACGGCTGCGTATGACCTCGGCTCACGACTTCGGCTTTACCCAGATATTGCGGTAGCGGACGGGGTTGCCGTGGTCCTGCAGGTAGAGAGGCCCGGTGGGCTGCTCCGTCTTCTGCGGACCGCTCGGCGTGATCTTCGGGATGGTGGCGTTCTCGTGGATGAGCACTCCATTGTGGCGGACGGTCATCATGGCATCCTTCACCTTCTTGTCACCCTCGAACCGCGGCGCCGTGAAATCGATGTCGTAGGTCTGCCATTCCAGCGGCGGCAGGCACATGTTCACCGCCGGGGCGGCCACGCTGTAGATGCCCCCGCACTCGTTGTTCTTGCCATCGAGCCCGAAGCTGTCGAGCATCTGCACCTCGTAGGCGCCCGCGACGTAGGCGCCGCTGTTGCCCCGCCCCTGACCGCGGTCCTTGGGCTGGTAGGGGAGGCGAAACTCGATGTGCACGGTCGCATCGCCGTGCGTCACCTTCGCAAACGTGGCGATCGCGGTGCCGGCATCATCGAGCACCGTGAGCGAACCATCCTTGACCAGGGCCCGCCGCTGAGTGCCGCCGATGTCGAGGCCGGCGAGGTTCACGTGGGCTCCGTCCCGCTTGCCGGTGCCACGGAGTTTCGTGGGAGCCGCCCAGCCATCGCCCGGTAGGCCACCCGGATAGCCGACGGCGCTGAACATGCCGTCGCCGAGCGCGATTACCTGCACCCCATACTTCTCCGACGTGTCCCCTTGTGTCAGCGTTCCGGCATACTCGCCCTGAAAGAGGAAGTCCTCGTCGGTGTGGGCTGGGTCGGCATACGCCGGGTTTGTGGACGGTGAGGCGGCTAACGCGAACGAGGGCCTTCCTGCCACAGAGAGGGCGATCACGAAACCGATGAGGCACGAGCGGAATGCAGCGGGCATGACACATCTCCGAGGGAAGGACACCCAAAGAGTATGCCCGAAATCCCGCCTGCTGCCACGGCCCGACCGCGTGCTCCGGCTTCACGCGAGGCCGGTGAGCGGGCCTTCGCCGCAGTAGTCGGGATTGCCGAAGCGGGCGAGTTCGCTGTGGCCCATCGCGTGGGCGAGCGCGAGCAAGAGGCGGTTGTGGGCCGCGCCGCCGTAGTCGGCCGCACGGCCCATCGAGAAGCCGAGGCCGTTGCCCACGAGCACCCACGGGATGTCGGCGTGCGAATGAGAGTTGCCCTCGCCCAGTTCGTTGGTCCAGAGGATCGTCGTGTGGTCGAGCAAGGAGCCATTGCCCCCCGGCTCCGGCGTCTCCGCGAGCCGCTTCGCCAGATGGGCGATCTCGCCGGCATACCAGGCGTTGATCTTCGTGAGCTTGTCCTGAGCGGCTTCGTTGGTGTTGGGCTCGTGCGAGAGTTCGTGCTGCCCCTCGTCGATGCCGAGCCACTTGAACCGCGGCTGGCCGACCGACTGTGTGTATTGCAGCGTGGCCACGCGAGTGAAGTCGGCCGCCAGTGACGAGACGACCAGCTCGATCTGCATCCGGCTGATCTTCGGCATCTGGTCGTTCTGCTCGACGACGCCCTCTTCGAGTTGTGGCACGGCGTGGGCCACCTCGATGCGGTGGCTCGACAGTTCCTTCTCGAACGAGCGGACGAGGTTCGTATGCTCTTCGAGAATCCGCCGGTCTTCGGCCGGCAGCGACCTGGCCACGGTCGCGAGATCCTCCCGCACCTCGTCGAGCACGCTCCGCATGCTCTCGCGATCCTTCAGCTGTCCGTAGAGCTTGTGGAACATCTGGTAGGGATCGTCGATCGGTGCCACGGGCCGGTTGGGCCCGGTGTAGACCATCCGGCTCCAGGTGTCGGCTTTGTTGGGCACGAGCACGCCGAATTCGAGCGAGCCGAACCGGGTGGCTGTCTCGGGCCTCGACTGCAGGTGGTTCCTGATCTCCTGATCGATCGAGAGCCCGCTCGCCCATCCGGCAGGGGTATCACTACCCCCTTGCACATTACCGGGGAAAAGCTCGATACCGGTGAGCAGACAGCCCATGCCGCGCATATGGCGGTCGCCGTCTCCCTGCACCCTGTTGTGGATGCCCTTGAGCGTGAGCAGTCGATCGCGAAACGGATCGAACGGTTGCAGGATCGGCGGCAGTTCGGCCGGCACGCGAATCGGGCCGGGCGTGAGGAACGGTCCAGCGATCTGCGGCCAGAAGTTTTTCTTCACGACGCCGTCGGGACTGAAGGCGACGATCAGCCGCTTCTTGGGCGCCGTAGGAGCCGTGGCGGCCAGGCTCGGCAGGTTGCCGAGAAACGGGAGCACGGCCGAGCCCACGCCGAGTCGGCGGAGCAGGTCACGGCGCGAAAGCATGAAGTCAGGCGTCATGGCGTGGTCTCCGGCAGGGCAGCCTGGGCAACCTCGGGCTTCGGCGGCAATGCCGCGACGGTCATGATATCGACGAGCAGGCGGGGCACGCTGAACCCACCGGCCACGAACGACTCACGAAGTTTTTCCAGCGTGTCGGGGCCCCAGGCTCGGGCCGGCTGTTTCACGAGGGCATGAAACAGGCTCTGCACGAAGGCTTCCTGAGCGTCGCGGCTCGTGGTGGCGTAGGCGGCGAGCTCGCGAGCCCCGCGAAACGTGGCCTCCGCACCCTCCCGTGGCAGATAGGAGCCCGACGGATCGATCGGCTTGGCTACCCCGCTGCGGTTCTCGGTCTCACGATAGCGGCCGATGGCGTCGAACTCCTCCAGCGCGAAACCGAGCGGATTGATCATCGTGTGGCAGGTCTGGCAGGCGACCGCCTTCGTCTGCAGCGTCACCCGCTCGCGGGTCGTGAGATCGGGGTGCTGATCAGGGGCGAGCGGTGCGACTGCCTCCTGCGGCGGCTTGAGTGTGTTGCCAAAAATACTTCGGGCCAGGAACACGCCCCGGTGGATCGGTGACGTCGCAGCCGAATAGGAGAACACACTCATCAGGTAGGGATGCGAGAGCAGGCCGCCGCGGCGGCCTGCGTCGAGCCGCACGCGACGGAATGGCTCCCCGGGTGGAAGGGCGGCGCCGTAGAGCGGCGCCAGCCGGCCGTTCACATAGACCTCGTCGTCGGTGAACAGGCGGCGGAAGTCGCCGTTTCGCCAGACCACGTCGTCGAGAAAGAGTTCGAGGCTCGTCCGCAGATCGGCCGTGATCTCCGGGGAAAATGCAGAGAACTCCTTCGCGTCTTTCGTGATCTCCGGGCCGAGGTCCACGCGGAGCCAGCCGAAGAGAAAGTCGCGAACTTTCGTCCGCGTGCGGCGATCCTGCACCATCCGCTCGGCCTGCTTCCGCACCTGCTCGGAGGTCACGAGTTGATTCTTCACGGCGGCGTCCCAGAGCGGCTGGTCGGGAATCGAATCCCAGAGGCCGAACGACAGCCGGGCCGCGGTGTCGAAGGGATCGCCCGTTCCGGCCACCGCGTTGGCCTCGCGGTAGAGAAACCGCGGCGAGCCGAGCACGAGGAGGATCGACCGCTTGAGGGCGGCGTCGAGGTCAGGGGCATCGGCGAACGGCCGGTCGATGACCAGAGCCTTCACCGCTGGGGAGAGTGGCCGGCGGAACGCCCGCTCGGCGAAACTGGCGGCGAACCGCCGGAGCTTGTCGGCCCGGCCGGCGGCATCCCGCTTCACCCTAGCCAGATGCTCGATCTGCGCCACGCAATAGTCGGCCGTCTCGATCGCAGCCGCCGTCGTGGCCGCGTACCACTCCTGCGAGATCGTCGTGCCCCGCTCGTAGCCGATCGACTTGTCATCGGGCGGAAACGGCGCGTCGAGCACGAACACCGGCGGCGCATCGTGTGGAATCAGGCAGCGCTCCGGCACCGTTTCCAGGAGACCGTGGGGTGGTTTCCAGAGCAGCTCGACGGAGGCATTCGTAAGCGGCTCGTATTTCGTGTTGTCCACTCCCTGGTTGGCCTTGGAAAACTCCAGCCGCAGCGGGTAAGCCCGGCCGCCGAGCAGGTGGATCGTCGCACGGTATTCAGTCTTGTCGCCCGATTTCACGTAGGCGTCGATGAGTGGCGGCTCGTACCAGGCGGTGTTGACGGCGAGTCGAACGGAGTGCTCGGAGCAAACGACGAACTCGTAGAACCCGGTCTCCGGCGGCACGATCGACCCGGTCCAGCGGATGGCGAACCGATTGGGACGGAACCGTTCCGGATCCGGGCCTTCGACGCCGAAGTGGAAGTCGACCTGCGGGTCGGACTGCTCGTAGACGAGGCCCTTCCCGCGGTCGAAGTCGCGGCCGTGGAAGTATTCGCCTTTGAGACCGCGGCGGTCATCGATGCCCGGGCCGCGGCGGCGGAAGCTCGCGATCAGATCGGCGACCGTGTTCTGATACTGGCGCACAGTGAGCCGGGAGAGTTCCAGGCGGGCAGGCCGGTTACGGTCGCGGGCTACGGGTGAATAGAAGGCCTCGTGGATGTATTGAGCCACGTGGCGGGCAGATTCGCCCGTGACCTTCGCTGGATCGTCCTCGGGCATCGTCTCGTCGATGTAGGCGGCGAGCTGATTCACCGAGCGGTCGCCGATGAGTGGTGCGGGCACGTCCTTCGTGCCGGCGCCAGTCCCGCCATGGCAACGGACGCAGTGCTCTTTATAGATCGCCAGGCCGGGGTGATCGGCGGCGAGAATCGGCTGCGGCACTCCCGCGAATGTGTCCCACGCCAGCGCCGCGGTAGCCACGACGAGGGCTCGGCCGATGATCCCGATGGCAGACATGGGCGGCTCAATGGGTCGGAAGCACGGTTTTGTGATCACATCTTGCGGGCGCTGACAGCGTGTGTCGCGGGCAAACAGCGGGCTCAATCTCCCTTGATCGCGTAGAGCGCGTCGTACGATCGAACATAGAGCACGCCGTCGGCGGCCACGGGCGAGGCCGTCACCGCCTCGCCGAGATCCACGGAGTCGAGCAGTTCGAACGTGCGGCCTGCCTTGACAGAGGTCACCCAGCCGTCGTTTGAGCCGAAGATCAGCCGGCCATCGACCAGGAGCGGGCTCGTGCGGTGCTGGCCCGTATGCGTTCGCTGGAAGTAGACGTCGGCCCCGGTCTCGAGATCGACGCACTGCAGCTTGCCGTCCTTATGGAGCATGTAGACGAGGCCATCGGCCACGAGCGGGATGCTCACGTCTGGCGTGACGGGGTTGATCCATTGCACGACCGACTGCTTGCCCGTGCAGTCACCGGCGAGCGCATCGCTCACCCGGAGCGCGACGGTCGGGCCGCCCTTGCAGGTGGGCACGATGATCGCGCCGGGCGTGCAGCAGGGGGAGGCGACGAACCGAAACGTCTGGTCGTGCGGCTTGGGATTGGTGTCGGTGGGGCCGTTGAGCCCGCCAAACCGCCAGAGTTCGCGGCCGTCGGTGAGTGCATGGCCGGTGATGCAGTCGGCGCCATGCACGACGAGAAACTCCCGCGGGCCGTCGCGGTAGAGGAAGGGAGAGGCGTAAGAATGCTTGCACTCGAACTGGGCGTCGGTGACACGATCGACCTCCCAGACGGTCTTGCCCGTCCGCGCGTCGAGCCGGATCACCTTGCCGGTGCGGGTGTCGTCGCCGAGCACCATCGCGCCGTGGATCAGCTGTAGGTAAAGGGCGTCGCCGTCGAGGACTGGCGTGCTCGTCATGCCGAACTGGATGTCGATCTTCCCGAAGCGGTCGGCGACGTCGAACTTCCAGACTTCGTCGCCATCCTTCGTGTAGCAGGCGAGGATGCCGGTGCTGAAAAACGCCCAGACGTGCTCGCCGTCGGTCGATGGCGAAGGTGACGCGGAATTGCCCTCGCCGGCCCGCGCGTCCTGATTGCCACCGCAGACCTTCTTCTTCCAGAGAATCTGGCCGTCCGCGCCGCTCACGCAAAGGAGGACGAGATCGTCTCCCTCGTTGCTCGTGAGATAGATGCGGTCTTTCCAGATGCACGGCGTGGCGCCCGCGCGGCCAGGGAGCGGAGTGCGCCATGCCACGTGCTTCGACTTCGTCCAGTCGGCGGGAATGGCCTGCGCGGCGGCGATGCCGTCGTTGCGCGGACCGCGCCACTGCGGCCAGTATTCGGCGGGGAGTCGTACGGCCGGCAAGGCCGCGATGGCGGCGAATAGCACGGTCGCGAGAGATCGCGGCGGGCGGGGCATGGGCGGCATCTCGGCAGTGGTCAGGGCTTGGCAAACACGAGCTTGCCGGCGGAAGTCTGCAGCGTGCTCGTCACGGTGACATGGATGGTGCGGCCGATCTGGTCGCGGCCCCCCTCGACGACCACCATGGTGCCATCGTCGAGATAGCCGACGCCTTGGCCCGGCTCCTCGCCGGCCTTCACGATCCGCAGGCTGAACTCATCGCCTGCGACATAAGACGGCCGCAGCGACAGCGCCATCTCGTTGATGTTGATCGCCGCCACCGACCGCACGCCAGCGATCTTCACGAGGTTGGGGTCGTTCGTGACAACGCGGCCGCCGAGACGGCGGGCCATCGCCACGACGCGGGAATCGTCCGGGGCCTCGGCATCGATCTCGTCGGACGGTGCAAGCACCTCGATGTCGATCACCTTGCTGGCCCGCAGTCTTGCAAGAATGTCGAGCCCGCGGCGGCCGCGCAGCCGGCGGTTTTTGTCGCCCGCCTCCGCTGCCGCCTGAAGGTCGTCCACCACGAACGACGGCACGACGAACCGGCTCTGAAAGATACCGGTGTCGGCGAGATCGGCGACCCGGCCGTCGATGATGGCGCTGGCGTCGAGGACGTTGGGCCGCAGTCCCTTCACGTCGCGGGCGAATTCCACGAATGGAATCAGGAAACGGAAGTCGTCGCGGGTCTGCAGGAGCAGGCTCGTGCAGATGTAGCAGAGCAGCATGCCGAGGATCATCGGCAGCCACATGCTCACGGGATTGCGCGGGCTCGTCGGCAGGATCGGCGTGAGGGCCAGGATCGCAATGTAGGTGAGGAAGACGCCGACGAGCAGGCCGAAATAAACGGCCGTGATCACGGTCAGGTCTTTCCGCCGCAGCGACCAATCGATGCCGATCACCGCCAGCGGCAGGCCGATCATGCCGAGCAGCACCGCCCACGGCACCCATTCGGGGGCCTCCCGCATCGGCTCGGAATTGAAGATGAGCACGGCGATCCCGACCGATACCATCACGAAGATCGCCCGCAACATCACGAGTGCCATGCGGCGATTCTACATCGGCTCGTCGCAGCCAGCCACGGGGGCAATCCCGCTCAGCCAAGGCGGCGGGCGTGATCCCATTCGAGGTAGCGGTCGGTCATGCCTGCGATGTAGTCGGCCACGCTCCGCGGCACGCCAAACTCGCCGCAGCGTTCGCGGAAACCAGCCGGCATCTCGTCGGGATGGTCGCAATACCAATGGAAGAGGCGGGTGAGTTTCTCCTGTGCCGCAGTCCGCACCTTCATCACGCGGTCGCTGCGATAGACCCGCTGGAAGAGGAACTTCTCGAGCTGCTTTTTGCCGGCCGACACGGCGGGCGTGTGCTCGATGATCCGCCTTCCGGGGCCGCCATCGCGGCCCCGGAAGGCGTCGCGGACCGCAGCCACAGAGTCGATGGAAAGCGACTCGAGTCGGTGGCGGCTTTCGGCGGCGAGCTCCGCCACCTGGAAATCGACCAATTCGTGCAGGACCGCACGGCGTTGCTCGACGGGGTCGAGCGGATCGAGTGGGCCGTAGCGGAGGGCGGCCCGGGCGGCGGCGTCGGCCACGAGTGGCAGGGCGACGAGCTCCTCGAGCGAGACGAGCCCCAGCTCGATCGCATCGTCGGCGTCGTGGGTGTCGTAGGCGATCGAGTCGGCCGCATCGACCACCTGCGTCTCAAGCATCGGAGCGGGGGCGGTGCCGTCTTTCTTGCGGGTGGCCTGCGCCTCGAGCACCTCGCGCGAGAGATTGAGGCCGGGGAAGTGGGGATAGCGAGTCTCAAGAAACTCCATGATCCGCAGCGCCTGGGCGTTGTGGTTGAAGCCGCCGTCGGCGCGGAGCAGGTCGTCGAGCGTGTCTTCGCCGGCGTGGCCCAGCGGCGGATGGCCGATGTCGTGGCCGAGCGCGAGTGCCTCGACGAGATCCTCGTTGAGCCCGAGCGCGCGGGCCAGCGTGCGGGCGATGCTCGTGACCTCGAGCGTGTGGGTGAGGCGGCTGCGATGGTAGTCGCCGTGATAGCCGGTGAAGACCTGCGTCTTGTGGGCCAGCCGGCGAAACGCGGCCGAGTGCACGATCCGGTCGCGGTCGCGCTGATAGGGGCTGCGGAAGGGATGCGCCGGCTCTGGATGAACGCGGCCCGCCGACTCGGCGGCATGCATCGCCCATGGCGCGAGCAGGGCCGACTCGCGGCTCTTCCAGTCGGCGGGCATCATCGGCCGGCATCCTTGGCCGCGGCCACCAGCTGCTCCCAGAGCGCATCGAGCGATTGCGGCAAGACCCGCACGCCGGCTGTGGTGGGCATGAAGTTCACGTCGCCATGCCAGCGCGGCACGATGTGCCAGTGGAGGTGGCCCGGCAGCCCGGCGCCCGCGACGGATCCGAGATTCAGGCCGATGTTGAACCCCTGCGCCTGCATCGACGATTCCATGATCCGGCACCAGCGAGAAAGGCCCTGCTGGAGGTCGAGCAGATCCTCGTCGGCGAGCGCGGCGAGCGTGGCCCGATGGTCGAGCGGCGCGACGAGCAGGTGGCCGTTGGAATAGGGAAAGCGGTTGATCACCACGATGCTCCGCGACGTCCGCTCGACGACGCCGAGCGCGCGATCGTGCGCGGGATCGGCTGCCGCCGCCCGGCAGAGAAAGCAGCCCTGATCGGCCCCGGGCCGCCAGGCCGCCACGGCGACCTCCTCGCGCGGTGCGCCCTTGTCGTGTCCCTGCACGTAGGCCAGCCGCCACGGAGCCCAGAGGGTTTCGATGCTCATGCGCGCCATCCTACTCGAAAAGTCCGACGCCGGCCGCGCCGCCGCCGGAGAGCGGGATTGACACGAACCGGCGGTCGGCCGCAAATGACCCCATGGAATTCAAGGTCGCGACCGACGTCTTCTCCGGGCCGATGGACCTGCTGCTCTACCTCGTGAAGAAGCACGAGGTGGATGTCACGCAGGTGCCGATCGCCAGGATCGCCGAGGAGTTCGTCGCCTACCTCGACGTGCTCGAGGACCTCGCCATCGATCAGGTGGGGGAGTTCGTGGAGCTCGCGAGCGTCTTGCTCGAGATCAAGGCGCGGTCGCTCGTGCCGCGGCCGGAGGAGACCGTCGAGGAGGCGGTGGAGACGGCCCGCGAGGATCTCGTGCAGCGGCTGCTCGAATACAAGCAGTATCGCGACGCCGCCGTGATGCTCGAAGACCGTGCCCGCGAATGGGAGCTGCGATTCCCGCGCATCCCGGCCGACGAGGCACCGCGGCGATCCGCCCCCGCCGAGGTCACGATCGGCGACGTGCAGGTGTGGGATCTTGTCGGGGCGATGGCCCGCGTGCTCCGCAAGCGCGAGAAGCGAAAGCCACGGCAGATCGTCCAGGATGACACGCCGATCGAGGTGCACATCGAGCGGGTGGAATCGCTCGTGGCGGAGAAGGGAAGGGTCGCTTTCTCGGAGCTCTTCGAGGACGATATGCCGCGGACGCGGCTCATGGGTATCTTTCTGGCGGTGCTCGAGCTCGTGCGCCGCGGTCGGCTGTCGACGCGGCAGGAGCAGCTCTTCGATGAGATCTGGCTCGAGCCCGTCGCATACCGCCCCGCGGCTTCGCCCCCCACGACCGCATGATCGAGACCGCATGATCGAGAACGCACCGCTTCGCACCCTCGTCCACAAGGGGCTCACCGTCGAAGGCTACTCGCGGGCTGCCGTCCAGAGCTACTGGCGCATCCCCGAACTCAAGCTCGGCTTCGATCTCGGCGGCCAGCCGTGGAGCTTCATGGCCACGAGCACCTGGTTCATCACCCATACCCACCTCGACCACATCGCGGCGCTGCCCGTCTACGTGGCCCGGCGGCGGATGATGAAGATGGAGCCGCCCACGATCTACCTGCCCGAGACGGCGATCGAGCCGATTGAAAAGCTGCTCAAGGCCGTCAGTCGACTCGACCGCGGCCGGCTCCCCTGCACGCTCCTGCCCGCGCGGCCCGGCGATGAGATCGAGCTCTCGCGCGAGCACGTCGTCACGGTGTCGAACACCTGCCACACGCTGCCGAGCGTGGGATATGTTGTCTGGGACCGGCGCCGCAAGCTCAAGCACGAATACCATGGCCTGCCAGGTGAAAAGATTCGCGACCTGCGGCTTTCAGGCGTGGAGGTGACGCAGGAGGCGCGCACGCCGCTGGTGGCCTACCTCGGCGATAGCTCCCCCGAGGGCCTCGACCGCTGCCCGGCGATGTTCGAGGCGATGATCCTGATCACCGAGCTGACCTTCGTGGCCCACTCCCACCGCAAGGAGAAGATCCACAAGTTTGGCCACATGCACCTCGACGACCTGCTCGCCCGCCGCGACCGGTTTCGCAACGAAGTGGTGATCGCCACGCACTTTTCCACGCGCTACACCGACGAGCGAATCAAGCGGATCCTCGCCAAGAAGATCCCCGACATGCTCGACGGCCGGCTGCAACTTTGGCTGTGACGCGCCGGCTTCGGGTGACCCGCACCCCGCTCTCTGGACCGCTGCGCAGGTGCAAGCGACCCGCATTCGGAGCCGGCGGTAGGCATGCTCGAATCTATCGTCACGCAAAGCATCAGCATCCTGCCGATCTTTGCTTGGCGGGCATCCGCCCGCTGGTGCTGAACCGGCCCTCCGGGCCTAGCGATCGAAATAGTCCTCAACGACTCCCTTCTTCTGCGCGTGCCCACCGACCGTCTCCGCCGAAACTGCTGAGCGCCTACGAATCTGCGACTGAGCACCTCCAAAACGGGAGGCTTCGGGTGCCTCGTGCCCCGGGAGCCGGCGTATGCTGACAAGCGCAGCCAGGATGGCCAAGCGGAGGCGCTCTGGCTGGCGCCGTCAGCATCCGAGCGAGCGAAGGGCAGGATGCCAATCCTGTTCGGCACGGTATTTGCGCATCACCGTTGGGGCATTGTACGCAGATTGCGGCGAGTTGCGCTCTCGTCATCGCTGCGTTATCCTGCCCGCCATGGCCGGACGGACGAAGCGT
>Ga0172376_10002691_pt1 | contig 21529 bp, 8 predicted proteins | sample Lak35m_FD_121114 | JGI IMG/M metagenome (GOLD analysis project Ga0172376, IMG submission 121114) | Freshwater microbial communities from Kabuno Bay, South-Kivu, Congo - kab_092012_35m | ecosystem: Environmental > Aquatic > Freshwater > Lake | place: Democratic Republic of the Congo: South-Kivu... | reverse complement strand
TGACATGCTCAGCGAGCGTCACAACCTCGACCTGCGGATTGAAGTCCTTCAGCCAGTGCCGCGCCGAGTCGACTCGCAACATGCCGAGCCGCTCTTGGGTCATCAGCAATTGTCGATTGAGATCGCTCGGCTGGATCGGTCCACCGTGCGCGAGCACCAACTTTCCAATGCCTGCGGCCGCGAGATAAGCCACGACTGTCCCACCGACACCACCAATCCGCGAGACCAGCACGCTCGCGGCTTTGAGTTTCCGTTGCCCGTCTTCGGCTAACTGCGGCATCCACATCTGCCACTCGTAGCGCGCTCGTTCGAAGTCAGTAAGTGAAGGCAAGTCGGCAGTCATCGCAGCGTTCATCTACAAAGTGAAAAGGGCGCAGAGAGTCCGCAGTCTGCCGAGGATAAGCACGCTTTTCGAGGCGATCGCAGATACCACTCGGTGTATGACTCACTTCATCGTAGCAGGCACCTTCTACGGATCGCAGAAATCAGTTGCGCTGAATGTGAGCCGCCGGCACTAGCCGCGGGCCTTGGTTTTCTCGCCCGACGCTCGCGCGTTCGGCTCAGTCGGAGCGCAGGTATTTTCTGCGATCCGTATTCTATGTGCCGTCCGCTAATCACCGACGAGACGACTGTGGCTCTGGTCCGATGACTCACATGGCATGTGCCCGCTGCTGATTCGTGCCGACTACCTGCGCCGCACTTCAGGCGTGATGAGTGCCTGCTCCGCGTGTCGTGACTCCAACAACTTGTCGATGACACGATGCCGCGACTCGACGATCGACGGTGAGAACCAACCACCAATGAAAACCAAGCTCGCCATGACCATCACGCCCACTCGTTCGCGTGGCGTGACTTGCAGCGAAACAGATGTCGTCGGACGCTTGCCAGTGAACAGCGCAAAGTACGCCCGCATAATCGCCAGCGCGTTAAACATCGCTGCGACAACCAAAGTCATCGTGACCGTCAAGCCCTGATCAGTACTGCCACTGATCAGCAACTCCATCGGGATAAACCCAATCGTGCCAGGGAAACCGACCGTCGCTAAACCGGTCACGAAGAAGCAGATGGCTAGCCCCGGCACTTGCTCATAGTGACCATGATGCTGCCGCAAAGAGAGTTCTCCGAAGCGTGCTTCCAACGCTCGAATGGCGAAGCCTAGTCCTGCCAGCGAAAGCATGGCCGAGATCCACAAACACAGCGCAGCAGTCAGCGAACTGGCCGTCGCCGCCAACACCGCAAACAACACCAGCGACGTCTGACTCAAACACAGATGCGCATAGAATCGTCGCACTTCGATTTGCACGATCGCCAAGCCGCCGCAGTAGACAGCAGTGGCAAGACACGCGATCGCTCCAGCTTGCAGTAGCCAACTCGGAGCAATTGGCACCACCAAGCGCAACGCGGCCATCACTTCGAGCAAGGGCAAGACGACGAGCATCGTCTGTCCGATCGTGGCCCTCTGAAACAAGACCGGCTGCCAGCCATGCAACGGCACGATGCCGCCACGAATCAGCAGTGCGACGAGCAGTAACACCGCCGGCCACTCCGTCGCAGACCGCCCCAGACCAACCCAGCCAGCCGTCAACAACACGGCGAACAAGGTCATGTAACAAAAGTAACAGCGTGTCGGTCGTTCTCGAACCGACAAATCCCAGGCGGGTAACGGTACTCCCAGCAGCAAGAGCACCACCATGATTTGCCCGTCATGGCAGGTCATCACCGCCAGATTCAGCGAACACGTCAGCAGCAGCCTCACGCAGAATGACGGAGTCAGTCGCGACTTGGCCGTACCCAGAATCGTCATGAGGTGCAGCAGCACGACTACCGGCAACATCGGTGCTGAAATGTCATCCACAAAGAATGCTCGAAACAGCGGCGCGCTCGCACTCGTCGCTATTTCAAAGTGCACGGCTGCGGCGAGCGCCAACGCCAACGTCACCGTGACGACTCCCAAGCACCATCGTGCTGCGGCGGCCGGCGTGCGCGTACAAGCGACGATCCCGCCTCCTAACAGGGGCAGCAGTAATGTCTGTTCCAACATGGTAAGAGCCGTCGTATGTAAGGTGCTCAAACAGAATCAAAGTCGTACGCCTTCCGTCAGTCGCATCTCGCGGCTTCATCCACCGTCCAGCCACCTCGCGAGCGACTGTTCGGCTCGATCGAGCTTCAGAAACAGCACGGCAAACGGTCGCGCAATGAAGCGTTCCAGCAACGTGTCCAAAGAGCCTTGCTCCATTCCCAGACGATACAGCCAGCGCTGTGTGGCCAGCGGTAATTGTTCATGCCACTGCTCTGCCTCATCACGCGGTCGCGAACCAATCGCGTCGGCCAACATGTGATGGTCGTTGAGCAAACTGGGAGCTCTCAAAAACTGCAACGTCCGCATGCACGCATGACCGAGTAGATGAAACAACGGCAGCAGACGGAAACCGCAACCAATCTCGGCGATGATCAGGCCCACTTGCGTCAGTGACGCAAACGACAGCGCGGACTTGATATCGGTCTGCACGCGACCTGCCAAATAGGCCAAAGCCGATGTCAGCAGCCCCAGTAACACCACCGCCACCGAAAGCCACAGCGAGCTATCAAGCACCGGGCTTACGCGGAGGAGTAAGAACGCCCCCAAATGCACGGACAACGCACCATAGAAGATCGCGCTCGAAGGTGTCGGCCCTTCCATGGCCCGCGACAACCAACCGGAAAACGGGACGAGCGCCGACTTACAAGCAGCCGCAACGACAAACAGCGCTCCGAGCATCACAAAGTGGGGGCCGATCAACAGCGGGTCATGTTCGGGCCAAGCATGCTCACCAACCAAGTGGTCGAAGTCTCCTGCTCCGTTGATCTCGTGCATCAGAATCGCAGCGAGCATCAAAGCCGCGTCGCCAACTCGATAAACAATCCACACACGCAAGCCACTGCGCGGCGGCGATAGTCGCTCGTGAAAGAACGCAATTAGCAACACGGACGAAAGCCCAACCATCTCCCAACCGGCATACATCGTCTCCACGGTGTCCGAGAGTGCGGCCGTCACCATTCCTAACAAAAAGATCGAAAACAGTACGAAATACCGCCAATAACCGCGCTCACGATGCAGGTATCTCGACGAAAATGCCGCCACCGTCATGCACAGCACGAGCGCCAAAATCACATACGAAAGCGACAACAGGTCGAGCACAAACTCGAACTTAAGGTGGTATCGCGGCGTGATGACCCAGTCGCCCAGTTCAATCGGATGTTGCGGCACTTGCTGCACGAGCATGACGATTGCAACGCTCAACGCGGACGCCAGGCTGCACCAAATCGCGGACTGCACGAGCTGGGCGATCGTCGCTTCCGATGGTCGCCACTGAGCCAAAAAGGCCCCAAAGAACACCACGGGCACAAACGCCAGGGGCGCGACAATCAGCAAGCCGAGCGCAGAGAGCAACGAGTCTTGTGAAGGCATGATGGCGTTATTGGTTCGAGGATGGTGTCTTCGTTGGTGATACGTCGCGTTGGGAAGCAACAGACGAGCAAACCCCGCTAGAGGAAAGCCGCTTCAGACTCTGCGACGACGCGTTACACGTCGGCCTCACGGCGGCACGATCTGCGCGAAGTCCAACGACTCACGCCAGCCCGAATACCACTCGCGCGAAGAAGCAGCGATTGGCAACGGGCTCTGATCGAGGTGATGCGGTTCGAAGACTCCATCGCGATAAACGCTGAGAGCACCGGTCTCTGGATTCATCAGCGCCAGTTGCACCCACCGATTGACGATTGTCGCTTTTACCGCCGGGTTGCGGTCCATGATCGACAGCAGTGTCTCGGGACAGGCCTCGATGACGAACAACAGTCGCACGGGCTCATGCACATCGACCATCTGCAACGGCAGGCCGGTGCGCAAATCACTCAAAGGGCCGTCCATCACACCGAGCAACCCCGTGATGTTGTGAGGCAACTTGGTACCCGCTCCCCAACCGGGCGAGTCAACCGACGAAAAGTAGTACTCCAAGTTGATGCCCGAGCAGACGGGCACGACCGCTCCCAAGATGCGAGCCAAGATGGCGTGTTCGGCATCATCTTGCTGCGTGTCATATGACACTAAGAACGAACGTCGGTCCAAAAACAAACCGCGTGTCCGCGAGCGACGCCCGACCATGCAAATGGCGTTGGTCGCATGCCCATACTCAGGACGCACCTGCGAAAGATCTTCGGCACGGCCCTCCATGTGCCACTTGGCTCCCTCGGGGCTGACTTCCAACGCCACCGATTGAAACCGGCGAGACCGCTCGTGTGCATTTCGAACTGCCGCTTCCTGCAATGCGGACAACGCCGTCTCCAGATCCGAGCGATGACTGGTGGGGACGCGATCGGCATCAGCAAAAGTCAGGTCGTCACTGCTGGTATCATGCAGCCCACCGACAAACAGAGTGTCCTCGGGAATGACAATGCCTCGTTCGCGCAGTCCGTGCCGAACGCGCGGATCATTGAGCATCAGCGCGGCCGCGCGGGCGTTTGGGCCACCGACATTGCCTCCACACGCACCACAATCATGAGCCGACTCGTGCGGATTATTGACACTCGTTGAGCCGTGACCGATGAGGAAGACACACCGTGCGAAGGCCTGAGTCAGGCCGATGTCGCACAGCAACCGCTCGCCGATGTTGATCATCTCCGACAACACAAAGCCGTGCTGGCTTTCGTGCTCTGGTGCTGCGGTGGTCTCTTGCCGTTCGAGGATCAACCGCGTCTTCGGAGGCGGCGAGATGAAGCGGTCGAAGTAACCTTGAAACTTCGCAGCGAGTCGCGGAAACAAAACTCGCGCCACCAATGGAATTGTCGTCAGCAAGCCAATCGTCGCGGCATAGAACGCGCCACTCACGATGCGCCGGCTGCCACCATGAAAGGCTTGCAGTGCCATGCCCACACGCCGTCGAGTTTTTCGTCGCCGTTCGTGCTCCTCAAGCCACTCTTCTTCAACAGTCTCTGAAACCCAATGTTGCGGCCGCACGACAACCGGACAAAGCGGCACAAAGCTCGCCGCAGCCGCGCCGCGGTAATACATGACCACGCCAAAGAAGCCTGCCACGCCAAACGTCTCGACCGCCGGTTCAACTTCTTCGAGATGCCGACGAATCGACTCTTCACGTTCGTCAATGCAGAACACAGCTTGAAACTTGGGACGCACCGTGGCAGAGCGATGATTGTCATACCGCACGGTCTCACGAGCATGCGCGGCAAGCGCGTCTAGCGTGCGAACTCGAAAGCGATGTTCATATGCCAGATGAAAGACGCGGCGGCGACTCAGCTCATCAAAACTCTCGATCTCCGCAAGCAACCGTCCCCAGTTAGCAGCATGGAATTGCTCTAATCGTTCTGGTGTCCACCCCAGAATCTGAGCCAACTGAAAGATCAAAAACGCGCGCGGCTTCTGAGTGTCTGCATCGAGTTTGGAGGCTCGCCCAGCCAACTCACGACGCATCGTGGCGAGGTCGCCCGCATAACCGAGCGATGTTTGCGCAGCGGCAGTCACAGCGAAGCGTTCCAGAAGCAAGCGGACCGCAAGAAACTCGATCAAGCTGCCTTGTGGCACGCCACGTTCCGCACGGTCAGAGCGTTCCTCGATATGCCAAATCATCCCACCCCAACCACGCAGTGCGAGCAACGTTTCTGACAGGAATGATTCTCGTTCGTCCGGCGAGACTCCCAACACCTCGAGTGATTCGCGCAGGCACTCAAGGGCCGAGACACCTTCCTTTAAAAGTCGTCGCAGTTCTTCTCGCAGACCACGACAAGGTGACTCATCGGCCGTTCGTCGGCCGCACATCCACCACGCCATCGCCGTGCCGCTTAGCGCGTACAACTCGCAAAAAGCCACGAATAAACCTCGCTCGCGCTGCGGCAGATGCCAATGACTCAACCCTTGATCGAGAAACGCGGCGCAGACGCGGATCAACACCTCATTGATGAGCAGATCGCTGTCTGAACCTCCGACCTCCACAATCGCATCACGATGCCGCACGAGTCGTTTATCGGTCGGTAGCCGAGTCCCAGCCAATCGCACTCCACCAACGCAGATCTCCCACAAGGCGTGGAGGGTGAAGGCTTCCCACTGCGAGTCATCCCAATCTTCAATCCGCGTTTCTTGAAATCGCTGAAACAGCGGAGCGGCCCAAGCCGGCCTAGTCATCGCTCCGCGTAGCCTCCGCATGACCCAATGCCGCGTCTCGGTGATCAGACGCAAACGTTGCACTTCCGAGACGTCTCGGCGGGCTGTCAGCAGCGCGTCGGTTTCGGCCATAAACCAATCGAGTTCAACACCACCGCCACTACGCAGAGGATGCTGCAACATCGCCAAGCGGACAGCGTGTCGCGTCGCGAGTCCTTCCAGCGATTCGTGAGCTTGCGCGCCGAGATCCTGCATCAACACCGTGTCGAGTTCTTCGAAGCGAATTCGTCCACGTGCCAACTCGCTGCGATAACGATCCTCAGTGAGATACGGCTCGCAACCGAAGACACGCGCCCCACTCTTCACCGCGTCTTCAAAGCTCTGTTCTTCAAAAGCATGCAGCGTGTTGTGGTGAATGAAGACACTGATCGGCCCTTGCGACGGTAGTAAGTGCGCCGCGTGCTGAATTGCGACGCGAAGTTCATCAAGGTCGTGTCGGCCTGCTGAGGTCATGCTGAGTTCCATAAGAAGGACGCGGTCGTCTCGAAACCCGGCGGGATGAGCCCACCGGGATCTTGCCCCCTCACGTCAGTCCGTCGCGATGACCGAAGGTTGCGCGCTGGGCGCATGCGGCAACGAGTCAAAGAACTCAATTTGCCCACTGCTGATGTCGTACATCGCACCGAGAACATTGATCCGCGCAGACTCATTGAGTGACCGCAACGTGCTGCTTTGCTCCAGCAATTGCGTCACCGACCAAGCCACGTTGTTACGAGCCACATCGTCCACGCATTTCTCATGTTCTTGCCCTTTCAAGCAGGAGCAGCGATTGAGCAAGCTCGGATCCATCGAGTGCTGAATGTCATGGACGATCGCACCCAGATTCTCACAGCCGGTCGCTTGAACAGGATCAGCACCAGACATTGCAAACTGCACGGCAGCGGTCACAGCGCCACAGCGCGTATGCCCAAGCACAAGCACCAACTTCGCTCCGGCCACTGCGCACGCATACTCAATGCTGCCAAGTACCTTGGGACTAACAACGTTCCCCGCCACGCGCACGCTAAAGATATCTCCAAGCCCCAGGTCGAAAATCAGTTCCGCCGGCGAGCGTGAATCAATGCAACTCAAGATGACTGCGATCGGATGCTGCCCATGAGCAGTTGCCAGCATCTGCCGCCCCAGATCTCGGGTGAGACGCCGACCAGTACGAAACCGATCGTTACCGTCTACGAGGATCTGCAACACCTGCTGCGGAGTAAGTTGCCCTTGTAGTTCGCGCGTCGAATAGTCGACATAACGAATCACGTCCTCAAACTGATACTTCTGCCGAAAGCCACGCATGCTGATCGTGATGCCACGCACGGGAGCCGTCTTCTCTTTGAATTCACGCAGCAAACTCAAGATATCGGGATCGATGTAAGACGTATTCCGCGCGTCAAACAACACATGTCCGCCAGGCGGAATCTTGTCCAAAGTCTGACTGAGTGCCGCGCGGTTCAAAAAGCTGACCTGATTAGGCAATTCAAGGTGCAAGATCTCGCCACTCAAGTGCTTCTCGACCACCAGATTCACAGGCCGCCGTAAGTTGTTGTAAAGCACGAACGCAATGCTGACGCCGAGGCCAATCAGAATGCCCGTAATCAGGCTCGTGAACACGATGGCCAGCAACGTGATCGCAAATGGAGCGAACTGATACTTGCCTTCACTCCACATCTGCCGAAAGAGATTGGCGTTTGCCAACCGCATCCCCGTCACGACCAAAATTGCCGCTAAGCATGACAGCGGAATGAGATTCAAAACATTCGGCAGCAACGCGACACATACCAGAAACAACACGCCATGAAAGATCGTCGCCAGCTTGGTCTCCGCACCGGCGTTGAGGTTCACGGAGCTGCGCACAATCACTGAACTGGTGGGCAAGCCGCCGATACAACCCGCAACCAGACACCCCACACCTTGCGCAACCAACTCCCGGTTTGGTGGTGACACACGCTTCTTGGGATCGAGCTTGTCAACCGCCTCGACATTCAACAGCGTCTCTAGCGCCGAGACGATCGCGATCGACAGCCCACCGAAGTAGATCGCAGGATTGGACCACACGCTGAAGTCTGGGAATTTCAAGAAGCTCAGCAGGTCTTTGAAACTCTCTGCGACAGGAACTTGCACCAGATGAGAAGCCTCAATCAGCCACCGCCCGCCAAGCCGGCGGAAGAACAAATTGAGCCCCACAGCAAGCACGATCGTTAACAAGGCCGGTGGAATGCCGGTCTTCTTCAAACGCGGAGTGCGATCCCAAACCAGTAACAATGACAGCGAAAACAACCCAATAGCTGCCGCACCAAGTTGCACATCACTCAACATCGCGATGAGTTCGGAAAACGTGTTCTCATCATCAGGTTGAATGAAGGACATCTCGCCTTCGGGATCTGAATCATGTCCCAGCAAGTGTGGGATCTGCTTGAGAATGATGATGATCCCAATCGCCGCAATAAGTCCTTTAATAACCCCGGATGGCACAAACGCCGCTAGTGCTCCAGCCTTGCAGACTCCCATCGTAATCAGGATCAAACCTGCAACGACAACCGCCAATAAGAAGGCCTCGAAGGACCCGCCCAACTGCGCAATCAATGCCGCGACAATTGCCGTCATCGCCGGTGATGGACCACTCACACTGGTCTGCGATTGACTGACCATGCCAATCACAATGCCGCCCACAACCCCACCCAGTAGTCCTGAAAACAACGGCGCGGACGACGCGAGCGCCACTCCCAGACACAGCGGTAACGCCACAAGAAATACCACTAATCCCGCAGTCGCATCACGCAACACGGTCTGAGTGGAAAACACACTCCGATCCGACATTTGAAACCTCTATCTGAATAACAAGAAACGCTCTTTGGAGCATGCAGTGGGAAGCACGAAGCCGTGCGATCAACCAACGTCTGCACATCGCAGGGGCACTCTGCAGCAACCGCGATCAGCGCCGAGCGACTTCGTTCGAGCGGTGCCAAACGAATGCATCGTTCCTCGTCGAAGACGAAACGATCCGGGCCAGAAATACGTCAACAGCCCCATCGGCATACGAAAGCCGCTGGCCATCAGTCGCTTGACCACCGCGACTAGAACGGGACGCGCAGACCTTGGTAGCGAGGACGCGTTATCGAGGCACTCTCAACAACGGAGTGGAATGCGACTCGCGATCGTCAATCGACCCGCCAGTCGTGCAGAGGGCCTGCAACTACTCGAAAAGCCTTGACAGACCACGATGGAACGAGGGATCGATGTTCGTTGCCTACCAGTCAAACGTCGTTCGCGCTTGGAATGAGCCAGCATCGACGCGGTGACTTCCTGACTTTCACCTTCCTCATCGCGATCTTCTTCTGATGAGTTCTTCGTCTGCGAATCGAAGTTCGACGCCGAAACAACGAGCGTCAAAGCCTGCGGCAGCGATAGCGCGAGCAGACAACTCATCAAGACGCTTATCAGTTGTCTCAAGGCCGGAAAGCAACTCATTGGGGTTCCGCGTTGAAAAGCCACCAAGACTCACACATTCAACCGCATGATCGGCACTCTTCACTCTGAGAGTTGATTCGTTTTGGCGAAGATACAATCGGAACTCAAGTCGAACGACGACGTCATCACATCACGTGCGTCAACCCACCGTAACGAGCACCGCGAAGATAACACCGAGGATCTATTGAGAATCACTCGGCGTCAGTCACTGATCGAAGTTATTTTCTTGTAGCGACGGATTTAGCGCTTCAAACGCCGCTGGATCTCCTCGGTAACCTTGGCGATCGGGATGCGATCCTGCGACAACGAGTCGCGATCGCGGATCGTCACAGTTTGATCCTTGAGCGTGTCGCCGTCGATCGTGATGCAGTACGGCGTGCCGATTTCATCTTGCTGCCGATAGCGGCGGCCGATCGCGCCTTGAGCGCTGTATTGCACGTTGAGGCCGGCGTCTTTGAGGTCTCGATAAACGCCGAGCGCCACTTCGGGCATGCCTTCCTTCTTAATGAGCGGGAAGATAGCCGCCTTGACCGGAGCGATACGCGGATGGAATCGCATGACGGTCCGCTCTTGCATCTTGCCGTCTTCGTCGGGTTGCTGATCTTCGTCGAAGGCTTCGCAGATGAAGGCGAGTGTTGCTCGGTCCGCACCTGCGGATGGCTCGATGACATGCGGCGTGAAGCGCTCGCGCGTTTGATCGTCGAAGTACGTCAGATCTTTGCCCGAGCCCTTCCACTTTGGCTTGCCGTCCGCATCCACTTCCAATTCGAGCGGACGCTTCTTCGGGTCGAGCTTGCCTTCCATGTGCGAGCGCAAGTCGAAGTCGCCGCGATGCGCGATGCCTTCGAGTTCGCCGTACTCGCCATCATCGAGGAACGGGAACGCGTACTCGATGTCCGACGTGCCGCAGGAGTAATGGCTCAACTCGTCCTGCGAGTGCTCACGGAGAATCAGCCGCTCACTGCCCAATCCGAGGCTCGTGTACCACTTCATGCGACGATCGCGCCAGTACTGATACCACTGCGCCGATTCGCCGGGATGGCAGAAGAATTCGATCTCCATCTGCTCGAATTCACGCGAACGGAAGGTGAAGTTTCGCGGCGTGATCTCGTTTCGAAAGCTCTTGCCGATCTGCGCGACGCCGAAGGGGATCTTCACGCGCGCCGAATCAACGACGTTCTTGAAGTTCACGAAGATGCCTTGAGCGGTCTCGGGACGCAGGAAGGCCGTGTCCTCTTCCGTCGCCAATGCGCCGATTCGCGTCTTGAACATGAGGTTGAACTCACGTGGTTCAGTCAGAGCACAAGCATCGTGCTGACCGGGGCACTTGCTGGGCTTCATCGGGCATTCGAGGTTCGGGATATGGTCGGCTCGGAAGCGGCCTTTACAGGTATGGCAATCGACCATCATGTCGCAGAAGAGGTCGTAGTGACCGGAGCACTTCCAAATCTGAGGGTGCATGATGATCGAGCAATCGAGGCCGGTCATGCGGAAGGTCTGAGGAGCATTGTCCGGCACTGTGAACTCGTCATGCCGCAGCACCATGTCGCGCCACCAAGCTTCGCGCACGTTGCGTTTGAGTTCGACGCCGATCGGTCCATAATCCCAAAATCCGTTGAGCCCGCCATAAATCTCGGACGACTGAAACAGAAAGCCTCGCCGCTTACAGAGCGAGACGATGTTGTCCATGTTCTTCTTTGCCACTGCGATCCCTTGTCGAAAAATGTGTGAGCAAACCTGCGGCGCGATTCTGGCACTTCCTCGCGAAACAGGTCAAACCCGAGTTCTAAGTGTCTCCCCGCGACAACATCGCGTCTTCGCTTCTGCATCATTGAAGCCAACGCCGGTCTACAACGGTAACATCGTTGTTCAAACAACCTTGTTCCGAGTTCCGATTTCGGAAGGACACTGCCCGTGCGAAGAATCTTCCAGACCTCACTCGCAATCGGGTTGCTGCTGACCGCCAACGCCAAGGCGATATCGGCCGATCCACAGGAAATGCTGAAGGCCGAACTGCGGATAGCACTTGATCAACTCAATGCCCCGTCACTCACAGATCGGACTCGCGCCGAGGAGCGGTTAATCGCACTCGGCCCAGCCGTACTGCCGCTTCTGCCTGCTCCGGAACTTGTGTCGGCAGTTTCTGCTAAACAAGCGCTGAAACGAGTCCGCATCCAACTGGAAACAATCTCGGCGCGACAATCCATCGCATCCAGCAAACTAACTCTCAACGGAACATACTCAATCAGCGAGTTGTCGAACAAAATTGAAGTTCAGACTCGTAACCGTCTAATTCTCAGCCAAGCACATGTCGCAGATCCGTCCCAGAAGCATACTGTCAATTGGCTCGACCGCCCCTTTTGGGATGCCATAACCGACTTGGAACGGCAGCAGCTTTCGATCGAATTCTCGCAAAGTCACTCAGCATATGCGTGGAAAACTCGCCTGGACAATCGAACCGTACACACGACCGCGGGATGCTTCCGACTAACTGCAATGCCGATCCATGTCCGATCGGTGCCACAAAACGCCGGCCGCGTGCTCCATGCAAGAGTTTCAATTTCGGCTGAACCGCGTCTGAGGCCACTCCTCTTGCGATACAAAACCACCGACTTCTCGTTGGAAAATGGCTATTCAATTCAGCCATTTGATCCCGAGTCGAAAATTGAAGTTCCGATCGGTGACGCTGGCCGCGTCTGTGAACTCAACCTGTCGTTCAAAGACCGCATTAAACAAGAAGAGCGAGAAATCGAAACCCTAAACCTTAAAGGCCAAGTTCACCTATTTGTTGCTACTGGCGAAATACCAATTGAATTCAAAGAGTTTGGACGTGCTCAAGGCATCTCACGCCGCCACGGCGACGTCAGCGTTTCGCTGACAAAAGTCCGTCTCAAAAAGTCATCTAACAACAAAATAATCGCTTCGGTACGACTTCGAGTCGCTTACGAATCGTCACAGCAGACCTTCGAGTCGCATCAACTCTGGGTACTGCACAACCGCGTATTCATAAAAACTCCGAAAGGCGACGAGCTGCCCCCCTACAAGATCGAAACTCTCTATCAGCAGGATGGACTAGTTGAGCTCGAATATCTCTTCAACAATTTACCAAAAGAATCTGCCAGCTGGTCATGCCACTACATCGCCCCGACACTTATCGCTGATGTACCTTTAGCATTCACGCTATCAGCTATCCCAGTCAACACAAACCAGTAGGCGATTCAAATCAAAGATCTAGAAAAACACGAGACGGAAGCAAACGAAAAAAGGGCAGATCAAATGATCTGCCCTTAGTAGCAATCAACTAAACATAAATAACCGGTGGCAACCTACTTTCACAACTTGCGTTACTATCATCGGCCCTAGCAACCTTAACCGTCGAGTTCGGAATGGAGTCGGGTGTTTGCTGCTAGGCATCGCCACCGCAATAATCATCAGACACAAAGTGAAGCGACAAACATTTCGTCCATTAGTATGAGTCAGCTCAAACGATTGCTCGTCTTACACCTCTCACCTATCAACCTAGTCATCTTCTAGGGGACTTCAGGTAAAACCAACGGAACCTTATCTTGGGTCTGGCTTCGTGCTTATATGCTTTCAGCACTTATCCTACCCGCACTTAGCTACCCTGCGCTGCCGCTGGCGCGACAACAGGAACACCAGAGGTGCGTCCCTCCAAATCCTCTCGTACTAAAGAGAGAACCCCTCAAGTTCCGAACGCCCGCGGTAGATAGGGACCGACCTGTCTCACGACGGTCTAAACCCAGCTCACGTACCACTTTAATCGGCGAACAGCCGAACCCTTGGGAGCTTCTTCACCCCCAGGATGTGATGAGCCGACATCGAGGTGCCAAACCCCCTCGCCGCTATGGACGCTCGGAGGGGATCAGCCTGTTATCCCCAGAGTACCTTTTATCTGTTGAGCGACGGCCCTTCCACTCGGAACCGCCGGATCACTAAGCCCGACTTTCGTCTCTGCTCGACATATCTGTCTCGCAGTCAAGCACCCTTGTACCTTTGCGCTCTACGCCTGATTGCCAACCAGGCTGAGGGTACCATTGGACTCCTCCGTTACTCTTTTGGAGGAGACCGCCCCAGTCAAACTGCCCAACTGGCACTGTTTCACAACGGGATTCACCGTTTTGATTAGAAATCAAGCAGGGCAAGAGTGGTATTTCACTGGCGACTCCACGCGAGCTAGCGCCCACGATTCTTAGTCTCCCACCTATGCTACACATGACATACCTAATCCCAATACCAGCCTGCAGTAAAGGTTCATGGGGTCTTTCCGTCTAGCCGCGGGTATGTGGCATTTTCACCACAACTACAATTTCACCGGGTCGCTGTTTGAGACAGTGCTTCAGTCGTTACGCCATTCATGCAGGTCGGAACTTACCCGACAAGGAACTTCGCTACCTTAGGACCGTCATAGTTACGGCCGCTGTTTACCGGAGCTTCGGTTGTGGGCTTCGCCTTGCGACTAACCCCCTTCTTTAACTTACCGGCACCGAGCAGGCGTCAGTCTCTATACATCCTCTTACGAGTTGGCAGAGACCTGTGTTTTTAGTAAACAGTCGCTGAAGCCGATTTACTGTGGCCTCCATCAGCTATAAACCATCGGAGGCACCCCTTATCCCGAAGTTACGGGGCCAATTTGCAGAGTTCCTTAAACAGCGTTCTCCCGAGCGCCTTAGACTTCTCGTCTCGCCTACCTGTGTCAGTTTTAGTACGGTCACATGCCCACCTAGAGGCTTTTCTTGGTTGCACTTCACACAACTTCGTCATCAAGGACTCGAGTTCGGCTCAAAGCTTTACGGGGCGCATTTGACCTTCCCCAGCTTCTTACCGCCCTACGGACACTACCGATCGTCCGATTGCGATCTATACAACGTCCCCCCATCGGTATAGGGCAGAGGTGGCGCAGGAATATTAACCCGCTATCCATCGTCTACGCCTTTCGGCCTTGACTAAGGGACCGGCTAACCCTGGGCGGATTTCCCTTCCCCAGGAAACCTTAGGCTTTCGGCGTGCAGGATTCTCACCTGCATTATCGTTACTCATCCCGGCATCCTCACTTCCACAACCCTCCACCTTTCCTTCCGGTCAGGCTCGTATCTGCTGTGGAACGCTCTTCTACCGCTCATTGCTGAGCCCGCTGCTTCGGCACAACGCTTACTCCCGTTCATTGTCGGTGCATAAATACTCGACCGGTAAGCTATTACGCACTTTTTAAATGATGGCTGCTTCTAAGCCAACATCCCGGCTGTCACGGTATCTAAACATCCTTTGTGACTAAGCGTAGTTCTGGGACCTTAGCAGGCGATCTGGGTTGTTTCCCTCTCGACAACGGAGCTTATCCCCCGCTGACTTACTCCCAAGATAGTCGTATCGGTATTCGGAGTTTGGTCACGGTGGGTACCCGGGAAGGGCCCCAATCGAATTCAGTCTCTCTACCCCCGATACGTAGTGGCCTGAGGCTACCCCTAAAGGTATTTCGAAGAGAACGAGCTATCTCTGCGTTTGATAAGACTTTTACTCCTCCCCACAGGTCATCCCCTGATTTTTCAACACCAGTGAGTTCGGTCCTCCACGCGGTCTTACCCGCGCTTCAACCTGCCCATGGGTAGCTCACGCAGGTTCGCGTCTACCGCCGCCGACAAAAACGCCCTGTTCAGACTTGGTTTCCCTCTGGCTCCGATCTTGAAGATCTTAACCAAGCCGTCGACGGTAACTCGCCGGGTCATTATTCAATAGGCACGCAATCACCCCTTACGAGGCTCTTACAGATTGTAGGCACACGGTTTCAGGTTCTTTTAACTCCCCTTTCGGAGTTCTTTTCATCTTTCGCTCGCGCTACTTTTTCACTATCGGTCGCTGGAGAGTACTTAGCCTTAGGAGGTGGGCCTCCCTGATTCAGACCGGGTTCCACGTGACCGGCCGTACTTGGGTACGTTCCAAGAGACTGCACTACTTTCAGATACAGGACTGTCACCCTCTGTGGTGCCCCTTTCCATGGACTTCTCTTAGCAGGCAGTTTGGTAACTCAGCGGAACGCCCCGCTACCCCGCAAGGCATGCCTTGCGGTTTGGGCTATATCCCGTTTCGCTCGCCGCTACTCAGGGAGTCGAGTTTTCTTTCTTTTCCTCCGGTTACTTAGATGTTTCAGTTCACCGGGTTATCCAGGTATCCAGGGATAATTGCTTGTTTGACAGCTCCCCCTGGCTTATCGCAGCCTTCCACGCCTGGCTTCCAGCGCCAAGACATCCCCCGTGTGCCCTTATTTGCTTGACCACCCTCACTCGTGATTCACTCACAAGCAAGAGTCTGGCAATGAGTAACTTTTACTCGTGGGAACATAGATGCCACTCAGTCTGCTTCCAGATTGTCAAAGATCAGCACCGCAAATAAGAACTTTTAACTCTTATTTATTCGCCGTTTTGTTTTCGGCTGCGGCGGCGGGAAGATAACTTTGCTCTTCCGAAGGGTCAAGCAACCGACTCCCAAATTTTGAAGATTCGAAGAGTCACTTCCCGCACTGGAGACGACCGGGATCGAACCGGCAACCTCTGGCTTGCAAAGCCAGCGCTCTCCCAGTTGAGCTACGTCCCCGAAACTGAACTCCATCCAGTGCTTAAGCCGTCCGGAGCACGCTTCGGAAAAAGAAAAATGGGCGTACCTGGATTCGAACCAGGGACCTCAGCTTTATCAGAGCTGCGCTCTAACCAACTGAGCTATACGCCCCAATGTCAGGATTGTGTCCCGTGAGCTTCGTGATGTCCAGCCACCGGAGCCGAACATATCGGCTGTCTGGCCGGTATCTCATCAGCAAAGCCTCGGCATTGAGCTGTTCTCCGGCTTTCTGCGCGGAGTGGCCGCCGGTAGCATCAGCTCGCTTTGATGAGTGGGCCGGGTTATGAGCCGCATTTTGCGGAGCCTTCGCATCCTGACTGCGTGGAGATGATCAGGTATGTTGTCGAGAGCCTTCGGACTCTGCTGGTTCACACTGATTTCTTCAGCGTCCCTGACTTTCGGGCAGTCGCTGTCTGTTGAACCGGCCGTTCTGGAACTGACAGACGCCTTCAGCGGCAGCCAGATCCTGGTCTCCGCAGGGCAGACGGATCTGACCCATACGGCGAAGTATTCCTCAGAGAACCCCGGCATCGCCGTCTCGGGTCCGGATGGATTCGTCAGGCCGGTCGCTGATGGCAGCACTTTTATTGTCATCGAGCACGGCTCGGACACCCATCGCCTGTCCGTTTCGGTTCGCGGCCTGAAAGATGCCCGCGCCGTCGATTTTCAGTCGGAAGTCGCCCCGGTTCTCAGCCGTTACGGATGCAATTCCGGAGGCTGTCACGGCAAGGCCAGCGGCCAGAACGGATTCAAACTGTCGCTCTTCGGGTTCGACACCACGGCGGATTACCAGGCCATTGTCGAAGAGTCCCGCGGCCGACGGGTGTTTCCGTCAGAGCCGGGCCGCAGCCTGTTCGTGCAGAAAGCCGTCGGAGCCGTCCCTCATGGCGGCGGGAAACGGTTTGAATTGAACTCTGAGGCCGGCCGGCTTCTGACGAGCTGGATTCAGAGCGGAGCACGCCCGGCTTCTCCGGAATCGCCGCGAGTGATCAGCATCTCTGTTCGCCCTGCGGAACGCTCTCTGGCAACGGGTGGGCAGCAGCAACTGGCTGTCATCGCCCGCTACAGCGACGGACGAACCCGTGATGTCACTCGCCAGGCTGATTTCGCATCCAACCTGGAAGTCGTGGCTGCCGTCGATTCCACCGGTCTCGTGAAATCGACCGGCCAAACCGGCGAAGCGACCATCATGGCCCGATACATGGGGCGAGTGGCCATCTTCAGCGCGATCGTTCCGCACTCGGCACCGCTGACGGACCTGCCGGAGTTTCATCCGGTCAACCGGATCGACGAGTTTGCCGCCGCGAAATGGAAGAAGCTCGGACTCCGCCCCTCTCCAGTCAGCAGTGATTCCGAGTTTCTACGGCGGGTCACACTGGATCTGTGCGGGCGGCTGCCCACCGTCGATGAGGCCCGCGACTTTCTGGCTCAGAATTCCCCGCAGAAGCGAGCGGAGACGATCCAGAAACTGCTCAATTCGCCCGACTACCCGGCCTTCTTCGCGATGCGGTGGGGAGCCATCCTCAGGAACTCCAATCTGGCTGGATCCGACGATGCGTCCTATGCCTTTCATGCCTGGCTGAAAGACCGGATCGCCCGGAACGCACCCTACGACGAGTTCGTACGCGGAATCCTCGCGGCCGCCGGCGAATGGAAAGACGCCCCGGCCATCAACTGGTACTGGCAGATGCGCGATGACCAGCTCCATCAGGTCACCGCCGACACGGCTCAGGTTTTTCTCGGTCTGAGACTGCAGTGCGCCCGCTGCCATCATCACCCGTATGAACGCTGGAGCCAGGAGGACTATTACGGCCTGGCCGGTTTCTTCACTCGCCTGGGACGCAAAAGCTTCGGCCAGCCGCCTCCATACTTCTCCGCCAGCAACGTCACAATGGGCGAGCCGAATCCGCTGACTGGCCGGGCCGCCGAGCCGAAATACCTCGACGGCGAATACGCAAAGTTCACTCCGGAACAGGATCCCCGACACGGGCTGGTGGACTGGATGGTCCAGCGGAACAATCCTTTCCTCGCGAAAACGCTGGTCAACCGCATGTGGGGCCACTTCATGGGACGCGGTCTTGTCCATGAAGTGGATGACATGCGCGAGACAAATCCAGCCTCCAACCCGGAACTGCTCAACTGGCTGGCTCAGGACTTCATCGAACATCGCTTTGACGTTCGGCACGTGATCCAGCAGATCGTCTCCAGTCGCGTCTACCAGCTTTCGTCGGTTCCCATCGAGCACAACCAGTCGGATCAGCAGAACTTTGCCCGGTTTTACGGACGGCGACTGATCGCAGAAGTGCTGCACGACGCCGTCGATCAGACGGCCGGCACCCGGTCACAGTTCGGGGGAGTCGGAGCCACCGCCCGCGCGGTCGATCTGCCGCACGAAGGATTCGGCTCGTACTTCCTCGACACCTTCGACCGCCCGAAACGCGTTACCGGCTGCGAATGCGAACGATCCAGCGGCGCCACTCTGGCTCAGGTGCTGCTGCTCTCCAACTCCGACGACATCGAAAACAAACTGGCTTCCGGCGAGGGCCGCGTGGCGAAACTCATCGCCGCCCAGGCTGCGACGTCGCAAATCGTGGATGAACTGTATCTGGCCGCCTTCTCGCGTCAGCCAACCGGTGAAGAACGGAAAACGGCGGTCGAATACATTGAAAGCGAATCGGATCGACGAAAAGCTGTCGAAGACATTCTGTGGACGCTGCTCAACTCCCGCGAGTTCATATTCAATCATTGACGCGATCAAGCCCGACCCGCCCGTCCGGAGCTGGACGACTCCAGTCAATCTGCCGGTCACCTGCCCTGCGAAGAAACAGACAAGGATCGGACATGCTGAATCTCAGTGGAACGGCCATTCGGACCTGCGACGGAATTTCCCGGCGCGGCTTTCTGAGCATCGGCAGCCTGCTGGCTGGCGGCCTGTCGCTGCCGCACCTGCTCCGGCACGAATCCGAAGTCCGGGCGGCTGGCGGCAGCCCGCGACGCAAGGCGGTGATTCAGGTCTGGCTGGCTGGCGGCCCTTCTCATATCGACATGTACGATTTGAAACCGCAGGCTCCCGCTGAATTCCGCGGCGAGTTCAAGCCGGTTGCGACATCCGTCTCCGGAGTCGAAATCAGCGAGCACCTGCCGATGCAGGCGCGGCTCATGGACAGGCTCGCCATCGTCCGGTCGGCCTTTCACACCAACGCCGGACACGGAATGGGCTCGCAATGGATGCTGACCGGTTATCAGCCCACGATTGAGGTCAACAACAACATCTATCCGGCCACCGGCTCGATCGTCGCCCGCGTACAGGGAGCCGCTCAGTCCGGGATGCCGGCCTATGTCAACCTGCCGTACGCCCTCGGACTCGGCAAGGCCGCCTATCTCGGAGCCGAATACAACCCGTTCGCTCCGGAAAGTGACCCGAATTCCGACGGCTTCAACGTCCGCAACCTGAAACTGCCGGGTCGGATCGACACCAGCCGCATGTCGAAGCGGCACAGCCTGCTGTCGAAGCTCGACACCATCCGCCGCGATGTGGACACGAAAGGCGACATTCAGGGACTGGATCAGTTCTATTCCGATGCCGTGGAGATGATCACGAGCGACCGGGCCCGCACGGCCTTCGATGTCCATGCTGAGGATCCGAAGCTCCGCGAGAAATACGGCCGGAACGATCTGGGGCAAAGCTGACTGCTGGCCCGGCGGCTTGTGGAAGCGGGAGTCAGCTACGTCACCATTCAGGCGGGCGGCGGCTGGGACACTCACGGCGAGAACTTCTCACAACTGAAGAACAACCTGCTGCCGAAATACGACCGAGCTGTGGCCGCACTGGTCGAAGATCTGTCCGACCGGGGACTGGCCGATGACGTGCTGGTCATGAGCTTCGGCGAATTCGGTCGCACGCCGCGAATCAACGGCGGAGCCGGCCGCGATCACTGGCCGGGCGCGATGTCCGTCCTGTTCGCTGGCGGCGGGCTGAAGATGGGACAGGTCGTCGGCACAACCGACTCGAAAGCCGAATATCCCACCAGCCGCCCGTGCTCGCCCGGCTGCATTCTTTCCACGATGTATCACTCCATCGGCATCGACCATCACGAAGTCTTCTACGATCAGGCGCGCCGCCCGCTGCCGATCCTCAACGAAGGCCAGCCCATCGTTGAGCTGGTGTGAACCGCAGATCGACCGCCGACAACCACTCCCGGAATGACAACAGCCCCGCTCTGAAGCCATGCTGCTCCAGCGGGGCTGCTTCATTACCAGCCGGACATACAACACCAATCGGCGTCTGATTGCGAACAAATAAGAACCCTGCACGTCTTCGGGAGGGCGAGGCTCCTGCCGAACCGCAAACCCGGCTCGGCAGGAGCCTCGCCCTCCCGATCTTCCGAACGCAAATCTGCGACCCGTATGATTCGCTCAAAGCCGCAGGTCCGCCCCCTGCCGACAGAACTGGAAATAAACCTCGGCGGCTTTTTCCAGTTGAGCGATCTCCAGCCATTCATCCTTTGTATGAGCCTGGGCAATCGAACCGGGTCCGAACACGACGGACGGCACTCCGGTGGCCGAAGTCCGCGAAGCGTGAGTGCCGTACGGCACGCCCACGGCCTGATGCGGTCCATCCACGTTCTGAATCACCTGCAGCAGCGAATCGGCCAGCGGTCCGTTGTCGAGGTCGTTCAGCGTCGCACCGTCCAGCCACGGCGGTTCGAACTCAAAGTCGAAATCCAGCCGGCTCTTCAGAAACGAGCGGATGTCCTCGATCACCGCTACGCAGTCTTCTCCCGGCACCACACGACGGTCGATTTCAATCACACAGTCATCCGGAACGATATTCACGCTGGAGCCGCCCGTGATCCGGCCGATGCTCAGCGATGCTCCGCCGCAGCGCGGGTGCGGCGGCACCTTTGACGGCAGTTCCGCGGCGTAGTCTTCCAGAGCGGAAACCAGTCGGGCCATCCGGTAGATCGCGTTGATGCCCTGCGATGGATCGGAGCTGTGGCAGGCCCGGCCCCTGGTTCTGATCCGGAACCGCGACGCGCCGCGATGCGCGACGACCACATCCAGCAGAGTCGGTTCGGCGATGATGGCCGCAGCCGGACGGGCGATGATCAGCTTCGACTGCCCGCTCAGATCCCCCCAGTACCGCGACAGCGCACGAATGCCCTGCGCGGTGGACTCCTCATCGCAGGTGCAGGAAAGAATGACGTGACAGGCCCGCTCCGGCCGCTCGCGAAC
>Ga0172376_10002690_pt1 | contig 21530 bp, 31 predicted proteins | sample Lak35m_FD_121114 | JGI IMG/M metagenome (GOLD analysis project Ga0172376, IMG submission 121114) | Freshwater microbial communities from Kabuno Bay, South-Kivu, Congo - kab_092012_35m | ecosystem: Environmental > Aquatic > Freshwater > Lake | place: Democratic Republic of the Congo: South-Kivu... | reverse complement strand
GCCGTCCCAACTGCATGTCCGGCGGCACACGTAGCAGTCGGCCTGAAGCCGGGCGCGTTGCAGGGCGTCTAGCTTCATGGCAGGGGTGATGGCCTTACGTTTCACGTTTCACCTCGACAATCATCAGGCCAGCCACTGCGCCCCATGCGCGGTTCAGCAAGGACAGGGCGGTTTCCAGTTCGTCCATGGTCAGCGCGGGCTGCACGTCGCCCATGCGCTTTTGCATCAGCGCGACCACGGCAGCGCAGTCCATCCTGACTTGCTGCCGGATTTGCTGTTCAGCTGCGTTGGGAAACATGATCACGTTATCCACGGAACACCTCGCAGACCACGCAGCCGCGTCCCGGCTCGATGTTGTGCTTGCCGCTGTCGCAGCGGATTTCACCCAAGCAATGGTGGCATTCCGTTGCCTTCTGGCGAGTGACGTGGGCAAAGCGCGCCCACGCCACCATAAAGCCGTCGCAGCGCACGCAGCGGCGGACGGGGGTGAAAGGAAACTCAGGGCCGGGACGCTTGCGACGCGGCCTGTCTTGCTCGTCACCTTCGATGTCGCCGTACTGGCCTTGCCACTGGTACAGGCCATAGGTGTCGCGGTCGCTCATGGCAGCAACGCCTTCAGGTGATCTTGCAGCCTGTTGTAGGCGCGCGCCCATGCCATGCATGCGAGGTCGTATTTCAGCTTCCATTCGATAGACCGCAAGTCGCCGCGTTCTTCGAACAACCTGTCCTTGAAGTCTTCGAGGCGGCGAACCTCTTCGATCATGGCGCGGGTGTCTTCGCGGTCCATGGCCTGTTCCCAGTAGAACTGCTGTTCCGTCATGGGTTCTGCAGTCATGGCAGCGTCCCCTTGAACGGCAGGGACAGCGGGCGCAGCGTCTTGCAGTCCGTCCGATGCTGGGCGTCATACCGCCCGACGTTAAACGCGGTCAGGCCCGCGCCTACGAAAATGGCAATGGCAATCGCCATTGCGCTGATACGTTCTGGTGTGTTTGGCAGCATTGCCGTGCTCCTTGTTGGCACGGTCATCTTGCTACAAGTGAAACTGTCCGCCAATGAAACATTCTATTGAAGCAACATGAATTGGGCGCATTTGCATGTGCCAAAACGTCGCAGCTTAGGGTTAAGCGACCTTGATCAAAGCTTTCAGAACGGTGATTGCGGCTTCCCTGTTTTCAGCCGGGATTTTGTTCACCAACAAGGTGAGTTCCTGGGGTGCGCCCGGCAGCCTGCCGATCAAGTCAGCGGGTTCGACACCATAGGCATGCGCCAAAGCCTCAAGGTGGCCTTGGGTATATTCCATTTTCCCGTTTTCCAGTTTGGACACTGTGGACTTCGGCAGGCCCGTTCGCTGGGCCACTTGGTCCTGCGTCAGCTGGCAGTGGTCGCGCCACTTCCTGAATAGGTTCCTGCCCGTGCCTCTGGTCATGGGGGGAAGCATAAAACAGTCGCGCTGCCGAATTCGGGCTTGACAGCATATTTCTTTTCATGAAACTGTCCAATCATGAACCTTCGCCAATACCTTATCAGCAGAAACAAGCGCCAGGTCGAGTTCGCGCGCGAAGCGGGCCTAAGCAAGGCGTGCGTCAGCAAGCTGTGTCGCCCTGAGAAGTACAGAAACCGCGTCAGCGTTGATGTCATTCGCAAGGTCTACGAAGCCAGCGGCGGTGCGGTCACTGCCGATGACCTTCTTGGCCTGTCCTTGGCATCCATTCCCCAAACAGTTCAGGCAGCAGAATAGAACCATGGACCAGACATCCCGTCCATGCGCTGCCTCACGCTTCGCGGATTTACCAACTAATGATGAAGACACGATTGCCGAAGCGCGACGCCTTGGCGTGCCGGAAAGCGCGGTGTGGAACCAGCGCCGCGCCAGCGATGACATCAACACGCCCGCGCGCGCCACGCGCGAACTCGTGGCCGAGATCCTCTGGTGGCACAACGCCATTAACGGCACCAACCTGACCACCAAAGACATCATGACGAGGTCGCGCTGCACGCGGATCGTCAATGCACGCTGTGACGTCATGAAGCGGTTGCGCGAGGTGAAGGGCTGGTCCTTCCCGCGCATCGGTCAATTCTTTGGCGGCATGGATCACACCAGCGTCATGAACATGACGCGCCGTCCCACGATGTACGAACACGGAACGATAAAGCTGGCGCGGGAAAACCGCGCGGCGAAGCGTAAGGCGGGGGTTATTTCTGAAAGGAAAGCCAATGACCAAGCGACCATGGAAGCCAGTCAACCAGCTTCCCAAGCCGACATGGTTTAGCAGCCGCAAGGAGACTGACGTGAATACACAACTGACAAAAGCAACGCTTGAACAGATTTTCGTGCAAGTGGACGCCGACCCGCTCGCGGGCCGGGGCCATCTGTCCAAGCGTGAGATCCTCATCGACCGCATCCTGGCCCACGTTCGCAGCTGCGTTGTCGAGAAGGCGCCAGCAAACCCGCGTCCAATCCTTGAAAACGAACAGAGCGACATCCTTGAACTCAAGGTGGCGGCGAAGTGAAGAAACACGCGCGCACATTCCCCCCGAAGGCAGCGCGCGCGTCGGCGGCTGGCGATACCCTGTCCGGTGCGCCAGCCGCTCCCTCACGCAGGAAATACAAAAACCAGCCCATCGTGACCGAAGAAGGCCGCTTCGCCAGCAAGAAAGAATATGCCGATTGGTGCGCCCTAAAGCTGCGCGAGAAGGCGGGCTTGATTACCCGCTTGGAACGTCAGCCGAAGTTCCGGCTGTCGGTCAACGGCCAGCTGGTCACGACCTACATTGCCGACGCGGTTTTTTTCAAAAACGGCAAGCGCGTCGTGGTGGACAGCAAAGGCGTGCAGACGCCGGTCTACAGACTGAAAAAGAAACTGATGCGCGCTTTGCTGAACATCGAGGTCCAAGAGATATGACCGGACGCCAGACCCCGACCAGCCTTCCCAGCCGCGATTGGTGCCAGCTGCATCACGCACAAGTACTGGCCCAGCGCATCCGCGATTACTGGGCTGACAAGGGCAAGATTGTCACCACAAACGTGGCCACGTCCATCGAGCTTGGTGACCGCGCGGCCCATTGCCCCGGCCAGGTTTTCTGCATTCGCTCCGACATGGTCGGCGGCTGGCCGGTGCATGCCCTAAACCCCAACCCAACGGTACGCGCATGAAATATCACCCCCTTGCAGACGTGTTTCCTTTGATCGAAGGCGCGGAATTTGACGCGCTTGTTGCTGACGTGGCCAAGCAGGGATTGCTTGAAGCCATTGTCACGCTCGACGGCGATATTCTGGACGGGCGCAATCGCTACAGGGCGTGCGTTGCAGCTGGGGTAGAGCCGCACTTCGAAGTGTTCGAAGGGGCTGACCCGGTGGCGTTTGTCGTGTCAAAGAACGTGGCGCGGCGGCACCTGGACGAAAGCCAGAGGGCGATGGCGGGGGCCAAAATTGCGTCCCTGCAAGACGGGCAACGCGGTGACAAAGTTCAAGGTACCTCAATTGAGGTAGCTTCAACGATGCTCAATGTTGGTCGTGCGAGTGTTGAGCGCGCCAAGACAGTTCATAAGCAGGGGACGCCCGAACTAGTGAAAGCCGTTGAAGCGGGCAGGGTATCTGTCAGTGCCGCCGCTGACGTGGCGACCTTGCCCAAGGTCGAACAGACGGAAATCGTCGCCAAGGGCGAAAAGGAAATTCTGGAAGCGGCGAAGCGGATACGCATTCACAAGGCAGAAGTTCGACGCGCAGAAATCCTAGCCATCGCCGCCACGCCGGTACACATCCCAGCGGGCAAATTCAGCACGATCGTCATCGACCCGCCGTGGCCAATGGAAAAGATCGAGCGTGATGTTCGTGAGCATCAGGTTGCTTTCGATTATCCGATCATGGCGGAAGACCAGCTGGCCGCGTTCCCTGTCGCAGATATGGCGGCAGATGACTGCCACCTGTTTTGCTGGACCACGCACAAATTCCTGCCCATGTCGTTGCGGCTGCTGGACGCCTGGGGCTTTCGGTATGTGCTCACCATGGTCTGGCACAAGCCGGGCGGATTTCAACCTTTTGGCTTGCCCCAGTACAATTGCGAATTCGCGATCTATGCCCGGCGTGGGGCGCCGACATTTGCGGACACTAAAGCATTCAATGTCTGCTTTGAAGCCCCCCGGCGCGAACATAGCCGCAAGCCGGACGAATTCTATGACGTGATACGTCGCGTCACCACGGGTCCGCGTATTGACGTGTTCAGCCGGGAAGCGCGCGATGGTTTTAGTCAATACGGTAATGAAACCTCAAAGTTTGAGGCTGCGGAATGACCGAGTACCAAAAGGATAGGGCGTGGTCTGACCGCTACATCCCTGAAATGAAGCGGATTGTCGGCCCATACCTTTTGGAACCAGCACCGATTGAAGAGGACTGCAAGCGGGCGACTGATTTGATCATTTTGGCGGCGCGCGACAAACGCATTGCCTGCCGCATGAGAAGATACGGATATGCACAAAAGTACCCGTACGACTTTACAGTCCGTTCACATAGGGACAGTGGCGCTGAAACTGAATTGTCCAAACTGGTAAATGGTTACGGGGATTGGATGTTTTACGGACACGCCGCCGAAAGCGGGAACACCATTGCACACTGGATGCTGATTAACTTGCATTCTTGGCGCGCGCACCTGATCCGAGGTGCGGACAGAAAAGAAGTGGCGCCGCATGCCAAGGACAATGAAGACGGCACGAAATTTCTTGCGTTTGATGTCAGGCGCTTCAGGGGTGACCCGCCGATATTGATTGCGGCCAGCGATTTTCCACACGCGCTGGTGCCTGCATGACCAACCGCCCCGAAAACTTCATGCCGCTTTGGATAGCGGACTACCTGGCAGACACCATGCACCTGACAGCCAGGCAGCATGGACAATACCTTCTGTTGCTCATGTACTCATGGAAGCAGGACCGGCCGCTACCAAAGGTGGACGCCGCGCTGCGGGCAATAGCCCGCGCTTCTGAGTCAGAATGGGCCGAAGACAAGGATACCGTCCTCGCTTTCTTTCACGAAGGACAGGACGGCTATCGGCAGAAGCGCCTTGAGGAAGAGCGCGCCACAGCAGTTGAACGCTTTAACAGCCTCATGGCTCGTTCAGCGTTGGGTGTGGCGGCACGTCAAGCCAAGAGGGATAATGCATTACCTGAAGTCGTACCCAAGGTAACACTTGGGGCTGACACAACTCACAACTCACATATATCTAAAGATATAAAACACATGTCCGGTCCTGACGGCCCGGACGGGCGTTTGGCTGACTTCGAAGTGTTTTGGAAAGCGTACCCCCGCAGTCCGAACATGTCCAAAGCCGCCGCTTTGAAGTCCTGGCGGGCGCAAAAGTCCCATTTGCCCCCATTGCCAAGCCTTCTTGCCGCAGTGGCGAAATACAAGGCTTTCCTCGACGCCGAAACGCGCAAGCGGGGCCGCGAATACCCGGCCAAACACGCGCAAGGCTGGCTGTCTGAACGCCGCTGGGAAGGCTACTTGCAGGCCGACGAAGCCCCCACGCGGCCCGTTGCTCATGGCCCCGACTGGGCCGACAATATTCCGCGCTGGCAAGCCTTCAAGGCCAGCCTGCCGCCTACAGAATGGCAAGCGTGGTTTGCCACTGCCAAGCCCAACGGCAGTGTTGCCAGCCTTGTCGTCGCGTCCAAATTTGCGCGCGATAAGATTGATACGGTTTACGGCGACAGGTTATGCGCGCATTTCGGTGACAACTTTGTGTTGAAGGTGGTTTCATGAGTCAGCCAGAAACACCCATCCGCCCCACCGCCGAACGCGAACGTCAGGGCGGCATCCTCAGAGCAGATCCCGGCAGGGACAGGACGCCGAAGCCGTGGTTTGCCATTGAGAGCGCCATCAGCCAGTATTTGGCCGATGGCACTATTACCCGCCGTCAAGCCGAGGCGGGCTATCAGTTCCAGGCGACTTACTATGTCGCCTGTGGGCATCCCGTCCGCGCGCAGAGCTATGAACCCGCCATCCGGGGCGGTACGGACCACGTGTCCGACCACCAGCTGGCCGCGCGCGCGAAGCTACAAATCTACCGCACCGCCCACGGTCAAGACCTCTATGACTGCCTCGTTGCCATTGCAGGGCTGGGCGAAACCCATTCGGTATGGGCACGCAATCGCGGCGACCACCCATCGGCTGGCAAGCCCATCATGCGAATCGCACTCACACACCATGCTGACGTGCTGAAGCTGCCCGAAAATTGAAAAAGCGAATTTGCTTTTCAGCCATGCGATTGAAATGCTATATTTTCGCTATTCAGGCGCTTCGCGCCCGAATCATCTCCTCCCTGTTGGCATGACGAAGTCCACGACGGCTCCACCCCGTTGCGGGCTGCGTTGACTCTTGGCCCGTTGCCTCACCCGCAGCGGGCCTTTTTCCTTTTCCTTTTGAGGCTGTCCCACCATGGCTGACAGGACCATCGTCCTCGCGCAGAACAAGCGCCACAGCCTGCGGGGCCTCACTCAGATCAACCCCCAGGAATTCGCGGCCTATCAGGAAGACGAAGACAGCCTGACCTATGTCGTAGACATGGCGTCCTATCTGGATGGGGCGCAAATAACGGCGGTAAGCCGCGTTCCTTCAGGCATTACGATTACCAACCCTACCATCACCACGACGCGCTTCAGCCAGCGTCTGAGCGGCTTCGGGCACGTGGATTTTCAGGTGCAGACGGACGGCGGGGACATTGAAGAATTCCGCATCTACATCCAGCCGCGTGCTGGCAGCAGCATTTATTCCGGCACGTCGGCAGGCGGCGGCGGGCAGATCACCGACGGCGACAAGGGCGACATTGTCGTTTCCGGTTCAGGCTCCGTGTGGTCGATAGATACCGGCGTTATTGTAGACGCGGACGTGAATGCTTCTGCCGCTATCGCCCCGACCAAGGTGGCGTTTACGCAGGCAGGCACGGGTGCCAGCACGCGGACGGTGGATGCGAAGCTCAAGGATGTTGTTTCTGTCCGCGACTTTGGCGCGTCGCCATCCGAAACTGGCGCGAACAACGTAACCTATATCCAAGCAGCCATTGACGCCGTAAACGCGGCAGGCGGCGGCGTGATCTATTTTCCACCAGGCGTCTACACGGTTGCCTCAAGGATCGATTTGAAATCCAACGTGATTCTCGACGGCGGAAACCGCAAGGCCACGCTGTCGATGACGCACTCCAACACTGATCCGAGAAACACGTCCGGGCAGCGTTACGCCACGAACACTGTCGGGGTAAACATTTCCGGGGAGCTGTCTGGCGGGTATGCGGCCATCGACAATGCTGGAATCGTCGGGTTTAGGATCACCCACGCAAGCCCTTCCGGCGGAAAAGTGGTATCGGCCATCAGTAGCCGTAACGCCACAAATGTCGTGATCTGCAACAACGAAATATTCGGCTTCAATTGCATGGTCACCGGCATACGGTTGGCCTCGATTGTCGGCGGAGAAATCAAGGACAACGTCGTACGCGATTGCGTCATGTCGGACGGCATGACGGGGTATGTTGAAACGTATACTGGCATAACGGGAACGACTGTTCCTGCCGCCGGGACGCTGCCGCTGGCCGCAACACTGGGTTCGCCGGTCTTGGTGCGCGTGCAAGCGTCTGGCCAGAACCTCAGACCCACCAGGACTTTCACATATAATGCTGGCACGCAAAACATTACGCTCGGTTCAGCGGCCGGAGCGACGGATACCATTTACGTACAATACGCATTGGTGCAATCCGACGGCGTTGAGATCGATAACGACATCGTAAATTCTGTCGGTTCAACTCAAGTTGTCGTGAGCAACAACCGCATCTCAAACATCAAATTCAGCAGCACTGGCTACAACAACTGGTTCATGGAGACGGACGGCATCAATGTCGGCTACTCAGCCACACGTTGCTCAATAAACGACAACGTCATCCGCGAAGTCGGTGAGGGCATCGACGCATTTGCGCGGTATTCAACATTCGCCGGAAACCAATTTGGTAACTGCGGGCTGTTCGGATTGAAAATGACGCACGGCGCGTCGTTCAACAGCGTCACAAATATCAGCGTTGACGGCGCTGGCTTGGCGGGTGTCATAATTCAGGGCAGCAGTGTCAATTCAACGCCGTGCGACGGCAACGTGCTTGCGGGCATCAGCATTCAGCGCCTCAACTACGACACGCTGTTTTTGGCTGCTGATTGCGCGGCGGTCAGGTTCGCGGAAGAAAGCGGCACATATACGGTCAGCAACACAATGCTTGCCGACGTTTCCGCCGATTGCGGTGCCAACTGCCAGTATGGGTTTCGCGATACCTCAACGAGCGCAAACAACAACAGTTCGGCGTTGCGGATAAAGGGAACGCACGCCTCTTTCGCGCCAGGTTCAAGCCTCGCCTTGGCGTTTAACGGCGGGAGAACGTACACCGTCAACCTTGTTCCAGGGTCGCCGATTATCGCGATGCGTTTCGATGACAACGCCGAGCTGGAACAGGTGCGAAACACCAACAACGGCCTGACAAGCTCTGCTTCAAGCGGATCGCCGCAGGGCATTAGGTACGAAACGCTACTAGGCACCAGCGCCGCGCAGAATATCGTGGCCTATCGCCAACGGATTTTGGCTGTCGCCGATTGGGGGACGGGAAGCAACAGAACGACGCGAATTGAGCAGGTTAGCAGCATTGCAGGCAGTACCGTGCAACGTAGTGTAATGAATGGCGTAGGAACGTCGTTTGGCGGCGGGACAGCGGCAGGCGATCCCGACGCCGTCATAACTGTCAACGGTGTTGGCAGCTTCGGCGACGGCACGGCGGCAGCGCCATCCGTTGCTCACAAAGGCGATCTGGATACTGGAATATATTTTCCGTCTGGCGGCAATGTGGTCGGCATTGCAACAAATGGTGCCAGCAAGGTTTACATTGACACCAATGGCGTCGGCATAAATACGACAAGTTTCAGCACTGACAAGTTGCGGGTGCAAGGCGGCGCAAGCGTCAGATATTTTGGCGTCAACACAGATGGCAAGGCCGAGCAGCGCTGGAATGATGCCGCCGTTATCAACGACGCTTTCACAATTGCAAACAACGGCTTGTCCGCAAGCAATCAGGGCGTCGGGTTGAGGTTCAACCTTGATGCATCAAACGGTGCAGGAAACGAGAGCGCCTACGTTAGAGCCGTGTCGGCTGATACGTATGCCGCCGCAGGCAATCGTTCAGCATCGCTAACATTCGGGACAATCAACGCCAACACGCTTGCGGAGCGTATGCGTATTACAAGCACAGGCGACGTTCTTGTCACAGGCGTCGGCGGCCTTGGCTACGGCACGGGTTCTGGCGGGTCAATCACTCAAACTACGGGCCGCACGAATGGCGTCATTTTAAACAAGACAAATGGCGCAATCACGCTTGTGTCGGCGGCTGGATCAACGACTGAGCAAACCTTCACCGTCACGAACAGCACTGTCGCGGCTACCGACACCGTGATCGCGTCGCAGAAGTCGGGAACCGACAAGTATATCATCAACGTGTCGGCTGTTGCTGCTGGCAGCTTCGACATAACGTTCCGAACCTTTAGTGGAACGACCACGGAGCAGCCTGTTTTCAACTTCGCCGTCATCAAGGCTGTGGCAGCATGACACCAGGCACCCCCGTCCGCATCCTGTCCGACGATTGGTCAACCTTCGGCCAGATCGCCACCGTCGAACACCCTAACCCCGTCCCTGGCTCAAGCCAGATATGGCTAAAAGCTACAGACGGAACCCGCATCGTCGTGGCGGTGCATGAGGTGGAAGCGGTTGCGCAATAAATGCAAATGCGGCCCCGCAATGGCGCGCAAGAAAATAACAGGCAGATATGCAAAAGCACGGTTTTCAGCCCGGTAACAACGTCAACCCCGGCGGTCGCAGCAAAAAGGACTTGGAACTGGAAGCCCATGCACGGCTTCACGCCAAGTACGCCATCGACGTGGCTGTCGGCATCCTCATGTCAGCCGAAGCCAGCAACGCAGACAAGCTGAAGGCTGCAAACCTCATTCTTGAACGCGGCCACGGCAAGCCAAAGGAACAAGTGACGGTCACGCATGAACGTCCAGTCAGTGAATGGTCTGAGCAGCAACTCGACGCAGCTATTGCAGGCCTTGCAGGAAAAGCGGGCACGGATCCGGGCGCGAAAATCCCTCATTGACTTCACCGAGTATTCTTACGACCGCTACAACACCGGCGCTCATCACCGCATCATTGCCGAACAACTCGAGCGCGTCATGCGCCGGGACATTGACCGGCTCATGCTGCTCGTGGCCCCGCGCCACGGCAAGACGGAACTGGCCTCGCGACGCTATCCGGCGTTCTGCCTTGGCAACCACCCGACGCGGCAGATCATCGCCGCCAGTGCCTCAGAAAGTTTCGCGACAGACGTAGGCCGCGAAGTCCGCAACATCATCAAGGACGATCCCTACAGGCGATTGTTCCCTGACGTGCAGCTGGCTGAAGACAGCCAGGCGTCAGGCCGGTGGCATACCAAGCAGGGGGGCATCTTCTACGCAGTCGGCGTCGGCAGCCAGATCCTTGGCAAGGGCGCGGATGAGTTTATCATTGACGACCCCTTTGGCTCGATGGCTGACGCGCAGTCGGAAGTCGAGCGCAAGCGTGTCATCGAATGGTATCAGGGCAGCGTCTACAATCGGCTTCAGCCGGGTGGGGCGATCATCCTGATCAACCACCGCATGCACGAAGGCGATCTGTCCGGCTATCTGCTGGAACAGCAAGCCTTGGGCGGTGACAGGTGGGAAGTGATCGAGCTACCCGCCATTCAGGACGATGGCACGGCGCTGTGGCCGGAAGCCTACCCCTTGGAAGCCCTTGAACGCATCAAGCGCAACACGCTGCCGCGCTATTGGTCGGCCTTGTTTCAGCAGGATCCGCAGCCGGATGAGGGAACGTTCTTCAAGCGGGAATGGTTCAAGCGTTATGATGAGCTTCCCGCCGTCAATATCTACGGCACCAGCGATCTGGCCGTGACGGATGCAGGCGGGGACTTTACCGAGCATGCGATCTGGGGCGTGGGTGCCGACAGCACGATCTACGCCATCGACTGGTGGCGCGGGCAGACGCACGCCGCTGAGTGGATCGAACAGAAACTGGACTTGGTGCAGAAGCACAAGCCGCTGACATGGTTTTCCGAAAGCGGTGTCATCAGGCGTGCCATTGAAAGCATTCTCGACAAGCGAATGCAGGAACGGCGCACGTGGGTGACGATGGAATGGGTGCCGAGCATCCACGACAAGCCCACGCGGGCGCGGGCGTTTCAAGCACTGTGTGCCAATGGAAAAGTAGCGTTCCCGAAAGCCCCGTGGGCGGATGAAGTGATCGACCAGCTGATCTGTTTCCCCAGTGGCAAGCATGACGACGCGGTCGATGCGTGCAGCCTGATGGGGCGCGCGGTCAGTGACACCAACAGCGCCGTCAACAAGATGGCGGCAGCGCCAAAGGCGGTGGATCGGTACACGCAGCACCGGACCAGCCTGGCTAACAGATCGAACTGGAAGACGGCATGAAGAAGAAAGCCATGAAGCAAGCTAATCGCTGGGGTAAAGATGCCGTAGCGGCTTACATCGCGGTGACAACCCTCATTGACCAAACGTGGCCACGTAGGCGACGCAATGAAGGTGTTGACGTTCAAATGCAAGAGGCTTGGACGCGCCTATGCGATTTGACAGATGACGAATGGGTTGCAGCGCGGCAAATTCTGCAAAAAGCAATTTGGGACAGGCGCTTTGCGCCATATCTATACACAGCGGAAGACATCAAAGACGATTTCGACAAGCGCATTGCAAAGTTAACGTATGACAAGCCGAATAGTCCGTAATGACATATGCACAGAAAGCCACAGCCACGACAGAAGACGAGTACCTTGCCGAACTCAAGCGCAAGGCGACCGTCAGCATGGACATGCTGGACAAGGCCCGCCGCCTGTCTCAGGTCTATCAGGATTACTATGACGGCCACCAATGGACGTCGGACGAAAAGCGCATCCTCGAAGCCCGCAATCAGCCTGCCTTGACGTTCAATCACATCAAGCCTGCGGTCAACGCGATCATCGGCATTGTAGAACGGGGCCGCACGGATCCGAAGGCGTGGGGCCGCACGCCCAACGACCAGGACGCGGCGGAAGTGGCGACGGACGGCCTGCGCTATGTTGCCGACATCAGCCGCTTCAACGTCAAGCGCCGCGATGCGCTGAAGGACTTTCTGGTGTGGGGCTACTGCGCCGGCGTGCAGGAAGTGGGCGAGGATGGCGACATTACGCTGAAGCGCATCCGCCCGGAAGAGTTCTTCTATGATCCGTACTCGCGCGACGGCGACTTCGGCGACGCGCGCTACATGGGCATTGCGAAGTGGATGGACGAGGCGGATCTGCGGGACCTGTACCCTGAGCGCGTCGATCAGATCAGCTTGACCTTCGATGTCGCCCCCGGCGGCGATACGTTCAGGGACAGGCCGAAGGACGGCTGGGCGTGGGTCGACAATCGCGCCCGGCGCTTGCTCGTGTTCGAGATGTACAAGCGCAAGCAAAACGCTTTTGAGAAGTGCGTGTTTGTGGCCGGTGGCATTTTGGAAAGCGGGCCAAGCGCGTTTATCGACACAAGGACGGGCAGGCCGCGCAACCCCATCCTCGCGCAGTCCGCCTATGTCGACATGGACAACATGCGCTACGGTGTCATCAAGGACATGCTGGGTCCGCAGGACGCCATCAACAAGGCGCGCTCGAAGGCCGTGCATATCCTGAACGTTGCCAAGCTGCGGGTGGATCCGGGCCTGCTGGACATTGACAGCGTGCGCCGTGAATGGGCTAGGCCGGACGGGATCATCGAGGCCCGCGAAGGGCAGGTGCAGGAACTGGGCGACCGCAATCTGGCCCCTGCTCATCTGCAACTCTTGGCCGACGCCAAGGACGAAATGCGCCGTCAAAGCCCGACGCCCGGCATTGTAGGCCGGGGTGGGTCGAGCCAATCGGGGCGGGCGATCCTGGCCGAACAGCAGGCGGGCCTGACGGAACAGGCCCCGCTCTTGGCCCAGTTCGATGATTGGACGCTGCGCGTCTATCGCGGCTTCTGGGACTGCATCAAGCAGTTTTGGAAGGCCCCGAAGTGGATCCGCGTCACCGACGACGAGCAGGCCCCGCGCTATATTGGCCTGAACGTGCCTGCGCCGGTCATGGACCCCATGACAGGCCAGCCGCAGATCGACCCCATGACAGGCCAGCCCGCCATGCAGTTGCAGAACAGCCCGGCAGAAATGGATGTCGACATCGTCATCGACTCGACGCCTGACACGGCAGTCATTGCCGAAGAACAATTCCAGCGCCTGGCCGAGCTGGCACAGGCCGGAATGCCAATCCCGCCGGATGTCCTGATCGAAGCCTCAAGCCTGCCAAAGAAGAAACTGCTTCTGGACAAGTTGCAGAAGGCGCAGGAACAGCAGTCGCAACAGCCTGACATGGCGATGCAGGCCGAAATGCAGAAGGCCGACATGCAGATGCAGGCCGAAGCCCGCAAGATGGAATTGCAGGCGCAGGCAAAGGCCATGGATCTGCAGCGGGCCGACGAGGTTGATCAGCGCAAGACCGAGCGCGCCATGCAATTGGCTGACTTGCAGTTCAGGTACGACATGGAACGCCTGAACCGTCAGGCCGAGATCGAGACGGGCAAGGCCAGGGCCATGCTTGAGATCAAGCGCGAAGAGAAGCTCGCGGATCTTCAGTTTGGGATGCAGTCCAAGCAGATGGACTTCGAGTTCAAGGGCCTAGAGGCAGAGCGCACCGAGGCGCGGGCCAAGGCCAAGGACCAAGAAACAGTCATGCAGCCTGTCAAGCCAGACCGCTCGATGGAAGCGTTAGGGGCGGGGCTTCTCGCCATCGGCAAGGGCCAAGAGGCTCTGGCGAACGCCTTGAGCAAACCGAAACAGATCAAACGAGGCCCTGACGGGCGCGCAGAAGGGATCATCTGATGCCTAAGTCTACATCCGCCAGCAACTCCATCCTGGCGCTGATTTTCAACGCCACCACGTGGAACCTGATCGCGGAAAATGACAGCATGTCACCTGCGACTGACCTCTACCTGTCCCTGCACACGGCGGATCCGGGTGTTGGTGGCGCGCAGACCACGAACGAGACGAGCTACACCAACTACGCGCGCGTAGCGGTGGTCCGCACCACATCGGGATGGGACGTGCCGTCAAGCGGCGCGACCGCCAATGCAGCCTTGGTCCAGTTCGCTCAGTGTGGCGCTTCAGGCGCGACGCTGACGCACGTCGCTATAGGGACAAGTCTAAGCGGCGCGGGGTTGGTGTTGTACGCTGGGGCGCTGACATCAAGCCTTGCGGTTGCCAACGGCATTCAGCCGCAGTTCGCAGCGGGGGCGCTCGATGTCACCGAAACCTGAGACGACCTACACCTGCAAGGAATGCGGCGTCGTAGTTCTGCGCGAAGGCGACACGTTCCGTCGCGCCTGCGAGTGCAACGGGCCTGTCGTGGCTCATCTCCATGCTACGGCATACGGTGAGAGCAAGGTTGCCAAGTCAGAGAAGCGGGCTAGGTGATGCCCAACCCCTCTACAAAGCAAACGGTAGCGTTGTGGGAAGCGAAACTCAGGCAGCGTATGAGCTTGGACGGTGCGGCGGTTCCGACTGCCGAGCACATCGCATGGCTCATGGACAATTGCGGCGGTGATTTCACTCACGCAGCGCAGGCAGTTCTGGCGGTCCAAAGCGATCCGCCGATTGAAGAGGTCGTCTAGTGGCAGGCTTCGCCAATATCGCGGCATTCGTTGACGCTGAGTTGACGGGCAATACCAAATACGTGACCTATCGCAAGGTGCCTGCTGTTGCGACTGTGGCAGGCGTCTGGTTTGACTACTCAATGGCTCCGGGCAACCCGGCCCCTCAGTATTACGCAGCCGCACCGCTTGAGGCGAAGGTTCTCACGCGGTCAGGTGACGGCGGGATACAGCACGGGGGCAATGTCACGGGGGGCAAGAAATACCTGCGCCGCATGACGGCAATGGCTGTCGCGGCGGCAGCAGTGCCCCAAAGGGTGACGGTTCTTGACTACCTCATGTTTTATCCGTTTGTGGACATGGGCACGTCAGACAGCCAGGCAATGGTCAACACGGAAGTGCTGACACGCTCAGTGACAGGGGCGGGCGTGCAGATCATGCCGATCCTTGTTGCTCCCCACGGCTTGGTTGGCGACACATTCTTCGTGACGTACACGAACTCAGACGGCACGGCAGGGCGCACAACGCCGCTTCACACCATGACCACGGCAGCAAGTGTCAACGGCACGTTGCTATGCACGCAGCAGACGGGGGCGGATCGAAACGGCCCATTTATGACCCTTCAGGCGGGTGACAAGGGCGTGCGGTCGATTGAGGCTGTGCAGTGCACCAACGGGACGGACGTGGGATTGTTTACACTGGTGCTCGTCAAGCCACTTGCTGAACTGACAGTCAGGGAAATCACAGCCCCGACCGAGAAGGACTTTTACCTTGACAGCGCGGGCAAGGCCCCCGAAGTCGAGGACGACGCATACATCAATTTCATCACATGCCCGAACGGCTCGCTCAGTGGTATTCCGCTGTTTGGCGATTGCACGTTCATGTGGGCTTGAGGGTTTCACATGCCAGGCTTTACGTCGCTCGACGATTTCATCAATGAAACGACCGTAAACGGCAAGTTCTGGCGTGCAGACTGGAACAAGCTGACACATGCGGTTGGCACGCAGGCGGCAGGTAGGTGGTACGCGCTCCCCCATGCGACGGGCAACCCGGCCGCCATGACCTTGGGTGCAGTCGGCACCAACCTGGCGTTTCACCCGGCCCATGATCGCCTTGCGGGGGCCATCTATCACGGTGGCGATGTCACGACTGACTTCAAGCGCATCCTGAACGCCTCGGCCTTCAGTGCGGCAGCGACAACAATGCCCGCCGTGTTCATGCTGGTCGACATGCAGGGTTGGTACCCGGTCACGACGATGACGACGACCGGCAACCAAGCCCTGATCAATTCGGCTACGGTGACGGCTTCGTCGTCGTCGGGCCTTCTCCTGACCTACGCAGGCTTTGACATTCAGTCATACACGCCGCTGCGGTTCACGACGACCTCAACGCTGCCCACGGGTCTCAGCCTCAACACCACCTATTTTGCAATCCGCGTGTCAGCCACGACCTGCCGCGTTGCGACCAGCATGGCGAACGTGGACACGGCGACAGCCATTGCCTTCACTGACGCTGGCGTGGGCACGCACACGGGGACGGTCTATATCGGCGATCGGCAACCGACGCATGGCGCGGGCGTGCAGGCTTACCTGACACCATCGGTTGCGCTTGGTGCAGGCACACCCAACATCCAGATCACCTACACCGACGCGGCTGGCAACGCGGGCAACATAACGCCCACCACGCTGCCCATTTCGAACGCCACTGCGCCTATCGGGCAAATCCAGTATTCAGGCACAGGCGCGGGCAAATTCGGCCCCTTCATCCCGCTTGCTGCTGGTGATGCCGGTATCCGCTCAGTGCAGCAGTTCAACCTGTCCGCTACGCACACGTCAGGCACCACGAACCTTGTGCTTGCTCGCCCGCTTCTCACTCTGCCAATGACCACCATTGGCGTGGCGGCCGAACGTGACCTGCTCAACCAGATGCCATCGCTACCAAGGGTATTTGACGGCGCTTGCTTGACCTGGCTGATGTACGCGGGCGCGGCAACACCGGTCACATCTGCATTCTACGGCCATTTGGATTTTGGTTGGGGCTGATGGCGCTCATTGGCAACTATTCGGTCCTGGCCAAAGACCCAGGGCGCTCCATCGGGGGTGGCGCCATCGGCCTTGGGCTTGACCGTAGCAACTTCAACAAAGCCAGCCAGGCGCGCGGTGCGTTCACCTCGACTGAATGGGATCCGCTGTCAGGCATCCCAGACGGCTACCGTGAACCATACGCATGGGTCATCCCGATCACAGCCGGGGCCTTGGCGGCACGGAAGAACATTGCAGGCGAGGGTGATCTAACCCCGGCCATCACGGGCGGCAAGAATGCTGAAGCGGTTATTGCAGGCACGGGCGCGCTCAGTGGCACGGGCGCGCTCATCGTCAGCCTTGTGGCGGCGATCAGTGGCTCAGGCACGATCTCAGGCGCTTCGCTACAGGCGTTCCTGCAACTTGCGGCGGCTCTGTCAGGATCGGGCGGGGCAACCGCCCAGCTAACGGCCATCGGCCACCTGGCAACGGCTTTGAGCGGTACGGGCACGGTGGCGGGCACCACAGTCCTGACGGCCCTTGGCACGCTTGCCGCTGACATCACAGTCACGGGCGATGTGCTGACCACTGCCAACGTGGCAAACGCCGTTCTGGACGCAGTGAACGGGGTAGAAACTGACGTGACGGTGCGACAGGCTTTGAGGCTCATTGCAGCGGCTACGGCAGGCAAGATCAGCGGCGCGGCCACGACCACGATTACGATCCGTAATGCCTTCGTTGACGACAAGAACCGCATCATTGCCACGGTGGACGGGGACGGCAACAGAACGGCCATCACCTACGACCTGACGGACAGCTAATGAGTACCGGGGACCACTTCCCCAACAGATACTTCCCGGACAACTACTTTCCGGGCAGGTATTTCCAAGGCGGTCAACAGAACCCCGGCGCTATCTCGGCCAGCCTGTCTGGCTCTGGCTCAATCACTGCCACGCTTGTGGGCGTTCAGGCGGCGGACGAAGGCCGAGGCAAGGGCGGGTGGGATCCGTACTACTACAAGAAGCGCAACAAGCGCCGCGACAAGCGGCAGGACGTTGAGCGGTTTATTGCGGAAGTGGCCGAAGCCCCGTTGGCTCAGGCCCCTGAAGCTGTCCAGGTTCAGGCACAGGAGGCGCTCGGAGCCGCAAGGCTCGCCCTTCAACTGGCTGAACTGGAAGCCCTGCAAAGGGCGCTCAGAGAAATCAATGCGTTTTATGCCTTGGTGCGCGCGGAAGCAAAGCGCCGCCGCGAAGAAGCGGACGCCGAGGATGAAGAAATGTTGCTGTTCGCAGCATAGGTGCCGCCGACCTTGATGGGCGTTGAATAGCTGCCGCCGGGCTTCATCGGGCGTTCACATAGGGAACTCATGGAAGACGACAAGCTGTCGTTCCTTCGGGACGACAAAGGAAGATTTGCGTCCAACGTCGAAGACCAGCAGCCCGCGCCAGAGGCGCCGCCTGCCAGCCCGCCGCCGCCGCAGGAAGCCCCTGCGCCCGCCACGGCTCCGACACAACCGGATCACGCATCGGTTCAGCCGGGGGCACCGCCGCCTGGATACATACCGATTGCAGCCGTGCTGGATGAACGGGAAAAGCGCCAGAAGTTCGAAAGGGAACTGGAAGACTACCGGCGCAAGTATGAGGAAGCCACCAAGCAGCCTCCTGCCCCGCTCGATCCAATCGCCGACCCGGAAGCCTTCGAAGCTGCGTTGCAGAACCGCATCCAGCAAGTCGAATGGAACGCAATCACAACGGTAAGCCTTGCCTCGGCCCGTCGCATACACGGGGAAGACAAGGTGCAAGCCGCTGAACAGTGGGTCGCGCAGGAACTCCAGCGCAATCCGCATTTTTTCCAAGCCATTCGTCGCCAGCCCGATCCCTATGACTTCGTGGTGCGCCAGCACCAGCGAAGCCTGCAGCTGTCGAAAATTGGCGATGACGATCCAGAAGCGTGGGCACAGAAATGGGCCGAAGCGAATGGCTACGTCAAAGCACCGGCAGCAGCGGCTCCTGGGATTAGTGCACCGTCCCCACAATTCGCACCGATCCCAAAAGCATCAATCGCGTCTGCCCCCAGCGCAGGCGGGAAATCCCCGCATGTGCCAACAGGCCCCGGCGCGGCTTTTGAGGCGGTGTTTAAGTCCTGAAAGGATTTAGACAATGGCAGAAACTTTGCTGGCCTCGGCTTTGGAAAAGCAAAAATGGGCCACCGACTACCTCGCTGAATATGTCCGCGAGTCTTCCTTCCTTCCTTACATGGGCCGGAAGTCTTCTTCGATCATCGTGACCAAGTACGAACTCGCTTCCGAAAACGGCAAGACCATCAACATTCCTCTCATTACCAAGCTGTCCGCAGCCGGTGTGCGTGGGTCGGGTGTGCTTGACGGGCAGGAAGAGCAGCTCGGCAATTATTCCTGCGCCGTCTCGGTTGACTGGATCCGCAACGCGGTGAAGGTGGCCAAGTCGACGCAGTACAAGACGGAAATTGACCTGCTGAATGCCGGTCGTGACATGCTCAAGCTATGGTCTTCGGACACGCTTCGCACTGACATGATCAAGTTCCTGGCAGGTCCGACCGTGACAACGTCCAGCATTCCCGCGACCAACATCGTGGACAGTGCTGGTAACGTGGTCGTGGCAGGTGCAACGGCTGCCAACTTCAACACATGGTGCGCCGCCAACCAGGACCGCATCCTGTTTGGGGCATCGACAGCCAACTACAGCGCGACGCATGCAACGGGCCTTGCCACCGTGGATAACGCTGCGGACAAGCTGACGGCTTCCATGGTGTCACTTGCCAAGCGCATGGCGAAGAACGCCTCGCCTGCCATCCGGCCTTTCCGGCTGGAAGACGGGCGGGAATATTTCGTCATGTTTGCGGGCGCTCGCTCGTTCCGTGACCTCAAGGCGGATTCCGCCATGATCAATGCCAACCGTGACGCACGCGCACGAGAAGGCGGCGGCATGAACTCGAATCCGCTCTTTCAGGACGGCGATCTGATCTATGATGGCGTCATCATCCGCCAGATTGAAGAGATCAGCACGCTGATCACGACTTCGTCCACGTTTGTGGCGGCGGGCGGTTCATCGATCTCGGTAGAACCCAACTTCCTCTGTGGCCAGCAGGCCATGGCGGTGGCGTGGGGACAGGAACCGCAGCCCATCACGGACATGACGGCGGACTATCGCTTCCGTCCGGGCGTTGCCATCGAGGAACTGCGCGGCATCACCAAGTTGCATTTCGCAACAAATGCAGGCGCATCCAAGCAACACGGCGTTGTGACGGTGTATGCGGCTGGCGTTGGCGATTAAGGAAAGGACTTGAATCATGGCTAATTATAATTCCAGCCTTGTCATTAACTCGCCCAGCGGTGGCCCCGGCCCCTTCCCAGGCAACATGATTGCCTTTTATTGGGAAGTGACCATCACCGCCAACCTTGCAAACCTGGACACGTTCACGTTTGGCAAGGTGCCGAAGGGCTTCCGGGTGCTTGGTGCTTCCATTTTGTCCACCGACTTGGACACCAACGTCTCACCGACGCTGGCAGTCGATATCGGCGATGCAGGCGATGCTGATCGTCTGTTTGCGGCGGCGACGATTGGACAGACGGCGGCAGTCACGCCCGGCGCCGCGTTTGCGACAGCAAACAACCTTCGTAGCGTCGGGTTCGGCTATGTCTATACAGCCGAAACGACGATTGTGGCGACGGTCGCAACTGGCCCGGCAACGGGCACGACGGGCACTTACACGCTGGCCCTCTGGGGCCGGTATGAAGGTGCTACGTCGTAAAGCATCGAAGGGGCGGGCGCTTTGTCCGCCCCTTTCTTTACCGAACAGGGAAATTTCATGCGCTTCATGTATATCGGCGGCACTGAATTTGACGGCACGCCCCTTCCCAGCGAAGTGGTGGTGCAGGGCGTCGTGTTTGCCTGCAATGTCCCGACCGAACTGCCCGACAGCGTGCGGAACTACGAATATCTGCGTACCAAGCTGATGAATCACCCGCACTTCCAAGTCGTGCCCGATCCCATGGTTGCGGTGGCGCAGCTGTCGGAAGAGGAAGCCACGCAGCTGGTTGAAAACGTCTTCGACGCGCCCATCCCAAAGAAGCGCGGACGCCCGGCCAAGACGCCCACGATCATCACTGAAGACCATTAGGACAGGCGCATGGCCATCACGAACACGGACCTTTATGTGCTGGTCGCCGAGGAACTGGGCCTCATTGGCAATGGGCAGGCCCTGCCTGCCGACGACCGCGACCGGATCGAACGGCGGGCCGTGAAGGTCCGCGCCTGGCTTGTCGAGGAAGGGCTTTGCTATTGGCTGGATGATGCCATTCCCGACGCTGCCGCGTTGCCGCTGGCCAAGATCATTGCTGGCCAGTGTGCGGAAATCTACGGGCGGGGACCGGGGTCGGATGCGCCTTATGCCTTGGGCGAGGAAGGCTTTCGGCTGCTTGAGCGCCACGCCTCGCAGCGGTCGGCAAAAGAGCCTGTCCCGGCGGACTATTTCTGACATGGCGCGCATTCCCGTTCCCTTTGGCCGCGCGTTCCGTGTCGGGCGCTCAAAGGCCGCAGGCATGACCAGCCTGGTGAACCTGTACGGTGAGCCTGTGGAAGGGGAAGGCCGGACGGACTTTGTCTGCTATGGCACGCCTGCGCGCGCGCTGTTTGCGTCCATCGGCGGGGGCAGCGTGCGGGGCCAGATCACGGCCAGCGACGTGCATTATGCCGTCATCGGGACAACGCTGTACAAGAT
>Ga0172376_10002689_pt1 | contig 21538 bp, 15 predicted proteins | sample Lak35m_FD_121114 | JGI IMG/M metagenome (GOLD analysis project Ga0172376, IMG submission 121114) | Freshwater microbial communities from Kabuno Bay, South-Kivu, Congo - kab_092012_35m | ecosystem: Environmental > Aquatic > Freshwater > Lake | place: Democratic Republic of the Congo: South-Kivu... | reverse complement strand
TGGACTCGACGGGCGTACCCTCGGCATCGATCAGTACCAGATCCGCGGCGGTAATCTCGTCCCACATCAGACCGTAGGGGTTGATGAGATAGCGTCGCTCCGGTCCAGGCACACGCAGCGTGCAGTGTGTGTAGATGAGATCGGTCATGCGGAAGTGGGCGAGCAGGCGATAACAGGCGGCGAGATCCTCGCGCAGTCGTGGGTGCTCGACTGCGGTGGCTGCGCGCTGTGTGGTGGCGAGGCTCATGTGCGCCACTCGATCGGCGCGATCTTGGGCAGCAGCACCACCCAACCGACCAATCCCAGCACGTTGATGGCGGCGGCCAGCAGAAAAGCGCGATCGTATTCGCCCGTTGCGCCGATGATGAAACCGGTTGCGGCGGGAGCGATGAGTCCCGCGAGATTGCCACACATGTTTTGCACTCCGACCCACCGAGCTGTTGCTGTCGGGCCTGCCAGGATCTGCGGAATCGCGTAGGTGCCGGGCGAGCCGATGCCGATGATCAGTTGGTAAAAATACAAGCAGGCAATCGAGCCTGCCACCGGCAGCGTGACAATGCCGATCATGCAGACGATGCCGAACAGGTGGTAGGCCGCCATGATCGACTTGTGCGTGAGGTTCACCGAGTGGCCGCGTGCGATCCAGCGATCGATCGCCCAACCGGCGCCGAGCGCGGCGAGGGCGTTGATGAGATAGGCGCCGGCGGCGACGGTCGCCATGCTGGCGAGCGAGAAACCTCGCGCGCTGACGAGATACGCCGGCAGCCACGCCAGAATCAGATAGTACGAGTAGTTCATCGAGAACAACCCGAGCGAGGTGCCCCACAGGGCACGCTCGCCGAGAATGCTGCGCAGGGTTGGGCCCGCCTCAGCGCTACCGGCTGTGGACCGAGGCTCGTGCACCACGAGCTGGCGCCACGGCAGCAGCCACAGCAGCGACAGCGCACCGAACAATATAAACACGGCGCGCCAACCGTACTGCGCCATGAGCAAACCGCCCACGAGGGTGCCCACGGCCGGGCCAATGAGATAACCGAAGGCCACGACCCCATTGGCTACCGAGAGTTGGTTCGAAGGCACACCGACGACCAGCAGGCGCGACATGCAGGGGAAGGACACACTCTCGCCGAGTCCCAGTAACAAACGCAACAGCAGCAGAGCGATGAACGAGGCTGCGAAGCCACTCGCAAGCGTGGCGAGTGACCAAATCACGAGACCCGCAGCCAGTACCCGCCGCGCTCCATAGCGCTCAGCGAGCCAGCCTGCCGGCACCATGGCGGCGACGTAGGTGAAATAAAACGCCGACAGCAACACGCCGAGTCGCTCGGGCGAGAGCACGAATTCCTGCTGGATCAGGGTTGCGGCGGTGGCGAGATTGCCGCGATCAACGTAACTGATGAACAGCGCCAGCCCCGCCACGAGAGTGACCCTCGTGGCGGAACTGGGAGTGTTGACCAAAGGCGTGGCGCCTTAGAACTTCTGCGTAAACTTCAGACCAATGGTTCTCGGCTGCGGGCGGATGCCGTACGGCTGCACACCGCAGACGGGCTCGGCGCACTGCGAGGTCTTGTAGAGCGCCGCATCTTCGTTGCCGACGTTCTGCACGAACAGCTCGATCGTGTAGTTGTCCTTGCCAATGCCGGCGCTAAGGTCCGCCGTCGTGTTGGCCTCGATGTCGCCGATGATGGCATTGGCATCGAGCGCGAGTCTCGAGGGCGCCTTGCCTGCGTGTGCGACCGACCCCTGCACGTGCGCATCGAAGCTGCCTACGTTGAAGCTGTAGCGAGCCACCACGTTGCCCTTGAACTTTGGCGTGATGGGCAACTGCGTGCCCTTCGGCGCATTGACCGAGACCACGTTGCCAGCCGCGTCGAAGTTGGCGTAATCGTTCTTCAGCTCCGAGTCGTAGAACGCCGCGGTGGCCGAGATCAGCAGCTTGTCGGTGGCGAGCCACTGCACCTGGGTCTCGAGGCCGTTGACCTCGGCCGAGGGGCCGTTAGCGACCTGCGTGATGCCGTTGGCACCTTGGAAAGAGATCTGGAAATCATCCCAGCTCTGCAGGAAGAGGGCGCCGTTGAATTGCAGCCGATTGTCGAACCACGTGGTCTTCCAGCCGAGCTCGTAGTTGGTGAGGAAGTCCGAGATGTAATCGCCGGCAAACGGATTGCGGTTGATGCCGCCCGGGCGATAGCCCTCGGACCATGTGGCGTACAGCATGACGTCATCGTTGACGGTCCAACGCAGATTCACGCGACCAATGTTTTCGCTTTCGGCGATGCCCTTATTGACGTTGCGGCACGGCGCATCCTGGTAAGACGCCTGAGACTTGCAGCGGTACTCGCCGTTACGCGACCAGCCCTGTCCCATGGGCGAGAAGGCACCCGAGCCGCCGTTGGCCACGGCACCGGGCTCGGAGCCCGTCGGTGCTCGAGCGGGGCTGAAGCCGAGGCCGAAGCCAAAGAAACCATCCACGGTGACTTCAGGCTTGAAGAAGCGCGCGCCGACGGTGAGCTCGAGATTGTCGGTGATGTCGTAGGCGAGCTGGCCGAACACCGCTTTGTCGGTGTCAATGCGGTCAAAGCTATTGAGATAGACCACGCCCGGGTACTTCCGGCCGTTCGGCTCATCGCGGTTGAGCAGCATCGAGTCTGCGAGCCCGACGATGTTGCCGAAGGGCTGCTGGAAGTCGTGCTTCTGCTTCTGGTAGAAGAAGCCGAGCAAACCGCGCAGCCGCTTGGTCGAGTCGGAGCTGATGCGCAGTTCGTGGCTAGTCTTGGTGTAGCCATCGTTGTTGACGAAGCTGTGCGCGGGGTTCGGTCGACCGCCGGCGTTATTCAGGAACAGGCCGGCGAAATACCCGCTCGTGTAGAGGTTGTCGTACCAGTACGAGTAGTCCGAGTAATCGAACGAGGCGTCGACATCACGGTTGAGGTAATTGCCGGCGTACGTGAGGTCGAAGTTACCGAGTTGCCCTTCGATGGTCAGGCCCGCTTGGTACCACTTGTCGCGCGAGTACTCCTCGCGGAAGTGCTTGACCGCATACTGACCCGGCGCAAAGTTACTCAGGTCATCGCCCCAAGAGCCGACGCTCTCCTGGTCCTGATACTGCACGCTCGGCGTGACGGTCCAGTTGTCATCAAGTTCGATGCGCAGCGCCGCACGCGCACCCACCGTCTCGAGGGTGTTGTAGTCGTCGCGCGCGAGGGCCGTATTGTTGACGGTGAAGTTGTCGGCTGCCGTGCTGACATCGCCTGGATAAAGGCGCGTCCCCTTGAGGTTGTCGATCCAGCCTGCTTCCTTGGTCTTCCAACCCACGAGTCGCACCGCTGCACGCTCGCTGATCGGAAGGTTGACGAAGCCTTCGGCCACGTAGCCGTTCCCACCTTCACTGACACGGTTGCCCTCGAGGGCATAGCCCGCTGAAAACTTACCGATTTCCGGCTTGTTGGTGATGATGCGGATGGTGCCCGCCTGCGAGCTTGCGCCGTAAAGCGTGCCCTGCGGGCCGGCCAGCGCCTCGACACGCGCGATGTCGTAGAGGTGCAGATCGAGGTTGCCTTGAATCGTGGTGACTGGCTGCTCGTCGAGATAGGTGCCGACGCTCGGCAGGGAGGTGGTCGCCTGTCCGTCGCCGCCGGTCACGATGCCACGCATGTAGATCGACGAGAAACCGGCGCCGGCGCCAATGCTCGGCGTCGAGGCGACGCTCGGCAACATGCGCACATAGTCGGTGAAGTTGCGGATGTTGAGCTCTTCGAGCTTCTCGGTGCCGATCGCTTCGATGCTGATGGGCACATCCTGCAGGTTCTCACTGCGCTTTTGCGCCGTGACGACGATTTCTTCGAGACCGCCGCTGTTCTGGGCTGCGGCGATCTGCCCGCCGAGTGCCACGATTACCGCGGCGGCGATGGGCGAATAAACGCGTGCGATGGGCATGACGGAACGTGAACGCGGGCTACGGCGCTTTTTCATGATGAGCTTCTCTCCCCGAGTGAATCGACCTCAGCCCGAAGACTACGCCAACTGTGCCTGCGCGCAAAGGGCTAGCCGAACTCCGCAGGCGTCTTTGGATAGGTCTCGAGAACCGAACCGAGGCTTTCCTTGAGGGGTGCTAGCCACGGGTCGAACTGGCGCCATTGATCGACCCCTTCGCGGTAGATGGGTCGGCGTACCTGTTCGGAGCTCGCGGTGCGCACCGGCCGGGCGTTCTCGAAAAACCGCAGGCAACCGGGTTCGAACGGCAGGCCGCAGTACTCCAGAAGCCGTTTTACCTCGGTCTCGGTGTCTTCGACGAGGTGTTCGTAGATGACGCGGTGCACCCGCCCCGGCAGTACGGCATCGAAGTGGGTCATCAGCTCGACATAGTCTCGGAAATAGCTGCCCATGTCGGCGAGGCCGTAGCTGAACCGCTGGCCCTTGGCATACAACTGCTTGAAGTTCGAAAAGCAGCAGCCGAGCGGGTGACGGCGCGCGTCAATGATGCGGGCGTTCGGCAGGATGCTGTGGATCAGCCCCACGTGCAGGAAGTTGTTCGGCATCTTGTCGATGAAATACGGCCGGTCCGTTTTACGGTAGATCTGCGTGCCGCGCAGATAGCGCTCGCCGAGCTCGCGCAGCCCGGGCGCGTCGAGGCGGGCGAGCACTTCCGCGTAGCCGCGCAGTTCCGCATCGTCCGCGCGGGCGCGTAGATCCCTCGCCAGGGTAATGATGTTGGGCAGTTCCGAGGTGCCTTCCACCGCTGAGTGGCTGGCCAAGATTTGCTCGACGAGCGTGGAGCCGGCGCGGGGCATGCCGAGGATGAAGATCGGCGCACTGGATTCATGTCCCAATCCGCGACGCGCGGCGAAGAACTCCGGCGTGAATAGGGTTTTAAGACGACGCATTCGCGCCCGGTTCAGCGGTTGATCGTAGGGCAGGCGCTTACGCTGTAGGGCGTTGCCCTGCTCGTAGTGCTCGAAGGCGATCGCGGCCTCGCCCGCATCTTCGTGGGCTTTGCCGAGCGCAAAATGGAAGTTCAAGCGGTCGACATCGCCCAAACGCGGCTCGGCCAGCTGAGCGCGCATCGACGCAAGATCCTCCGTCGTAAAGCGGAACGTTTTGAGATTGGCGAGGCTCCAGTAAGCCTCGCCAAGCTTCGGCTCACGCGCGATGCACTGGCGGTAGGCGGCAATGCAATCCTGCTGTCGACCTGCGGTTTTCAGCACGTGGCCGTAACTCAACCACACCTTGGCGTTGGCGGGGTATTCGCGCAGCAGCTGCTCGTACAGGGCGCAGGATCGCTCCACTTCGCCCACGTGACTGAGTACCACTGCATGCAGGTTGCGATACCCGGGATTGCGCGGATCGACGGCGAGCAGCTGCTCAAGTTCTGCGAGGGCCTCGGCGGCCTGATTGCGTCGATGCAGCAGCACCGCGTGGTTGTAGCGCGCTGCAGCAAAGTTTGGAGCGAGCTCCAGGCAGCGCTTGAGCAAATGTTCCGCCGCCTGATCCTGACCGCAGCGCACGGCCACTTCCGCCAACATACGGATTGCCGCGACGTCGGTCGGTGCCATCTTGAGATGGCTTTTCAATACGCGTTCAGCCTGCGGGATGTCATTGGCGAGCATGGCGGTGGCCGCTTGACGCAGCAGCGGATCGCGGGTCGCGCATTGCACGTGACGCGAGTAGGCAAGATCGGCCTCGGCGGTCTGACCGATGGCCATGAGGTGATCCGCCAGCACCCGCCACGCCTCGGGGTGCTCCGGATGCTGACGAACGATCTCGAACAGCACTTTGAGGGCGTCATCGCCTTGCCCGGCGGCAGCCAACTGCCGCGCCTGCGCCAACGCGCTATCGACCGAGTGTGTGGGTGCCGGTGCCTCGCCCATGAGGCCGCATGCTACCCGAAAGAACGTGGCTAGACGTTCGAGTCGGGGGCGGCGGCCTTGCGGCGCGCCATGAAATCGAGCAACGCCTCGTCGATTGCCGGATCAAGCGGTGGCGGCACGTACTCTTCCAGCATGCGCTTGTACTGCCGGTTGGCGCGCTGCGCCATGTCGAGGGCACCTTCAGCGTCCCACTGCTCGAAGCTGTTGTTATCGGCGAGCGGTGAGCGATAAAACGCGGTCTCGAAATTGGCCTGCGTATGCGCGCAACCGAGAAAGTGCTTGCCAGGGCCGACCTCGGCGATGGCATCCATGGCCTGACCGTTGGGCGAGACGTCGACGCCCGCCAACATGGTGTGGAACATGCCAGCCTGATCGACATCCATCATGAACTTCTCGTAGCCCATGGTGAGGCCGCCTTCGAGCCAGCCTGCGGTGTGCAACACGAAGTTCACGCCGGCCAGACAGGTCGGCAGCATGGTCTGTGCCGACTCGTAAGCAGCCTGCGCATCCGCAATCTTTGACGCGCACAGCCCACCGCCCGAACGGAACGGCACGCCGAGTCGGCGAGCGAGCGCACCCATGACGTAGAGCACCAGTGCGGGTTCCGGCGTGCCGAAGGTGGGCGCACCCGATTGCATGGACATGGACGAGGCAAAACTGCCAAAGATCACCGGGGCACCGGGGTTCAGTAATTGCACGAGCGCCATGCCGGCGAGGGCCTCGGCGAGGGTCTGCGTGGCGGTACCCGCCACCGTGACCGGTGCCATCGCGCCCGCCAGGATGAACGGTGTGACGAGACAGGCCTGATTGGCGCGTGCGTAGACCTTGAGTGCGCCCAACATGGTGGCGTCGTAGGTCATCGGCGAGTTGACGTTAATGAGGTTGACGAGCGCCGTGTTGGGTCGGCCCGTCAGCGGATCGAGGTATCGATCGCCGAGCGCGATCTTGGCCATCTCGACCGAGTCGGCGGCACGATCGGGTGCGGTCACCGAACCCATGAACGCCTTGTCGCTGTACTTGACGTGGCTGTAGACCATGTCGAGGTGCCGCTTGTTGACCGGCAGGTCCACCGGCTCGCAGATGGTGCCGCCTGAATGATGGAGCGAGTTCGCCATGTAGGCGAGCTTTACGAAATTGCGGAAGTCCTCGATGCGCGCATAACGGCGACCTTCGTCGAGGTTGCGCACGAACGGCGAGCCATAGGCCGGCACAAACACGGTGGCATCACCACCGATGCGTACGTCGCGCGCGGGGTTCCGGGCGACCTGAGTGAATTCGCTCGGCGCGTGTTCGCGAATCAGTTGCCGGCACAGACCCCGCGGCATGCGCACGCGCTCGCCCTCGACGCTGGCGCCGGCCTTGCGCCAGATCTCGAGAACTTCCGGGTCTTCACGAAACTCAATGCCCACTTCTTCGAGAATGCGATCGGCGTTGTCCTCGATGATTGAGAGCCCCTCATCGCCCAGCACCTCGAAGCGCGGGATCTTGCGCACGATGTACGGCTGGGAGGCAGCGCCTCGTGCCGTGCGGGCGGCGCGCTTGGCGTCTCGGGCGCTCGGGCGCCGACCGGCAGCAGGGGTGGTCGAGGTATCGGTCATGATTCAAAAATTATGGGCACCGGACGCGTCGGGGACTGACCCAATTGCGTCATCTCCTTGTCCCGCTGCGCCGTCAGTAGCCGTCTTTTTGGTACTCGCCTCGGCTCTCCGGGTCGCCGAGCGAATAGTAGTCGCCTTTGTCCGCGACGAAGATGTGGCCGGTCAGGGTCAATCCGCTTGGGCCGTCGATCGCGCCCGCGCAGCTCGAAGCGGACATCCCCGCACAGACAAGAGCCGGTCTTCATGGTGGGTGCTCCCTTCGCAGACGGGCGATGTGCTCGGGGCCCACGCCGCAGCAGCCGCCGAGCGCGTGCGCGCCGAGTCGGCGCCACTCGCGGGAGAGGGTGGCGTACTCGTCGGGCGGTGCGACACCGATGAACTTCCAGTCCGGCGCCTCGTAGCGGCCGCACTCGGGGTAGGCGGCGGTCGGACCGGACCAGTGACGACGCAGCACCTCAAGCGCAGGCAGCGTGTCGTCCACTGAGGTATGCATGATGGCCATCGCATCGGGCTGCAGGGCTGCGAGCCCTGCGGCTACCAGTTCGAGATCGGAGTCCGGCCGCCCGAAACCCACGAGCCGCCCCTCGGCGCTGCGCTCGACTGAGAGCCCGATCCAGACGGGTAATCCGCTCGCGAGCGCCGCCTCGCAGGCCCAGAGCGAGTAGTCGAGATCGCGCATCATCTCCATCAGGATGAATTCGGCCCCACCCTCGCGCAGGCTTGCCGCCTTGCGCGCGAAGAGGGCACGAGACTCGTCCTCGGTCCAATCGTGGTTGAACTGTGTGCGGTCCGACCCCGGTACCGTCGGGCGCATCGTCGACATGGATCCTGCGACCACTGCGCCGGTGCCCGCCGCCGCCGTTCGCGCCTCAGCCAGCGCGATGGCATCGATGCGTTCCATCTCATCCAGTCGACCAAAGAATTTAAGCAGCAAAGGGCTGCTGGCGAAGGTATTGGCGGTGACCACCTCGGCGCCCGCAGCGAGGTAAGCGCGATGCACGTCGCGCACGATCTGCGGATGCGTGAGGTTAGCCTCCGCGCACCACAGCGCCGTGCTCATCGGAGCGCCCTGGCGCTGGATCTCGGTGCCCACGCCGCCGTCGAGCAGCACGACCTTGTCGTCGCGCAGTCGACGCAGAAATTCGGTATAGCCCGGTGTGCTCACGCGCGCATGCGCGAGCCGGTTGGGTCGAAGGCCGGCGCCGTCAGGCGCACTGCCGGTCGACGGTCGCCGATCAGCTCGACCGCAAAGCCTGTCGTGGCCTGCGCCGAAGCGGTGTCGACATAGCCGAGCGCGAGCGACTTGCCGACCGAGTGGCCGTACGCGCCCGAGGTCACCCAGCCCACGACCTTGTCGTTGAGCCAGATCGGTTCGTCGGCGATGGCATCGCAATCGCGCGCATCGATCTCGAGTGTAATCAGCTTGCGCGCACCGCCCTGCGTTTTCTCGGCGAGCGCAGCATCGCGTCCGATGAACTGCGGCTTCTTGAGATCGACGAAACGGTCGAGGCCGGCTTCGAAGGGGCCGTAGATGGGCCGGTACTCGCGCGCCCAGCTGCCGAAGCTTTTTTCCATGCGCATCGCGTTCAGGGCGCGGCCGCCGAAGTGGCGCAGTCCGAGCGGTTTACCGGCTTCGACCAGACGGTCGTAGAGGGTCCGCTGGAACTCGTTCTTGACCCAGATCTCGTAACCGAGATCACCCGTGAAGGACAGACGACCCACGAGCGCGGGCACGAGGCCGACATCCATCGCACCGAAGGACATGAATGGGAATGCCTGGGTGCTGAGATCCTCGTCCACCAAAGATTGCAGCAGCTCGCGCGAGGCGGGTCCCGCGATCGAGAAGCCCAGCCATTCCATCGCACAGGCGCGCACGTGTACGTCGAAGCCCGCGGTGCGCGCCTCGAACCAGCGCTGATAGAAGCGCTCTGCCGCGTAGGTGCCGACCAGCAGGAAGCGTTCGGCGTTGATGCGGCACATGGTGAAATCGCCGATCAAGCGGCCGCGCTCATTGAGCATCGGGGTGAGGGCGACGCGACCAATGGTCGGGACCTTATTGGCCATGAGGGTGGCGAGCCAGCGCTCGGCATCGCGTCCGGTGACCTCGAACTTGCCGTAGTTGGAAATCTCGATGAGGCCGACGGCATCACGCACCGCGCGACATTCCGCACCGACATGGGCGTGCGCGCTGGAGCGGCGGAAGGTCACTTCTTCTTCGGCAGGCGTGCCCTGGGGGGCGAACCACAGCGCGTGCTCGAGGCCGCAGTAATCGCCCCACAGCGGGTTCTCAGCCTGCATGCGATCGTACACGGGCGTGGTCTTGAGCGGCCGCGCGGCCGGTAGTTCTTCGTTGGGAAAGCGGATGCGGAAACGACGCGAGTAGTTTTCACGCACCTTGGTGTTGGTATAGCGGCGGGTCGCCCATTCGCCGTAGCGCGCGACATCCATGCCCCAGATGTCGGCGCCCGGGTCGCCATCGACCATCCAGTGCGACAGCGCAAGGCCCACACCACCGCCCTGGCTGAAGCCGGCCATGACGCCACAGGCCACCCAAAAGTTGCGCAGACCGGGTACCGGTCCGACCAGCGGGTTGCCATCGGGCGCGAACGTGAAAGGACCATTGACGATCTTGCGGATACCAACTTCGCCAAGGCGCGGGAAATGTTTGAAGCCCACCTCGAGGCTGGGTGCGATACGCTCGAGATCGTTCGGCAGCAGATCCTGGCCGAAATCCCAAGGCGTAGTGCGCGGCGACCAGGGCACACCCGCTCGTTCGTAGGTGCCGAGCAGCACACCGCCACGCTCCTGGCGCATGTAAATCTCGCCCTCGAAGTCGATGACGTGCAGCAATTCCGGCTGTCCAGCGAGTTCCGGCAAATCATCAGTGATGATGTACTGGTGTTCCATGGCGAGGATCGGCAGCTCAAGTCCGACCATGCGACCGACTTCGCGCGCCCACAGGCCGCCCGCGTTGACGACATGCTCAGCGTGCACGTTGCCCTGTTCGGTGATCACGTCCCAGCTGCCATCGGCTCGCTGCTTCAAATCGAGCACGCGGCACTGACGCACGATCTCGGCACCGCCGATCTGCGCTGACTTGGCGTACGCATGCGTGACGCCGTAGGGGTCCACATGCCCTTCGATCGGGTCGTAGATGGCGCCGACGAAATGACGCTCATCGAGCAGCGGAAAGCGCTTTTTGGTCTCCACCATATCAATGAGGTCGAGTTCCATGCCGAGGTAGCGACCTCGTGCGACCGTCATCTTCAGCCAATCGAGTCGCTCCGGCGTGCCGGCGAGCATCAGTCCGCCCGTGATGTGCAGACCGCAGGATTGTCCTGAGATCTGCTCGAGCTCGCGGTAGAGGTTGATCGTGTACTGCTGCAGCTTTGCAACGTTCGGGTCGCCATTGACGGTATGCATGCCGCCGGCGGCATGCCAGGTTGAACCCGAGGTGAGTTCCGCTCGCTCGATGAGCAGGACATCGCGCCAGCCCGCTTTCGTCAGGTGGTACAACACGCTGACGCCGACGACGCCGCCGCCGATCACCACTACTTGTGCCGTGTTCTTCATGTTCGATCTCTTTCGTCTGTATTAACTCACCGGGGGCGCGCCGCCCTCCGCCGTTCGGCGGGCGACGAAATCATTGAGAGCCTCGACGATCTCCGGGTCGCGCGGTGGCGGCTGGTAGGCATCGACCACCTGACGCCAGATGTCGCTCGCGCGCTCGGTGGCGGTCTTTGCTCCCGACGCCTCCCACTGGCCGAAGTTCTGCCAGTCGGAGACGAGCGGAGCGTAGAACGCCGTGCGATAGCGCGCCATCGTGTGGGCGCACCCAAAGAAATGACCGCCTGCGCCGACCTCGGCCACGGCATCGAGCGCGATATCGTCGACGCTCGCGCCCACTGGCTGAAAGACCTCAGCGAACATCTGCAACATTTCGATGTCGAGAATGAACTTTTCGTATGAGGTGGTCAGACCGCCTTCTAGCCAGCCGGCTGCGTGCAAGACGTAGTTGCAGCCGCCCATCAGCGCGCCCCACAGACTCATCTGCGACTCATAGGCGGATTGCGCGTCGCCGCAATTGGAGGCCGTCGCATTCGAGGAGCGCCAAGGCAGTCCGATGTGCCGCGCCAGCTGGCCGGCACCGAACGCTGCCTTGACGTACTCGGGCGTGCCGAAGGCCGGCGAGCCCGACTTCATATCGACGTTCGAGGTGAAGCTGCCGTAAATGATGGGCGCGCCCGGTCGCACCATCTGCGCCAAACAGAGGCCGGCCAACGCTTCAGCGTGCGCCAGCGTCAGCGCCCCGGCGATGGTGACCGGCGCCATGGCGCCGGCGAGAGTGAAGGGCGTGATGATCAGCACTTGTCCCGCTGCGGCGTAGTCCATGATGCCGTTGGCCATCGGGATGTCGAGCTGCAGCGGTGAGTTCGTATTGATGATGGTGGTCACGCAAGGCCGCGAACGGAACTCTTCTTCGGTGAGGCCGTAGGCGATGCGGATCATTTCGAAGTTGTCGACGGTCTGCCCCGGACCGCGCGCATAGACCTTGGGGATTTTGTCCGACATCAAGAGCATGGCGCGAGTGGTTTCGAGGTGGCGGAACTGGACGGGAATGTCCTGTGGTTCGACCAAGCCACCGAGCCCGTGCATGACTTCGAAGCTCTGACAGATCTTGATGATGTTGCAGAAGTCCTCGAAGGAGCCGGCGCGCTTGCCGCGTGCCGTATCCATGATGTTCGGCGGCCCCGAAGTGGGTGCGAACATGACGTGCTTGCCCCACACCGGCATGTCGAATTCCGCGCGTGCGGCACGCAAGACGATTTCGCGCGGCGCCAAGGCGAGGCACTGTTCGACGAGTCCGCGGTCGAGGCGTACCGTCAGCGTCGACTCATCTACCTGGCCGCCGCCGCGACGATAGGCTTCACGGGCCTCGGGCAGCAGTACCCTCATGCCCTGATTTTCGAGCATGGTCAGCGCGCTGGCGTGGATCGCGGCGACTTGATCGTCGGAGAATACTTTGAGCGGCTCGAAAGGATTGACGAGATGTCGGTAACGCGATTGCCGCGAGGGCGTATCGGCGACTGGAGCCGCGGCCCGCCGACGCGGACGGCGCTCGGCCGTTGACGGAGCGTCCTGCGCGGGGTCATTCATCAGCTGGCATCCTCATCAGAATTCTCGTTGAACGTGATCCCAAGCCGCAGTGTAGCGGGTTCGACTCAGGTGTCGGCTTGGCGCGTCCGGCGCCGCAACGACTCCCAGCCGAGATCAGCAGACCAGCCGCCGTCGACCGGTAGGCTAACGCCGTTGATGAAGGCGCTGTGATCGCCGGCAAGAAAGGCGATCGCCGCAGCCACATCGCCTGGGTAAGCGAAGCGCGCCATCGGTACGCGATCGATGATGTCAGCGTCGCTGTAGTTGCCCGCACCCTGATCGGCCACGTCCATCTCGGTCTTGATCCAACCGGGGCAGACGGCATTCACGCGCACGCCGCGCCCGCCCCATTCGGCGGCGAGGGTTCGAGTGAGGCCGATCAGACCGTGTTTCGAGGCGTTGTAGGCGCTGCGATGTGCCACGGCGCCAAGGCCTGCAACCGAGGCGACGTTGATGATGCTGCCGCGACCTCGCGCGAGCATCTGCTTGCCGAACTCGCGGCACAGCAGAAATGGTCCGAGCAAGTTGACGTCCATGACGCGACGCCATTGCGCGGCAGTCAGGTGCTCGGCTGGGATGATTTGACTGATGCCCGCGTTGTTCACCAACACCGCAGCGCCGCCCAGGGCGCTGGCTACTTCGGCCGCAGCGCGCTGCACGAAGGCTTCATCGGCAATGTCGCCACTGAGGCCTTTTGCCGTGTGACCCTGCGATCGCAATTCGGCCACCAGCGCATCAAGCGGTTGCAGATCGAGCAACATAATCGCAAAACCCGCCTCTGCAAGCTTCTGCGCGGTCACCCGACCGAGCCCTTGGGCCGCACCCGTGACAACGGCTGTTCGCTGCTGAATGTTCATTGATCGCAGATTATGCCGCTGGACGCGAAATGGGGCGGGGCGCAATCAAGCAAGCGAGGGTCGCTTTCCAATCGTGTGACCACCAGTGCGTGGGCTAGCATCCGGCCGCATCATGAAGATCGCCCAACTCGAAACCTTCACCAACGAGTTCGTCTGCTTCGTCAAACTGACGACGGATGACGGTGCGTTCGGCTGGGGGCAGACCTCCACCTACAACGCCGACATCACGGCACAGGTGTTTCATCGGCAGGTCGTTCCGTGGGTGCTCGGGCAGTCAGCCGAAGACATTCAGGCGCTGATCGATCGCGTCGAGGAGAAGGAACACAAGTATCCGGGCAGTTACCGCTGCCGGGCGCTTGCGGGTCTCGATACGGCGTTGTGGGATTTGCATGGCCGAATCGCGGGCAAACCCGTGGTGGAGTTACTCGGCGGCAAACCCGGAAGCTTGCGCGCGTACGCCTCGTCCATGAAGCGCGATATCACGCCCGAAGCGGAAGCCGAGCGGCTCGTGCGGCTGCGCGACGAATTCGGATTCACGGCGTTCAAGTGGCGCGTGGCGGCCGAATGCGGGCGTGACATCGACGAGTGGCCGGGCCGCACCGAAAAGATCGTCCCCACCGTTGCGCGTGCGCTCGGCGATGGCATCGACAAGCTGGTCGACGCCAACAGTGGCTATTCGCCGCGGCGCGCCATCGAGGTTGGGCGACTGCTCGAACACGAGGGCGTGGGACATTTCGAAGAGCCGTGCCCGTACTGGCATCTTGAGCAGACTCGCGAAGTCACTGCGGTACTCTCGATCGACGTGACGGGCGGCGAGCAGGATTGGGACCTCGCCACCTGGCAACGCATGATCGACCTGCGTGCCGTCGATATCGTTCAGCCGGACGTCATGTATATGGGCGGCATCACGCGCACCCTCACGGTGGCGCGCATGGCGGCTGCGGCGGGCCTGCCGGTGACACCTCACAGTGCCAATCTCTCGCTCGTGACGATGTGCACCATGCATCTGCTGGGCGCCATTCCAAACGCCGGTAAATATCTCGAACTCTCCATCGAAGGTGCGGACTACTACCCGTGGCAGCAGGAGCTGTTTCTCGGCGACCCGTATCGTGTGCAAGGTGGGCAGGTGCAAATTCCTGCGGCGCCGGGCTGGGGCGTGGAGATCAACCCGGCTTGGCTGGCACGCGCCGAATATCGTTGCGCGGCAGCGTCGAATTCCTAAACAGCAATCCATCGGGGACAGTCAGTGAAATACGGCTACATTGGTCTTGGCAATCTGGGCAAACACCTGGCTGCGAGTTTGCGGCGTGCCGGCTTTACCGTGGTGGTCAATGATTTGAATCGTGCTGCGGCGCAGCGCTTGCTCGATGCGGGTTGCCTCTGGGCCGATTCGCCGCGCGAACTGGCGGAGCAGGTGGATTGCGTCATTACCTGTCTGCCGTCACCGACCGCCTCGAATGCCGTGCTGACCGGCCCGGGCGGTGTGCTCGAGGGCCTGCGTCGCGGGGGCACCTGGATCGAGATGAGCACCACGGATGAACGCGAGATCAAGCGGGTGGCCGAACTCGCTGCGGCGCGCGGTGTGGCGACGCTGGAGTGTCCGGTGACGGGCGGCGTGCATCTTGCTGCGGCGGGCAAGATCACCGTGCTTGTCGGCGGTGAGCAGAGCGTCTTCGAGCAACACCGGCCGGCGCTCGAGGCCATGGGTGGGCAGATTTTCTACATGGGCGAGCTCGGCAAGGCCAGCGTGATCAAGGTGATCACCAACATGCTCGCCTTCATCCACCTCGTCGCCGCTGGCGAGGCGTTGATGTTGGCGAAGCGCGGTGGGCTCGATCTCGCGCAGGCGTTTTATGCCATCAAGGCGAGTTCGGGTACGAGCTTCGTGCACGAGACCGAGAGTCAGCTCGTGCTCAACGGCAGCTACAACATCAACTTCACCATGGATCTCGCCTGCAAGGACCTCGGCTTCGCTTACGAGTACGGCCGCAAGTTCGGCGTGCCACTCGAACTTGCCGGGCTTACCGAGCAAATTTTCCGGCGCGGTCGCTCGCAGTACGGCAGTGAGGCGCAGTCGACGCAGATCGTGAAGCTGCTGGAAGATGCGCTAGGCACGGACTTGCGCGCGCCCGGGTTTCCCGCCGTGCTCGAATAGGCCGCCGAGTTCGCCGATCATCGCTGGGCCGAGATCGTCTGTGCTGCCGATGGCGACCGCCCGCCGGTAGTAATCGCCAACCTCGTGGCCGATACCGATGGCCACGAGTTCGACTTGAGCCTGTTGTTCGATCCAGCGGATGACCTGACGCAGGTGCTGGTCGAGATAACCGCCCGGGTTCGCCGACAGTGTGGCCTGATCGAGCGGCACGCCGTCGGAAATAGTCATGAGAATACGGCGTCGCTCGGGTCGCGCCAGCAGTCGCTGGTAGGCCCACCACAGCGCTTCGCCATCGATGTTGTCCTTCATCAGATCGTCGCGCAGTAGCAAGCCGAGATTAGCGCGCGCCCGGCGCCAGGCGGTGTCGGCGGTCTTGTAGACGATGTAGCGCACGTCGGTCAGCCGACCTGGGTTGCGCGGCGCGCCGGCTGCGATCCAGTCGGCGCGTGATTTACCGCCATCCCATTCGCGAGTGGTAAATCCTAAAATTTCGGTCCGTACCCCACAGCGTTCCAAGGTACGCGCGAGCAGATCTGCGCACAATGCCGTAAGCAGGATCGGCCGACCACGCATCGAACCGGAGTTATCGAGCAGCAGCGTGACCACCGTATCTTTGAAATCAGTCTCGGTCTCCTGCTTGAACGATAGCGGCGCGAGCGGCTCGGTCAGCACGCGCGCAAGCCGTGCCGAATCGAGCACGCCCTCTTCGAGATCGAACTGCCAGCGGCGACGCTGCTGAGCGCGCAAGGCGCGTTCCAGTCGACGGGCGAGTCGAGCCACGATGCCAGGCAATTGCCGGGCCTGCTCGTCGAGGATGGCCCGCAGACGCGCGAGTTCGGCCCGATCGCTCAACTCTTCCGCCTCGAAGACTTCGTCGTGGGCGCGGGTAAACACGCGATAGGAGCGGTTCGGGTGGTCGCGATCGAGTTCGCCGATGCGACTCAGTCGACTGCCCTCGGGAGAGTCGGACGAGGATTCGCTTTCGGGTGCGGCCTGTGGCGAGCGCGGTTGCGCCAGCGGTTTTTGGGGCTCGATGTCGGGCTCGTCTTCCTCGGCGATTTCGTGGGCGCGTTGTACACCGAGATCCTCACCCGCGGTGCCGGGGGCGGACGGGGCGGGCGGTGCCGGAGTGGGCGTCGAGCGGGTGTTAGCCGACGGGGCAGGCGCCGAACGCGGCTCCGCCAGTTCATGTCCGAGGCCGAGCGCGCGCAACAGGCGCTGCTGTTCGCGGGCGTAGGCATCCTGGTCGCCGACGGCGTCAGCGAGCGCAGCAAGACCCGTCTTCAGTCGCTTGTCGAAGAACGGCCGCCAACGTGCCACGAGCGGTTGGGCCTCCTGCGGCACCGGCAGCTGTGCGAGCTGTTCGCGGGCCAGTAGGGCGAGCGCCTGCGTCATGGCTTCAGTGTTGTCGCCGGGTCCGCGCAGCACGCCACTGCGCTGCAACTCCTCGTGCTGCACCGCAGCAATGTTATTGGCAACGCCCGCGAGGTCGCGGGCACCGAGCGAGAGGCAGCGCGCCTCTTCGAGTGCATCGAACACCGACCGCGCTCGATAGCCCGACGGACGATACTGTGCGTGCACGGTGGGGTCGTGATACGCACGTCGCAGCGCCAGCCGGTCAGCGTGCCCACGCAGCAGCGTGCGCTGTGCGGCCGAAGGGTCCGCCGGTGGCGCGGGCAGCAACAGTCGATCACCTTCGAGACGCGGCCCGGAGGGGCTAAATACGACCTTCAGTGCAGCATCGCCTGAGAGCGCGCGCGTCGCCTCGGCGAGTACACGTTCGAAAGCCTGCATCGTGCCGGATTTTGCTGCAGTCGGGGTCGTCAAGTCGGCGCGCCGGGTCGCGCTTGTGTGGCACGCCACGCGGCGCGCAGGTTATCGGCTGTAGGGCCTCGACCATCCGGCTGCCAGCCCGGCGGGCCGAACACGTAGCGCACAGCCTCACGCAGGTTGCGTGCCGATCGGACGTCGCGAATCATCGCCGCCCATTCGTGGAAGGCGATCTTGAGCGGATTGAAGGTATCGATATCTTTGATCAGACCGTATCGACAGGGCTCCTCGTCCCGCTCGACGGCAAACGTGCCGAACAGGCGATCCCAGACCATGAGTGTGCCGCCGTAGTTGCGATCAACATAGCCGGGGTTGGCGGCATGGTGCACGCGGTGGTGCGAGGGCGTGTTGAACAGATACTCGAACCAGCGCGGCATCCGACGAATCGATTCGGTGTGCAACCAGAATTGATACAGCAGACTGAAGCCGCTTTGCACGAAGATCATCTCGGGCGGAAAGCCGAGCAGCACCAACGGAAACCACGGTGCCCAGGTCCCCACCAACACACCCGTCCAGGGCTGACGGATCGCAGTGGAGAGGTTGTAGTGCTGCGAGGAGTGGTGATTGACGTGCGCCGCCCACCAGAAGCGACACTCGTGGCTCGCGCGATGGAACCAGTAGTAGGCGAAGTCATCGAGCAGTACGAGCGCCGCCCAAGCCCATGGGGAGGCCGAGGAAATCTCGAACAGGCGGTGCTCGTAAAGAAAGGCGAACACCGCGACCACGGCGCCAGCGAGCAGCACGTTGCTGAGATAGTTGCCGGCACGCATGCCGATGGAGGCGAGGGTGTCGCGCCACTCGTAGTGGCCCCGCACCAGATGGGCTTTGACGAGCAGCATCTCGATGCCCATCAACGCGAAGCGCGAGATGACCAGCCATTCTGCTGAACCCAGTGAACGGATCGACATTCAGGTGTCTCCGCAGTGCAGACCTGTGTGGGATATGGGCGTGTGTGAAGTATAGGCCTGTGTGGAACTTAGGTGAGAAGCGCGCCCGTCTTCTCTCTCAGTCTTCCTCGACGGCGTCGCTCAGTTGCGCTCGACGCTGGGTCATGAACGCTTGCAGAGCCTCGTCGATCGCGGGATCCAAACCCGGATCGACGTACTCGGCGAGCATTTTCTTCCAGACGCGATTCGCGCGCTGCTCGGCGCTCAGACTGCCCTCCATCGACCATTGCTCGTACGAAGAGTAGTCGGCGATGGTCGACTGGTAAAAGGCGCTCTCGAAGTTCGCGAGGGTGTGCGCGCAGCCGAGAAAATGACTGCCGGGGCCGACTTCGCGGATGGCATCCATGGCCTGACCGCGCTCACTCACATCCATGCCTGCTGCGAGGCTGTGCAGCATCGCCAGTTGGTCGGCGTCCATGACGAACTTCTCGTAACTCGCGACCAGACCGGCTTCCAGCCAACCCGCCGCGTGAGTGACGAGGTGTACGCCGGCAAGCACCGTCGGCAGCAGCGTATTGGCGCTCTCGTAACCGGCCTGCGCATCCGCTATTTTTGAGGAGCACAAACCTCCGCCGCTGCGACAGGGCACCCCGAGGCGTCGTGCGAGCTGCGCCGTAGCAAAAATCATTTGCGTGGCCTCGGGCGTGCCGAAGGTGGGCGACCCTGAGCGCATGGAGACGGCGCCGACGAACGAACCCATGATCACCGGTGCGCCCGGCCGCACGAGTTGAGTCAGCGCCATCCCAGCGAGCGTCTCGGCCAAAATCTCTGCCATACACCCCGCGGGCGTGACCGGACCCATGGCGCCCGCGAGCACGGCGGGTACGACGATCGTGCCCTGGTTGTGCGCCGCGAACTCGCGCAAGGCGCCTAGCATGCGGCCATCGAAAGTCAGCGGCGAATTGGAGTTGATGTTGCCGAGCAGCACCGCGTTGGCGTCGACGAAATCGCGGCCGAACACCAGCTCTGCCATGCGCACCGCATCGGCGGCATGGCCTGGCGTTTCCGGTGTGCCCTCGCAGGCCTGATCGCTGTGGCGGAAGTAGGCGTACTGCACGTCGAGGTGGCGCTTTCCCGCTGGGATGTCCATCGGCTCGCAGGCACTGCCGCCCGAAAAATGGATGGCCGGGGCCATCTGTGCGAGCTTGATGAAATTGACGAGATCCTCGAGCGTGGCGTAACGACGCCCGCGGTCGAGATCGGTCACGAAGGGCGGTCCGCCGACGGGCGAGAAGATTGTGACGTCGCCGCCGAACTGCACGGTGCGTGCCGGGTTACGGGCGTGAACCTTGAACACCGACGGTGCGCTGCGTAGCAGTGATCGACACAAGCCACGCGGCAGCCTGACCCGTTCTCCCTGCACATCGGCACCGGCCTCGCGCCACAGCTGCAGCGAGGGCGGGTCGCGCCGAAACTCGATGCCGATCTCCTCGAGAATCGTCTCGGCGTTGTGCTCGATGATTTCCACCGCTTCTGAGTGCAGCAGTTCGACCGCGGGAATCCGTCGATGAATGGCGCTGAGTTTGACGAGATCGCCCTGCGAGCGCGCCGCACGGCGCAGTTCACGACCCCGTCGTGCCGCCAACTTGCCCTCGGTCATGACTCGCAACGCACCACGGTCCAGAGCGCCGCGGCGACGGCGGCAAACACGGCGCCCGCGATCCACGCATCGTTCCAATGCCCGTCGGCCACCAGTGCGGCCACAAGCGGTTGGCAGATCATGCCGCCGACGTTGCCGCCGGTGTTGAGGACACCGGTGGCGGCACCGGTGTCAGCGCGCGCGAGTTTCATGGTGGCGGCCCAGTACGGCCCTTCGTTCAGCTCCATGGCGAAGAAAGCGAGCGCGAGCGCCGCCACGGCGAGCACGACGCTATCAAGCAGGGGAATCGCGAGCAGCAGCAGCGCGCCGGCCGGCAGGCTCAACAGTGGTAAGAGTCGATAGCCACGCGTGGCACCCAGGCGCATCGCCAAGCGATCGGCGAGCACGCCGCCGATGGCCGCGCCGATGGCGGCGCCAATCCACGGCACCATTGCCGTCAGGCCGCTTTCGAGGCCGCTCAGCTTGCGCTCCTGCACGAGATACATGAAAGACCAGAAGCTGATCATGTAAAACACGAAGTTCATGCACAGATACGAGGCGGCGAGCAGCACGATGTTTCGGTTGCGCAGCACCGCGCCCATACGCGCGAAGGAGAGAGGCGGTGCGGGCGGTGGACTGTCGAGCTCGGCGAGTTCTTCGGCCGTCACGCCGGCATGCTGCTCTGGGCGATCGCGCCCGTAGTGCCACCAGCCGAGAGTTAACGCGACCGCAGGGATCGCCGTCACCAACACGGCCTGCTGCCAACCGAGTGTGGCGGTAAGTGTGACCAGCAGCGGTGGCGTCAGAGCGCCGCCGAGTAACATGCCTGAGCTCACCACGCCATTGGTCATGGCGAATTGGCGCGAGGGAAACCAGCGTTCGATCACCACGGCGAGCACCGGAAACACGGGCCCTTGGCCTGCGCCGAGCAGTGATTGCGCAATGATCAGCACCGTCAGCAGGGCGACACCGCCTAATACATAGGGCGCAAGGGCTGTGCCGAGCGTTGCGATCACTCCAATGATGCCGACGATCGTGAACATCACGCGTGGCCCGAGTCTTTGACCGAGCGCGCCACCCGGCAATTGGCTGAGCGCGTAGGCTGTGGTGAAAGCAAAGAATAACCAGCCGATTTGCTGCGTCGTGTACTGCAGCGTCGCGGTGAGTTCGGGAGCGGCGACCGAGATGGTGGTGCGCTGCACGTAGGCCATTGCGGCGAACGCGAACAGGTACGCGTAGATCCACCAGCGTACGCGCAGCGTTTTCATGGCTGAATTACCGGATGTCGAACCATGCGCTGGCCTCCACGGTTTGCGAGTCATCGCGCAAAAAGCGCAGCTCGTAGCTGCCGGCGGGGAACGGCTCGCCGCTTTCCATTGTGGGCAGGCTGATTTCTCCTGCATAGCGTGCATCGAGATAGACGACGCTCAGCGCAGCGCCCATTGGCGCACCCGCACGAAAAAGACCGATGCTGTCGTGGCGATGACCGGTACCGTTCGACCAGCGCACGCGGACCGGTTCGCCGACCCGTACCCGAGTCGAGACGGG
>Ga0172376_10002688_pt1 | contig 21539 bp, 17 predicted proteins | sample Lak35m_FD_121114 | JGI IMG/M metagenome (GOLD analysis project Ga0172376, IMG submission 121114) | Freshwater microbial communities from Kabuno Bay, South-Kivu, Congo - kab_092012_35m | ecosystem: Environmental > Aquatic > Freshwater > Lake | place: Democratic Republic of the Congo: South-Kivu... | reverse complement strand
GGACAGTGGGCGGTGATCTTCGTAGCTCGGGCTTTCCAGCCCGAGCACAGTGCTGCAGTGCCCTGTCGGTTTTGACTGTCTGAGTGGGAGCTTTGCAGGGTGTCTGGCTCTCTCGTCCCCGACGCGTCTCCGCCGTTTCACGGGGGCGAGGGGAGGAATTGGTGGACAGTGGGCGGTGATCTCCGTAGCTCGGGCTTTCCAGCCCGAGCACAGTGCTGCGGTGCCCTGCCGGTTTTGACTGTCTGAGTGGGAGCTTTCGAGGGTGTCTGGCTCTCTCGTCACCGACGCGTCTCCGCCGTTTCACGGGGGCGAGGGGAGGAATTGGTGGTGAGTGGGAGGTGTGCGGCGGGAATGCTGCAGTTGCTCGGCGGGGCGTGTTGAAAACTGAGCGGTGCCTCTGTAAGGTCTGGGTTCAATATTTCCATTTTCCTTTCAGACAGTCGAAGCGATTCATGAGCACAGCAGTTTCTCGACGGGCCCTGGTCAGTGTCAGCGACAAAACAGGTTTGGAAAGCTTTGTGCGGGGGCTGACCGAGCTGGGTTTTGAGATTCTGTCCACCGGGGGAACTCGAAAGTTTCTCGAGCAGGCCGGCATCCCGGTGATTGATGTGACCAGTTACACGGGTTTCCCAGAGATCATGGACGGCCGTGTGAAGACGCTGCATCCCAGGGTGCACGGTGCCATTCTGGGTCGTCCGACATTGTCTGGCGATGCAGCGGCGATGGAGCAGCACGGCATCATTCCGTTTCAGCTGGTGGTTGTGAATCTGTATCCGTTTCAGCAGACGGTGGCGAAGCCGGATGTGACTTTCGACGAGGCAGTGGAGAACATTGATATTGGTGGTCCGTCGATGGTTCGATCGGCGGCCAAGAATCACGCGCACGTGGCCATTGTGACTCAGCCGCAGCAGTATGACGAGGTATTGCAGCAGCTGCGTGCGGGGGTTCTGGATGAATCTTATCGTCGTCGGCTGGCGGCGGCGGCCTTTGAAATGACGGCCACCTATGACCGAGCGATCAGTGATTACCTGGCAAAGGTGGTGGCGGGCAATTCTGACAGCAGTTTTGGTTCGCGTCTGACGCTGTCATTTGGTTTGCAGCAGACGCTGCGTTACGGCGAGAATCCTCATCAGCGTGCAGCGTTTTACGTTGAGGACCGTCCTGCCCCGGGAACTCTGGCAACGGCTCGCCAGTTAAACGGCAAGGAACTGTCCTACAACAACCTGCTGGATCTGGATGCAGCGAAGGCTGCAGTGCTGGATTTTCGTCAACCGGCTGCCAGTGTGATCAAGCACAACAATCCGTGTGGTCTGGCGATTGCGGAATCGCTGGCGGAGGCCTTTCACAAGGCTTATGAGGGTGATCCGGTCAGTGCTTTTGGTTCGATTATCGGTCTGAATCGTGTGGTGGATGCGGCCACTGCTGAAGCGATGTGTGCTCCGGGACGTTTCATTGAAGCCGTGATTGCTCCGGGCTACGACGCTGCAGCACTGGAAATTCTGACGACCAAACCAAAGTGGAAGGCGAATGTCCGTCTGATGCAGGTGGAGTTTACGGACGCCGACCGTGGTGCTCCGGATTACCGTCGTGTCAGTGGCGGCCTGCTGGTGCAGGAACGGGATGACCTGCTGCAGAGCGATGCGGGCTGGCAGGTTGTGACGAAGCGGTCACCTGCGGAAGCAGAGCTGTCTGATCTGAAGTTTGCGTGGTCGGTATGTCGGCACGTGAAGTCGAATGCGATTGTGTTTGCGAAGGACGGCATGTTGCTGGGTGCCGGTGCCGGTCAGATGAGTCGTCTGGATTCATCGATGATAGCGGCTTACAAGGCTGGCGACCGCAGTCAGGGCGGAGTGGTGGCATCGGATGCGTTTTTTCCGTTTCGGGACGGCATCGATGCGGCGGCAAAAGCGGGGATCAGGGCGGCCATTCAGCCGGGCGGATCAAAGAACGATGCGGAGGTGATTGCGGCCTGTGATGAGCATGGGATCGCGATGATCTTCACCGGGATGCGGCATTTCCGACATTGAAGTCGGGCAGTTTTTCCCACAGGATTCGCAGTCCGTTCAGTACGACGAGGACGGTGCTGCCTTCGTGCCCGATGACTCCCAGCCACAGCGGCAGCTGGAAGAAAGTGGCGATGACCAGTGCGGCGATCATCGCAAAGGCAAAGATCATATTTTGCCGGACGCGGCGTCTTGCCTGCCGGCTGATCCAGACGGCCAGCGGGAGTGATTTCAGGTCATCGCGCATCAGTACGACATCAGCAACTTCGAGGGCGACATCGGTGCCTGCGCCACCCATGGCGATGCCGATGTGTGCAGCGGCGAGTGCTGGTGCATCGTTGACACCGTCACCGATCATGGCGACGGTGTTGCCGCCTGCGGCCAGCTGACCCAGCTGGACGACTTTCTGATCGGGCAGCAGGCCGGCGCGGACGTCGTCGGCACCCAGTCGAGCAGCGACGGCTCGTGCGACTCGTTCGTGATCGCCCGTCAGGATGACTCGCCGACGAACTCCAAGGTCATGCAGAGCCTGCATGGCAGCGGGGGCTTCCGGCCGCAGCTGATCGGCGACTCCAATGACTCCGTACAGGCCGGGGATGCTGGTAAAGACCAGCAGTGCAGTCTGCCCCTGTTCGCGCATGCGGCAGGCGTTGCTGATGAGATCATCGGGCAGTTTTAGATCATGAGTTTCGAACAGTCCTTCGCGTCCGACGCCCACCCAGACGCTGCCCACGTGTGCATGGACACCAAGTCCCGTATGGCTGTGGAATTCGGCGAGGGGTTCGGGTGAGGCTGTGAGTTGTCGGCGTGACAGTTCAGCGAGGACCGGGACTTTGAGGGGATGTTCGCTGTGGTTTTCGACGGCGGCGGCGAGGCACAGCAGTTGGCTGGCATCGGCGGCCGGGGGCGTCCAGAATTCGGCGACAGCCGGTTTTCCGAGAGTGACGGTGCCGGTTTTGTCGAAGGCCATGACATCGACCTGCCCGAGCTGCTCCAGATGGACTCCGCCCTTGAACAAAATCCCCTGTCGTCCGGCGCGGGCGATGGCGGACAGCAGCACGGCGGGTGCGCCGACAACGACGGCACAGGGCGAGCCTGCCACCAGCAGTACCATGGCGTGGTAGAAGGCGTGCTGCCACGAGTCACCCTGCAGCAGCCATGCAGCGAGGAACACGAGCAGCGATGCGCTGAGGACTCCGATCACGTACGGCTGCTGCCATGATTCCACGAACCGCTGTGACGGTGTTTTGCGGGACTGAGCATCCTGCACCATGTGCACGATGCGTTCCAGTGTGGTGTCCTGCACGGCGCGGGTCATTTTGACGACGACGCTGCCCTGCCCGTTCATGGTTCCGGCGAAGACGTTTGCGCCGACGGATTTGGAGATCTGTTCGCTTTCGCCGGTGAGGGTGGATTCATCGGCCCATGTGGCACCTTCGGCGACCTCGCCATCGACGGGAAACCGTTCCCCCGGACGGACTCGCAGCAGACAGCCGGGCAGGAGTGAGTCGACGGGAACGGTGACTTCGGTGCCATTGTGCAGCAGTGCGGCTTCTGCGGGTCGGAGTGCGATGAGTGATTCGATGGAGCGTGCGGTGCGCCAGGTGGCGAAGGCTTCGAGTGTACCGCTGAGGGAGAAGAGGAACAGGAGGACGGAGCCTTCCAGCCATTCCCCGATGATGGCCGCGCCGGTGGCTGCCAGCAGCATCAGCAGGTCGACATTGAGTGCTCCTTCGCGGAGTGATGCGACTGAGTTTTTCAGCGGGATAATGCCGCCGATGAGGCTGGCGACAGCGGCGGCGGTGGCGGTGGCGACGGGGTAACCACTGTAGTGGCTGACACCGGCGGTTGCTGTGGCGGTGGCACACAGAGCTGTGGCCACCGCGGCAGCAATGGGCGGCGGTGAGTGGGAATGGCGAGATTGCGGCTGAGTGACTGCCACGACATGGCCTTTCCGGGGGAGTTTTTAGAAGAGTTCGTCAGGCGCTTTTGCGGAAAGAATCGCGGCCATCGATGATTGAGCTGGCGTCGAATCGTTTGCCGAAATAGCGGGCGATGGCACCGGGGTCCGCCAAAACTTTTTCGGCACTGCCCGACACCAGCACCTGTCCGTCGCAGATGATGTATGAGCGATCGGTGATGGTCAGTGTTTCACGTTCTCGATGGTCGGTCAGCAGGATAGAGATACCGGTGTCCCGCAGCCGTCGAATGACGTCCTGGATTTCATGAATGGTGACGGGGTCGATCCCGGTGAAGGGTTCATCGAGCAGGATGATGGCGGGGTCACTGGCGAGTGCTCGAGCAATTTCGAGTCGTCGTCGTTCGCCGCCGGAGAGTGAGCCGGAGCGCTGATCGCGTTTGGCCCACAGCCCGAATTCTTCGAGCAGTTCTTTGCAGCGAGCAGCGGCAGCGGCGCGAGTTGTATCGCGGAATTCGAGGATGGCGAGAATATTCTGGGCGACGGACAGGTGTGAGAAGATGGAGGTATCCTGGGGCAGGTAGCCCAGTCCGTGTCGGGCGCGGAGGTACATGGGCCAGCCGGTCACGTCGACATTGCGGAGCAGGACGCGACCCTGAGTTGGTGCGATCAGGCCGCAGGCCATGCGGAAACTGGTGCTTTTGCCAGCTCCGTTGGGCCCCAGCAGGCCTACAACTTCGCCTTCGTTGACGTGAAAACTGACGCCATCCACGGCGCGTTTGCCGGGATAGTCCCTGACCAGACCTTCACACTGCAGAATTGCCATGCGAGCATCCCTTCTCGACGGGCTTCAGCGAATCAGCTTCATCCGGGAAAAGTTCGGATAGAACGGAAAACTATACAACGGGTATTCGTTTGCTTTGAGGCTGTTATCCCCGCTTTTGTGTGACAGCACGGAATAACCGCGACCGTCATTCATAAAGGGGACTCCGTGCGGCCAGAAAATGAACATGGCTTCGCCAATCAGGTCCTGCCGGCGAACGGCAAATCGTTTGCTGGTGACAGCGCGGAGTGGTCGGCTGTAGTAATCGAACAGGCGACTGTCTTTGCTGGCGGGTGAATTGTCACCGAGCATGAGGTATTCGTCAGCGGCAAGATTGAAATCCAGTCGGCTGCCGAAGCGGGCCTGCAGATCCTGTCGGGCGGCGGCATAACGTGAGCCGTAGACAGCGGGCGTTCTGAGCAGGCCGCGCCAGTCATATCCGGGATTTCCGACTTCGCTGACGGTGATGGCAGCAAAATCGCCGAAAGCCGAGCGATCGGTGGGATCTGGAGTCATGGCGTTGTCAGGTTCGGTGATAATCGTGTCGCCGCGGTAGTAGAGGTCGCGACTTAGTTTTAGTTGTGAGATGGCCCCGGTGAGTCCGCTGGCCGCGATGCCGGCGGGAGCCAGATCGCGGATGGTGGGCAGATTTAGTCCCTCAGTGGCCAGTTCTGCCTGTTGTTCGAGTTCCACCACAGTGCCGTTGACGGCCAGCATGAGGCGGTCATCGACGCTGGTGAAGAGCAGTTGCCACGAGCCTGGGCCGGAGATCGGGCAGGTGCCGACAGCGACGATGGTTTCGGTGGGTGGTCCGGAGGTCTGGTGGGTCAGGGCGACGAGCTGTACGCTGCCATTTTCAGGCTGCAGCCGGCATTGAACCGTCCGCACACCTTCTTCCAGTTCCAGCTGCAGCAGGGCCTGGGCCTGGACCTGATCGATTTGCAGGGAGAATTCGAGAGTCAGGTCATTGGTCCAGAACATTTCCTGATCGGGGTAGTTGGGAGTTTCCGGGTTGAAGCCGCAGAAGTCTGTGATCAGCTGCGGCTGCAGCGGGGATTCGATTTGTGCGTCTTCGTCGACAGCTTTCCAGTGTTCCCAGGATGGAATCAGGTGGCGATAACGCAGCCACTGCAGGTTTCCGGCGGGAGCAGAAAATTTGTAGCTGCGGCTGGCATCGGCAGCCTGAAAAGCATTTTCGGCGGCCGGCCAGCCGGCGATATCGGCGGCGGCGGGGTTAGGTATGGAGGGTACCCAGCGTTCTTCGGCGCCGGCCTGCAGCAGCAGGGCTGGCGGCAGACTGTCGTCGTAGACGACCTGCTGAACTTCCTGCTGCTTTTTCAGGTTTGGCTTGCGCTGAATGACCCATGGCTGGTCGGGTGAAGAGCGGGAGTAGATGTCGCCCTGGCGAATCTGCACGGTTTCGCCGGGCATACCGACCAGACGCTTGATGTAGTTGATGTGTGGTTCTTCGGGGTTCTTGAAGACGACGACATCGAAACGCTGGTAGTCTGATACCTGCTTGTTGACGACGATGCGGTCACCGTTGAATACGGGTGCTGTCATTACGTCGTTGAGAAAGCGGCAGTTGGGACAATTTGATGTTTTGATTCGCTGCAGCAGCTGACCGCTTTCCTGATCAACTTCCTGGCTGGCCCCGATTGTGTAGTCCAGCCCGCAGCATGCGCAGTGCACTTCTTTGTGGCGACCGTAGAGGGTGGGGGCCATTGAGCCGGTGGGAATCACGAACGCTTCAGCTTCGAAGGTTTTGAAGATGAAGGCGAGGATGAAGGCGATCGCGACAGCCTCGATCGTGTCGCGAATACTTTCTTCGCGGGTCATTTTCGGGGCGGCTTTGCCGGCAGTTTCACTGGTTATGGTGGCGGGACTGGCGGTCATAGGTGAGGGAACCACGAATGGTCACGAATAGAGTCTGGTACTTCTGGTTGAGTCTGGTTGCGGAATGCCGGGGAGCAAATTCGACGGGCCAGTTGTGTCTGTGGTCAGTGAATGTACCGGATTCGTTGCCAGTCAGGTATCCGAATTGGCCATTCCCGACCGGCGAACTGCAGAATCGCTGGTTTTGACGGTAAATGGACGAGAAACGGTTTGCCAACCAAAAGCGCGTGCGGGACGACAGGTTTTTCCCAGTTGCGGCTGTCCGAGGATACTGGGCTGTTATCGCCCTGTACAAAGTAACAGTTCTCAGGGATGGAGTAGTCTTTTGTGACGGCGTTTCGTCGTCGTCCTGGGGTGTAGAAGACATCGCGATAGACATTGAGCTGGGTGATGGTGGCTGAGCCGTCGGCGATACCGATTGCCCAGCGTTTTTGTCGTTCGATGGTGAGGCTGATATGAGCGGCGCGGGCGGGGTCCGGGTGTTGTTCTCCGAGGGGCGAGGCGGAGGCTTCGACGGGTTCTGTGGGTGGCTGAGCGTCATTGACGGGGAGATCGGGGAAGGGTGTCTGTCCATTGATGCTGACGGCGATTTGCTGATCGAAGCTGGAGGCGATGATGTGCAGTGACTGGCCATCACCGGGGTTGAACGAGCCTTGTCGCAGCAGTGTTTGCTGATCGAGTGACAGCAGGGTGGCGGAGTGGCTGTTGTTATCGAGTGTGAGTCCGAAGGTTTCGTTGCCGACGGGGATGCGAACGTGGATGCGAGCGGGTGGTTGTTGCCATTTGAGAGTGGTGTCGAGCATGAGGTCGCTGACGACGTATTCGGGGGAGCTGACGAGGGAGTTATAGCCGTATCGATCGGTCACGGGTGCGAGGTGTGAGAGTGCAGCGAGTCGGAAGACGGCATTGCGGAATTCGCTGTTGCTGGCATTGCGGAGCAGGTCTTGCTGGAGTTCGGCCGGCATGACTCCTTCGCACTGCAGTACTTCGCGGTCTGTGTCGTAGTGCAGCTGGGCGGACCAGGCGATGGGTACATCGCGAAAGCGGCTTTGAAAGTCGCTCCAGTCGGGTTCAGCGGCCGCGTATTTGAGGGGTGTTTCGGACAGGTGTCTTCCGCCGGAGGGTTTCCAGTAGTGGAAGCGGATCCAGGCTGTGGTATCGGTACCGGGAGTCTGGTCGTTGGTATTTTTGGGTTGAGCGGAGCAGTGGAGTGTGTTGTGCTGCAGTTTCCAGTTCTGGTCGAGTTCCCAGGGGAGTTGCCATTCGGCGTGGCTGTCAGCGGGGAGTTGCAGGCTGCAGACGGGGATGCGGAGTTCGAGTTGTGCGGGCAGTGTTTTGCGAGCGATCAGTCCGTTGATGTGAACATCACCGGCTTTGACGCGGATGGATTCACCGGGCAGTCCGACGATTCGTTTGACGAAGGCTTCTGTGGGTCTGGCGGGGTTGCGGAAGACGACGGTTTCCCAGCGTCTGGGGGATCGGACGTCGAAGGTGTGTTTGTGTACGAGGAGCTGATCGCCGTGGTTATTTGGCAGAGTTGAGACGTCGATGCCGGATTGTCCGCAGTTGGGGCAGGTGGCCAGTCGGCGAGGTCCGGTGGGTTCGAGGACGGTTCCGGGGCTGTCGGGGCTGGATTCGTCGAAGGCGAGGCCGAAGGCGAACACGAACTGGCAGGACGGGCAGTGTACCTGTCGATGAAACCCGCACAGTCCGGGCGCCATGGAGCCGGTGGAGATGAGGTATCCTTCGAGCACGAAGGTGCGGAGGATGGTGACGGCGACCACGAACGCCACGGCGAGATCGACCGCGGTTCTGCAGGATCGGATGGCGGAATCGGGCGGGTTATTCATGGGTGGGGCAGAATAATCAAAATGGGTTTTTGTGTGAATTGCCAGTTTTCGGGTGAAAAAACGGCTAAAAACCGAGGGATTTGGAGTGGGCGGGGGTGTTTGTGAGTGGGTAAAGTGGGGTGTTGGGCGGAAAATTGCGGGATTCGGTGTCGAAACCGGTCGTATTTCTGTTGTAAACTCTTATGTTTTCTGTTGATCTGGGGTGTTACGGATCGGGCTGCAGCCGATATCGAGGATGTTATTTGCAGCAGTCGGGCAGGAATGTGTGTATTGCGCAGTGGCCGTAGTGCCTGCGGAGAATCAGCAATGGCGGGTAGTTCCCGGGGACTTGTAGTTGCGTCGATGGGTCTGTCGGCACTGATGGCTTTGCTGGCGGTTGCGGATTTTGCGACCGGTGTGCCGTTTGGCAGTCAGACAGTGTTTGACGTGATGTTTATTCTTGCGTCGGCTCTGGTGATTTACATGGGCGTCAACTGCCTGAAGGATGCTCGATAGACATTCTGGCATCCGGACAGGGAGGTCTGGGGTTTTGGCGACATCGCTTCATCAGCAACTGAAGCAGCAGTATGTCTCGGACGAGGCTCGTCATGAGCAGACCCTGGCGGGTTATCGTATTGACGCGATTGATGGTCGTGGTCGTCTGATTGAGGTCCAGTGTGCGTCATTGTCGGCGATTCGTGACAAGGTGCAGGTGCTGGTGTCTGAGCATCAGGTGATTGTGGTGAAGCCTTTGGTGGCGCGTCGTCAGCTGGTGACATTGAATCCTGCAGATTTGACGCCCTTGCGTTCTCGTTACAGCCCGCTGCGTCAGACTCTGGCGCATGTCTTTCAGGAGCTGGTGCATTTTTCGGTATTTCCGCATCCGCGACTGCGTCTGGATGTGGTGTTGACGGAGCAGCAGGAGCTGCGTTTGCCGCCGAATGAGCGGACGAGCTGGCGGCGGAAGTACAGTGTGCATGATCGAGTGCTGGTGTCGGTGCAGCAGAAGATCAGTCTGAAGACAGCAGCCGATCTGTGGCAGGCACTGAATGCGGATGTGCCTGAGTCATTTACGACGGCGGAGCTGGCGGCGGCGTGCGGGATGCCGCGCTGGCTGGCTCAGAAGGCGGCCTGGTGTTTTCGTCGGATGGGTCAGCTGGAAGTGTGTGGCAAGCGGGGAAATTCGATTGAGTACCGGCTGGTATCCGTTCCGCGGCGTCGGCGCAAGCGGGCTGGTTGAGGACCCTGAGCTGGCTGTTTGAAGGTCCTTCCGATATTTGTGTGGGCGGGCAGCTTTCGCCAGCTCCACCAACAAAGGCAGAAAACGCGAGGGTTTTGAACAAATTCAAAGCACCAAAAGTTGTGGAACGCGATGGTCCGTCCAGGCGTTTTTCTCACTCGAATGCTGAGCCTCAGCTGCCCACTCCTCAACGCCTCGACCCACGAGATTCCCGGATGGACCTGTTTGAGCAGGGGTCGAGTGAATCGGCGAAAGTTGCCGGGCTGGTGTCTGGTTTGCCTGAACAGCGGCAGAAGCGGCAGAAAAGCGGCTGGCAGTGCGTTACCGGGGCTGGTGGTATGGTGGCGGCAGTCTGATCCGCCTTGAGGAGATTGCGGAGCGGAACGTACAGTTTTGGGTTGCTGCGGGTGGTCTGACTGCGGGTTTGATTTTAGGACGGGGCCAAGGATGTCGTCTGCATCGAAATTGCTGGTAATGAGGTCGATGGTCGCTGCCACATTGGCGCTGGGCAGTTTGTTGACAGCGCTGATGTTTCTGGTGTCGGGATGCAATACGGTCCCGGTGACAGATCGTCGTCGTTTGCTGGTGACATCTGAGGCCAGCGAGAACGAGATGGGTCTGACGGCGTATCAGGACGTGCTGAAGTCTGAGCCGGTGACGAAGAACGAGAAGTATCAGGAGCTGGTGAAGCGGGTGGGTCAGCGGATTGCGGCGGTGGCGAACCGGCCGGATTTCAACTGGGAATTCAATGTGATTGATTCGAAGACTCAGAACGCTTTTTGTCTGCCTGGCGGGAAGGTGGCGGTGTATACGGGTTTGTTGCCGGTTTGTCAGGACGAGGCGGGACTGGCGGTGGTGATGTCGCATGAGGTGGCGCATGCGATTGCGCGGCATGGTGGTGAGCGAATGACCTACCAGACTGCTCAGAACATCGGCAAGACGGCGGTGGGGATGGTGCTGCAGAAGCAGGAGGAGCAGAAGAAGCAGATTGTGCTGACGGCTTATGGTGCGGCATCGCAGTATGGGGTGATTTTGCCTTACAGTCGGAAGCACGAGCTGGAGGCCGATCACATTGGCTTATTGCTGATGGCGAAGGCGGGCTATGACCCGTCGGTGGCTCCGGCATTTTGGGAGCGTTTTTCGTCATCGAAGCAGGGTGAAGCTCCGATGGAGCTGCTGTCGACTCATCCGTCCGACGTGCATCGAGCGGCGGCGCTGCGTGAGTTATTGCCGGAGGCGATGCAGAGCTACGAGTCTGCGGCGGAGAAGTTCGGGATGGGCGAAGCGATTCCGCAGTAGCCGCTGTCTGGTTTCTGCCATTTTCTGCCGGGTTTTCCGCGAGTGGTGCTGTTTGCGGTCGGGTGGAGGCTAGAATGACGGGCGTCGTCAGGGCGTCGACAGAGATTCCGGCTTGAGGATTTCGGCAGCGGAGCGGGCAGTGAGTCAACAGCTGGTGCAGCGTATTCTGGCGAACGTTGAGTCTGCGGTGCTGGGCAAGACCGAAGTGGTGCAGCTGTGTACAGCGGCGCTGCTGGGTGGTGGTCATGTGCTGCTGGAGGATGCTCCGGGTCTGGGCAAGACCTCTTTGGCGCGGGCATTATCGAAGAGTCTGGGTTGTCAGTTTGTGCGCATGCAGTTTACTCCGGATTTGCTGCCCAGTGATTTGCTGGGTGCAGCGGTGTATCGTCCGGCGACGGGTGATTTTGAGTTTCGTCCGGGGCCGATTTTCACGAACATACTGCTGGCGGATGAGATCAACCGGACGACTCCGAGGAATCAGAGTGCCCTGCTTGAGGCGATGAGTGAGCGTCAGGTGTCAGTGGAGGGTGTGACGCACGCTTTGCCTCAGCCATTTCTGGTCATTGCGACTCAGAATCCGCGTGAGTTTGAGGGCACTTATCCATTGCCTGAGAACCAGCTTGATCGTTTTATGATGTGTCTGAGTGTGGGTTATCCGGAGCGTCGTGCGGAGCTGGAGATTTTGCAGCGTCATCGGTCTGGACAGCCGGTTGATTCGCTGCAGTCGGTAGCGACGGCGGCTGAGATTCTGGAGCTGCAGCGGCAGGTGCAGCAGGTGCGGGTGGATGATTCCCTGGCGGGTTACATGCTGGATCTTGCCGAGAGGACGAGGAATCACCCTGAGCTGTCTTTGGGCGTATCGACTCGCGGTGTGCTCACGTGGTACCGGGCAGCTCAGGCGCTGGCCTTTATGGCTGGTCGGGACTTTGTGATTCCGGACGACATCAAGCGTTCTGCGGTGCCGGTGCTGGCTCATCGCCTTGTGATTCGGGGGATGCTGGCTGAGGGTCAGCGGCAGCGGTGTGGTCAGATTGTGCAGGCGCTGGTGGACACGTTGCCGGTCCCGGCCTGAGTGCACGGTGTGGCCAGCCAGCCAGTTTGCCAGCCGGACTCTGCTGCAGGCACTGGTTTGTGTTTTCTGCCACGGTGGTGGGGGGGCTTACTGGCGAGTGTTGTGCTGTTTTTGGCACATACGGCTTGCATCAGGCGAATTGTGATGTATACCCATGGGTGATGTTTGATTGATTTTTTAGATTAACAGGAAACAGCACCCTGCCTGGAGACTCCCGTGCCGATAGGCATCATTCCTCTTGTCGATTATGCGTTCAAGATGATGCTGGGCAATCAGCACCATCCACGTGTTACGATCCATTTTCTGAATGCGGTGCTGGCGGGCAAGCACCGCATTACTCGAATCGAATTCGTCAATCCGATTCAGCTGAAGCGTGGTGAGGATGACAAGCTGTGTATTCTTGATATTTTGGCAGTAGACGAGTATGTACGGCGACTGAACATCGAGGTGCAGATTGCGTTGCCGGCAGGGATGGCGCAACGGCTGGTTTATTATGTTTCGCGGACTTTCGCCTGCGGGATAATGAACATTCACTGACGCTGACTGATGATCTGCATATTCATCTTTTGCAGTTGAATCATCTTCAGGTGACTGAGGAAACGGTGAACAATGCCACTCCGATAGAGCGCTGGGCGTGGTTTCTGCGGCATGCTGAGGAACTGACAGCCGCCCAGGTGGGCAGACTTTTTCCTGACAAGCAATTCTCAGAGGCGGCAGAGGTTCTTGAAATGATTGCTCAAACCCCGCAGCACCTGGTGGAGTACAACGCGCGCCTGAAAGCTCAGCGTGACGAGGAGGCTCGTGTTTTGTATGCCCAGCAACAGGGCAAAGCCGACGGTCGGGCAGAGGGTCTGTTAGAGGGCCTGCTGGAAGGTCGGCTGGAAGGTCGGCTGGAAGGTCGGGCAGAGGGTATTGATATTGGGATCGAGCGTGGCGTATTGATTGGCCGGATTACTCTGTTGCAGCAACTGCTGCAGCTTCCTGCCGGGACCGAGCAGTTGTTTGCAGAGTGTAGTATCGACGAATTGCACTGTCTGTCGACAGAGCTGCAGCAGCGGTTTAGCGCCGGGCGCAGCTGAGGCCTGGTCTCGTAGTGCTGTCTTCGGGCACTGGTCCTGTTCAGTCTCAGGGACTTCCCTGTTCGGCTCGTGCTGTACCGACCGGGCGGTCTTTGACCGGGCGGTCTTTGACCGGGCGGTCTTTGATCGCTGGTAATTCGGGTGCAGTCAGTCGGCGATGGGCATACGGATACGTGGTCCGCGCAGTGAGTCAAGGCAGTCGATTTCGTTGTCAGCGGCCTGCAGTCTGCCTTCAGTGGCGCGGTGTGTGAGGATCACCAGTCGGGCGATGCCGGTGCCATCGTCGGAGTCTTCTGTTTCGTCCTGTCGAACGCTGCTGATGCTGATGCCGTGACGACCGAGGACAGCGGCGATGTCGGCGAGGACGTGTGGTCGATCGGCGACATTGAATCGCAGGTATTGTCGGCGGGCGATATCGGCGGAGGGGTGCAGTGGCAGCGGGGTTCGCTGCTGAAGTCTGAGCAGTGCCTGAAATGTGCAGGCAGCTCGACCGGTGACGCAGTCAACGAGGTCTGCAGTGACGGCGGATGCGGTGGGCATCCGCCCTGCTCCGGCACCTGCCAGCTTGAGGACTCCGACAGCATCGCCTTCGATGGCAATAAAGTTGTGTGCTCCGGAGGTCATGGCGATGGACCGATCAGCTCGGACCAGAGTGGGCTGTACTGAAACTTCGAGTCGCTGGTCTGTCAGTCGGGCCAGTGCCAGCAGTTTGATGCGGTAGCCGAGGTCGGCGGCTGCCAGCAGGTCCTGCAGATCAATGTTTTGAATTCCCTGGCGGGCAATGCGATCGAAGGGAATGGCAGTACCGAAGGCGAGTCGTGCGAGGATTGCCAGTTTTTGTGCCGCGTCGGTGCCGTCGACATCCATGGTGGGGTCAGCTTCGGCATAACCCAGCAGTTGGGCTTCTCGCAGCGCTTCTTCGTAGATTTGTCGTCGATCGAGCATGCGAGTGAGGATGAAATTGCTGGTGCCGTTGAGGATGGCTTCGATTGCCAGGATGCGGTTGGCGGTGAGGGCTGTGCAGACGGTGGAGATGATTGGTATGCCGCCGGCCACAGCGGCTTCAAAGCAGATGGTGCGTCCGAGGCTGTGAGCCGTCTGGAACAGTTCGTCACCGTGAGCGCAGAGCAGGGCTTTGTTGGCTGTGATGACATCCTTGCCGGCATGCAGCAGTCGCAGAATGTCCTGGCGGGGACCGGCGATGCCGCCGACCACATGCACGACTGTTGGAACGGACTGGTCGGCGACCAGAGCATCGAGGCTGGCGGAGACAGCGCAGCCTGACAGGTCAGCGTCGCGAGGGCGAGCGGGGTCGCGGACGACGACGTGTCGCAGGGCGAGGGTGTGGCCGGTCTGGGCGGTGAGCAGTTCGGCTGAGTTTTGCAGAATTCGAACGACGCCGGTACCGACGGTGCCGCAGCCGACAAGACCGATGGGGAGGAGACGTGCAGGGGTCATGAGCCTGAGATTTCCGGAGCGTGTGAGAGCAGGACGGGTGGGTTGTGCGATGTGAGTGCACATTGTGCGGGAAAAATACCTCCTGACCATGCATTAACACGGGGAATTTGGTGGCTGGCGTGCGGGTTGTTGCTGGCGGGAAGTCTGGCGGACGGACGTGCAGAATGTGGGGATTCTGCAGCGGCGCGGCGGTCAGAATGCGGATGCTGAAGCGTGCCATAATGGCATTTTGTGTTTTGTGAGGGATTTGGGTTTTAAGTGCCAAAGTGGCAGTTGTGGTTTTTTAGGGTGTTAAAACGCTGTTGTTTTGAATTGGAATGGGATTCGCTGGTGTGTGAGTGGTGTGTGAGTTTTGTGGATATGAGCGGCAGGTTTTTAGCGGGAGGTGCAGCGATGGCATTTGATCCTCGAAAACTGACGGTGAAGGCGGGCGAGGCGATCCAGCGAGCGCAGGAGCTGGTGGAGCAGCGTCAGCATCGATTTTTGCGTCCGCTGCATTTGCTGAAGAGTTTGTTGCAGGAGCAGGACGGTCTGGTGAGTCCGTTGTTGCAGAAGCTGGGGGTGCATACGGGTCGTTTGCAGCAGCTGGTGGACGGCGAGCTGGGTCGATTGCCTCAGTCGAGTGGTACCGGGGAGGCGGTGGGAGCTGGTCCGGAGGCGATGAAGGTCTTGAATGCTGCGAAGAAGCAGGCTGATGTGATGGGGGACGAGTTTACATCGACGGAGCATTTATTGCTGGCGTTATCGCAGGTGGAGGATCAGGCGAAGCGTCTGTTGTCGTTGAGTGGTGTTGAGGAGCGTGATTTACTGGAGGCGGTGAAGGGCATTCGTGGAGGGCAGACCGTGCAGGATCAGAATCCGGAAGAGAAGTTTCAGGCGCTGGAGAAGTATGGCAAGGACCTTGTCGAGCTGGCGCGGCAGGGCAAGGTGGATCCGGTGATAGGTCGAGACACGGAGATTCGCCGAGTGATTCAGGTGTTGTCTCGTCGGCGGAAGAACAATCCTGTGCTGATTGGTGAGCCGGGAGTGGGTAAGACGGCGATAGTGGAGGGATTGGCGCATCGGATTGTGTTGGGCGACGTGCCTCAGAATTTGAAGAACAAGCGAGTTTTTGCTTTGGACATGGGGGCACTTGTTGCGGGTGCGAAGTATCGGGGTGAGTTTGAGGACCGCTTGAAGGCTGTGCTGAAGGAGGTGCAGTCATCGAACGGTCAGATCATTATGTTTATTGACGAGTTGCACACTGTGGTGGGCGCGGGGAATGCGGAGGGCGCGATGGATGCGTCGAATCTGCTGAAGCCCGCACTGGCTCGGGGCGAGCTGCACTGTGTGGGTGCGACGACACTGGACGAGTATCGCAAGCACATTGAGAAGGATCCGGCACTGGAGCGTCGATTTCAGCCTGTGACGGTGCAGGAGCCGAATGTGGAGGACACGATCTCGATTTTGCGTGGTTTGAAGGATCGGTATGAGAGTCATCACGGGGTGCGGATCACGGACGACGCGATCATAGCTGCGGCGACGTTATCTGACCGTTACATCAACGATCGATTTTTGCCGGACAAGGCGATTGATCTGGTGGATGAAGCGGCCAGTCGTCTGCGGATGGAGATTGATTCGATGCCGGCGGAGATTGACGAGGCGACTCGTCAGCTGACTCGCATGCAGATTGAAGCGACGGCACTGGAGAAGGAGACGAGTGAGGATGCGAAGGAGCGTTTGCAGGAGTTGCGGCGGCAGATCGCTGACCGGGAGGAGACGACGAGTCAGCTGAAGGCGCGATGGGAGGCGGAGAAGTCTGCGTTATCGGGCATCAAGCCTTTGAAGGAGCAGATTGAGAAGCTGCGAACGGCGTTTCAGCAGGCCTTTTCGAGGGCTCAGCAGACGCTGCAGAACGAGGATTTTGTGGAGGCGCAGCGGACAGAGCAGCAGCTGAAGCAGGCGGAGCAGCAGCTGGCAACCGCTGAGGCTCGTTCTGCCGAAATGAAGCAGGATTCGGACAATCGTCTGTTGCGGGAGGAGGTAACGGATGAGGATATAGCGAGGGTGGTGAGTTTGTGGACTGGCATTCCGGTAGCGCGGATGATGCAGGGAGAGCGTGAGAAGCTGTTGAACATGGAGCGTGAGATTCATCGGCGGATGATTAATCAGCACGAGGCAGTGGAGGCGGTATCGAACGCGGTGCGTCGATCTCGATCGGGTCTGCAGGATCCGAACCGTCCGATTGGATCGTTTATGTTTCTTGGTCCGACGGGTGTGGGCAAGACGGAGCTGTGCAAGGCGCTGGCTCATTTCATGTTTGACGATGAGCGCAACATGGTGCGGATTGACATGAGTGAGTTCATGGAGAAGCACAGTGTGGCGCGGCTCATCGGGGCTCCCCCGGGCTACGTCGGTTACGAGGAGGGCGGTCGTTTGACGGAGGCAGTGCGGCGGAACCCGTACTGTGTGATTTTGCTGGACGAAGTCGAGAAGGCTCACCGGGATGTGTTCAACATTCTGCTGCAGTTGCTGGATGACGGTCGTTTGACGGACAGTCAGGGTCGGACGGTGGATTTCACGAACACGCTTGTGGTGATGACGTCGAATATTGGCAGTCAGGCGATTCAGCAGTTGTCGGGAACGGCGGACGAGTCAGAGATTCGGCGGCGGGTGATGGATGCGTTGCAGAAGCACTTTTTGCCTGAGTTTTTGAATCGCGTGGATGAGGTGATCGTGTTTCATCCGCTGGGTCGGGAGGAGATTCGGGAGATTGTGGATTTGCAGCTGAAGCGATTGAGCGGGATGCTGGAGAAGAACGGGTATCATCTGGAGGTGACGGATACGGCGCGTCAGTTACTGGCGAACGAGGGATATGATCCCGCCTACGGGGCTCGACCGCTGAAGCGAGTGATTCAGCAGCGGATTCAGAATGCATTGGCGAGCGAGCTGCTGGCGGGGAATATTGTGGCAGGGGAGACGATCCTGATCGACGCGGCTCGTGACGGCTTTGTGTTTGGCAAGTCGGAGCGTGCCGGGGTTCAGGCGTAGTTGCAGCAACTTGCACAATTTCCTGATTCCGAGGGGGGTGATCTGGTTGCCTCGCAGTGCCCAGCAGGCGAGAATTGCGGCTGGTGTGCCGGATAGCGTCCGTTGTGCAGCGGGTGTAAGGCGATGTCAGGTCTGGGCGGCAGAATTTTACGGGCGAAGGCGAAGCTGTTTGGGACGGCTGCGCAAGAGATCCCGGTGCCGTTCGAGGTGTATTGTGAGTGTGGCGGTCGTGCGGCCGGGATTCGGCGAGTGTCGTATCAGGTTGCGGACTGTTCGGACTGTGGTCGCATGCTGTATGTGTTGCCGGTGAATCCCTACCCGGCGACTCGGCGTGTTCCCAGCGAGGTGGCGGCTGGTGGTTTGGCTGGTCGGGCTGCTGCTGCGGTGCGTGAGCTGGCTGGCGAGTCGTCGGCGGGTGCTGGCAGCGGTGGTGGTGCCGGTGGTGGTGCCGGTGGTGGTGCTGGTGCCGGGAAGCGTTCTGCTGAGTCAGTCGGAGAGCGGCGTGAGGCGGTCGGCGGTTCAGTGAAGCCTGGGCGACGTGCGGCGGTGTCGTCGCCGTCTGGTGAGCCGGTTCCGTCATCGTCAGCGGTGCCGGCAGCTCCTGCGGGGCCGCAGGTGTCTCAGGTGGCTGCTCAGCCTGTTCCGCAGCAGGCTGTTCAGGCGGTGCCGGTACTGCAGGAAGTTTCACTGGCGGTGCGGCTGCGGCGGACATTTTCGCCGGTGCGTCTGCTGGTGACTGCCAGTTTGTTGCTGTTGTGTTTGACGGTGTGGTGGATGGTGCAGCAGCGGCGGCAGGACGTGGCGCGGCGAGTCTGGCGTCAGCAGCAGGACGCGGTTCAGCAGGCGCTGCAGGCGGGGGATTTGTCGCAGCTGACGGCATCACTGGAGCGTGTGGTGGAGGCTGCTGGAATTTTGGGTCGACGTGACACTGAGGCTTTGCGGGCGGAGTCGTTATTGCGGCAGTGTCGGGCGGTGAATCAGTTGTCGCAGCTGGATCTGGTGAGTTCGCTGCAGCAGTTGGCGGACGGGAATCGGCTGACGGACGAGCGTGTGACGGCTGAGGTGCGTGGATTGGTGTTTGTGTTTGAGGCGGGTTTGAAATCGCTGGCGGATAATGGTGGTGTGCTGGAGCTGGATTTGCCGCTGCAGGCGGGGGTGTGGCGGGTGCGGATACTGACGGAGGCTCAGTCGCTGCGGCAGCTGCACTCTGCAGCACCTCAGCGACCGATTCTGTTTGCGGCAGCGTTGCGGGCGGGCCGGTCGGATCAGTCGGCTGGTTCATTGCAGCTGTTGCTGGATGACAGTTCGGTGGTGGTGCTGACTGAGGCGGTGACGGCGGGAGCTGCGGGCTATTCAGCGGCGGATGCATCGGTGGCTGAATTATTGCGACAGCAGGAGCAGTCGCTGGGGCTGTCGACTGCGGGGGTGGGCGGGGCTGGCGAGGCCGAGTCTGAGCCGGGGGGAGCGCAGCGATGAGAGCCTGCCGGGCGGAGTTACGGGGTCTTGTCTTATGTGCATGTTTGTCGGTATGGCTGTTGCCGGGATCTGCATGTGCTCAGACTTTGTCTGTTCCGCAGCTGCTGAAGCAGCAGGAGCGGTGGGGTGAGCTGGCTGATGCGGGGGCTCGAGTGCAGCTGGAGGGGCGATTTCAGAGTCGCACGGCGGAGTCATTTCGGCTGGAGAAGCTGGAGCTGATTTTTCGTCATCCGCCGACAGTGCGATTGCCGGATCGGATGCGTCGGGCGCAGCGAGTGGAGGTGACTGGCGGGTTTACTCGCGATGGTTCACGTCTGTTCTTCACAGTGCAGCGACTGCAGGTGGGTGAGACGGACGAGGAGCAGTTACGGCGACGGATGGCGGAGCCTGGAAATGAGCAGCCGGAGAAGCTGTTGCAGCTGGCTGCGGAGTATGTATTGCGGTCTGAGTTTTATGAGGACGACGTGCTGCGTCAGGAGATTCAGGCGGTGCGTGGTCAGGCGATTCAGCGGCAGAAGCAGCAGGTGCGGAATGATCCTGCGGGTCTGGCGGCGCTGTTGCAGTCAGCGGAGCAGCTGGGAGTATCGGGTGATACGCTGGGTCAGCTGCGTTTTGAGCTGCTGGTGCTGCGATGGAAGCAGCCGGATGCGGAGCTGTCAGGTTTGCTCGAGGATGCCAGGCGAATGGAGGGCTGGGATGATCGGCAGCGGGCGATACCGGCTGGTCTGCAGGAGTCTTTTGCGAAGAATGCAGGTGCGGCGTGGTCAGCGGCCAGTGTGGCGGAGCGGCGTCTGCTGCAGCGGCAGCTGTATGTGCAGCTGCGGCTGCGGGATTTGCGGCAGCAGCTGAAGGCGGACGGCAGCAATGGTTTGGAGCTGGCGAGGCTGGTGCGTGAGGAATTGCCGACGGAGCAGAAGTCTGCTGCGGAGCTGGAGCAGCGGGCGGTGACGTGGCAATTGTCGCGGGCCGATCAGCTTGATCGGCAGGAACTGATCAGTGTGAGCGGGTTGCTGGTGCAGTTGGAGCGTGCGGCTGAGGCGTCGCAATTGCGGGCGACGTGGCTGCAGCGTCAGGAGCAGCGTTTTGGTCTGGGAACTTTGGCTGGCCAGATCCGCACAGCGGACGAATATTTGTTTGTGGGTGAGGAATGGCAGGACAGGGATTCGCGGGACCGTGGTGTGGAGTTATTGAAGCAGGCGTGGGAGCGGGCTGGGCAGGAGTCACCGGCGGATGCGGAGGGGCTGGCGCAGCGACTTAAGACTCTGGGCTGGGAGCGGTTGAAGAGCGGGTGGATCAGCAGTGCGGAGTTTTTGAAGCGACCGCCGGATGACGTGCAGCGAGCGGTGCGTGAGGGGCGGGTGGTGAGGGGGATGACAGCGGAGCAGGTATCGCAGACTTTGGGGCGTCCGAATCGCACGGCCAGGCTGGCGGCTCAGCGGGTATTCCGGGAGTTTTGGATTTACGACGAGGCGGGACTGGTGGTGAGATTGCGGCGAAATCTGCAGCGTACGGACGACCCGCTGGTGGTTGAGGAGGTGGTGCGAGCGGGTGCGGGCAAGTGAATAAAAGACGAGATTATCTGGAAATAGGGGTAAATTTGCCGGGATCGGTGCATTTGCGGATGGTCGATGTCAGGAAAGCCGGGGCTGCTGCTTCCCACGCGCAGGAAAGTCTGGCTGAAAAAGTTCATTTTGGCCGATCAACACTGCCGAGTGCAGGGGTGGGCGGTAGCATTTTTGGCTGCCGTGGCGCGGGGACTGGTGTGAGGTCTGGCTGCGGGTATTGAGTGGCAGTGGAAAGGCGACGGTTCGATGACGATTTCCATGACAGATTACTTCCGGGACCGCAAATCTGACCGGAAGAAGGAAACTCGATACATCAACGTGATCAACAAGGACAACTGCACATCGTGTAATTCGTGTGCGAACGTTTGTCCGGTGGACTGTATTTACGAGGTTGTCAGTCCGGTTCCGTCAGAGAGTTACCATCAGATTGACACCAGTCGCTGTATTGGCTGTCAGATGTGTTATCGGTCTCCGAACGACAGCAGTGAATTTTATCAGCTGACGATTTGCCCGTGGAATGCGATCGACATGCTGCACAATCCGAATTCGAAGCCGGATGACGTTTCGGTGTTGTTGCCGTATTACCGTGGCACAACGACTGATCTGCCGTGGCCGAAGCTTGAGGAGTATGGTTACCAGCTGTTTTTGGACGGCGAGGTATTTCTGCCGGCATCAGAGAAGGCGCTGCATCGTGTATTCCAGCTGTTTCAGGAGCAGTCCTGGATGTACAGCGAAGCGGACAACGTGCAGATAGTGCAGACGGTGGCTGAGGAGGGCGAGGGTTTTGTGCGGTATCGTGCGACCGAGGAGGGTCGGGAGCTGCTGGACTGTATGTACAAGGGCTGGAAGCG
>Ga0172376_10002687_pt1 | contig 21539 bp, 17 predicted proteins | sample Lak35m_FD_121114 | JGI IMG/M metagenome (GOLD analysis project Ga0172376, IMG submission 121114) | Freshwater microbial communities from Kabuno Bay, South-Kivu, Congo - kab_092012_35m | ecosystem: Environmental > Aquatic > Freshwater > Lake | place: Democratic Republic of the Congo: South-Kivu... | reverse complement strand
GCCGGACTTGCTTGGTGCCGGACTTGCTGGTCGAGTCGACCTTGTCCAGCGAACTGGACAAGGTCAGCGGCGATCAGGGCTGCCAGTTGATCTCGAAGCCGTTCGTCAGGTTGAACGTCGAGGCCGTGCAGAACGCGGCGGCGTTGCGGTACCAGACCTGGTAGGTGCGCGTGCCGGGCAGGGTCACGAGGCCCTTCTGCGACACGGACAGGTCGCCCGCCGCCGGATACTGCGAAGAGCCGCCGACATTGACCTTGGTGCCAAGGCGCACCACGCTGCCGCCCGCGCAACGCAGGCCGTCGCCGAACAGCGCGCCGGCGCCGCCCGCTTGGCGCAGGGTGCCTTGGAAGTACAGCGCACTGCTGTTCGGCAGGCCCGTGCCCGCGAGGACGATGCCGTCCGCCGCGAGGCTGGCGAGACCGGAGACGGCGAGGTTGCCGCCGTTGGCGTTGACCGAGCTGGCGCAACCGTTGCCCGCGAGGCCGGCGTTGCCGCAGGGGCAAGGCGTGCCCGAGCCGTCGCCGAAGCAGAACGGCGTGCCGCTGACGGTGACCGTCGGCTGGAAGAAGTACAGGCGGCGGTTGGTGAAGTCGGAGATGCACAACGTGTTGCTCGCCGTGTGGTACGAGAAGTCGTACCAGCCAGCACCCGTCAGCGGGGCGAAGCCGGCCCAGTCGAGGGTGATGGCGTTGCCGGCGAGATCCGTGGCGCGGATCACGGTGGAGTACTGCTGGCCGAGGGCCGTGCCGCTGCGGTCGTTCCACAGCACGAAGTCGCCGAACGGCGCATCGACGAAGGCGATGTTCTGGCCGCCGACGAAGGGCGCCGAAGCGCCAGCGTCGATCTGGAGGGCGCCGGCGACCGAGTTGTCGCCGTTGCGCGTGGCCTTGACCACCGTGTTGCTGACGCGCAGGTAGACGTCACCCGTGGACAGGTCGAAGTCGGTGTCGCGCCACAACGTACCGAGGCCCGGGTCGATGATCATGCCGCTGCTCGTGTCGAACAGCGTGGCGCCCGTGAGGAAGTTGTTGAGCGAACGACGGCCCGAGCTGAAGGTCATCCAGCCCGCGCCGCTGCCGCCACCGAGGGCCGCGTTGAAGTCGGGGTCGAACGCCACGCCCGAGGATCCGCGCGCGGCGGCTTGCCAGATCTGCGTGCCGGTGGCGGTGTACGCCGCGATGCCGCGCGGATCGGATGCGCCGGTGTCGCACGCGGCGAGGAGAGTGCCGTTGCGCACATCGAGGCCGGTGAAGCCGCGCTGGGCCGGGCAGTTGACGGCGCCGAAGGCCGGGCTGAACGCCGGAGCCGAGGAAGCGGCCTGCACATAGGAGATGCCGATGTTCGCGGCGGCACCGCTGTTGTTGTAGCCGGCGACCCACGCGTCGACGCCGTCCCAAGCGACCGCGGCGGGGTTGTTGCCGATGTACTCGGGATTGCCGGCCTGCGCGCACAAGATGTCGAGGTTGGCCTCGATCCCGTACGGCGACATGGTGATCTGCGTGATCTGGGCACCGGCGACCGAGGCGAGGACTGCGGAGGTGGCGAGGATGTGGAGCTGCTTCATCGGAGGGTGTCAGGGAGGAAGGGGCATGCCGCGCCAAGTCTCTGGCTGCGGGCTCTGCCCTGAAGGCTACCCTGAACTGCCGATTCCCGCCATCAGGGCCGAACCGCCAAGTGACCTGCACCCTCAAGGGGTCGCGTGCCATGTGGAAGGAAGTTCCCGGGTACTTTGCGTCTCGAGCGCGGCGCCAGTGCCAACCCAGCGCCAGAGCCAGCCCAACGCCAAGGCTTGGGATCGGCACCAAGGCCAACCGAACCTCGCACCACGCCGCGCCGGATAGACTGCGCCCATGACCTCCGTCGCCGTGCATCCCCATCCCCTGCTCGAGGTCGCCTGCCTGTCCATCCGTTTGGACAAGCCGCTGTCGCAGGTCGTTCCTGCCGAGGCACTTCGGGAAGCCATGCTGCCCGGCGCCAAAGCCCCCTTCGCGACCGACGACACGATCAAGAAGGCTGTGCGCGACCTGTTGCGGCAGGCTGGCTACAAGCCCACGGGGCGTGGCAAGCCCTCCAGCGAGTACCTGGGGCAGGCGGCGCTGGAGGCGGGCTTGCCGCGCATCAACGCCCTGGTCGACGCCGGCAACGCCGCTTCCCTGCACAGCGGCTTGCCCATCAGCGTGGTCGATCTGGATCGGGTCGAGGGCGCCTTGGAGGTCGAGGTCGCGGCTGCGGGAGCCAGCTATCCGTTCAACGCCTCGGGGCAGGTCATCGAGCTCGAGGGTCTCTTGTGCTTGCGCGACGCGCAAGGAGCATGCGCGAACGCCGTCAAGGACGCGCAACGCACGAAGACCACCGACGACACGCGGCGCGCCCTGGCCATCGTGTGGGGCACGAATGCCCTGCCGGGCCGCGCGGAGCACGCGGCGTCGTGGCTGGGCGAGCTGCTGGCGGCCTGCGGCGCGCAGGTCGAGCCGGGAACTGTCAAAAATATTTGACGCGACCCGACGCGACAGGAAGCGTCGAGGGATCGCAGGTCGGGCGCGCTTCGGCTGGTTCGCCGAGCAGGGCTGGTTCGCCGAGCAGGGCTGGTTCGCCGAGCAGGGCTTGCGCGTCTATCAGGGCTTGAAATCCAACACCAAGGCGTCGCTCAAGTTGAAGCCCGTGCCGCCTGGGCCGCCAATGTTGCGGTACCAGTACTGGAACCGGCGCGTGATGCCGGCGCTGATCAGGCCCGAGCCCGAGCTGGTAGGCGGCGCGAGGTAGTTGACCACGCGCGTGATGGCACCGGTGGCGCTGGCTTGCTGCGGCGGGCCGAGACGCGAGATCGAACCACCCACGCAGCGGAAGCCGTCCCCGAAGGGCGTCTGCGACGCCGTGCTGCCGTAGAAGAACAGCCCCACGCCGTTGGGCGGCAAGCCACTCGCCAGGAGCACGAGGTCGTTGGCCGCGATGCTGGTCGAGCCGGCGTAGCCCGCCAAGGCGCCACGGCCGGTCGTGTTGACCGCTCCGACGCACTCATTCTCGCCGTTCGCCGTGTGCACCAGCTTGATGGCGTCGGCGGAGACGTACTCCGCGCCGCCCACGCCGTTGGTGGACAGTTCGATGCGCACCGCGTTGCCGCCTTCGCGGAAGATGAAGCGTCCGAGTCGATTCCAACGGCCGCCGTTCGCGCGCTGGTCCGCGGTCACCACGGTCGAGCCGCCATCGTGGATGATGCGGTAGGGCGCGGCCGCGGCGCGGTTCGACGAGGCCGTCCACCACGCGTACACATCGTAGGAGCCCGAACGCGGGACGCTGGTGGCGAAGCTGGCGGTCGCCGTCGCTCCGCCTTGGGCGACGCGCGAGTTGAAGCGGTGGTAGTCGGCTTGCGCGGAGCTGGTCCACGTGCCCAGTTCGGAGTAGATCGTCGCCCCGTCGGAGTTGTCGGCCACGCGCTGCACCGAACGATCGTTGTCGAACGGGTTGTAGGCCGCGGCGTTCCAAGGGTTGCCCGCGAGCGGCAGGTTGGCGATCTCGTCCTGGATGGCGATCTGCGCCGAGTATTGGTGGTAGACCCACAGGATCCCGTGCGCGACGCCTTGGCCGCGCGCGTAGTTCATCTGGCTGCGCACCAAGGACCAGTCGTTGTCCTCTTGCGCGCGATAGCCGACGCCGAGCTTGGCTAGGTTCGCCCCAGCTTCCGTGCGGCAGGTATTGAGCTCGGTCTGGAACGAGGCGAGCGTGGTCTTGTACATCTGCGGCACGACGAGGTCGATGTAGCCGCCCGAAAGCCACGACGACCAACGCTGCATGTGTTGGGTGATGCCGTAGCTGCCAACCGGCGCGCTCGACACCACGATCGTCGGGTTCGCAGCTTTGATAGTGTTGTAGAAGCGCTGCATCGCCGCGTTGACCCGGCCTTCGCGGAAGTTCACCCATTGGGTGTTGTTCACGTTGCTGGGCGGCGTGGTGCCGTACTGCGCCTGGTAGGCGGCGACGCACGGCGCTTCGTAGCCGTACTCGCGCCCCGTGCTCTTCCTGCCCCAGCGGATGCGGTCGACCTGGATGTCGTCGAAGTCGTAGTTCTCGGCGAGTTCCTTGACCATGCCGTTCAGCATGTCCATCGCCGGTTGCGACGCCGGCGACAAGAACACGAAGCCGCCGTTCTCGCCGGTGATGGCGTCGCCGCTCGCATCGCGCGCCAGCCAATCCGGATGCGCGACCGCGATCGGGTGCGTCGAGTAGCCGACGGCCATGCCGTACTCGAACCACGCGCCGACCAAGAGTCCTTCTTCGCGCATGATGCGGCACATGTCGCGCGCCCAATCCACGCTGCTCGACGCCCATGTGCCGCCGGCGGCCTGGTAGGCCTTGCTCGGCCACATGGTCTGTTGGCCGGAGTACATCCCGACGTAGACCATGTTCATGTTGCCGGCCCTGATGTTCTGCGCGATGGCGCGCAGTTGGGGCTCGGTCTTGCCCACGTAGCTGTAGTGGGTCAGCCAACAGGCGCGCAGCTCGGGCGCTTGCGCCACGGAGGTGGGCGCGAAGAGGCCGAGAGCAGCGGCAAGGAGAGCGAGGGCGTGGCGCAGGTTGAGGCGGGCCATGTTCCGAAGTTTACAGGGCCGGGCTGAAACCTGCCGAGGACTGGAAGGTCTTCTCCTCCAGAGAGGCTCGGATCGTGCAACTTCCTTCCAACCGGCCCCCACTGGCCGGCCCCCCCAGCCCGCCTGCTCACATCGACGGCGACGGAAACAAGCCCAGTCCAAGGCCGCCTGTGACGGGCAGGGTCGCGCCCGTGATGTAGGAGGCCCGCTCCGAGGCGAGGAAGCCCACTGCGGCCGCGACTTCCTCGGCCCACGCCGGACGCCCCATCGGGGTGCTGGCCACCAAGGCCGCGCGCGTCGCTTCAGGAATGGCCTCGAGCACGCGCTCGGTGAGCACCAAGCCCGGCTCCACGAGGTTCACCGTGATGCCGTCGAGCGCCGTCTCGAGAGCGAGGGAACGCACCAAGCCGTGCAGGGCGGCCTTGGCCGAGGCGTACGCCGCTTGTCGACGCGCGCCATTCGTGCCGGCGATGGAACCGACGAAGATGACGCGACCAAAGCGGCGCGCGCGCAGCGCAGGCAACACATGGGCGCACATGCGCGCCGGCCCACCGACGACCGTGTCGTGGACCTCGTCGAACTGCTCGCGCGGCACATCCTCCAGATTGCCGTAGGCGGGGAAAGAGGTGGCGTTGTGGACCAGCGTGTCGAGCTCGGGCGCGAGTTTGGCGACCGGGGTCCGCCAAAGCTCGGCGCGCAGATCCGCCACGACCACTTCGCAACGACCACCGGCCGCATGGACCAAGCGCCGCGTCTCGGCGAGCTTGTCGGCTTGGCGGCCCAAGGCCACGACCAACCCACCCTCGCGCGCGAGCTCCAAGGCGATGGCGCGACCGATGCCCCCGCCTGCTCCGGTGACCAACGCTTGACGGCGCGCGGGCGGAGGTGCCTGCGAGTTGGCGAGGTGGAGGGCCATGCGCGCACGAGGATAGCGCGCACGAGGATCCAGGGAGGAGCCACCGGGAGAGAGGCCTGCGGCAGGAGCGCGGGCCCGGAGACCTGCGGCCAAGCCTGCGAGAGAGCGACCGATCGGGCGGTGGATGGCGCACCTGCGTCGGACATGATCCGCACGCAAAGGCCTTGGCGCGCGGCGCTTGTCGATGCGCGCGGGCCGGACCTGACCAACAATGAAATTTCCAATATTGACGGACATGAATTAGGAAGTTTCAATCATGGCAACTCCACCAGCCGCGCGTCCACCCGCAACCGGTCGCGTAGCTCGTCTCTCCAAAGCCACGAGTACCGCATCATGAACCGCACCGTCCGTGCGGCCGCCCTGCGCATGGGCTGCGCCGCCACCTTCGCCGTCGCCTCATTGGCGCAGACGACGAAGACCTACACGACCACCGCCGACTTCGCGGAGGGCTTGGGGCTCAACACGACCGCGACGGCGGTACCCGACCAGTTGCAGTTGAACGAGCTGGGCCAACCGGGTCCCCTGCCCTTGGTGCAAGTGGCGGCTTCGGGCCGCGGCACCTTGATCCGCGTGGACGCCGTGACGGGCGCGATCCTCGGCGAGTACGCCACCTCCCCCGACGGCCTCGGCCGCAACCCATCGCGCACCAGCGTCGACTCGCGCGGCAATGTGTGGGTCGGCAACCGCGGCGAGGCGTCCAGCCTGCGCGGCGGCGTGGCCGGATCGGTGGTCAAGATCGGCGTGGTGCTGGGCGGGACGCGTGTCAATTCCGCTGGACAACCCGACGCGGCCGGCGAGTACCTCAAGGGACCGTTCCTCTACAACACCTGCGTCGACCGCGATGGCGACGGCTTGATCCGCACTTCGCGCGGATTGGGCGATGTGCTGGCTTGGCCCGATGCCACCGACGGCTTCGGCGGCACGACGGCGCTGGTGGAGGACGCGCTCGACGAGTGCATCGTCGTGTACCAACGCACGCCCGCCATCAACATCCGCCATGTCTCGGTCGACGCCAACGACGACGTGTGGGTCGGCGGCTTCCCCGGCACGACGCAGCTCTTCAACAAGCTGAACGGCCAGACGGGCGCGGTGCTGTCGACCTTCGCTCCGCCCTGCGGAGGCCACGGCGGCGTGATCGACGCCAACAACATCCTGTGGTCGAGCGGCGGCGAAGGTTCGACGACGGTCCTGCGCCACGACATCGCGTCGGGCACCTCCACCTGCATCACGACCGGCGCCAACCACGGCTTGGGCCTCGGCGCCGATGGAGCGATCTGGGTCACGCGCATCCTCCAGCAACAGGTGCTCAAGCTGTCCAGCGCCGGCGCGATCCTGCCGGGGTTCCCCGCGGCCACCTGCAGCGGCACCCTCAATCGCTCCATCGCCATCACGCCCGCGGACCTGAACGCGTGGGTGCCCGCCTCGGGCGCGAGCGCCGTGTCGCGCCTGCGACCCGACGGCACGGCCTGCGCGACCATCGCGCTGGGCGCTGACGGTGCTTCGCCGCGCGGCGTCGCCATCGACGGCTTGGGCAAGGTGTGGGTCGCCTGCACGAACAGCGACACGCTCAAGCGCATCGACCCGGCCACCAACAGCGTCGACTTGACGGTGTCCTTGGGCGCGGGCGCGGTGCCCTACAACTACGCCGACATGACGGGCTTGAGCGCGCGCCTCTTGCAGCAGCAGAGCGGCGAATGGAGCGTGGTCTACGACTCGACCATCGCGGCGAACGCCTATGCGTCGATCTCGTGGAACGAGAGCACGCCCGCCGGCACCAGCCTCGGGGTGCAGTTCCGCGCCGGAGACGATGGCGCGGCCCTGGGCGCGTCGCCCTTCGTCGACGCCACGAACGGCGCGAACCTATCGGGAGTGCAAGGACGCTTCGTCGAGGTGCGCGTGCGCTTCACGCGTCCGACGAACTCGCCCATCACGCCGGTCTTGTTCGACCTGACCATCCAAGGCGCGGGCGATCCGCCCGGACCCGTCGAGTGCAGCACGCCCGAGCGCACGCCCGGGAGCCTGCTCGTGTTCCCGTTCTACGACAACTTGCCGGGACGCACGACGCTCGCCACGGTGACGAACACGAGTCCCACGACGCCGATCGCGGTCGAGTATGTCTACATCGCGCGCGAGTCGCTCGACGGCGCGCCCTTGCCGTGCCTCGAGTTCAACCGCACGCATGTGTTGACGCCCAACGACACGCTGACGGTGGCGACGCGCGTGCATGCGCCCGACTACGGCTCCGGCTACCTGTACTGCTTCGCCAAGTCCCCCGCGAGCGGCGTGGCGATCGCGCACGACCACCTCGTGGGAGATCTGTTGGCGATCGACGGCGCCGCGACGTTGTCCTTCGGCGTCGGCCCGTGGTCGTTCCGCGCCGTGCCGGACGACGGGCAACCGACGGATCTCGACGGCGACTGGCTGCGCGACCTCGATGGCCGTGAATACGCGTGCGCGCCGGATGTGCTGCATGTGCCGCGCTTCCTGGGCCAGATCGACGGCTTGACCGGCGGCCCGGCTCTGTCCTTCAGCGAACGCGAAGGCGAGCTGGTGCTGTTGAACCTGTCGGGCGGCACGGCCTTCGACGCCTTGGTCGACATCCTGCTCCACAACGACAACGAAGAGGTCTACTCGGCGCAGACGACCTTCCGCTGCTGGACGCGACGCAAGCTGGTCGACGTCTCGCCGGCCTTCGCGCAAGCCTTCCTCGAGACCACCAACCACGCACCCGGCGAGATCCTCGGCGCGCCGCATGTCGAGTCGGGCTGGTTCCGCCTCGACGGCCGCATCGCCTGGTCCACCGCCACGGCCATCGCCGACCCGGCGATCCTCGCCACCTACATCGAACGCACGGGCCCCTCGAACGCCGCCTGCGACTTGCCCTTCCACGAAGGCTCGCAGCAGAACGGCGATCTCTTGGCGCAAGGCCCGCTTGGAGACACTACGCCCTGACGGAGAGAGAGTCGCGGCGCTAGTGCGGGGCCCGGCGTGGATGACACGCCGGGCCTCTTATTTTCCATAGCGTGGCATGCGCCGCGAAGACAGAGAAGCATGGCGCAGCCTGGCCCGCGAACGATAGCGGAGACGTGGGAGAATGCCGGGCTCCATCCGTCAGGCCCGGATGCGGAGTTCACATCCGGGTCAAAGACGCAATGACGAGGAGTCAGTTGCTGCTGGCGTCCGTGACCAGATCTACGGGATTCTCGATGTCGAAGTTGTCCAGCAGCAGGATGCAACCTCGGGTCGGGTTTAGCTTTAGCCTACGGACGCCACCGTCGACTTGCGTGTCGAGCAGGCTCGGCTTTGGGAGCGGCGTGTTGTCCTCGGCAGTCATGCCGGGAGGTTCAAATGAATGGCAGGTCCTGAAATCAACAGGCATCTTGCTGCCAAAGATAGACACGGCGACTGCGCCAACCAGCGCGATACCGACGACGAGCAGGCCGTACTTGACGACGATGGCCGCCTGTTTAATCCAATGCTTCATGGGGAGATGTTCCTGCAAGTTTCAAGCGAAGCCGCATCGGTCAGGCCCGGATGCGAAGTCCGCATCCGGGCCGATGACGCGACGAAAACGAGTCAGTTGCTGCTCGCGTCCGTGACCAGATCTACGGGATTCCCGATGTCCAACTTGTCCTGCATGGGGCTGTCGGCGCTCGAGTCGATGCCGATCGAGCCATCCGCGTTGATCTTGGTCTTGACGACCTTGCCGACGACGATCGGGCCGCTGTCGGCGCTCGTCTGGCCGGGCAGAGGAACGCCAGGACAGCCGCGGAAGTCAGCGCCGACCTTGTTGCCGAAGACGGACGTGGCGACGACGCCAACCAGCGCGATACCGACGACGATCAGGCCGGACTCCATTACTGTAATCGAATGCTTCATGAGAAGATGCCCCTTCAAGGCGTGAACAAGCCGCATCGGTCAGGCCCGGATGCGAAGTCCGCATCCGGGCCGACGACGCGACGGAAACGAGTCAGTTGTTGCTCGCGTCCGTGACCAGGTCTTCGGGATTCTCGATGTCGAAGTTGTCCTGCATGTTGTTGTCGGCGCTCGAGTCGATGCCGATCGAGCCATCCGCGTTGGTCTTGGTCTTGACGACCTTGCCGACGACGATCGGGCCGCTGTCGGCGCTCGTCTGGCCGGGAAGCAGGGCGGCGGAGGTGCCGACGATGCCACCGACCTTGTTGCCGAAGACGGACACGGCGACGGCGCCCACCAGCGCGACACCGGCGACGATCAGGCCGTACTCGACGAGGGCGGAGCCGCGCTTGCCGCGGCGGATGTGGTTCACAGTCTTCATGGTTTCGATCTCTTTGCTTCCGACGCGTCGTGATGAAGGCCTGCGTCGTCGGTCGGAACGCCGACGCAGGTCGTTTTGCTCTGTTTCTCAGCCGTGCTTGGCGAGGCCCATGGCGGCGAGGCGCGCCTTGGACGGCTGGTGGTCGGGCTTCAGCTCCAAGGTGGCGCGAAAGCACCCGGCGGCTTGCTCGACCTGGCCTTGGGCCTCGGCGACGAGGCCGCGGTGGAACGACACGCGCCAGGCGGGCGCACCGAGCTTCTCCGCGGCATCCAATGAGGCCAGCGCACCGGCGTAGTCGTCGGCGGCGAAGCAAGTGGCGGACAACTGTTCGCGCAGGCCGGCATGGTCGGGAGCGTGGGCGATCTGCTGCGCCAGCAAGCGCTTGGCGTAGGGCAGATTGCCTTGTTCGACGGCGATGCGCGCCCGCAAGACGGCGGCCTCCGCATGCGCGGTGTGCAAGTGGAAGATGCGGTCGAGGTAGTCGACGGCCTTCTCGGTCTCGCGCGCGTCGTAGGCAAGGGCCGCGTTCGCCATCAAGGTGCGTGCGTGGCTTGGATGCTCCAACGCGAGACGCTGGATCTCGTTGCGGGCGCGTTGCGCGTCGACGACGATGTGCGCCGATCCACCGGGCTGGCGCGCGGAGTCGCGACTCTCGCGCCACGCCTCGAGCAAGGCGTCGAGGCGCTGGTCGGCGTCGATCACCTCGGTGCGGTGGCCGAAGTCGGGCGTCCCGCAGGCCGAGAAGGCGAGCGCGAGCGTGATGGACGCGAGGAACTTGGTGTGGCTTTGCATGGTGGCTCAGTCCTCCTTCTTCGACGCGGTCTGCGCTGCGGGCGGGGCGAAGGGCACGAGCTCCTCGACGCGCTGGTGTTCCCACACCAAGGGCTTGGTGGGTTGGTCGCGCACGATCACCGGCGTGACCACGAAGACCAGCTCGCGGTCCGAATCGCTGTAGCTCTTGTCCTGGAACAAGCCGCCGACCAACGGCACTTGGTGCAGCCACGGGGTCTGGCCCGAGTCGTCGCTGCGGCGTTGCTTGACGAGTCCGCCGACGAGCAGCGATTGCCCGTCGCGCAAGCGCGTGGTCGTCTTCAACGACTGCTTGTTGAACGCCACGGTGCCTTGGTCGCTGCCGGTGGTCTCGCGCACGGTCGTAGTCAGCTCGAAGTCGGGGTTCGAGACGCTCGGCACGACCGTGAGGGTCACATAGCCCTTCTCGTCGACCAGCGGCCGCACCGCCAGGCTGATGCCGAACTCCTTGTCTTGGACCGTGCTGAACACGCCGACGCCGTTGGTGTTGGCGCCCACGGGGGTCGTGATGCTGCTGTTGATGGCGACGCTCCCGCCGTCGCCGACCGCGGCGACTTCGCCGGACAGGACCGTCAAGGTCGGCGTCGTCAAGGCGCGCGCGATGCCCTCGGTCTCGAGCAAGTTGAAGGCCCAATCGAGGCCCAAGCGCCCGCCACCCAGCTGCATGGTGCTGCCGAAGCCACCTTCGAGGAAGGACAGGATGCCCGCCGCGTCGGCGCCGCCGCTGCCGAGCACCGGCTCGCCGTTGGCGTTGGTGACGATGTTCCCCTCCGCATCCGTCGCGAAGGAGTTGGGGTTGATGCCGTTCGAGTCGAAGTCGGCGTACTGGAGCTTCTTCACGTCCGAGCCCCAGGTGAGCAGCGCCGTGCGGTTGACCTCGTAGATGCGGATCGACACGCGCACCTGCGGCAGATCGTCGACCTCGAGGAACGAGATCACGCGCCCGCCGGCGAGTTCGACCACCTTGGCCCGCGCGAGGTTCGCGCCCAGCTCGCTCTGCAGGAGCTTCGCCTGGTTGTTGGAGCCCGAGCCCGACTGGCCGAGGATGGCGCCGAGGGCGTTGCCCTGGTTCGAGGACTGCTCGATCGCCAAGGCGCCGGACTCGTCGGCGACCACCTTGATGTCCTCGAGCACGTCGTCGAGGCGCAGCGGACGCTCCGTGATGCGCGTGCCGCCGCCGTCGAGCGTCTCGGTGATGCGCTCGATCTCGCCTTCGCGCTTCCTGCGCGCCAAGTCGAGCTGCGCGTGCATCTTGGCGGCCAAGGTCAAGGTGCGCGCGAGGCTCGTCTGGTCGGGCACGGTGCCGTTCAAGACGAGGATGTCGCCCGCGCCGAAGTCCGCTTCGCCCGACAGGCGCGAGACACGCACCTTGGTCGCCCCCACTTGGGCGTGGATGGCCTTCTCGATCGCTTGTTCGATGGCCGCCGGGCGGTCCTCGACCACGATCATGTTCACGATGCGCGCCTTGTCGCCGAGGATGCCGGAGGCCACGCGGAAGGCCGTCTCGAGTTGGGCCAAGTCCTTGACGCGGCCTTCGATGATGGCGACCAGTTCGCTGGCGCCTTGGCCCGACAGTTGGCGCACGCGCGCGTCGGCCACGCCGACCACCGTCAGTTCGTCGCGGATGCGCCCTTCGAGGGTCTGCGATCCGTCGCGCACGCGCAGCAGGTTGATGACGCGCAGGTCCTTCAGGTACTCGCGCGCCACCTCGCCGGCCCGCTCCGCCTGGCTCAAGGTGTCGACGAGACCGCTCAGGACGATGGCCTCGGTATCGGGAGCGCGATCGACCTTGATGTCGGCGTGGATGGTGGCGAGCTGGGCCTTGAGGAACGACAGGTCGCGCTGCACCTCGATGGCGAGCTGCTCGACGCTGCCATCGATGTAGGTGATGGTCAGCGTGGCGCGCCCGGCGGCGAGTCCGCGCAGGCGCAACTCGGCGCCGCGCGTCGCCTCGACGGCGAAGAAGCCGCCGATGACCGAGGTGACTTCCTTGATCTCCTTCGAGAAGCGCAGGATCGCCTCTTCGCCCACGCGCAGCGGCTTGAGCGCCTTGCCGGCGGCGTTGTCCTGCATCACCTCGACGAGGAACGAACCCGATTGCGGACGCGCGAAGAAGCTCGGGCCGCGCAGCACCGCGGGCGTCGCGGCTCCGAGGCTGGCGACCACCAACGCACTCGCCCACATCTGGGTCTTGAGCGGACCGCCGGGTCGGCGGGCGCGGTGCAGGGCGTCGAACATGCGCATGGGGCTGATCTCGGTCGGGGTCGGTGGTGCTTGTCGAAACGGAAATCTCGGCGCATCGCGTCCGCGCGGCACGCGGCGCGCAGGGCTGAAAAGTCGGGGAAATCAGCGTCGCGCGGCGTTCGTCACTGCGCGACGGCGATCCCGCCGACGAAGTCGACGAGCTTGTACATGGCGGGGCCCAGCGCGACGACGAAGATGCCGGGCAGGAAGCAGATCACCAGCGGGAACACCAGCTTGACCGTCATGGCTTGCGCCATGGCGTTGGCTTCCTCCCGGCGACGGTTGCGCAGGTCGTCGGCCTGGGCGCGCAGCACGCGCGTGAAGCCCGAGCCCACTTGCTCGGCTTGCACGAGCGCCGAGACGAAGTTCGTGATGGCGGGGTGTTCGATGCGACGACCTAAGCGTCGGAAGCACTGCACGCGCGACACTCCGCCGCGCAACTCGGCCTCGAACACGCGCAAGTCCGCGAGCAAGGGCCGCTGGCCCTTCGTCGTGGCCAAGGTCTTCTGCAAGGCGAGGTCGAAGGCGAGGCCGGACTCGCTCATCGTGGCGAGCATCTCGAGCGTCGTCGGCAAGTCCTCCTCGATCTGCTTCAAGCGTTCCTTGCGCCGCGCGTCGACGAGGGCCCACGGCAGGATGGCGGCGCCCACGACCAGCACCCACGGCGTCGCCGCAACGAGACCCGACAAGAGGCTCGCCAGGGCGCCGCTGGCCGTGCCCGCGATCGCTTGCGCCTGCGCCAGCACGCCGGCGGACTCCAGCACCCACGCGCAGGTGGTGGCGACGGCCACGGTCGCGCCCCAAGCCACGAGGAAGCGACGCACCGCATCCGGCCGACGCTGGCCGGCCAGGTACAGCTTGCGGCGCAGCCAACCTTGGCGCTCGAGGTCCTCGATGGCGATGCGCTCGACTTCGATGGCGCTCTCCTCGGCCCAGGCGCGACTGCGAGCACGCTCGGAAAGCATGCGCCGGCGCATGTACCACACCATCAAGGCGAGGCAGGCGGTCCATCCGATGGCGACGATGGCGAGGCGTGCTTGCTGGTCGAGTTCCACGGCGAACCTCAGAAGCGCAATTGGGACAAGCGGGTGATCCACTGCAGGCCCGCGGCCTGGAGCAGGATGGCCATGGACGCGAAGAGCGTGCCGATCTCGCTGCCGACGAAGGCCTCGAAATCCAACTCGTTCTGCAGCCACATCAACAGCGCCAAGCCATACGAAATGGCGCAGATGCCGATGACCGAGGCTTGGGCCTGCATCGTCTGCGCGCGCACCTTGCGGCCGATCTCGATGCGGTCGCGGATCGAGCGGCCGACCGAGGCCAAGGTGGTGGCGAGGCTGCCGCCGGCTTCGCTCTGCACGGCCATGCTGAAGGCGTACAGGCGGAAGTTCTCCAAGGGCACGCGCTTGGCGAGGCCCTCGAAGACGAGGCTAGGACGATCGCCGCCGCGCAAGCGCGCCAGCACGAGCTCCAACTCGGCTTGCAGGGGCGCTTGCGACTCGCGCGCCGCCGTCTCGATGGCTTCGGGCACCGCTGCGCCGGCGACCAGGCCGGACACCATCAAGTCGATGGAGTTCGCCAACTGCGTCTCGAGGCTCAAGGCCCGGCGCGTGTGCCAGAGGGTCTCGACGATCAAGCCGAGGACCGTCGCCATCGCTGCGAAGGCCACGCAGTACAACGCGGGCAGCGCCAAGCCGAACCCGAGGAACGCCGCGCACCCGAGGCCTGCCAACGGAGCCATCCAGCGCCGACGGTGCAGGGCCGGGCACAACTCGACCTCGGCGCGTTGGTCGAGGTGCTCGGCCTGCTCCTTGAGGTCCTGGGCGTAGAGTCGTTGGCGCGCGACATGGCGCAGGTACTGGGCGCGCGCCGCCCAGATCGCGCCGCCCACGGCCACCGGAGCCAGCGACAAGGCGACCCAGCTCACGCGGCACCAGCCTTCTGGAACATCTGCAGCGGCACCTCGACGCCCTTCTCGCGCAACTCGTGCGCGACGCGCGGCACCACTCCGGTGGCGCCGTGCGCGCCGACGAGCTTCCTTCCGTTGCGGCCGGTCTGCGTCCAGCGGTAGATGTCCTGCAGGAGCGGCGTGCCGGACTCCTGGCCGACGATCTCGGTCACGCACTCGACGCGCCGCACTCCGTCCTCGCAGCGACGCACGTGCACGACGATGTGCAGCGCCGACACGATCTGGTCGCGGATGGCGCGCGCCGGAAGGTCGAGACCGGCCATCAAGACCATGGTCTCGAGGCGCGCGAGCGCATCCCGCGCCGAATTGGCGTGGACCGTCGTCATGCCGCCGTCGTGGCCGGTGTTCATGGCCTGCAGCATGTCCAGCGCCTCGGCGCTGCGGCATTCGCCGACGATGATGCGATCGGGTCGCATGCGCAGCGAGTTGACCAGCAAGTCGCGCGCGGAGATGACCCCGCGGCCTTCGACGTTCGAGGGACGCGTCTCGAGCCGCACGATGTGCTCCTGGTCGAGGATCAGCTCGGCCGTGTCTTCGATCGTCACGATGCGCTCGTCGTTGGGAATCGCCTCCGCCAACGCTCCGAGCACGGTGGACTTGCCCGCGCCCGTGCCGCCGCAGATGAGCACGTTGCGTCGCGCCTGCACGGCCAGTTCGAGGAAGGCGACCATGTCTTGGGACATCATCCCGAGGCGCACGAGATCGGTGCGCTTGAGTCGCGTGCGGCCGAAGCGGCGGATGGAGAGCGTCGGTCCGTCGATGCTGACGGGCGGAATGGTGGCGTTGACGCGACTGCCGTCGGGCAGGCGCGCATCCAGCATCGGCGACGAGATGTCGATGCGCCGTCCGACGCGGGCGGCGATGCGCTCGATCACGCGCACGACATGCTCGTCGTCGCGGAAGCGCACCTCGGTCTTCGCCAAGCGCCCGAAGCGCTCGACCCAGACCTTGTCCTTGCCGTTCACCAGGATGTCGGTGACCGCCGGATCGGCCATCAACGGAGCCAGCGGCCCGACGCCCAGCGTCTCCTCGGTCAACTCGCTGGCGAGGCGCTCGCGCTCCTCGGCGTTGAGGGGCAGGTCTTCGGTGCGCAGGATGCGCTCGACGAACTGGTCGACGGCGCGCGCGATGGCGTCCTCGCCGTTCGAGGCGTGCGCCACCTTGTCGCCGATCTCGTCCAAGAGCCGCCCGTGCAAGCGCGTCTTGATCGACAAGTAGTCGACGCCGATGGCGCGATTGCCGACCACCACCGTGTCGGCGCCTTCACGCGCGGCGCGCGCGGCCGACTCGCGCTCGTCGGCCGGACGCATGCGCGCGGCGACATCGGTGTTGAGCGCGCGCGTGAAGCGCGCCCGCAGCGCGTCGCGATCCAAGGACTCGGCCATGGCTCACTCCGCTCCGGCCAGCGCGGCCGCGGGATCGCCTGCCATGCGCGCGACCGGCGCCTCGGCGCCGCGCGAGACGGGCAGCGTCTCCTGGATGTCGTCGACGAGCTTCTTCACCGTGCGGCCGAAGCCCCACCAGCGATTGCCGTGCAGCATGTACGGCCTGCCGGTGTTCAGCGCGGTGATCAGGCGCTTTTGATACGGAACGACGAAGTCGACCTCGCGCTCGAGGCGCGCCTCGACGTCGGAGAGCGTCAGGCCGCCGGGCGCCGACTCGAAGTTGTTGTTGAGCACCACGCGCGTGCGCTCGCGCGGGTAGCCGAGGTGCAACAGCACCGGCAGCAGCCGCGCGCAACCCAGCACGTTCGGCACGGTGTTCTGCGCGATCACGTAGGCGCGATCCGACAAGTCGAGGATCGCCATGATCATGCCGTCGAGCATCGGGAAGGTGTCGACGATGACGTAGTCGTAGCTGCGGCGCGCCAGCGCGAGGATGCGCGTCAACGCCTCGTCATCGATGTCGGCCGCTTCGACCGCGTCGATGGGCGCCGAAAGCACGTCGAGGCCGCACTCGTGGCGCGCCACCAGCTTCCTCAGCAAGGTCTCGTCCAAGCGGCTCTTCTCGCGCGCTGCCGAGGCGAGACTGGTGGTGGGCGCGAGGTCCAGCATGGGCGCGCAGCTGCCGAGGTGCAGCGAGACGTCGACCAGCAGCACGCGGCCCGGCTCCATGCGCCGCGCCAACTCGACGGCGGTCGAGACCGACATGGTCGACTTGCCCACGCCGCCCTTGTTGCTGACGAAGGACAGGATCCGGCCGAGCTCGCGGCGCACCTCGGTCGGCCGGCGCAGCAAGCGGTCGAGCAGTTGTTGCAGTTCGGGCGCCGCCAGCGGCCGACGCAGGAAGTCCTGCACCTGCGAGCGCATGGCTTCGATGATCACGGTGTGCTCGTTCTCGCCGAAGCCGAGGTTCTCGGGGCGGTAGAGCGCCACCACCGAAGTGCCGGGGGACACGGCCTGGATCTCCTCCGCGAAGGGCTTGATGGCGCGCGGGTCGCCCTCGAGTTGCGTGCAGATGATCTCGGGATGGCGACTGCGCGCGACCTCGACCGCCTGGCGGTGCGAACGCGCGTGGTGCAGCACCGGCGTCCACTTGCGCAAGGAGCCGAGGGCCGCCTCGAACTCGGATTGCAGGCTCGAGTCGTTGCCGACGATCAGGATGTGGGGAGTGGTGCTCATCGTGGTGGTGTCATTGGCGGTTGTTCAGCGAACAAGTGCGGTGGCCAGCAGCACGCCCTTGCGGACGCCGGCGCGGTCGTACGTGCGCGCGCCCGCGACGTAGGCGAGCTCGTGGTTGCGGCGCATGACGGCGTCCAGCTCGGACTTCGACAATCCGAGTTCGAGGCCGCCGAAGTTGGCGCTGGCGTTGTGCGGCGCGACCCAGACATGGACCGTGTCGTGGTTGGTCGGGAAGCCGAGGCGCAAGGCGCGGATCTGCGGCGCGCCACCGTTGGCGGCGTACTCGCACTCGACGAAGATCCACAAGACGATGCGGCGCGTGGGGGCGGCGCTTCCGGCGATCGACTCGTAGACGGGGATGTAGCCGCGACGCTCGGCGAACGGCGTCGGCGCCGCGTCGGCGGCCGAGGCTCCCACGTGTCCGGCGTGCTGCAGGAACGCGCCGCGCGCCACGCCGCCTTGGGACAAGGTGCCGTCGGGGCCGACGGAGAGCTGTGCCGAGCCGGAGGCCCCGACGAGTTGCAGGTAGTACTGCGCGCTGATGCCGAAGCCCAGGTCGCCCAGCATGTGGTTGTTCGCGTTCGAACTTTCGTCGCGCACGGGCAAGCCCTGCGGCGTGCGCGGCGGCTTGCCCACGCGCAACGCCGGCGCGCCGCCCGCCACCGCGGAGGCGCGGATGCGCGTGCCATCGACGCGCGGGTTGTGCTGGCCGGCCTCGCCGCGCAACAAGGTGCCCAGCGCGAAGAGCCACGGCACCGTTGGCAAGCTGCTGGCGACATCCGCGATGTCGTCAGCGCCATCGCGGTTCAAGCGCACTTCGAAGCACAGCGATTGGAAGGCCTCGATGCCGGTCGCCGGCGCGAAGTCCGGGGTCGATCCCGCGGCAGTGGGCGCGTAGCGCTGCTCCGGCAGGTAGGTGCCCGAGCGCTGGTTGCCGCGCGGGTCGTTGGCGGGGTTGTGCGGCAGCGCGGGGTCGTCGCAAGGGTTCGGGCCCCCGATCTCGACCACGGCGCCGGTGTTCATCGGACCTGTTCCACCCTCGACCCGGAGGTGCGGGCCAGGGGACAGGCGCAGCTCGTCGCCACTCTCCGGATCGAAGTCGTCGTCGAAGCCCTGGCGCACGAACTCGCTGTTCAGCTGGCGACGGACGGCGTTGCTGATCGGCTGGTACTCCTCGTGGTCGCGCAGGCGCGAGCCCTCGACGGCCAACGGATCGACCGCGTACTGCATCTCTTGCTGCGTCGACCACCACACCGCGCAGTCGGAGGCGAGCGCGAGGAAGCCCAAGCCCACGAAGCTGAACATGGCGAAGCCGACGAGGACCCCGCCGCGCTCGTCGGATGACGCTCGCGGCGCCGTTGCTTGCACGCGCAGGAGCTTCACTTGGAATCGCCCCCCGAGCGCGAGACTCGTTCGCCGAGGTCCTGGGCCGACCGGCTGTCGACAGTGGCTTCCGATTCGATGCCGCCGATGTTGATGCGGATGCGGCGCTCGGTGGGCTCGGCCTGCTGCGGCGTCTCGTCCTCGTCGATGTAGTCGAACTCGCTGCCCTTCTTCTGCGAGACGGGCAGGGCGTGGATCGTGGCCTTGCGTTCGATCGCCTTGAGCATGTCGCCGTGCTGGGCCTTGGGCACGGTGAAGTGGAACAACGAGTCCTTGCCGTTCGGCGCGCCTTCGACATGCAGCAACTTGGCGCGCTGCACAAGGACCTTGGTCGGGCTTTCGAACACCTGCTGCTGGTCGACGCCGGGCTGGACGCGGTCGGCCGAGCGCGTGGTCTTGGCGGCCTTGAGCGCCACGACGACGCCGGCGCGCAAGCCCATCAAGCCCTCGACCTGCTGCGGCGTGACGACCACGCCGACTTCGCCCGGCTCGATCGCGTCGGTCCAATGACCGAGGCCCGTCAGGAGCTCGTCGTCGGTGAAGGCCTTGCCCGCTTCCTTGCCCAGCGGGCCGACGACCTTGCCGCGCAGCTTGAGGATGTCCGTCACGAGGCCGCGCTCGGCGGCGAAGTCTTGGTCGACCCAACGGAACGACGGCTCGCCTTCCTTCATGAGGAAGTGCTCGAGATCGAGCTTGGTGAACGGCTGCGCGTCGCGCGGCAGCACCCACACCTTGACCTTGCCGGCCTTGGCATTGGCGTCGGCGGCCTGCACCTCCTTGGCCGCGCCCAGCGCCCACCAGGTGCCCGCGCCCGCCAAGGCGACGAGTCCGACGACGATGCCGATGGAGATCATGCCCTTGTTGCGGTTGCGGGCGGCGTGCTTGTGGGTGGTGGTCATGTGCGTGCTTGATTCGAAGTCGAGAGGCGTGGAGGAAGGAGAGCGCGTGTCTCAGCGGCCGAGGACTTCGCGCCGGTGCAGCGCTTGACCGAGGATCAGGCGGCGGTACGGACGCACCGAATCGCCAAGCGCGTAGGTCTGCCCGAGGCCGAGCGCCCCTCCATAGGGACCGGGCACGCCGACGACGGCCGTGCCACCCAACGCGTTGGTCTGCGCCACGGGCGCTTCGGCGTCGACGAGTCCGTCGTAGCCACCGGTCGTCGAAGCGAACCAGAACAGCGACGCGTACGGCGCGTTGACGCGCGTGGCCACCAGCCCGCGCTGCGGACCATTGGCCAGCACCGAGTACGGACCTTCGTCCGCGTTGGCGAACTTGACCTCCTCGATGGGATCGCGCCACTCGACGGACTCGCCACCGCTCGTCGTGGAGACGACCGGCACGCGCACCGAGAGCGTGCCGTCGGCGAGCGCCACGATGGTGCCGGGCCAGTGCCAGATGCTGCGACCATCGGGCAGGCGCGTGACGATGTACAGCTGGCTCATCACCTTGTTGGTGGCCGGCCAGTCGGCGGTGTCCGGCAGGCCCTGCGTCGCGTCGGTGGCGAGCAGGCGCGGGTCGTACACGCGTTCGCGCACGAGCGGCCGACCCAGCGCCTCGTTCCAAGTCGCGGTGGCGGGTACGTCCTGGGTGGCCAGCTCGCGTGCATGCAGGCGCGCCACTTGGGTGACGACCTGCTTCATGTGCATCATGCGACCGAGCTCGACGATGCCGCCGAGGACGCCGACGAAGGCGAACGAGATGAGCGCGAACTCCACGAGCGCGGCGCCGCGCCGACGCGGGGCGCGCTCGCGGGATGCCTGAAGCAAGCGGAAGGTCTTCATGGTGCAGGAGTGGTGCGGTGCAGGAGTGGTGCGCCCGCCAAGGCGGGGCGCGCGCGCAGCGGCCCCCGTCGCATGCGACAGGGACTCCGAGGCGCACCTCATCCGCAGGCGGGGCGTCGAGCGGGGCAGGAAATCGGAAGGAAAGCGCCAGCTCCCCCGCTTGAGGGCCAAAGCGCGCGCGGCTCGAACTCGCTCGACCCTGCTCGACTCGTGCGAGCACCGTGCGCGGAACGGACGCCCCCACGCGCCGTCCAGCGGCTATCATCCGCGCCCCCGCGGGGTCCGCCATGCAACGCCTGCTCATCCATCCTCCCTTCGCGGACCCCACGCAGCCCTACCTCAGCCTGCCGACGCTGAAGGGCCACCTGCGAGCCAAGGGGCTCGATGCCACGGTCTTCGACGCCAACATCGAGGCGGCGCGCTGGTTGCTGGCCAAGGAGAACGCGATGCACGTGGCGCGGCGAGTGGGCTCGCGCTTCGTCGACCTGAACCGCAAGCAGGGGTTGTCCTTCGACGAGGCGCGCGAGTACCGCGCGCTGGAGGCGGCGCGCTCGAAGGTCGAGCACTTCCTGGGTGCCGACGTCGATCCGGTCGAGGTGTTCACGGCGCGCGAGCACTTCTACGACGCCGAGCGCTACAGCCTCGCGCGGCGGCGAGTGGATGCGTACTTCGAGGCCGTCTCGGCCGCCTATTGGCCGTTCCGCTACGGCTTCAACGCGGCCACGCACAACCTGCTGCCGTGGAGCTTCGAGCTGCTCGAGCAATACTGCGCCGAGCGGCGCTCGCCGTTGGAGGGCTTGTACGAGCGTTGGTTGATGCCGCGCGACGAGTGGGATTGGGACGAGGGCGCGCCGCCGCCCTTCGACATCGACGAGTGCGACTTCGTCGGCGTCAGCGTGGTGTTCCCCTCGCAACTGCCCGAAGCGCTGTGC
>Ga0172376_10002686_pt1 | contig 21541 bp, 20 predicted proteins | sample Lak35m_FD_121114 | JGI IMG/M metagenome (GOLD analysis project Ga0172376, IMG submission 121114) | Freshwater microbial communities from Kabuno Bay, South-Kivu, Congo - kab_092012_35m | ecosystem: Environmental > Aquatic > Freshwater > Lake | place: Democratic Republic of the Congo: South-Kivu... | reverse complement strand
GGAGCCCTTGGCCGGGATCGCACCACCGATGGACACTCGTTCGTTCATCAACGTCGTGAGCGACACTCGCCAGCCGTCTCCGATGTTGCCGAGCATCTCATGATTCGGGACGCGTACGTCGGTGAAGTAGACCTCGTTGAACTCGGCCTCACCGGTGATCTGATAGAGCGGACGAACCTCGACGCCCGGGGCCTGCATGTCCACCACGAACGCGGTGAGACCGGCGTGCTTCACCGCCTCGGCGTCGGTGCGCACGATCAGGAGTCCGAAACGTGACAGGTGCGCCAGGGTCGTCCAGACCTTCTGGCCGTTCATGATCCACTCGTCGCCGTCCTTCACTCCCTTGGCCGACAAGCCGGCGAAGTCCGAACCACTGCCGGGCTCGGAGAACAGCTGACACCACACCTCTTCACCGGTGAACAGAGGGCGCAGGTACCGCTTCTTCTGCACGGGCGAACCCCACACCGCCACGGTCGGTCCGCACATGCCGTGACCGATCGGGTTACGGGCCACCGGATTCGGGGCGCCGGCGGCGAACAAACGCTCGTTGATGGTGCGCTGCAACTTGGGATTGAGGCCGAGTCCGCCGTGACCGACCTCGAAGTGCACCCAAGCGAGACCCTTGTCGAACTGCGCTCCGAGGAAGGTCGTTCCGTCCGTGCTGCGCGGGGGGAACTCGGCGAGCAGTTCGTCGATGAGCGACGAGACCTTCTGCTCGTCGGAGGTGAGGGTCGCGGTGGCGGTCATGGGGAAAAACTAGCCACCCTCGCCGTCGTGGTGCGCATCGAAACCCTCAATTCAGCGGGGCCATCAGACGCCGAAACTCGTCGTTCTCGGCACGGCCGAGACCCGGGAACGCGGCCCTCAGCGCCATCACACCCCGCAACCGAGCGGTGTCCCCGTTTCGCAGGTAGATCGCCTTCAGATTGTTCAGCATGCGCTCGACGATCGACATCGGCGGAGTCATCGCCAGGAATCGGACGTCGAAACGTTGCGCTTCTCCCAACATTTCGGCGAACAAGCGCGCGCACCCCGTGGCGTCCATGATCCGACCGCCGTGGAACGGGTCGGCGAAGATCTCCGGGACGAGACCCTGGCTCGGTCGCTCGGCGACGAGGAAATGCCCGGGCATGCCCACCCCGACCAGGTCGACCCCCACCCGTCGTGCGACCTCCATCGCGATCACCGACAACGAGATCGGGATGCCCCGACGGGTGGCGACGACGTCGGTGATGAAGGAGTTTCGTGGGTCGTAGTAGTCGTCCCGGTGCCCCACGAGTGCATGATCTCCGCGAAAGAGCGAGCGACAGACACCCTCGACGGTCGGGCTGGCCACCATGGCCGCCAACTCGTCGAGCATCGTCAGTCCGGCGACCAAGTCGACTCTCGAGACGTGACCGATGGCCGCGGGGAGTAGCAACGCCAATTCGTCCAGTGCCAGGTCGCCACCCTCGGACACCGCGCCGACGAACCGCTCCTTCGCCCACGCCGAATCACGCTCCGACGACCCCACACGGAGAATCGTACTGCCACTACTCTTCGCCCCATGTATCTCGGAGCCCACGCCCTCACCCATTCCGACAAACTGGCCATGGTCATGACCGGTTCGGGTTACAGCCAGACGTTCGCCCAATTGGACGCCGCGGCCAACCGTCTGGCGAATCTGTTGCGCAATGCGGGCCTGAAGCCCGGCGATCACGTGGCGTTGTGCATGGAGAACCACGATCGGTACCTCGAGGTGTTGTGGGGTTGCCAGTACGCCGGAGTCGTGTACACCGCGGCGTCCTCGCGCCTCACGAGCAAGGAGCTCTCGTACATCATCAACGACTGTGCGGCCCGCATCTTCATCACGTCCAAGTACAAGGCGGACCAAGCGTCGGAGATCATCGCCGACACCCCGAACCTCGAGATGCGTCTCATGCTCGACGGAACCGTGGCCGGCTACGAGAGCTACGAGAGCGCCGTGTCCGCTCAGTCCGACGCGCCCCTCCCGAATCGAATCGCCGGAACCGACATGCTCTATTCGTCGGGCACCACGGGACTCCCCAAGGGCGTCACCAAGCCCTTCGTCGACCTGCCGCTGGAAACCACGCCCACCTCGGTCGCCCCGTCGCTGGCCATGTTGTTCGGAGCGTCGTTCGACAGCGTGTACCTGACTCCGGCGCCGCTGTATCACGCGGCGCCTTTGCGCTTCACGATGGCCGCCCAGAGCATGGGTTGCACCGTCGTGGCCATGGAACACTTCGATCCCGAACAGTTCCTGACCGCCATCGAGCGTCACAAGGTCACCCACACCCAGGTGGTGCCGACCATGTTCGTCCGACTCTTGAAACTCGACGAGACCATTCGCTCCAAGTACGACGTCTCGTCGCTGCAGGCCGTCATCCACGCCGCGGCGCCCTGCCCCATTCCGGTCAAGAAGCAGATGATCGAATGGTTCGGCCGCATCATCCACGAGTACTACGCGGGCACCGAAGGTAACGGTTTCGTCTACTGCAACAGCGACCTCTGGATGGCGAACGAGGGCACGGTCGGAGTGCCGATCGGCTGCACCATCCACATCTGCGGCGACGACGGCGAGGAGTTGCCGAACTACGAGAGCGGAACCATCTTCTTCGAGGGTGGCGCGACCTTCGAATATCACAACGACGCCGAAAAGACCAAGAGTTCACGCCATCCCAAGGGCTGGAGCACCCTGGGCGACGTCGGTTACCTGAATGACAACGGATGCTTGTTCCTGACCGACCGCAAGGCGTACATGATCATCTCGGGTGGCGTGAACATCTATCCGCAGGAGGCCGAGAACGCCCTCGTCACTCACCCCAAGGTGATCGACGTCGCCGTCTTCGGCGTTCCCAACGACGATTTCGGCGAGGAAGTGAAAGCCGTCGTTCAACCGGCCACGATGCCCGAGAGTGCCGAAGCGGCCCGTGCGCTCGAGCTGGAACTCATCGCCTACTGCAAGTCCCAGTTGGCCGACGTGAAGTGTCCGCGCAGCATCGATTTCCGTACCGAACTTCCACGTCACCCAACCGGGAAGCTCTACAAGCGACTGCTGAAGGACGAGTACTGGAAGAACGCCGGTCGATCCATCTGATTCGTCAGGCGCCCAGGATCACCATACGTATCTCGGTCATCTCGCGCACCGAAAAAGCCGGGCCCTCACGAGTGTTGCCACTGTCGCGTAGGCCACCGTACGGTTGCTGATCGGCGCGGAACGTGGGAACGTCGTTCACCACCACCCCGCCGAAGTCCAACGTCCTCACGGCCCGGAGCGCGGTGCCGATGTCGGACGTGAAGATGGCCGCCTGGAGCCCGAAATCACTGTCGTTGGCGATCCTCAGTGCCTCGTTCACGTCCGAATACGTGGTCACCGCCACGACGGGACCGAAAACTTCCTTGGCACAGATCTTCATCGACGCCCGGGCGTTCACCACGATGGTGGGACACAGGATGCCCTGGGTGGTGACGTCACCACCCAGAACCACCTCGCCACCCTCGGAGGCGGCTTCGGAGATCCAGCTATGAACCCGGTCTCGTTCCGACGTGGAGATCAGCGTCGAAACGTCGGTGTCCTCGTCGAGGGGATCGCCCAACACGAGGGTCGACACCTGACGCACCAGCTCGTCGACGAACGCTTCCGAGATCGACTCGTGAACGAGAATGCGCTGTGTCGAAATGCACGATTGTCCGGCGTGGGAGAAGCCGGCCACCTTGATCTTGGAGGCCGCCGTCATCCAATCACCGTCGGGCTCGATGATGATCGGAGCGTTGTTGCCCAACTCCAGACCGACTCGTTTGCGCGGCGCTCGAGCGCGAATCCCCCAGCCGACGTCCGGCGACCCCGTGAAGGTCACCAATGCGACGTCCGGGTGATCGACGATGGCGTTGCCGACCGTCGACCCACCACCGGTGACCACGCTCAACCATTCGGCCGGCAACCCACACTCCTCGATGAGCATGCGGGCCAACAGGATCGAGGAGAACGGAGTCTGCGACGCCGGTTTCAGCACCACGGCACAGCCGGCGGCGATCGCCGGTCCGATCTTGTGCACCACCAGGTTCAACGGAAAGTTGAACGGAGCAATGGCTCCCACGACGCCCACGGGAACGCGCATCGTGAATCCGATCTTGCCCTCCCCCGCCGGAATCGCGTCCATCGCCACCACGTCGCCGACGAGGGTACGAGCCTCCGCGGCGGCGAACTGAAAAGTTCCCACCGCTCGGTCGACCTCGACCCGGGCGGTCTTGATCGGTTTGGCCGCCTCACGGGCGATGGTCGCGGCGAACTCCTCGCGGCGGGCCGCCAGACGCGAGGCGGCGGCGTCGAGGACGGAGGCGCGCTTCCATGCGGGCAGCGGAGTAGCCATCGCCCGACGCGCCACCTCCACCGCGCGGTCGACGTCGGCCGACGTACACGCCGGGACGTGTCCGATGAGCGATCCGTCGTATGGGGCGTGCACCTCGATGCGAGCACCCGAGCCGGTGAAGGAGGATCCGGCCAACGGGACGGGCGTGACGGCGAATTCCGGGGACATGCCAACGAACGTTAGTGCCGGGGGCGATACTGGCGAGGTGGCCCTCCCGCGACATGCCCATCCGTATTTGGAACCTCACGTCGCCGGTGACTTCATTCCGTTCGCCCATCGAGGCGGAACGAGCGAATGGCCCGAGAACACCCTGCCGGCGTTCCGTCACGCGGTCGGGCTCGGCTATCGCTACCTCGAGACCGACGTGCAGCTGACAGCCGACGGTCACCTCGTGGCCTTCCACGACGACGATCTGCGTCGAACCTGTGGTCGTGACGATCGAATCAGCGAGATGTCCCGAACCAAACTGGCCGCGGTCCGAGTCGACGGGCGTGAACCGATTCCGCTCCTCGTCGATCTCTTCGAGGAATTCCCCGATTCGATGATCAACATCGACGCCAAGAGTGACGCCACGGTCGATCCGCTGATCGATCTGTTGCGCCGCATGAACGCACTCGACCGAGTGTGCATCGGCTCGTTCAGCCATCGGCGTCTGCTACGTGTTCGTCAGGAACTCGGCCCCGACGTCTGCACCAGTGCCAGTCCGCGCGAGGTCGCCCAATGGCTGACAGGCCGCGTTCCCACCGGTCCGTCCTGCTTGCAGGTGCCGGTGAAACAAGGACCGTTGACGGTCACCACGGCGGCTCGCGTCGAGCGGGCCGAGCGGGCCGGGCTACCCGTTCACGTCTGGACGATCGATCACCCCGAGGAGATCCAACGGCTCATCGACATCGGCGTTCACGGCATCATGACCGACCAACCCGCGGTGTTGCGCTCGGTCTGCGAGCACAACTCGTTGTGGCGGGTTACTTGACCAGAGGCATGACCTCGTTCATGAAGCGTGCCATCTGCTCGTCGGCCTTCTTGTAGGAGTCACCGAGCATGTGCGGGAAGATCGTGACGTACTCGAGACCCAACAAGTCCTTGTAGAACTGCACTCCCTCGGCGACCTGTTCGGGTGTCCCCAACAGGATCGTCTTGTTGTCCACCGACTCCTGCAAGGTCGGAATGAGACCGGGCTTGGCCGGCTTGCCGTCCTCCCCCATGTAACCCCGACTCCATCCGTACGGACCGAGGAACTTCCAGAACTCGTCGTGACCCGGCGTCGCACTCTGCCAGGCCTTTTCGTACGAGTCCTCGATGCGCACCGAGATGACCAGCATTCGCTTGGCTCCCGGAGCCGGGGCGACTCCGGTGGCCGCTTCCTGCTTCTCGGAGTAGGTGTCCCAGAACCGCTTGATGAACGAGTAGTGCTGATTCCAGAAGACCGCCGAATGACCGATGCGCGCGACGTAGTCGAGCGTCGGCGGGCTGGTGACCGCCTGCCAGATCTCGTACGGGTAGATGGGACGCGGGACCAAGGTCAGATGCTGAACGGTGCTTCCGCGATCCGGGATACCGGGTAGCGGGATCTGGAAGTGCTTGCCCGAGAACGAGAACGTCTCGTTCGACATGGCGCGCCGGATGATCTCCATCGATTCCTCGAACACCTCGCGGTTCAACTCGTCGTCGGCCGACTTCTCCGGGTTGTCGTGCGAACCGATCGACACGCCTTTTTCGTTGAGGTGCAACACCTCGCGCGGAACTGTTCCGCGACCGACGCCCAGAACTCCGCGACCTCCGGAGAGGTTGTGCAGCGTCGCGAAATCCTCGGCCAGACGGAGCGGGTTCCATTGCGGCACCACGTTGAACATGGCCCCCAACTTGATGCGCTTGGTTTGGGCGGCGATCCAGGCCGAAATCAGGAGGCCGTTCGGGATGACCTCGTATCCCTCGTACTGGAAATGGTGTTCGGTCGTCCAGAAGGAGTCGAAACCCAATCGATCGGCTTCGATCGCCGAGTTCACGTAATCCAACGTGGCTTTCCACATGTGGTCGTTGGAATAACGACGGTCGAGTGGCGCGGGCGGACCGGAGCCGGCGTCGTCCATCTCGACTCCACCGAAAAAGAACGCACCGACCTTCATGCGAGCCTCCCTACCTGTCTGGTCACTGGAGCCGACAGTACCACCGGGTCTCCCGGGTCTCAGGGGTCGTCGTGGAATCGACGAGTGGTCGTCGTCACCACCACCTCGCGCCCGCCCTTGAACACCCGCCGGTCGAGTGGCGCGTCGGCGATCGCCTCGCGAACCGACGCCGCGTCGATCACCAGGAAGTCGGCCGGAGAACCGACCGCCACGTCCACCTCCTCGTGACCGAGCACCCGACGGACCGCGTTACCGACGAGGTCGAACGCCGCAGCGGGCAACTGGTGCGACGCCATGATGGACAGTGCCGCGGTCTCGAGAGGGTCGCTTCGTCCGACGGGGTTGAACGGATCCTGCACGTTGTCTCCACCCAACGCGACCGTGGTTCCCGACTCGCGCAGGATGTCGATGGGAGCGATCCCCCGTGGCATGGCCTGCGGCTGCTCGCGGCCCTGAAGGAACAGATTGGTGGGGGGCAACGCGATGACGGAGACGCCGACCGCGGCGACCATCCGCGCGATCTCGCGTTGAGCGTGGAGAGGCTGCACCGAGAGGCTGACACAGTGACTGGCCGCGACGGATCGTTCGAATCCGGATGACTCGACCTGGCGGACCAACTCCACGAGGGTCAACATGTTCGGGTCGAGCGTCTCGTCGACATGGAGATCGAGACCCACACCCGCCTCGGTGGCCGCGGCCAGAGCCTCGCGGATCATCCCGGCACCATCGGGCTCGAGGTGCGGGCATCCACCCACCAGATCCACGCCCAACGCCAACGCCTCGCGCAACGCACGACGATTCCCGGCCCCCTCCGAGCCGGCAAGAGGAGAATGCATCAGAGCGACGATTTGCAGGTCGGCGAGATGTCGGGTGACGTCACGAGCGGCGAGCACCGCGCGCAGGTGCACGTGCGTCGCGTCACTTTCGCCCACGTTCACGTGCGTGCGGATCGTGGTGACTCCGTTGGCCACCAATTTGCGGATGGCCTCGGTGGCCCGCGCGGTCATTTCGTCCAGTCCGAATTCACCACGCTCTTCGGCCGCGACCCAGGCGTGGATCGCTCCCATCAGGTCTCCGGACGGATTCGGCACGCGTTCGGCCGTCAAGGCTTTGTCGAGGTGGGCGTGCGGCTCCCCGAGCGCCGGCAACACGAGCCATCCCTCCAGCGACGTTCCGACTCGATCGTTCGAGACGGGTTCGACCGCCGACACCCGACCCGCGACGACCTCGATGTCGACCAACGAGCCGTTCGTCGAGCGGGCCCGTCGCAACCACCGGGAAACAGCCGGTTCGTTCGACATGACGTTCTCCTGTTCTCCCGCGTGCCGCCGATGTGGAATCGTAGGCGAGTGCGCACCTGTGTCTGGATCTATCCGAACGTGACGGCGTCATCCATCGTCGACGCGATCGTGACCCTCGACGAGGCCGGCGTCGACGAGGTGTGGGTGGCCGACGAGGGTGTGGCACGGGAACCATTCGCTCTTCTGGCCGCGGCCGCCATGGTCACTCGTCGCATCACGTTGGGCGTCGGCATCACCTCACCGCTGTTGCGTCATCCCGGCGCGGTGGCCTCGACCGCGATGACCATCGACGAACTGAGCAACGGACGAATGGTGCTCGGGTGGGGCGTGGGAGGTCACGAGTCGCTCGGGCCGTTCTCCCTGGCGACCGACAAGCCCGTGGCGGTCGTTCGCGACGCCATCGAGACGGCGAGCGCCGTGTTCAGCGGTCGAACGAATGCTCGTTACACCCCACCCGACCATGCGGCTCCGTCGCGGATCATCCCGCAGTTCGTCGGCGCCCGCGGGCCTCAGCTGAACCGTCTCGCCTCGCGAGTGGCCGACGGTGTGTTCCTCTCCGGTTTCACCTCCGGGACCGCTCATGACCCGATCCGCGAGGCCCGCTCGGTCCGACCCGTTCACGTGACCTTGTGCGTTTCGGCTCGTTTCGGCGGAGTGGCCGACGAGTGGGCGATCGCCGGTGACCCGTCCGAGGTGGGCCGGCAGTTGCGGATCGCGAGCGAGACCCACCGACCGGACTGCATCGGAATCGCCTTGGTGGACCGGGACCCCCTACCCGTCATGGTCGAGCGGGCCATCGAGTCGCTCCGAGCGCTGAACGACTGATCAGCGATCGCGCGCGACGTCGTAGACGCGCATCGTGCATTCCCGGAACAGATCGCCCATCCGGCGGTCCACCTCGTCCACCTGCTCGGGGGTGATTCGCTTCCAGAGCTCACGACTCTCCCACCAGATCACCGCGTGGATCTCGTTCGGTTCGGATTCCTCGATCCACATCTGTTTGCGGATGAAACCGTCGCATCCTTCGAGGTATCGGCTCCAGACCTCCTCCTCGCGAGCCAGCCACACGGCGCGTTCGACGGGAGTCACACGAAACGTCAACCACTCCACGACCACGCGACCGACTCTAGCGATGCCTATGCTCCGACGTGGGGGAACGATGGATTCACGATCGACGACACCGAGATCGACGACACCGAGATCGACGACACCGAGATCGACGACACCGAGATCGACGACACCGCGTGATTACCGACTCACCGGGCCCGAGGGAGCCGTGGCCGAGAGCGCGGGACTGGCGGGAGCCGATTGGTACCGCAGCCCGGTGGATCGCGACGAACTGCTGACCATCATGCAGCGCTCCGACCGACGAGCGACCCTGGACACGCTCCTGTGGCTGGTGTTGCTGGCCGCTTCGGGAACGTGGTTGGTTCTCACGTGGCTCTCGTGGTGGACGTTGCCGGCCATGTTCGTGTACGGAACGCTTTACGGGTCGGCGTCCGACGCGCGTTGGCACGAATGTGGTCATCGCACGGCGTTCAAGTCCAAGACGGCGAATCTCGTCGTGTACCACGTGGCGTCGTTCATGGACCTGCGCGAACCCGTCTCGTGGCGCTGGAGCCACAACCGACACCATGCCGACACCATCATCGTCGGACGCGACGCCGAGATCGCCTATCCCCGACCGACTCCGTTCTGGAAGATCGCCCTCGAGATGTTCGGCGTGCTGAGTGCGGTCAAGGAATTCGGCAAGTACCTGCACAACCTGGTGGGGCGCCTCCACCCCGACGAGGCAACGTACCTTCCGCCCCGTGAGGCGTCGCGGGCGATCCTGTGGGGTCGTGTGCACCTGTCGATCTGGCTTGCGGTGCTCACGACATCGATCGTGTCCGGCTCATGGTTGCCACTGGTGATGGTGGGCCTTCCGTCCTTGTACGGCCGCTGGCTGTTGGTGGTGTTCGGCACCACCCAACACGCCGGTCTCGCCGAGGACGTGCTCGACCACCGACTGAACACCCGCACGGTGTACATGAATCGGGTGTGGCGCTTCCTGTACCTGAACATGAACTACCACCTCGAGCACCACATGTATCCGTCGGTGCCCTACCACGCCCTGCCGCGGTTGCACGAGTTGATCAAGGACGACCTCCCCGAGCCGTTCCCGAACATGCGCTCCGCGTACCGAATGATCCTGCCCGCGCTACGACGTCAACAACGGGACCAGTCGTTCGCCTTGAGTCCGGGCTACGCACGACCCGCGTGACGAAAGGGTGACCAATGCGTGACGGTCACGTGCCCCGAGAGTCGGTGGCCCACTTGCCGATCAGACGTCCGGACAACCAGCCGAAGAACAGAAAGACCGAGACTCCCAGAGCACTCGACAGGATCACCGAGGCGAACAACTGCTCGCCCTCCAACCGGTTCGCGTAACGCTTGAGCAACTGCCCGATCCCGACCTCGCCTTGACCGAAGAAGAAGTCACCGACGATCGCTCCGATCACCGACAAGCCGGCCGAGATGCGCAAACCCGCGAACACCGCCGGGAGGGCCGCTGGGAACATCAAACGACGAAGTCGGGTGATTCGATTGGCTTTGTGCAACGTGAACAGGTCGTGCATACCCTGATCGGCCGAGAGCAAACCGAAGAGGGTGTTCACCACGATCGGGAACAACGCGATGATCACGCACACCAGCACGCGGGACGAGAACCCGTAGCCGAACCAGAATCCGATCAGGGGAACGATGGCCAGAATGGGAATCGCCTGCAGCACCACCGCGTACGGGAAGATCGCCCGTTCGACCACCTTGGCCTGACTCATGACGATGGCCAGCAGGAAGCCGAGCAGAATCGCAATCAGGAGACCCCAGAAAGCCACCTTGGTGCTCGACCACATGCCCTCGAGCATGGTCGACAGGTTGTCCCAGTCGGCGAAACCCACGTTCCACACCTCATGGGGTGGCTGCAAGAGGAACCGACGTTTCGGATCCAGCACCACGAGGCTGACGAAATACCAAACGCCCAGGATGATGAGACCGACGACCAACGGCGGCAGGACGGAACCGGCGAGGTTGGCCTTGCGTGAACGCTTGGCTCCGGACGGCACGACAGCGTCGGCGTTGGGCGCCGCCACCGGATCGAACGTCGACTGGTCGTCGAGGGTCATGAGTGCGCTCCTCTCAGGGCGAAGCTGACCTGTCCGCAGAGTTCGGCGAAGCGAGCGTCGAACCGCAGATCCGGTTTGCGGGGATACTCGAACGGAACGTCGAACGAGGCGACCAATCGCCCGGGACGCGACGACATCACGTGTACCTTGGTCGACAGATAGACCGCCTCGCTGATCGAATGTGTGATGAAGAGACCGGCGAAACGCTCCTGCTCGAAAAGACGCAGCGTCTCCTCGTTGAGGCGCTCGCGGGTGATCTCGTCGACCGCACCGAAAGGCTCGTCGAACAGGAACACCGGAGGCTTCAACGTCAGCGTTCGGGCGAGAGAGGCGCGCATTCGCATGCCACCCGACAGCGAACGCGGATGATGATTCTCGAAGCCGCGCAAACCCACCAGGTCGATGGCGTCCTCGGCGAGCTGGATGCGCCGCTCCTTGTCGTAACCGTGGAGTTCGGCGAGCAACTCCACGTTGCGACGCACGGTACGCCAGGGAAGAAGCGTGGCGTCCTGGAAGACGTATCCGATGCGGTCCCGATCGACCGAGATCTCTCCTGACGTCGCCTCGAGCAATCCGGACGCGATCTTGAGCAGCGTCGACTTACCGCAACCGGACGGACCGACGATGGTCACGAACTCTCCCTTGCCCACGTCCAAGGAGACGTCGGACAGGGCCTTCGTACCGTCGGGGAACGTCATCGACACGTTCCGGAAGGACAACGGGGACTGCGACATTCCTGCTCCAGACTGGGACCGCGGGCCCCGCGGCTCGATCATAGTCTCGGGCGTCGGGGCGCCACGAGGGTCACCCTCGATTCACAAAGCCGCTCCTCGCGTTCGAGATTTGATTTTTCGTTCAACGGAAGTTTCTCGTGGATCGCCCACGTTGCGAGTGAACTATTGTCGATCTCATTGGGTCCACGTGGTGTGGGTCCACAAGGGGAGGAACAATGAGGAACAAGACCAAGCGACTTCTGCTGGCTCTTCCGCTCGTTGCCGTTGGTGCGATCAGCGCCTGTGGCGGCGACGACGGTGGCTCGGCATCCGAATCGGGGGGCGAGGGCGTGCTCTCGGAGGCGTGTCCGGCGACGTTGGTCGTTCAGACCGACTGGTTCCCGGAATCCGAGCACGGAGCGCTCTATCAGATGTTGGGCGAGGACTACTCAGTCGACGTGGCCAAGAAGATCGTCTCGGGAACCCTGATCGATTCAGCCGGCAATGACACCGGTGTGACCCTCGAGGTGCGCACGGGTGGTCCGGCGATCGGCTTCCAGCCGGTGTCGGCGACCATGGCCGCCGACGAGTCGATCACCATGGGCTACGCGTCGACCGACGACCAGGCCTTCAGCTACGACGACATCCCGTTGTTGGCGGTCGTCGCACCACTCGAGATCAACCCGCAGATCATCATGTGGGATCCCGAGACCTACCCCGACGTGGAGACCATCGCCGACCTCGGTGAGCAGGGAATCACCATGAACGTGTTCGCGGGTGGCACCTACCTCGAGGTCTTCAAGGCCGAAGGTGTCGTGAGCGAGGACCAGATCGACCCGTCCTACGACGGAGGCCCGAGCCGCTTCATCTCCGAGGGCGGGAAGATCGCCCAGCAGGGCTTCGCCTCCGCCGAGCCGTGGCAGTACAAGAACGAATTCGCCGAGTGGGGTAAGGACGTCAAGTACCAGTTGATCCACGACGCCGGATTCGAGATCTACGCCGCCACCTTGGCGATTCGTCAGTCCGACAAGGAAGCGCTCTCGGACTGCCTGAAGCTGTTCGTACCGATCGTTCAGCAGGCGGCCATCGACTTCGTGAACGGCCCGGATCGTGCCAACGCGATCATCATCGATGCCGTCGAGCAGTACGCCGACTTCTGGGTGTACGGCGAGGGTGTGGCGGCCTATTCGGTCGAGACGCAGAAGGAGCTCGGCCTGGTGGGCAACGGCCCGAACGACACGCTCGGTGACTTCGACTTCGACCGCGCCAACAAGGCGCTCCAGAAGATGAAGGACGTGGGCCTCGACGTGCCGGCCGACCTGACCGCCGAGGACATGTACACCAACGAGTTCATCAACCCCGAGATCGGCCTCTGATCTCGCGACACCCGAGTGGTGAAAAAGGGGGCCGGGCAACCGGCCCCCTTTTTCGTTTCTCAGACGCGATGTCGAAACACAGCGATCTCGACCAGCGCGTCGACGAACGCCTCCACGGCGCCGGCGAACAATCGAGCGCCGTCGGACGCGCTCGCGATCGTCGGATCACCGATGTGTCCGTGATCACCGAAGTCATTGCTGAGCCATCCGAATTGCACCGCGCCACCGAAGCGCGCCACCTTGTTGTCGGCCAGGTGCTCCGGCACCGCGCGCACCGCCTTGGACATGTCCACCAGGTCGGGTCGCAGATGCAACATCAGCGACGTCTCCTCAGCTCCGCCGTGGATTCCCATCCCCAATTCCGAAGGTGCCGAACCCCCGCCCTGATCCGCGGGCATCGACGGATGAGCCAGAAAGGTCTCCAACCCGTACTGCAGACGAAGTTCGCGATTGGCCATGGCGACCAGAGCGCTGTTGCCGCCGTGACCGTTCAGAAAGACCAATTTGCGTACCGGCGTGGCCGCCACACAACGGCCCAGATCCTCGAGCACGCTCAACATCGTGCGCGCCGACATCCAAATCGTCCCGGGGTTCCACGCGTGCTCGTTGCTCTTCGTGTACGCGATCGGGGGCAGGAGCCAGGCATCGACACCTCGCGAGGCCGCCACGGGGACCGCCGCCTCGGCCACCGCTTCGGCCACCGCCAGATCGGTGATCAACGGGAGATGCGGACCATGTTGCTCGATGGCCCCGAGAGGTTGCACGAGGACCGACGACGACGTCAGTGCCTGCGCGACTTCGGGGCCTCGCAAGTGGGACAAATGACGTGACGACACGCTGGCAGGTTACCCATTCGGGCAAGATGGAGTCATGAGCACCGCCGACTTCGAAGCCGACGTGGTGGTCATCGGAGCCGGGCACAACGGACTCGTGGCCGCCGCGTATCTGGCCCGAGCCGGAAAGCGAACCGTCCTGCTCGAAGCGCGCGACTCGGTCGGTGGCTGTTCGTCCACGGTCGACTTCGCGGGCGCATCGGTCAACATCTGCAATTGCGACCACATCACGTTCCGCACGACTCCGGTCATGGAAGAGTTGCAACTCGACCGACACGGACTCGAGTACCTCGAGGTCGAACCGAACCAGGTGAACATCCCGTGGGACGGCGGTGCGGCGTGGCCCATCATGCACTCGGTCGAGCAGACCCTCGACGGCCTCGCGCTCACGTACCCCCATCAAGTCGACGCCTACCGGCGCTACGCCGCCGCCGCCGTGCCCGTGGCGCGACTCGTGCTCGCCGCCGCCGCCGCCGGACCCGAACGGCGTCGTCTTCTGACCACCGTTCTCTCCAAGGGCGGCGCCGGAGCGCGACACCTTCTCGGCTGGAGTCGAATGAGCGCGGCCGACGTGATGCGCCAGTTCTTCGACGACGAAGCGGTGTACGCGCCCGCGCTGGCCACCGGACCGGTGGTGTGGGGCCTGTCGCCCGAATTGCCCGGCACGGGCCTCGGCGCCCTCACGTACGCGTTCCGGCATGTGGCCGCGGTCGGACGGCCTCGTGGTGGCAGCGGAATGCTCGCGGCGTCGTTGGCCCGATCGTTCGCGTCCTTCGGGGGCGAGCTACGAACGTCCACGGCGGCGACATCAATCGTCGTCGAACGAGGACGAGTCCGCGCGGTCCGCACGACCTCGGGGGACGTCATCGCCACGCGCACGGTGATCTCCGCGGCCGATCCGCGTCGGACGATCCTCGAGTGGATCGAGAATCCCCCCGCGGGCGCCGGCCCCATGATCGAGCGCTGGCGACGCCAAAGTCATCAGCAGGGCTACGAAAGCAAGATCGACGGAGTCATCAGCGAACTCCCGCGGTACAAACAGCTCGACAGGAACGTGTTCGACCGCATCGGAGCCGACCCCGACGTCGCGTCGACGATGATCGTTCCGTCCGTCGCCGCGATGCACCGCGCGTTCCTCGACATCCCCGAGGGTCGTGTCGCCGACCGTCCGATCTTCTTCGCCAACATCCCCACGGCTCTCGACCCGTCGATGGCGCCCGCCGGACGACACGTCTTCAGCCTCGAGGCCCTCTTCACCCCGTACGCGCTCCGGGGAGGCTGGACGAACTCCGACGAACCACGCCGTTGGCTCGATCGCTACTCGTCGTTGCTCGAGAATCGACCGATCGATTCCATGACCGCGTGGCGCGCCATGACCCCCGACGTGTACGAGTCGGACTTCCACATGCCCGAGGGGCACGCCACCAGTTTCGCCGGTGGTCCGCTGGCGGCGTTGCGCGGCAAGCCCCGCGAATTGGTTCGTTACGAGACCACCGTGCCCGGCTTGTATCTCTGCGGCGCGGCCACCTTCCCCGGTGCGGGGATCTGGGGGGCCAGCGGTCGGCATTGCGCGACGCGCGTGCTGAAGAAAGCGTGATCAAGCGTCCAGCGCCACTCGTGATCAGGCGTCCAGCGCCACTCGTGATCAGGCGTCCAGCGCCACTCCGGCACGACGGACCACGGGATCCTTGTCGCTCCAGGGGAAATTGATCCAGAGGGTCGTGCGCTTCCACGCGTAATCGGCTTGCACCACCGAGTGCGGCTTCTCGTACAACACGGCGGTGCGCACTTCGCCCACCTTGCCCTCACAGAATTGCTGCACGCTGCGCAACGTGTGCCCGGTGTCGGCCACATCGTCGGCGATGAGAATCTTGGCTTCGGCGAGGTCGACGAAATCGGGTGCCGGCGGAAGAATGCGAGGAACCTCGAGACGCTCGTCGACTCCCGTGTAGAACTCCACGTTCATCGTGTAGACGTTCTTCACCGAGAGGGCATAGCCGAGGGCACCACCGATCAGCAATCCGCCTCGGGCGATCGACAGGATCATGTCGGGCTCGTAACCATCATCGGCCACCATCTGCGCCAGCTTTCGGGAGGCCTCTCCGAAGATCTCCCAGGTCATGATCTCGCGCTCGTTCGACACGCCGACTCCTTCCGTCGAACAACTCCGTTCGACGAGTCAAATGTAGACGAGGGCCCACCCTCGACGACCAATCCCCCACCTTGACTTGTTGTCAATCAGACGATGGTGATGCCCTTGAGATCGTCCTTCGGCGCGGGCAACCTCGGATCCATGCGTTCCAGCGCCTCGAGTACGATCTTGGCCACCGCCAGATCACGGACCCACTTCACGTCGGCCGGAATCACGTACCACGGGGCGTGCGGTCGCGACGTCTCGCGGAGCACGTCCTCGTACGCCTCCTGATACCGCGGCCAGATGTTGCGGTCACTGATGTCGCTCGGATCGTGCTTCCAACTGCTCTCGGGATCGTCGATGCGCTTTTGCAGCCGCTGCCGCTGGACCTCGTGCGAAACGTGCAGATAGAACTTCAGGGTCGTCGTTCCCTCGTCGACGAGCATCTGTTCGAAGTCCCGGACGTGCCGATAACGGGCGCGCCACACGTCTTCGGGCACGAGGTTCTTCACGCGCGGCACCAAGATGTCCTCGTAGTGGCTTCGATTCCACACTCCCACCTCCCCCCGGGCGGGTAGGGCGGCGTGGCAACGCCACAGATAGTCGTGTTGCTTCTCGACACCCGCGGGGACCTTGAAACTGACCACCCGAACACCGGCCGGATTCATCCCCGTCATCACATGACGCACCAACCCGTCCTTGCCGGACGCATCCCGTCCCTGCAGGATCACCAACAGGCTCTGAGTGGCCTCGGCCATGAGTCGGTGTTGCAGGAACGCCATCTGGCCGATCACCTTGGCCAGCTCCCCCCTTGCCGAGTCCTTGTCCCAGCCCAGAGTCTCGTCGGTCGGCCGCTCGTCCAGATCGACGACCTTGTTGGCCGGAACATGGAACCTCTTCATCAACTTGTCGACCATGGGTCAACCGTATCGGAGAGTGTCACGAGGCTCGTGACTTCAGGTTGGTGTCGCTTCCCCGCGTCTGCCCTCATTCGGATTCGTACGGACAGTGCCGGCAACCGCTACGACAGCAGTACCCGCGATCGGCCAGGAACCGAGCCGTGAAGACCGTGTAGCCACTCACCGGGTCCCGATAGGTCGGTCGACGGCCGCGCACGGCCGCATCGTGGCGACGCATCACTTCGGCGTGAAAATCGGTTCCCGCCGGCAAACGACGCTCCATAGGAACCTCGATCCCGTCCGGGCGAATCTGATCGGGAGAGGCCATGACCCATTGTCCTCCGCGATCTCCGGAAACGACGGGTCGAAATTCACGCGTCTTCCTTGACCTCGGCACCCCACCGACTAGGGTACGGGCGTGCACGACGGTGGGGGCCGCGAGACGTCTGCTTCCCCGATCGTCGTCGCGACGTCAACAATTCCGGCTCCGATGGATCCGGTCGACAAGGGGGAAAGCACGTGAAATCACGCAAACTGCACTCGGGGCGGGTCCTCGGCGCGACGCTTGCGGGCCTCATGATCTTCACCGTTGCCTGTGGTGGCAACGATGACGGCAGTGGCTCGGCCGGCACCGAGACAACCGATGGCGGCTCCAGCACCGAAGGTCCGACCACCGAAGCTCCGACCACCGAACCCGAGGGTGACCCCGTTCCGGGTGGAACTCTCCGCTACGGAATCGAGGCCGACGTGGACGGACTGAACCCGACCTCGTCGGCGTTGTCCGCACCGGGCTTGTTCATGGCCAACATGGTGTTCGACACCTTGGCCGCCGTCGACACCGAGGGCAATGCGGTGCCGTACCTCGCCGAGTCCTTCACCCCGTCGGCCGACTTCAAGTCCTGGACCATCAAGGTCCGCGAGGGCATCAAGTTCCACGACGGCACCGACCTCACCGCCGACGCCCTCATCAAGGCGTTCGAACTCGAGCGCACTGATCCCCTCGTGGGATTGGCCGTCAAGCCGTACTACCCCGAGACCGGAGCCGTCGAGCGCATCGACGACTTCACGGTGAAGTACAACTTGCTCGAGCCCAACATGTTCTTCCCGCACGCCATCACCGGCCAGCTCGGATACATCCCGTCGCCCACCTGGGTCGACGCGGCGCTCGCCGATCCCACCTTGAACCAGCAGCCCGTGGGCACCGGACCGTTCAAGTTCGACAGCCGCAGCCAGGACTCGGTGACCCGGTTCGTGCGCAACGATGAGTATTGGAACGGAACCGTCTGGCTCGACGCCGTCGAGTTCTTGCCGGTCACCGATCCCGACTCCCGCGTGGAGTTGCTGCTCAACGGCGAGCTCGAGGGTCTGCAAACCACCGACCCGGAAAGTTTCTTGTCCTTGCGTGAGGACTCCTCGATCGTGAACACGTTCGACGACACCGGCGAGGAGAGCTTCGTCATGATCAACTCGTCGAAGGCCCCCTTCGACGACATCCGCGCCCGCAAGGCCCTCACCTTGGCCACGCCTCGTCAGAAGTACAACGAGCTCTTCGGTCTCGGCGAAAATCGCCTCGCCGACCAGATGTTCACCCCGGAGAGCCCCTTCTACAACTCTGACGTGAAGCAGGAAGCCGATGACCCGGATGCCGCCGTCGCGTTGGCCACCGAGTACTGCGGCGAGTTCCCCGCGAACTGCACTGACGGCAAGATCAACATGGAGTTCCAGTGGTCAGGCCCCGCCGTGGTTCAGACCCGCATCGCCGACTTGTTCGACGAAGCGTGGAGCGTCGCCTTCAATGTGACGCGCCAGGAGGTCCAGCAGGACCTGCACATCCAGGAAACCGCGCTCGGTGCCTACAACGTGGTCACGTGGCGTCAGTTCGGTGCCGATGACCCGTGGGCCGACAACGTCTGGTTGATGTGCCGCACCGTCGGTGGCCTGGCCCTCAACTGGCCGCGCTACTGCGACGAGGCCCGTGACGAGCTGCTCCTGCAGGGAATCAACACGGACGATCCCGCCGAGCGGGCGTCGGTGTACCAGCAGGTCGTGCAGAACATCAACGAGGCCTACACGTACATCTTCCTGCAGCACACCATCTGGGCGAATCCGATGAAGGACACCGTCCGCGGGGTCTGCAATCGCACCAGTCCCGAAGGCGTGGCACTCAAGTGCTACAGCAACGGGCGCGGTTGGTTCACCACCGCCTGGATGGGCTGATTCGACCTCATCGGTCAGGATCAGCAGAGAAATCGAGCACTGACCGATGAGGTTCTGGTTGCAGCGGGTCGCCATGGCGGTTCTGTTGTTGCTGTCCGTGAGCGCGCTCACGTTCGGCGCAATGAACATCCTTGGCGACCCGCTGTTCAACATCCTCGGCCCGGTGGCCGGGGATGTGAACAATCCCGACAGCGTCAAACTGATCGAGAAGGCCAAGGCCGAGTTCGATCTCGACGAGCCGTTGGTGGTTCGCTACGGACTCTGGCTGTCCGACTTCGTCCGTGGCGACATGGGCGTGCAATTCAGTTCGGACGGCCAGCCTCCGGTGAGCGATCTCATCAAGGAACGACTACCCAGAACCGCCACCCTCGTTCTGCTGGCCCAACTGATGGCGATCTCCATCGCCATTCCCTGGGCCCTGGTCACGGCGTCGCGCGCCGGTCGACTCTCGGACCGCATCTCGACGATGAACACGTTCTTTCTTGTCGCGATGCCCAACTTCGCCTTGGCGATCATCCTGAAGTTCGTCTTGTCCATCAAATTGGGTTGGATGCCACTCACCTATGTCGCCAACGACCCGTTGTCGTCTCGGCTGTGGCAGATGGTGCTACCCGCGCTCACCATCGCTCTTCCGGTGGCGGCCGTTTTCCAACGCCTTCTGCGCACCGATCTCATCACCACGCTCCAGCAGGACTTCATCCTCATGGCGCGCGCCAAGGGGTTGTCCCGTCGCCGGGTCTTGTTCCGTCACGCGTTGCGCCCGTCGTTGTTCAGCTTCATCACCGTCGTCGGACTGAACACCGGTGCGCTCATCGGTGGATCGATCGTGGTCGAGACGATCTTCCGCATCCCCGGTATCGGATCCAGTCTCGTGGAATCGGTGCTGCGCGAGGACTTCCCCGTGGTACTGGCGATCGTCATGATCGTCGCCGTGGCGTTCGTGCTCATCAACCTTCTCGTCGACATCCTCTACTCCATCATCGACCCGAGAGTGAGACGATGAGCGGCAACGACAATCTCGTGACCACCGACGACGCAGCCGATGTGGCCGTCGCCAACGAGGCGGTGAAGCGCCGACTCGGATGGGGCTTCTGGTTCTGCATCGGATGGATCGTTCTCATGATCATCGTGGCGTTCCTGGCCCCCTATCTGTCCATCAAGGACCCCAACGCCAACTTCATCGACATGAGCGGCAAGGGTCGCCCGCCGTACGGACCCTCGATGGATCACTGGTTCGGCACCGACAAGGACGCGCGCGACATCTTTTCGCGTACGTTGTACGGTGCGCGCATCTCGCTCACCGTCGGCTTCGTGGCCATCGCGTTCGGCCTCTTGGTCGGCGGAACCCTCGGAATCCTCGCGGGCTACTTCCGCGGGTGGTTCGACCGCATCATCTCGTTCGTCTTCGTGATCCTGCTGTCGTTCCCCTCGCTCGTGCTGGCCATCATGCTCACGTCGCTCATCGAGCGCAGCCTGCTCACGATCTCGTTGGTACTGGGAGTTCTCTCCATCGCACCGGTGGGCCGTCTCGCCCGAGCGTCCACGTTGCAGTACGCCGATCGGGAATTCGTCACCGCCGCGCGCCAGATCGGCGCCACGAATCGTCGCATCATCCTGCGCGAACTGCTCCCCAACGTCGTGATTCCCATGGGCGCACTGGCCCTTCTCGGAATGGCCGTCGCCATCGTCGCCGAAGGCGGCTTGGCATTCCTCGGTTTGTCCGTCGAGAAGGGAATCACCTGGGGATCCCTGATTCAGCTCGGTTCGGAGGGGTCGACGACCCTGCAGAAGTCGCCCTGGATCGCCTTCTTCCCCATCTTCGTGCTGTTCTTCACGGTGCTCGCCTTGAACTTCGCCGGCGACCGGCTGCGCACCTACCTCGACGTCAAGGAGTCCGCGCTGTGAGCGACAACGTCGAATCGGAGCTGCTACTCGAGATCTCGGATCTGAAGACCCATTTCCGCACACCCCGTGGCACGGTCCGTGCCGTCGACGGAGTGTCGCTCACCCTGGAGCGCGGCAAGTCGCTCGGCATCGTGGGCGAATCCGGTTCGGGCAAGACCATCTTGTCGCGTTCCATCATGGGTTTGCTGCCCCGCTCCGGGGTCATCCGGGAGGGCTCGGTGAAGTTCCGGGGCCAGGAGATCCTGGGCAGGTTGACCAAGGAGATGCAGAGCGTCTGGGGTCGTGAGATGGCCATGATCTTCCAGGATCCCATGACATCGCTCAATCCGGTCATGAAGGTCGGCCGTCAGATCGCCGAGCCGTTGATGCTCCACCTGGGCATGAACAAGACCGAAGCCCGCCAGACCGCCGAGAAATTGTTGCGCGACGTGCGCATCCCCGAGGCCACGCGTCGCCTCGATCAGTACCCGCACGAGTTGTCCGGTGGAATGCGTCAGCGCGTG
>Ga0172376_10002685_pt1 | contig 21545 bp, 13 predicted proteins | sample Lak35m_FD_121114 | JGI IMG/M metagenome (GOLD analysis project Ga0172376, IMG submission 121114) | Freshwater microbial communities from Kabuno Bay, South-Kivu, Congo - kab_092012_35m | ecosystem: Environmental > Aquatic > Freshwater > Lake | place: Democratic Republic of the Congo: South-Kivu... | reverse complement strand
CGGCTTTGGGGGTGCCTGACCCCATTGGCGTCCGCTTTGCCGACCTGGAAAAAAGCCGGATGACTTGCCTCCGCGAATCCGCACAAGAAAATCTGGTCACACCCCGCTGGAAATCCGAAAGGAAGCCACGATGGCAGTTTTCATGGGAGTAAGCTACAATCCCTTAAATCCGGAATGAGCCGGATCCGACGAAGTTTCGTCACCGACCCGAAACATGGCGAATGATCGCCGGCCTTGAAGGAAACTCATCCATGTCCGCATCGCCCAGGGCCCCAAAACGCATCGCCGTTCACGGTGCCGCTGGCCGCATGGGCATCCGGATCATGCAGCTGATTCGCGACGATCCGCGCGCCCGGCTCGTCGCCGCGATCGATCGCGCCGGGCATCCGTCGATCGGCAACGATGTTTCCGTACTGACCGGTGGCGGCGATTGCGGGGTTTCGCTCACGCACGATCTCGCGGCGATCGATGCGGCGGACGTGATCATCGATTTTTCGACGCCTGCCGCGACACGAGCCGTCGCCAGCCGCGCGGCTTCAAGGGGCGTGGCCATCGTCATCGGTACGACGGGCCTTGAGACCGAAGATAAGGAACGCTTGCTCGAGTTCGCGGAATCGATCCCCCTGCTTGCTTCGCCGAACGTCAGCCGGGCGGTGAACGTGCTGATGGCCCTGCTGAAACAGGCCACGAACCTGCTGCCGGATGCCGATATCGAAATCGTCGAACGGCACCACAGGTTCAAAAAAGACGCACCCAGCGGTACGGCCCTCCGGCTCGCCGAAATCGTGGCGGACGGCATCGGAGTCGGCCCCGAAGCCTACACCCACGGGCGTGACGGAATCACCGGGGAACGGCCCTCTGGCCAGATCGGCCTGCACGCACTTCGAACGGGCGATAATCCTGGGGAACACACGGTCGTTTTCGGGCTCATGGGCGAGTGCATCGAACTGTCGCATCGCGCGCTCAACCGCGACGGCTTCGCCCGGGGTGCCATCGATTGCGCCGTCTGGCTGGCCGGTCGACCCGCCGGAAACTATTCGATGAACGATATGCTCGGAATATGAATCGAAGGCGTCATTCGATCGCCGGCAACGCAGGCCGCTTCTCGCGACACCTGCAAACTGTCGTTCGGAAGATGGGATCGCAAGGACGGAGGTCGTCCAACGATGGCTGAACCAGAAGACACGCCTGCGAAACCGGAAAAGCCTTCGATCGCAGGATTTCAGCGCCTCTTTCTCGACGACGATCCGAAACGTGCCGATGCCTTTCTCGAAAAGTATCCGGACGCGCACTGGGTGCAGAACGTGGAGGATTGCATCGCGGCACTCTCCGACAATACGTGGGACGAGATCCACCTCGACCACGATCTCGCCGGTGAATGGTTCGTCGATTCCGAAAGACAGGACTGCGGCATGGAGGTCATTCGCTGGTTGACGGCGGAACCTCGAAAGCACCTGATGGCGGCCAAGTTCGTGGTGCATTCGCACAACACCAACGCCTCGATGGTCATGGTCACACAACTCGGGCTTGCCGGCTACTACGTGATCGAACAGCCTTTCGGTACCGCCCGAGAGGAAATCCCGGGTCTCGATTCACCCATGTTCGAACCGGCCAGACCGAACGCCGAATCGAAGAAGCAACCGAAAGACGAATTTCTCTCGGACGACCCGGAACCGAAGCCCGGCTTGATCAAACGTATTCTACGATGGTTCGTGCCGCCACCAACGACGAACCAACCCTGGAATCGGCCGCCCGGTTTCGAAAACGCTCCGGACATCGATAAGTTGTCCAGAACCGGCCGACCTGGCGGCCTTCAGGAATCTGATGACTCGGAAGACGAGAACGAGCCTGAAGGCCCGTTCGTTTTCCCGATTCGTGATAACGATCCGGATTCGTTCCGCGGCCAGCTGCGCCGCCGATCTTCGTTACAGGATCGGCAAATGGATGACGATCGATCGAGTTCGTCGTGAAGCAAATACGGGAGTTCGCCTCATGAGAGTCCTGATCACGGGTGGCGCGGGTTTCATCGGCAGCCACCTCTGCGAGTACGCCCTCGACCGAGGCGACGATTGCATCTGCGTCGATAACCTGATCACGGGCCGGCTTTCGAATATCGCCCGGCTCCTCGATCACCCGAAATTCGCGTTCCGGCAGCACAACATCAGCGAGCCCCTGTTCGTCGACGGACCGATCGATCTCATTCTGCATTTCGCCAGCCCGGCCAGCCCGGCCGATTATCTCGCCCACCCCATCGCCACGCTCAAAGTCGGCTCCCTCGGCACTCACAACGCCCTGGGGCTGGCCAAATCGAAAAATGCCCGCCTGATCATGGCCAGCACGTCCGAAGTCTATGGCGACCCGGAAATTCACCCCCAACGGGAAGACTACTGGGGCAACGTCAATCCGATCGGCCCGCGCGGCTGCTACGACGAAGCCAAACGCTTCTCCGAGGCCATCACCATGGCCTATCACCGGGCCCATGGCGTCAACACCGGGATCGTCCGGATCTTCAACACCTACGGGCCCCGGATGCGGCTCAACGATGGCCGTGTTCTGCCCGCACTGATGGGCCAGGCCCTTCGCAACGAACCGATGACGATCTTCGGCGACGGCTCCCAGACTCGCAGCTTCTGCTTCGTCACCGACCTGGTCGAAGGCATCATGCGCCTGGCAGCCAGTTCCGAACACTATCCCGTGAATATCGGCAATCCGTCCGAAATCACGATCCGCCAGTTCGCCGAAGAAATCCAGACGCTCGTTCCCGGATATTCGGGCAAGATCGAACAACTGCCCCTGCCGCAGGACGACCCGAAACGCCGTCGCCCTGACATCACCCGCGCCCGCGAAATCCTGGGCTGGGAACCGAAAGTCGAACGGCTCGACGGCCTGAAGCGAACGCTCGATTACTTCAAGAGCGAACTGGGTTTGTGAATCGACCGCCATGTCCGAATGACTTGCTGGGGTGACTTCCCGGGCCCACGCCCCGGAATTCTCCGAATCGGCACGTTTTTGCGAATCCGGCGATCCTCACGAATCGTTTCGATCACCCGGATCGTCACTGGCCTGACAGGCCTCGAACTCGCGCCTTTCGCAAAAAATCGCCCAAAGCCGTCGAGTCCTTGCGACTCATCGAAAATGCGAAGTCAATCGATTCGCCCGAACCGGAGGCGACCCCTCGATTCGGATGCCATTGCCTGGTCAAACCAGGTTCCATGATCGGAAATCGCAACTCTTTTCCTGGAAACCGCATGTTCCGTCGATCCGGATAAATCTCGTGACGCGACAGGTAACGAGTTCCAGGTCCGGACCGGATTCCTGCATGGTCAACATACCGACGAAAACGGCGTAACCAACTATTATACAAAAGGATAATCGCAGATTACGAAACGGATTCCGAAGCCAGATTGCCTCCGACGAACATGCATGGGCGATGGCTTGCGGTTTCGACGCAAGTCATTGAACAGCATGATCGAACGCTCGAATTGCGAAACGGATTTCCGATCGTCGGGCCCAGGATCGAAAAGTCCCGTGCGGAAATGTCCGGCCTTTTTGACATAACCTCCCGCAGGACGATGTCGCACGTCCGATTGACGAAACGGATTTCCGGCACGGCGAATCGGAGGTCACAAGATCCGCCCCGACCGACCGACCTTTTTTCGTCATAAGTTGTTATGGTCGCTTATCGGAAGGGCGATTGACGAAACGGATTCCGACTTTCGGGCGGGGTTGATCTTCTCGATCCCGAAAAGCAAGCGAAATTCGACGCAAGTTTCTGCAATTCATCATCGAATCCGCATTTTGCGAAACGGAATGATGAGGACTCGTCCACGATTTTTCGAAAATCGCGCAGTTCAGCGCATTGGCACGCCTGATTCGCAAGATAATGAAAGAAGGCGGGTCGAAGGTCCCGGTTTCGATCGCGGACCGGCCTTCGGACTTTGGATTCGCCCCGATAACGCCGCTCGTGAAATTGGAGACTTGGATCCGGGTTTTACGTATCGAATCCGGATCCCGTACCGGCTGAGGCCAGCAATCGAAAACTCTCACCAACTCCTGCGGTTCCGAACGAGTGGGAAAAGAAAGTCATCGAGAGTTCTTCAAGCGATCGACGGATCGAGTGCAAAAAAGAAACCCGACCTGGACGATCGAATGAAATCGTTCCGTTACATTCTTGAGCCGAATCGCCCGTTTTGTTACAAGCGGTTAATCTATGTCGGATTTTTCATCCATACCGGAAAGGCTCTGTCCGAAGATGAGATCTTCAGTTATCGCAATCCTGATCGGGTTGTTCACGCTCGTAGCCGAGACGAACGCGGCTGACCTGATTGTCGGAGCAGAAACCACGTCTGGTGCCAACCGTCTCTTTTCGTTCCTGACCGACGGATCCAACGGTAACGGCACTCTCGACGCCAACTACATCGCACTTGGCGGCGGCGCTCAGGGCGTGACGTTTGACTCCGGGACAAATCGAATTTTCGCGACACGCGGCACCGCGAGCATCGCGGCGTTCAGCTACCCTGGCAAAACCGCGGTCGGCGGCAGCCCATTCACGATTCCGTCCGCCCTGACGAGTGCCAGCCTGCGGAACATGCGGATGAAGGCCGATAATTCGGGCCTTCTCTCCGCTCAGTTCAATTCGACGCCTTCGGCTTTCGGTCGTGTCCAGACATTAAGTCCGACAACACCATCTACGGCCCTTTCAACGACCTATTCGAGCGTGCCGAGCGTGCATTCGGTGTTTCAGCCCAGTGTCGGGGGGTTCGTCTATCTGCTGAACAACGACGGCGACATCACCCGGTTCGACGACGACGGCTCGAACGCCACGACGATCACCCTGTCAGGTAAGGTCGTATCGATCGGGAGTTATCGTGACATCTACTTCGTCAACCCCACCACATTTTTCCTCTCCGTGCGTGCATCGTCGGGAGGCACTGGTGGAGTCTACAAATTCACGATGACGAGCGCATCCGCTACCACGGCGAGTCTCGACACGAGCTGGGGTTCGAGCGGCAAAGCCCTGGTCTCGAACGCCGTCGGCCTGGCAGCATCCTCGGACGGCGTTTGGCTGTACGCATCAGCGAACTTCACGAGCCCCTCGAATTTGTCGTCCATGCACTCGATCCGCCTTTCCGACGCCGTCACGAATACGCTGATGTCCAACATCACCGGGCTTTACGGCTACATCACCGTCGTTCCCGAGCCTTCGACCATCATGCTCGCTTGCCTTGGCGGAATCGCGGCCTTCATGGGCAGAAGATTTCGTCGCCAGGCCGTTTGATCGAAACTAAAGCGAATTCGGATCGTATCGAAGATCGAAAAAAGAAGCGGAACGCTGAAATCAACGTTCCGCTTCGATTTCTGACAAGTGTCAAGTCAAAATTCAAGATTTCGGCTTTTCGACCCGTTTGACCGGAAGTTGCACTTCCCAAAGCCTTTGGGCCACAGGCGTCATCGGGCCGTGATATCCGAGGCGGCGGGGCAGGCCGTCTTCGACCCATTCACCCTTGTGCTCCTCCAGCCATTGACGAAGCTTCTTGACGCCTTCCCGCATCTCGTCGTCGTCCATACGACCTTGAACGCCCATGCAGACGTAGGTCGCCGCCGGATGGTCGACCACTTCGACCGCACCCACACCCTTGCCGGTTTTGCCGAGATCGGGGGACGAGTAGAGAAACTCCATCGACACTTCGCCGAGTGCCTTGGGATTCTCGATCATCTTCGGTTCGTACGTGTTGACGACCGGCGTGGTCATCTCGACATTCGAACGCGAGATGTGCCGGAAGAGCGAGAAGAACATCAGGTTGTCCGCTCCCATCGAAGCGTTCTTCGCCTTGGCGATCGCCGAACGGTAGGGCGGATAGTTCTTGATTTCGATCTTCCCGGGTTGGGTCGCATCGGGCCAGCCTTCGGCGAACGGTGCATCAGCATTGGCTGGTCTGGCTGCCGGCGGATCCGCGGAAAAAGCAGCCGATACGGGAATCATCGAACCCAGACTCAGCGGCAGGATCAGAAGTGTTCGTCGCAGCATGGCACACGATCTCCAAAGGTTTTGCCGGACTCCATTCCAATACTCTTCACAATAAGTTAGCCATGAACGGACGATCGTCAAGACCCATCGTCCATTGACGATTCAGGTCGGCCCACGTGCTTTTTCATCTCTTCGAGGACGACATCGGAGAGATAGCCGAACACCGGTTCGGCCAGATCCATCGTATGCGGCCAGCCGAAAAGTCTTTCGTAACGCACGGGAACCCGCACCCAGTACAACCGTTCCGACAAGATGTCCGACTGCTGGACCGGTACGATATCGTCCAGAGTTCCATGGACGACGAGCGAAGGAGGGCTTGCCGGGGAAACGCGAAACAGCGGCGAGGCCGCTCGATACGTCTCAGCGAACTTATCGGACGATCCTCCGATGAGTTCCTGAACGACAGGCTGCGTTCGTGCGAAATCGGTCGTCAAATCGCCGGGTCCGTAAAAGTTGAATACAGCGGCGATCCTGTATTCCGCGGCCGAGCTGCCTGGGGTCGCCTCAATCACCAGATCAGGATCGGCTTCCGGTCGAAAATCAGCATCCTCGGGTGCATACGCAGCCAGCATCGCCAAATGTCCGCCAGCCGACCCGCCCATGACGACGAACCGGTCCGGATCGATCCCATCCGCAGCCGACCGGTCCGCAAGAAACTGAAGAGCCGCATTCACGTCACGAATCTGGGCGGGAAACCTGGCGACACCCGAGAGACGATAGCTCAAACTGGCCACGACGTAACCCGCTTGAGCGACTTTGATCGCATGGGGACGATAATCTGCACGATCACCCGATTTCCAGCCACCGCCATGCATCAGAACGAGAATGGGCCGCGGTTTCTCTTTGCGATGCCCGGCCGGGAAATACAAATCCAGCTTGAGTTCCTGCCCTTTGGCCCGAGCGTAAGTGACGCCAGGTTCGAAACGGATCTCGGGCGGAACCGGCGGCTGCCGATCGATCAATTTCAACGACCCGACCAGATACGCCGCGTAAAGTTCTTCGACTCGTCCATATCCGACCGGCGCTCGCCCGGGGACGTAATTGCGGCGCAAATACTCACGGGCAAAATGCAACGCCACAACCGCGGATGTGGTGAGTGCAAATGCCATCAATGCGGCCGCGATGAGAAATCGCCGAAATCGTTTCATATGAGTCCGTTTCGAAGTCCCATCGTGTCGTTTGGCTCATTTCCGGTGCGATTTTCAGACTTTCGTGGACTTGGCGGCGTGGTCGCTGCCAGGTTCGACTTTCGTCAGGTCGGCTCCGGTCAGGCTTGGGCACCAGTGCGTTTCGATATGTTCGACGATCATTTCGGTACCCCGTTTGTGCGACACATGGGGCTCGTCGCGGGGGTCGTAAAGGGCGTCGGTCAGATCACGGCACAAGGCCACCGATTTGCCGAGATACGTCAGCTGGCGAATCCCGAAGGGTCTGCCCAGCACGCACATGTTCGTATGCACGCCCATCAGCACGATGTGCTTGCGACCTTCCTGTTCGAGAAAATTCCAGATCTCCGGCCCGTCGGCCGAAACCACGTCGTAACCGGCCATCTTGATCGCCGCATGCTGATGCCGATCGCAATCGGGCAAAAGGCGCGGTATCGGATCATCGCAACCCGTCACGCCGTTATTGATGCGCGAGACGTTATCCACCACAGGCAAGGGCGGTTCCTTTTCCGGGTCGAGATAGCACCAGCTCTTGATCGGCTGTGGCGGCTGACTGGCCTTCGCACGCTTGATCCGAGCGCGAAACGGCGTGTCTTCATAATGGTGAATGCCGCTGGACGGGCTATGCACGATCGCCACACCCAGGTCTCGCGCCAGGCTGATCACTTCGTTCATTCGCGGGGCCATTCGGTCCACCCTGTGTGCGGCCATGGCACAAGGGTGGTCGGCCCACATGTCGCAGATGATGATCGCCGTCGCCGAAGACTTCCAGCGGCCCACGTTCTCTTCGACGATCACCGGGCCGGTCGCCGCCTTCCGTCGACGGCGCAGATTGACCGCCAGTGTTCCCGGAACTTTGGGAATTTCGGACGGCGACGCATCCTGGACGACAGCCCGAGCCAGAACACGCGCACTGGCGGCGGACATCGCCACACCGCAACCCGCTGCGACAATGTCCGTGATGAATCGGCGGCGGTCGACGCTCATCTGAGGAGCCCCTGTAGACTTGTGGTCCGTAAAGTCATGATTTTCGACGGCTCATGCATCCTAACGCATCCGATCGATCGAATCGAGGGAATGACGTCTCTCCCAAGAACAATGTCAAGATAATCGCTTTGACTCCGCCGAATCGGCCGGACGACGATAGTCTCACATCGAAATCGATCAGGGCATCAGACCTGAAGCCTCATTTCAATTTGGGCAGGCGAACACGACGATAATGCAAGCGAGGTTCCCCGGAACCGTCTCTCGCAGTGCGAAATCCCGCTCAACCTGAAACGGAACGACTTCTTTCGGACCGTCATTCCGGCTCATTCGCAAGGGCTTTGTGTTTCTCCAGATACTTCCGGTAAGTCGGCCGGCTCAGCAGGCGATGCTGAATCACATGAATTGCCGTGGCGATCTCCTGCTTGTCCATCGGGTGCAACTCGGGCAATGCGAAAAACTTGCCGGCGAGTTCCGCCGCCATGGCCCAGCAATCGGCCTCGGCTTCCGTCATCCCGGCCGCCAGAACCGCTTTTCGATCTCGGTCGCCAGGTTTTTCCGGTATTTTCCGTTCTGTCACTGGTTCCTGTTTCGCTGGATCGGGGGCAGGCGGATCGACAAGAGCCAGAAAACCCGAGGAGGCCGAAGCCCGAACGGCTTCACGTCGATTCGGATCGTTCATGAGATCGCTCCTTTCGAATGACCTGAAATGAAATGAGATCGAATCCATCGATTCGTAACTCTCGTACGACGACGAAACCGATCAATCCGCCAATGCGTCACGAGCCCGGAGAATCAGCCGCTCGACATTCGAAAGTGCCCGAATTTCTTCGAGACGAGCCATCATGGACACGGGATCGTCGGAAATGATCGCCGCCACGCCGCGATCGATCAAGGGCAGCATCATGTCCGGGTCCTTGATCGTCCAGGCATAAACATTCTTGTTCACGGCCCTGGCACGGTCGACGAAACGCCTAGTGGACAATTCCACGCTCAACATGAAAAAGTCGACGGTCAATGATTCCATCCTGCCGATCGACTGTGCCGCGATATAGCCGACCGTCATTTCCGGAGCGACTCTTTTGGCTTCGACAACCGACTCATACGATTGCGAGCAGATCCGGTGCCGGGCGATTTCGCCACGACGACGCAACAGATCGACGACCGCTCTTGCAAGTTCGCGACCTTCATTGGCGCTGCTCACTTTCAATTCGATCAGCACATGCATGCGATCTTTCGCGGCATCGAGAAATTCATCGAGCGTCGGAATCCTTTCGCCCTTGAATTGCGGCGCGAACCAGCCGCCGACATCGAGCCCCTGCAATTGCCCCAGGGTTCGGGTTTTGACTTGCCAGTTCACGCCTGCCAGGCGACGCAGATCGGTGTCATGAATGACGACGATCGCATTGTCGGACGTGAACTGAACGTCGATCTCCGACCACTGGGCACCGACTTCGATCGCCTTCTTCACGGCGGAGACGGTATTCTCAGGGGCCATCGCCCCGCCGGCCCTGTGTGCGATGATCTCCAGCCGATCATCGACGTCCAGACTATTGAGCAGCATGGCCGAACCGATTGGAAGCAGCAATGCGAACAGCCCGAACGCCAGAAATCGTGGGTGTTTCAGGACGGAAACATGATTCTCCAATGCGATCCAGCTCGAAAGTCTGACCTTTTCGAATGTTTCCGGCATCGGCCTTCCGGTCAGTTTTCGATCCAGATACAACACGACGGATGCATATCCGACCACACCGACGATCGACAAAAGGTTGATCACGACGAAATGAATCGCCAGCACAAGAACCGTCGCCGGCAGAGCGACGGCCATTCGCAGGCCGACGTAATCGAGAAACGCATCGGCTGACCAGCGTAATGCCCCGAGCACCAGAATGGCCAGGACCGTTTGAAAAACGAGCCACGCCAGCAACACGAAAATCATGATTGACTTGTGAGCACGGGATTTCCGTTCGCTGGAACGAAGCGATTCCAGAGGCGGGAGCGGCGAATCGTCCAGAAGCTGCTCCGGCATCGCCAAAAACCAGCGGAGGAAATAGCGAAGGATGAAAAATGCGGAAATCGCCAGGATCGATCCCGCCGCGATGGCACCGATCCAGAAGACGGGCGGCCGAAGAATGACCAGGCCGTAAATGTCGCGGCCATCCCAAAGCCAGTCGAGAAGCCCCACGGCCAGAAACCCCGAAGGCAGGAGCATCGCCACAAATGCCACGATCTGGTACAAGCCGAGAAAGAAGAGCCGGGGAGCACGCGCGACGAGCCGCTTCACGATCGCGACCAGCGATCGTTCCCGGCCGCCGGGCCTCATGATCAGAAGCAGGCCAGCGACCTGAAAATACAATTGCGTGGCTTGCAGCGCCCCGACCAGGATCATCGAGAGAATCCCGGGCCAGGAGAGCAGAAACCCCGCGATTTCGAAATTACCGATCGAGGGTCTGCCGCGCGTTCCGATCAATAGCGACAGCACACCGATCGACAGCGGAGCGAACGCCAGGGAGACAAGAAGTCGGCAAATGACTTCGAAAACGAGAATCGGGCCAAGATTCCCTCGCAGCGCGCGAACGAAGTCCACGACCAGTTCCCTGGCCGTGGGCATGTCGTTCGGTAAAGTGCCGGTGGCTTCCGTCACCAGATCTTGACCCGCTGAACCGGGTCAAGCCAGAGAGCGTCGGCAGGTTTGACGCCGAAAGCCTCGTAGTATTCCGGCATGTTGCGGATCACGCCATTGCAGCGGAATTCCGGCGGCGAGTGCGAATCGACGGTCAGACGACGCAGGGCTTCCGTATCCCGATATTTCGTCCGCCAGATCTGGCCCCAGCCGAAGAACAAACGCTGTTGCCCTGTGAGCCCGTCAATGGTCGCAGCCGGTTTGCCGCCGAGGGATTTGTTATAGGCCTTCAAGGCGATCGAAAGGCCGCCCAGATCGCCGATATTCTCGCCGATGGTCAGCGCTCCGTTGACCTTGTGATCGGGTAACTGCTTGGGCGAATAGGAAGAATATTGTTCGATCAGCTTCTTGGCCCGGGCTTCGAATTCGCTGCGGTCCTTATCGGTCCACCAGTTGTTCATATTGCCGTCGCCATCGAACTTCGAGCCCTGGTCGTCGAAGCCGTGGCCGATTTCGTGGCCGATGACCGCTCCGATCCCGCCGTAGTTGACGGCATCGTCAGCCTGAAGGTCGAAAAACGGTGGCTGCAGGATCGCCGCCGGGAAGACGATTTCATTGAGGCCCGGATTGTAATAGGCATTGACAGTTTGAGGGGTCATGAACCATTCGGATTTGTCGACCGGTTTGCCGAGTTTGGCGAAATTCCGGGAAAGTTCGTACTGATGGGCCCGACGCATGTTCCCGGCCAGATCGTCACGTTCGATTCGCAGGCTCGAATAATCGCGCCATTTGTCCGGATATCCGATCTTCGGGTTGAATTTCGAGAGTTTCTCAAGCGCCTTCTTGCGTGTTTCCGGACTCATCCATTCCAGATTTTCGATGCTTTCGCGATAGGCTTCGACCAGGTTGGCCACGAGCACCTGCATCCGCTTTTTCGCTTCGGGCGGAAAGTGCTTCTGCACATAGATCTTGCCGAGGGCTTCGCCGAGCGTCGACTCGACGGCGCCGACGGCCCGCTTCCAGCGCGGTCTTTGTTCAGGCGTGCCGGTCAGGGCCTTGCCGTAGAACGCGAAGCTCTCGTCGACGAAAGCCTTCGACAAGACCGGCGCGAATTCGCGAAGGACGTTCCAGCGGGCCCAAAGCTTCCAGTCTTCGATCGGAATCGATTTGACGGCCTTGCCCATGGCTTCGAAATAACTCGGCTCCTGGACGATCACATCGCCCAAAACCGGGAGATCCTTCAGGACCGCGGCCTTCGCCCATGCGGACCAGTCGAAATCCGGCGTCAGAAGTTTCAGTTCCGGCGGCGACTTTTTGTTGTAGGTCAACGTGTCGTCGCGACGCTTCACCCGATCCCAGTGATGGCTTGCCAGGAGCTTTTCGACCGCCAAGACGCGGGCCGCTTCGTCTTCGGCCTTCTTCGATCCCGCCAGCGAGAACATGGCGGCGATGTGTTTGACGTAAGCTTCGCGAACCGGGGCGAACTTTTCGTCGCGATAATACGACTCGTCAGGCAGTCCGATTCCGCCCTGGTCGATGTGAACGACATAACGGGAACTGTTCTTGGCATCGGTATTCACGAATGCCGAAAAAAGCCCGCGAACGCCACGTGCTTCCAGCTGACCGAGAACCGAGGGAAGTTCGGAAGGATCGTCGAGGGTTTCGATCAGGGCCAGTTCGACCGAAATCGGGTCCAGGCCCTTCTTTTCGATGGTCTCCTCGTCCATGAACGAAGCGAACATATCGCCGACCTTACGCGCTTCCGAACCCGGTTCGGCATTGGCGGCGGCCGACTCTTCGATGATCTTGCGAAGGTCCGCCTCGGCCTTTTCCGCAAGTACGACGAACGAACCGTAAACGGCTCGCTCAGCCGGAATCTCGGTGTTCTTGAGCCAGGTTCCGTTGATATGACGGAACAGGTCGTCCTGTGGTCGATAGGCAGGATCGATGGCTGACGTATCGACGCCCGACTTGACCTCGGGTTTTGCGGCCCGCAAGCCAACCGTACTGACGGCCAGTCCCAAACCGAACATGGAAAAGGCGGCGGCGATTTTGAAACTGGTCGACATTGCGGGGTTGGCTCCTTCGACTCGACTTCGGATGATATGCGGCCTGAGGGCTCATGGTAAACGATCCGAAGCGCCCGACGCCAGTGGACCAAACGGCCTGTAATTCTGGTCCGCGGATCGGTATTCGAGATTCTCTCGAACTCCCGGCCCCCGTTTCCGAAAATCGTGGCAACGTTCATCGAAACAGGGAATTGCGACGTTCGACGAATTGGTCTTCGCGCATGTTCCGATTTTCGCTAAGTTTCTCCCGAAACGCCCAGGCGAGCGATCGCATACAGGACGTACCGATCACACGGGCAAGGAGCGCCCCCAGAGATGTCATCCCCCAATCAGTCCGCAGGCGAAACGGCCGAATCCCATCCCATCATTCTGGTTATGGCGAATCGGTTGCGTCATCGCGTCATTCGGCGGACAGCCCTGAAAGACCTCGTGGAGGTCGTCGAAAATCGCGACCCCTGCGTTTCGAACTACCTTGCCATCCTGTTTCTGATTCTGGCGATCTCATTCTCGGCGGCGCCGCTCGTCAATTCGGCAACCTCAAGAATGAACAAGGATTACGATCTCTGGCAACGGACTGGCTGGATCGTTTCCAATGGTCAGTCGATCTATCCGACCGATCCCAACCGGCTTTTCCCGTTCATGTATCCGCCGCCGGCCGCCGTCATGCTGGCACCGATCGCGGAATTGCCTCGCCCCTTGTTCGTGGCTTCGCTTCTGATTCTGCAGACGGCCGCCTGGGCCTTCTGCATCTATGCCTCGGTCCGCCTGAGTACCGGGCGCTTTCGTGGCGTGCATCCCGCGCTTTACGTCGGCCCATCCCTGATGGTCATTCCCTTCGTCAGTGATATGTACCTGCTGGGTCAGCCGGCGATCCTGCTGCTGGCGCTTTGCCTGGGGTCCTTCCTGGCCTTGAGACGTTCGATGCCGGAAATCTCCGGTTTCCTGCTCGCCACGGCGACCGCGATCAAGGCGTATCCCATCATCCTCATCGGATACTTCGTCTATCGAAAAAAGACGAGGGCCTCACTGGCGACCATCGCTGGCGTGATCTTTTATCTCGCGATCTTCCCGCTGACGTATCGGACGACCGAGCAGGTCGGCCAGGACTTGAGCCTCTGGGCCCGCGGGATGCTGTTCAAATACGACGACCGCTCGATCGGCCAGCGGCCTGACCGCGCCTTCAGCTACAAAAACCAATCGCTGCAGGCGACGGTGCACCGGCTTTCCCGGCCTGTGCTGGCGGACGGCGAAAATGACCGTAGCTGGTACGTCAACCTGACGAATCTGGATTTCCGCCGGTCGAATTATCTGATGATGGCCTCGATCGTCGCCATCGGCTGTTTCACGATGTGGGCCTGGTGGGGCAGCGGCTGGCCCGGCCGGTCACGCGATGACGCCATCAACTCCGAACAGTCCATGAGCCTGATGCTCACGGTGATGCTGGCTCCGCTCTCATTCAATTATTCGTACGTCTGGCTGATCTTCCCGCTGACGTTTCTGATGGCCGTCACCCTCGACGATCGAAGGAGCCCTCGAAGCCGGGCTTCGGCACTCTGGACGGTGCTCGTCACCGTGGCGCTGCTGGCATGCTCGTTATTGAACACGCGCGTGGCCGCCGCTTACGGCAACATCTTCTTCGCCGGTTTCGCGGCCTTCGTGGGTATCGGGATCTGGGAACGGCGCGGGACATTCGTCGGAAAGGGCTTCGACCCGGGAAGTCATGAACGCAACGTTCATTCGACATCGACGGCAAGGCCGATGGGAAGCAAGTCCATGGGCTCAGGGGCTCGTCCTTCGCGGCCCAGCGCCTGAATCCGTTTCGGCGACGAGCCAAGACATTTCAGAACAGGCTGAAGACCGGTTCCCCCTGGGTCACACGTATGGGGCGCGAAAGGCGATCGTCGATCATCGTTTCGGGATCGATTCCGAACGCATGCAGCACCGTGGCGTGGAAGTCCTCGGGAGTAACAGGCCGGTCCTTGACATAGGCCCCGATCCGATCACTGGCGCCATATGTCTGACCGCCCCGAACTCCGCCGCCGGCCATGAGTTGCGTATAACAGTTCGGCCAGTGGTCTCGGCCTGAAAACTCGTTGATCTTCGGAGTCCGGCCGAATTCGCCGGCCACGACGACCAGGGTCTCGTCCAGCAGACCACGACTGGAAAGGTCTTCCAGCAGGGCAGGGAAGGCCTTGTCGAACGATGGTGCGCAGTAACGGTGCGTGAGCATATCCACACCTTTGCGCACCCCGCCCACGCCGCAGATGTCCGAGGCGACGCCGTGGTTGTCCCAAAGATTGAACTGACAGCCTTTTTCGTCGAAGTAGGTCCAGAAGACGTTCACGAACCGGACACCCGACTCCACAAGCCGCCGGGCCAGCAGAAAACTCTGGCCATATTCGTTGCGGCCGTAACGATCACGCAGTTTCGGATCTTCCCGGGTCAGGTCGAACGCGTGTGCGGTTTTGCCGCCGGAGAGCATTTCGATCGCCGTTTCCTCAAGCGTATTCCAGCGGGATGCATAGCCGCCTGAGTGCCCGACAGAGTCCCTCAATCGGTTCCTCTTTTCGAAGCGGTTCGGGCTGACTTCGGCAGGTAGGTCGAACGCTTCGAAACGGAGATCCTTGGGCGCCAGGGAATCCCGCTTCGTTTCGTCGAGCGCGAACGGGTCGAATTTCGAGCCGAGGAATCCCCCGGATTGCCCCTTGATCGGTGGGGAATTCGTCGTGAACTTGCGGGGCAGAATGACCCACGGCGGCAGGATGCCCGTTTCGCCTTTCAGGCGATGCAGAAGGGCACCCAGACCGGGATGATCCGCCGGAGCCGCGTAAACGTCGTCCGGCCGAAGCGGGCGTCGGCCCTCGATCGTATGCGACGAGCCGACATTGTGATCGGGCGATGTGTGCGTCATCGAACGGATGACCGCCAGTTTGTCGGCATGGCGCGCGACGTTGGGGATCAATTCCGTGAAGAAGATGCCCGGGACATTCGTTTCGATCGGGCGGAAAACCCCGCGGATCCCTTCCGGCGCATCAGGTTTCGGGTCCCAAAGATCATGTTGCGAAGGCCCGCCGCACAAATAGATGAAAATGCATTGCCGGGCTTTGCCGTACGCCGAATTCGCGGATGCGATCCCCGCGGCCGCGGGCCAGGCCATGGAAGCGCCCGCGAACACGTTTCGATGCCATTGCCGGCGATTGATTCCGAGCATGCCTCTGGCTGCTGTCAGCGTCAGCATCTCATCGCTCCGTTGAAGGCATCGTACGCTTGCGAATTGCCGAATCCAGGGCGACTGGAATCCGGTCGGGGGGAGATTCTCTCGATTCGAGTTCCGAGAGCCGCAACGATGGCGCAAAGGAAGGGTCTCGAGGCGATCGACACTCGCAGGGCCGTCGAAGCAAGATGACTTTAGTGCATCCCGCCGGTCGGGTAAAGCATCAAAGCCACAAATCCGGGGATCGTAACGGAATATGGATCGGTTCTGTCGACACTGAGGGCCCGGATTCGTACGCGATCCGAAACCTTGGGCATTCAGCTTCATCGGCGGAGACTTCGACCGTGAAGACGAAGAACGGACTCGTGACGAAGTTCGTCCAGGTCCGCGCAATGTGATATCTTCTCTTTTTGCCTGCTTGCCTGCGAATACAAGCTCGACACGGACTGTGTGCAATCCGAACTTCGCTGAACATCAGCTCTCAAGGGTGGTTCCGAAATGTTCAATCCGATCGCATGGGCCTTGAGGCGACCCGTAACCGTTCTTACGCTCGCTATCGGACTTCTGCTGTTGGGTACGGTCGCGCGATCCCGCATGCGTACCGACATTTTCCCGAACCTGAATCTGCCCGTCATTTACGTCTGCCAGCCTTACGGTGGCATGGACCCTTCACAGATGGAAGGGCTGCTGACCAACTATTACGAGTATCACTTTCTCTATATCAACGGGATTCATCACGTCGAGAGCCGCAACGTCCAGGGTCTGGCGCTGATGAAGCTGTTCTTCCATCCCGGTACCGACATGGCGCAGGCCATGGCCGAAACGATGGGCTATGTCACCCGTTCACGCGCTTTCATGCCGCCAGGGACTGTTTCGCCCTTCGTCACCCGGTTCGACGCCGGCAGCATCCCGGTCGGATATCTCGTTCTGTCGAGCGAAACACGCACGATCAACGAAATTCAGGATCAGGCCCTGTTCAAGGTTCGCCCCATGTTCTCCGGGCTGCCTGGCGTTTCGGCGCCGCCGCCGTTCGGCGGCACGCAGCGCACGATCGTCGTCCGGCTTGACCCCGACCGGCTCCGCAGCTATCGCATGGCGCCGGACGAAGTCATTCAGGCGCTGAATACCGGCAACGCGATCAGCCCCTCGGGCACGGTTCGTTTCGGCGATTCCATGCCCATCGTGCCTGTGAACGCCCTGGCCCGTGATGTCGAGGAATTCAAGCAGATCCCGATCCGCCCCGGCAAGTTGCCGACGGTCCACCTGGGCGATGTCGCCAGCGTCACCGATTCGGCCGACGTGCCGGTCGGTTCGGCGCTCATCGATGGTCGCAAAGCTGTCTATCTGCTCGTCACGAAACGGGCCGACGCGTCGACGCTCGACGTGATCGAAAACGTCCGCAATGCCTTGCCCGACATGCAGGCCGTGCTGCCTCCGGATATCAAGGTCGCCCTCGAATTCGATCAATCGCCCACCGTCACTTCGGCCGTTCACGCCGTCGTGACGGAAGCCGCACTCGGCGCGGGCCTCGTCGGGTTGATGGTGCTGCTGTTTCTGCGCGACTGGCGCAGCATGATCATCGTCATCGTCAATATCCCCCTGGCCCTGGCGGGCGCGGTCACGCTGTTGTGGCTGACCGATCAGACGTTCAACCTGATGACTCTTGGCGGCCTGGCCCTGGCGATCGGCATTCTGGTCGACGAATCGACCGTCGAAGTCGAAAACATTCACACCCAGCTCGAGCATACTTCCAACGTCGCCGTGGCCGTGCGCCGCGGCAACCGCGAAACAGCGGTTCCGCGCCTTCTCGCCCTTTTGTGCATGCTGGCCGTGTTCGCGCCCAGCTTCCTGATGACCGGCGCCGTGAGATCGCTCTTCGTTCCGCTGTCTCTGGCCGTCGGCTTTGCGATGGTTTCGTCCTATTTCCTTTCCAGCACGCTCGTTCCCGTGCTTTCGGCTATGCTTCTCAAGCCACATAAGTCTCATCAGGCTGCCCCGGCTTCGAAGTCGTCGGCCGTTTTGACCACACGCTCCGTTCGTCGCTTCGGCCGGCCAGTTCAGGCAGGTCTCGTTCTCGGGTATGTCGTCGCCTGCGGCCTGGGGATCGCCTGGTTGGCCCCTTCAGCCGGGTTCGAAATCTTCCCGAAGGTCGATTCGGGACGGTTTCAGGTGCGGGTGAAGGCCCCGGCGGGGACTCGTTACGAGAAAACCGAGGGGATCGTCGTGGATGTGCTCGATGCCGTGAAACGGATCGTGGGTGACGACGGTGTCGAAGTCAGTGTCGGCTATGTCGGCAATATCGCGTCCAGCTATCCGATCCAGGCGATCTTTCAGTGGACCGGCGGCCCTGAAGAAGCATTCCTTCGTGTCGCCCTCGATCCGGCGCGTGCACGTCTGACGGTCGACGAAACCAAGGAAAAGCTGCGTGAAGAACTCATTCGCATTCACCCGGACGTCCAGTTTTCGCTCGAACCGGCCGATATCGTCAGTGAAGTCATGTCGTTCGGCTCACCCACGCCTGTCGATGTCGTCGTGAGCGGTTCGGCTTTCGCCGACGTTCGCAGTCATGCCGGCAAAGTTCACGCGGAACTCCTCCGCCTGAACAACTTGCGTGATTTACGTTATGGGCAGACGCTCGATTATCCCGCCCTCAGGGTGAACATCGACCGCCGCCTTGCGGGCCTGGCAGGGTTGTCAGCCGCGGATGTCGCCCGATCGCTCGTGACGGCCACATCTTCCAGTCGCTTCATCCTGCCGAGCTATTGGCCGGATCCGAAGTCGGGCATCGGCTATCAGGTTCAGGTGGAAATCCCCTTCGCCTCGGTCGTGAAGGCCGAGGATATCGAAAATCTCCCGGTGACCTCGGGCCTGGGGGCATCGCCTCTGGTCTTGCGTGATGTCGCGACCGTTCGGCAGGACACGGTCGTCGGCGAATTCGACCGCTACAATATGAAACGCCTGATCAGTTTGACGGCCAATGTCACCGGCGACGATCTTGCAGCCGTCGGACGCGAAGCGAAAACCGCGATCAAGGCCGCGGGCGAACCGCCGGCGGGCGTCAAAGTCGACATCCGCGGCCAACTGGCCACGCTCGATGAGATCAATTCCGCCGGCGTTGCGGCCCTCGCTTTCACGTTCGTCGTGATTCTGCTCATGCTCACGGCGTATTTTCAGTCGCTCGGGCTGGCGATCGTCTCGCTCGCTTCGGTTCCCGCCGTGGGGCTGGGTATCACGCTGATGCTGGTTCTGACAGGCACGACCTGGAACCTGCAATCGTACATGGGCGCGATCATGTCGCTGGGCGTTTCGGTCGCGAACGTGATCCTGCTGGTGAGTTTCGCGGAATCCGAGCGCCGCGCCGGAGCGGAAGCCGCCGAGGCCGCCCGCCACGCCCTGAAACGCCGTGTTCGTCCGATTCTGATGACGGCCCTGGCCATGATCGCCGGCATGTTGCCGATGGCACTGGGATGGTCCGAAGGTGGCCGGCAGCAGGCACCGCTAGGCAGGGCCGTGATCGGCGGCCTGCTCGGATCGCTCGTCGCCGTGATGGTCGTCACGCCCCGGGCGTTCGCGATGGTTCGCAAGAACGCATCCCGCAAGAACCAGTCACTCGACCCCACCGATCCCGCCAGCCCGTTCTACGATCCGGAAGCTGACTCTCCCTCAACGCCGACGGAGGTTCCCTTGATTCGCACCGCCATGATGGCCATCATGCCCATCGCACTCGTTTTCGGGTCGTCATCGACCGTGTCGGCACAGCAGCCGTCCGTTCCCCGCGTGACTGTCGCCCAAGCCGTTCCTGCCCGAATCGTCCACGCGATCGATCAGCCAGGGCAAGTCGAACCTCAGGCGAAAGCCCCGCTCGAATCGCGCGTCGTCGGCTGGATCAAGTCCGTTGGTGTCGATATCGGCGACTCCGTCAAGGCCGGACAGGTTCTGATCGAAGTCGACGCCCCGGAACTCGAAGCCGCCGTCCGTGTCGCTCACGCCCTCGTCGCTCAGGCGAAATCGGAAACCGAGCTGGCTCAGGCCCTGCTCAAGGAATCCGAAGGGGCCTTGATCGCACAGGAAGCTCGCCTGAGGGCCACTCAGGCCGACCTGGGAGGTCACAAGGCCCTGCTGGAACAAATGAAACTGGAGCGGGACCGCATGCGCAAGCTCGTCGATAACGGGGCCGTGACCCGCGTCGTCCTTGACGAAGCCGAACAGCGAACGCTGACCGCCGAAGCCGAATTGCTGCAAGCCGAGGCCCTGATTGCGGCATCCCAGGCGGAATCGGACACCTCTCGTTCGCAACTGTTGCGTCGACGTGCTGAAATCGAAGTCGCGAAAACCCGCTTCGAAGTCGCCAAGGCCCGCCTCGCCGAGGCCCAGGCTCAGTCAGGACTCGCACGCATCGTCGCTCCGTTCGACGGCATCGTCATCGAACGACATGCGGACCCAGGCAAGCTCGTCGGTGATACGCCTCGCGACAAACCTTTGCTCCTGGTTCATGACGAAACCGTTCTGACCGTCGGGGTGGGAATCCCCGAGGCCGAAGCCCCACTGGTCAATACCGGCGACGAAACGATCGTCTTCACGGGTCAGGACACCGCCGAACCAGCCTTCCGCGGAAAAGTGACCCGCATCAGCCGAAGCTACGATCCGACGACACGAACGATGCGATGCGAAATCGACATGCCAGCCTCGGCCACTCCCTTGCGCAGCGGTCAGTACGTGCTGGTTCGCGTGATCGGCCACGATCGGGACGAAGCCGTCACGATTCCGCCCAACGCCTTGTTCCGTGTCGCTGGCGTTCCGCATGTCTGCATCGCTGCCGACGGAAAAGCCGTCCGCCGGAAAGTGACCCCCGGAATCGGCGACAGCACCAAAGTCGCGATTTCGACAGGCCTGAAGGCAGGCGAATTCGTCGTCGTCGGCCCGGTCGCGGCCACGCTGGCCGACGGCACCCCGATCGAAGCCATCAAGCCCGAACCGGCAAAACGCTGACGAATCATGCCGTTGTGACAAATCCATAAGGCCCGGATGAGTCGATCGATTTCAAGACCCCTCCGAGCCGGCCGCAAAATCGATTCAACCATCCTAACCCGATCGACCGATACGACCAGTATGTCGAAGTCCACGCACTCTTCACTTCCTGGTTCGGGTCGAAGCACCCGTTCGCGCCGGATGGTGTCCGGCCGAGGCGTTGGTTCGCTCGCCGTTTCGCTGGCGCTCGCGCTGGAAGGCACGGTCCAGGCGATGCCGCAGGTAAAGCCAGCGCTTCCGGCACTGGCCGAAGAGCCGGTTGCGGCATCACCGGCGGACATGACCACGCGCATCGACCCCCAATCCGGCAGATTCGGTTCGATGATCGCGCCGGACGAACCGGAACCGACCCTCGACAGCGAATGGATCGAACCGATCGACTGGCTGACGGTCATTCGACTCTCCGGTGCCCGCGACCTGGATATCGGCATCG
>Ga0172376_10002684_pt1 | contig 21547 bp, 10 predicted proteins | sample Lak35m_FD_121114 | JGI IMG/M metagenome (GOLD analysis project Ga0172376, IMG submission 121114) | Freshwater microbial communities from Kabuno Bay, South-Kivu, Congo - kab_092012_35m | ecosystem: Environmental > Aquatic > Freshwater > Lake | place: Democratic Republic of the Congo: South-Kivu... | reverse complement strand
CCGCCCGCCCGCCCTCCCGCCCGCCTACTTCAGCTTCTCCGCGAACTTGGCCGGCTCCGCCTCGAACTGACCCGGGCAATTCGGGCAGCAGAAGCCGATCACGCGGCCTTCGTGCAGCACGGTGTACTTCGGGTTCACGGGGCTGTCGGACACCGGGCACTTCGTGTTGATCGGGCGCTTCTCGGCCGGGATGTCCTCGAAGCCGGGCAGCGGGCGGTCGCTCGTGAAGGCGAGCTCGCCCTCGCTCTCGAGCGCGACCGCGGCGCTCTCGGCCCCCACCACGACGAGCCCCGGGCGTTCGCTCGCGAGGCGCGCGAGAGCTTCGCCGGAGAGGCCGCTCTTCCAGGCGGTCAGCTTGTGCAGCGCGGGGAGCGAGAGCAGCACGTCGAGCGCGCCGTCGTCGAGCGCGGTCTGTGAGAGCACGAGCTCGGAGAGCCTCGCGTGGCCGCGCAGCGCGGCGAGGCCGGTGGTCGTGAGGCGCGTGGCGCGCAGGTCGAGCTTGCGGAGGCGCGAGAAGGCGGAGAGCGCCGCCAGCGCGGCGTCGTCGAGCGGCGCGCGGGCGAGCGAGAGTTCGACCGTCCAGGGCGCGAGCGGGACGACGAGGCGTGCGAAGGTGGCGCCGTCGAAGGTCGGGGCCACGGCGGCCACGTCGAGCCACAGCGCGTGCTCCTCGCCGGGCAGCGACTCGTGGTGCACGAAGGCCGCATCGAGCGCGGCGAGCAGCTCGGCGGGCGGCGCGGAGGGCGCAGCGCTCTTCGCCTGCTGCGCGGGAGGCGCGACGGCCTCGTCCGGCACCGAGCCGGTCGCCTCCTCCACCGGCGCGGGCGGCGGCGCGACCTCGACGCCGAGCTCGACGTGCCCGGTGAAGGGCGCGCCGGCGCGGATCCAGGCCGCGAGCGCGGCGAGCTCATCGGCGCTCGGTTGCGCCTTGCCCTCGGGCGGCATGTGGTCCTCGTGCTCGAGCGGCAGCACGGCGCGCGCGTGGAGCAGGCTCTGCTCGAGGTCGCCGGCGACGAGCGCCGGGCCGCTCTCGCCGCCCGCCAGGATCGCCTCGGGCGAGTGCAGGCGCAGGTCGCCCTTGTGCTTGCCCGTGCCGTGGCAGTTCGTGCAGTAGGCCGCGAGGATCGGCTCGATCACGGTCGCGTAGGTGTCCGGCAGGACCTGCGCGGGCGCGGGTTCGGCCACGGGCGCGGGAGTGCCCTCGCTTGCGGACGGAGTCTCGGCGACGACGACCGGCGCGGGCGCGACCGGCGCCGGCTTCGCGCGCTTGCGCGGACCGTCGAGCCAGTCCTCGCCGTGCGTCAGACCTGCGCCGAGGTGCCCGGTCGGCACGAGCAGCGCGAGCGCGGTCGCGAGGGCAACCCGATAGAGCCCGGTCGCGAGCGGCGAGCGCTCGGCGCGCCGGAAGAGCAGCGCCGCGACGGTGGTCGCGACCGCCACGGCGATGCCGAGGCGCTCGTGGCGCTCGAGCGACTCGCCGCCGTAGCCGTCCTCGTGGCCGAGGATCCAGCCGCTCGAGGCCGCGGCGACGGCGAACAGCGCTGCCAGGACGAGCAGCGGCCCCTGGGCCGGGCGCGTCTTGATTCCGCGCAGCGCGAGGAGCTCGAGCACGAAGACCGCGAACACGAGCCCGATCGGAAGGTGCAGGACGAGCGGGTGCAGCCGCCCGAGGCGCGCGAAGTCGTCGAGGTTCATGCCAGGAGCTCGCGCACGACCTTGCCGGACACGTCGGTCAGGCGGAAATCGCGCCCCTGGTGGCGGAAGCTCAGGCGCTCGTGGTCGAAGCCCAGGAGATGCAGCAGCGTCGCGTGCAGGTCGTGCACGTCGAGCGGATTCTCGGCCACGTTGTAGCCGTACTCGTCGGTCTTGCCGTAGACCGTGCCGGCCGCGACGCCGCCGCCCGCCATCCAGATCGAGAAGCAGCGCGGGTGGTGGTCGCGCCCGTAGTCGGTCGTCGTCAGCGTGCCCTGCGAGTAGCAGGTGCGCCCGAACTCGCCGCCCCACAGGACGAGCGTCTCGTCGAGCAGCCCGCGCCGGCGCAGGTCGGCGAGCAGCGCCGCCTGGGGCTGGTCGACGGCCTGGGTCTGCAGGCGGATCTCGTTCGGCAGGCCACCGTGCTGGTCCCAGCCGCGCATGTAGAGCTGGATGAAGCGCACGCCGCGCTCGGAGAGGCGCCGCGCGAGAAGGCAGTTCGCCGCGAACGAGCCCGGCACGCGCACCTCGGGCCCGTACAGGTCGAGCGTCTCCTGGTCCTCGTCCGCGAAGTCGGTCAGCTCGGGCACCGACATCTGCATGCGGTAGGCCATCTCGGCCTGGGCGATGCGCGCGCGCACCTCGCGGTCGAGCGAGCGCTCGGCCTCGCGCTCGTTCAGCGCCGCGACGAGATCGAGCATGCGCCGGCGGTCGGTGCGCGTGACACCCTCGGGATTCTCGAGGTACAGCACCGGATCGCCGGCCGAGCGCAGCTTGCAGCCCTGGTGCTCGCTCGGCAGGAAGGCCGAGCCCCAGAAGCGCGCCGCGAGGGCCTGCATGTTGCCCTTGCCCTGCGTGATCATCACCACGAAGGTCGGCAGGTTCTGGTTGGCGCTGCCGAGGCCGTAGCTGACCCACGCGCCGAAGGAGGGGCGCCCCGGCTGCTGGTTGCCGGTCTGGAAGAAGGTGATGCCCGGCTCGTGGTTGATGGCCTCGGTGGTCATCGAGTGCACGAAGCAGATCTCGTGCGCCTGCTTGCCGGTGTGCGGCAGGAGCTCGGAGAGCCACGCACCGTCCTGACGGTTCGCGTAGCGCGTGAACTTGAAGATCGAGGGCGCGATCGGGAAGCGCGCCTGGCCGCTCGTCATGCCCGTCAGGCGCTGGCCGCCGCGGATCGAATCGGGCAGGTCCTGGTCGAAGCGCGCGCGCAGCTCGGGCTTGTAGTCGTAGAGGTCGAGCTGGCTGGGTGCCCCCTCCATGTGCATGTAGATCACGCGCTTCGCCTTCGGCGCGAGGCGCGTCAGGCCCGGGCCGGCGCCGCCCAGGGCCTGCGCCAGCGCGCTCGTGCCGAGCGCAGCGCCGAGCGTGCCCGCGCTGCGCGCGAAGAAGCGCCGGCGCGTGAGCGTCAGCCCGAGATCGTGGAGCGGGTTCGAGGGTGTGGAGCTCATCCGCGCGTGATCACCTCGTCCAGGTTGAGCAGGGCGTTCGACAGCAGGGTCCAGGCCGCGAGCTCGCCGGGCGCGAGTCCCGCCGGCACGGGCGACTCGCCGACCTCGATCAGGGCCGTGGCGGCTTCCGGATCGGCCGCATAGCGCGCGCGGAAGTCGGCCAGGGCCGCCGCGAGGAGCTCGAGCTCGCTGGAGTCGGGCGCGCGCGCGGTGCAGCGCGTGAAGAGCGCCACGAGCGTCGCGCGCTCGTCGCGGCCGGCACCGAGCTCGCGCGCCGCCAGGGCGCGCGCAGCCTCGACGAACTGCTCGTCGTTCCACAGGACGAGTGCCTGCAGCGGCGTGTTCGTGCTGGCGCGGCGGATCGTGCAGAACTCGCGCGTGGGCGCGTCGAAGGTCAGCAGCGAGGGCGGCGGGCAGGCGCGCTTCCAGTAGGTGTACAGGCTGCGGCGCCACAGGTCCTCGCCGTTGCCGCGCACGAACTCGCGCGTGTTGGACTGCAGCATCGCGACCTCCTGCCACAGCCCGTCGGGCTGGTAGGGCTTGACCGACTCGCCGCCGAGCTTCTCGACCAGGAGCCCGCCCACGTACAGCGCCTGGTCGCGGATCGCCTCGGCCGTCAGGCGCTTCTTCGGGAAGTACGCCAGCCAGCGGTTGTCGGGGTCGCGCTCGCTCGCCTCGGGCCGCACGCGCGCCTCCTGGCGGAAGGCCGAGCTCGTCACGAGCTGGGTCAAGAGGCGCTGCACGTCCCAGCCGTGCTCGCGGAAGTCGCGCGCCAGCCAGTCGACGAGCTCGGGGTGGCTCGGCCACTCGCCCTGCAGCCCGAAATCTTCGGTCGTGCGCACCAGGCCCTGGGCGAAGACGAGCTCCCAGAAGCGGTTGACGGCCACGCGCGCGACGAGCGGGTTCTCCGCGCTCGTCATCCACTGCGCGAGGCCGCGCCGGTCGCGCGGCGCGTCGGGCGGAAGGTCGCCGAGCACGGCCGGCACGCCGCGCGTGACCGGACGATTCTTGTCGGGCTTGTCGTAGGCCCCGCGCATCAGGACGTAGGTCTCGCGCGGCGTCGGGAGCTCGGCCATCACCATCGTGCGCGGCGTCGTGGCCTCCAGCGCGGCCTTCTCGCTCGTCAGCGCGGCGATGCGCTCGCTGCGCGCGCGGTAGTCGGGCGAGAAGGCGAGGCGCCAGGCGCGCGCGAGCGCCGTCGCGCGCTCGGACGTCTGCGCCGAGGCCGGCAGGAAGGCCGAGAGCAGCGCGCCGGCGAGCTCGCCCTCGCGCGCCTTCCAGCGCCAGTAGAAGCCGGCCTGGCCGCCGGTGTTCACGACCTCGAAGACGAGCGCGTGGCGTCCGGCCTCGAGCGCGAGCTCGAACTCGTCTTGATCGGGCGCTGCCGCACGCGGCACGTTGCGACTCGTGACCTCGCGCCCGTCGAGGAAGATGCGGTAGCCGTCGTCCGAGCCGAGCGAGACCTGGACCGTGCGCGCGCTCGGCACGAGGAGCTCGCGCCCGAGGTAGTGCACGTTGACGCCGTCCTCGAGGTCGTTCACGACGCCGTCGCGGAAGTTCCGGAAGCGCCAGGCGACGCCGCCGAAGTCGCGCGCGCGATCGAGCGCGAGGTCCGCCTCGGGCCCGAAGTTCGCGCTGTAGCCCGCATCGGACGGCCCGGTCGCGAACGGGCCGGCGTGCAGCCACGGGCCGCTCGCGAGCGGCAGCGCGTCGAGCCCGGCCGCGCCGAGCGTCGCCAGCGAGAGGCGCACACGGCCGAGCGTGTGGCCCGCGTAGACCGAGCGGTAGGCGAGCGTGACGACGAGCTCGGTCCCGCCCGCGTAGCCGAAGGGCTCGCGCGCCAGGAACAGCGCGGCGCGGCCGCCCGGGACCTGGTGCGCGGCGACGGCCCAGCCGTCCGGACCGGGCTCGAGCGCGTTCGTGACCCCGTAGTCGCCGTCCTGCTGCTCGACGTCGGCCCAGGCCCAGGCGAGCTCGATCGGACGGCGCTGTGCCGGATCGGCCAGCGAGCGCGCCTCGAGCGAGATCCCCGAGAGGACCGCGTTGCCGTTCGGAGCGCGCCCGACGCGGCCCTCGAAGAAGCTCGCGTCGCCGAGGGCCTCGAGCGCGACGAGTCGCAGGTCGGTCGCGTGCGTGACGAGCGTGAGCTCGTGCGTGTCGAAGTCCGGGTTCGCGCCCGAGGCGAGCACCGAGCCGTCCTCCTGCAGCGTCAGCGTCGCACCTTCGTGCGAGCGCGCCGCGGAGGGCGCGGCCGCGGCCCACTCGAGCCCGCTCGTGCGCTCGAAGGCGCGCAGGAACCCGGCGCGCTCGGCGTCCTCCTCGGGCGCCGGACGGTCGAGCACCTCGCGCTCGCGCACGAGCTCGGCCTCGATCGCCGCCGTGCGCTGCTCCTGCTCGGGCCGCGGCACCACCAGGAACGGCTCGAAGGCGCGCTTCGGATCGGGCAGCTGCGAGTAGAGCCCGGGCTCCTCGATCGAGTTGAAGAACGAGTAGAAGCGGAAGAACTCGTCCTGCGTGAACGGATCGAACTTGTGCTCGTGGCAGCGCGCGCAGCCCAGCGTCAGGCCGAGGAACACGGCTCCGGTCGTGCTGGCGCGATCGACCGCGTACTCGACCAGGTACTCCTCGGCGATCGCGCCGCCCTCGTCGGTCGTGACGTGGTTACGGTTGAAGCCGCTGGCGATCTTCTGGGCCACGCTCGCGTCCGGGAAGAGGTCGCCGGCGAGCTGGTCGGTGAGGAAGCGGTCGAAGGGGAGGTTCGAGCGGTAGGCCTCGAGCACCCAGTCGCGCCACAGCCACATCTGCCGCCCGGCATCCATGTGGATGCCGGAGGTGTCGGCGTAGCGCGCCTGATCGAGCCAGGGCGTCGCCAGGTGCTCGGCGAAGCGCGTGCGGTAGGGCTCCTCGGCGAAGATCCGCGCGACCGTGCGCTCGTAGCGGTCGGGCGCGGGATCGGCCAGGAAGGCCGCGAGCTCCTCGGCCGTCGGCGGCAGGCCGGTGAGCGTCAGGAACAGCCGGCGGAGCTGCGTCTCGGGGCTCGCCTCGGGCGCGAAGCCAAGGCCTTCGCGCTCGAGCGTGGCGAGCAGGAAGCGGTCGAGCTCGTTGCGCGCGCGCGCGGCGTCGGCCACGGCCGGCACGCTCTGCGGCGCGGGCGGCACGAAGGCCCAGTGCGGCTCGTAGGGCGCGCCGACTTCGATCCAGCGCGCGAGGGTCTCCTTCTCCTCGGCCGTGAGCGGCTTCTTCTTCGCGCTCTCGGGCGGCATGCGCTCGTCGACATCCGCATGCTCGATGCGACGCAGGAGCTCGCTCTCGTCCGGCTTGCCCGGCACGATCGCGGCCACGCCGTCGCGCTCGGTCGTGGCCGACTCGAACACGTCGAGGCGCAGGTCGGCCTGGCGCTTCTTGTCGTCGAAGCCGTGGCACTGGAAGCAGCGGTCGGCCAGGATCGGCCGCACGTCACGCCCGTAACGCACCGCCGCCGGCGCCCGCTCGCCCCCCCCACCGAGGAACGCCGACGCCGTGCACCACAGGACCAGGGGAATCACGAGGCTCGCACGCATCGGGAGGCCCCGATCCTAACGTCCCGGCCCGACGCGGTGCAGCGCCGAATCAAGGTCGGGGCGCGGGTTCCACCGCCGTCACCGCGCAGGGGAGGTGCGCCGAGCTCCTACCAGTGCCCGCCCACGTCCGTCCCCGCTTCGATGCGCACCGAGCCTGCCCCCAGCGCGAGGCCGGCCTGCTCCAGCCGGAAGGCGACGGTTCCCGCGGGCAAGCGCTCGATCCGGAACTCGCGCGCGACAACGTTCCCGAGCGCTTCCCGGCGAACATCGAGCAGGTTGCCGCCGGCGACGGAGAGCATCAGGGTCGAGGCCGGAGCGCCCTCCGGCTCGAGGTGCAGAGCGACGACCTCGCCCTCGACGGGCTCGAAGTCCGCGGGGAACGGCAAGACGAGCGTGCCCGTGGCGAGGTCGAAGACGAGCTCCTGGTCGCCGACTCCGAGATCGACGGGCCGCAGAGCCCGCACCCAGGTGCCCTCCAGGGAGACCTCGACCCAGACCGCTCCATCCGCCGGGACCTGGACCTCCTGGCGCCCGCTCGCGTCGGTGCGCAGGTTCAGGAGCTCCACGGCGACGGCACCGGCCGCGGTTCCCGCCAGGCGCAGGCCGAACGGACCGGCGTACGGATTGCCGTTCTCGCGCAGCTCGAGCGCGAGCAACGCATCGGGACGCTCCTCGACGCGCAGCAGAACCTCCCGCGTGGCTCCGGGCGCGAGACGCAGGAAGAAGGCCGTCCGCAGTGCCATGCAGGAGCTCGGCGGAGTGACCTCGATCCAGCGCGGGCCGCTCAGCACGCCGTCGACCGTGAAGCGGCCCTCGGCATCGACCTGCGCGCTCTCGTTGCGGATGCCGGGCACGGAAACGTACGCGCCGAGCGGGCTCGCGCCGAGCGAGAACTCGACGCGACCGACGAGCCGCGCGGGAACCTCGAGCTCGAGGTCGCCGAGGTCGCTCGCAGACGACGTGAGCTCACGCTCGACGAACAGACCGCTGCCGTCCGGCGCGCGGATCTCGAGCGCGACCGTGTCTAGCTCGAAGCCCGCCAGCGCGAAGCGGCCGGCCTCGTCGGTGTGCGCCAGACGAGTGTCGAAGAGCGCGGCCGTACGCGGGGTCGGATCCGGATCGAGGGCGACCTCTAGTGCCTCCATGCTCGTGTGCCGGTTCAACCACAAGCGCTCGTCGCCCGGGTCCGCCGCCTCGCGGTGGTAGATCCTGTCGACCACGCGCACCGTGGCGCCGGCGACGGGCCGCCCGTGTTGCAAGACGCGCCCGCGTAGCTCGCTTCCGCGCTCGAGGACGAGCGTTTGCGTGGTCTCCTCTTCGTCGAGGATCACGAAGTCGTCGAGGAAGCCGCGCGCCTGGATCCTCACGACGACGCCGCGGTCTGCCGCGACCTCCAGGAGGCCTCCGGGGTGGTGCGTCTCGGTTCGACGTCCCGTGCTCTGGGCGTGATCACCCTCGACCAGCACCGAGAAGTCCTCGACCGGGCGCCGCTCCGGATCGAGGACGAGGATGCGCGAGCGTTGCGCCGGGCGCAGGACGATCTCGATGTCGCGCGTGCCCGGCGGGTAAGCCACACCGAGCCCCCGCACGTGTTCGTAACCCTCCAGAGCCGCGCTCAGGATGCAGGGGTCGGTCCAGCCGGAACGCACGGCGAAGCTCCCGTCGGCTGCGCTCTTCACCTTCCAGCCGAAGTAGTAGCCGCAGGGATCGAGCTCGACGTCGGCGAGTCCCTGCCCGAGCTCGTCCGTCACGCGCCCGGCATACAGGGGCCCCTCCTCGAGCTGCACCGTGACCGTTGCGACCTCGCGGACGCGCACGTCGACAGGGACGTGCGGCACGAGATGCCCGAGATGGTGCGCCGAGACGGCCCGCTTCCCGGCGCTCACACCGCCGATGCGCGCAGTTCCCTGGCCATCGGTCCAGGCCCAGGCGCCCCACAGCGAATCGTTCGAGGTGTCGTCGTGCGATTCCATCATGGTCCACGCGCGTTCCACCGGCGCCCCGTGCTCGTCGAGCACGAGCACGTCGACCGCTCCCGTTGTCGCGAGCGTGAACATGCCGAGGTCGTGCGCACCCGCCGTGAGCTCGGGCCAGTCGGAGTTGACGCCGCCGAAGCGCACGAGACGCTCCTCGTGGAAGTCATCCGGCTCGAGTCGCAGCGCTCGGACGCTCTCGGGCGCATCGAGGAAGAGCGCGAAGCGCCCGTCCGCGTCACTCGTCGTGCCAGGCTGCCAGTCGCCGCCGACGATCCAGTCCACCTGGACGCCGACCAGCGGAGCGCCCTCCTCGCCCACGACACGGCCACTCAGCTCGGCACCACCGGCCGTGAGGGCGGGGCGTTCGGACGGCGATGCGGGCACTTCGTCGCGCTGCGCGCCGGAGGCCGCAGGCCAGGAACGCTCGCGCTCCTCGACCGACTCCGGCGCCACCAGCGGCTGCGCGGATGCGAGCCCTTCCGCTTCGACCTCGGTTTCCTGCCGGAGCGGACGCTCCGGGGAAAGCCACCAGAAGGCACCGAGGCCCGCCACGAGGACTACCGCGATCCACTTCGCCATCGCCACGCTCCCCACCGCGGCCATCGTGAGCGCGCCCGGACCCGCCGCGGGGGTCGGATGCGGCTGGAAGGACAGCGGTAGCGCGAACAGGACGTGCGCGCGCCATTCGGGGCCGAGGCGGCGCTCGAGGCGCGCGCGCAGGAGTTCGAGGGCGCGGCGCAGGCGCGCGCGCACGGTGTCGGCCGGGAGATCGAGGCGCGCGGCGATGGCGGCGGGCTCGAGCTCCTCTTGATAGCGCAGGAGGAGCACGGTGCGGAACGGCTCGTCGAGCGCGCGCGCCTCGCGTGCGACGAGTTCGAGGCGCTCGCCCTTCGCCACGAGCTCGTCGCTCGAGGGCGTCGCCTCGGGCCGCGCCACGGCCGCCTCGCGCGCAACACGCCGGCCGGCCCCGCGTCGCTCGCGGCTGGCGAGCCGGCGCGCGCTCTCGCCCAGCCAGGCGCGCCACGAGCGCACCTCGGCCGGCGCGCGCGCGAAGGCCGCGAGCCAGGTCTCCTGGGCCAGGTCCTCGGCCGCGGCTCCATCGCTCACCAGACGCCGCGCGAGCCCCGCGAGCCACTGACGCTCGCGCAGCAGAGCCTCCAGCCGGGGATCACCGCCGTCCATGCCCCTGGAGTATCCGCGGCCGGCCGCGACGCGATCTCCGCGTGAGAAAAATAGGAGCTTCCCGCGCTCGCGGCCCGGGACCGGCATGTTTGCGTGGCAGAGTTCCCCCCGTGGCGCCCGAAATGGGCATCCTGGGGGGACAGGCCTTCCTTCTTGCCGAGGATCCCATGCTCCAGCCGCTCGCCTCGCTCGCCGTCGTTGCCGTCTTCGTCGTCCCCCAGGAGCCGCGCATCCTGCGCAAGGCCGGAGAGTCGCTCGGTCCGGCCAATCTGGTCGGGTTCGAGCTGCTCTCGGCCGAGCAGCTCGCCAGCACGCCAAGCCGCGGCTCGGTGCTCGTGCGGGCGGATACGGACGCGCCCGACGCGACGGACGAGTTCCTCGTGCGCCTCGAGCGCGAGGAGTTCAGCGGCAACCTGACGGTCGCGCTCGAGCTGCGCGAGGGTGATCCCGAGCCGGGTTTCCCCTCCGCGCCGCTGGTGGCCTTCCCGGATGCGGACCTGACGGTGCCGGGTGCGCGCGTGCAAGTCCTGGTGAGCGGCACGGCGCCGTTCACCAGCACGCAGCTCTACTGGAACACGACGGCGGTCGCGCGCAACGGCGACACGGTCGCGCTGCCGGGCAATAGCGGCCGCAACCGGCTCGTGCACACGCGCTTCCGCCACGCCAAGGCGAACGATGCGCGGCGCCTGCTCGTGGCGGGCGACATCTGGCCGCTGCTCTCGGACACGGTCACGCCCTATCCCGTGCTGCTGCGTTATCAGCTGGACGCGGCCGGCGCGGTGACGGGCTGCGAGATCGTGCTCGACGCGGCCGGCAACCGGCCGGTCCTGCCGACGCCCTACGACGCGCTGGCCGAGGACGCGCGCGCGAGCGGCTTCGACGAGGCCGGTGGCTGGATCACGCGTGCGCGCGGCGTCGACGGCCACTGGCGCGTGGTGCGCGACGGAGTCGAGCTCGCCGTCGAGGGCGGGCCGGCGCCGCTCGCGGGACGCGTGTGGAGTGCGCTCGGCGAGGATCAGCCCGTGGCGCTGCGCGTCGGCGGGTACGCCTTCCTCGGCCGCGTCGACGGCGATCCGGCCCAGGCACGCGTGCTGGTGCAGGACGGAGCCGTGCTCGCGCGCGAGGGTGAAGTACTACCGGCGCTCGCGCCGCAGAGCTGGACTCCGCGCGCCGACACGCAGCTCGCGTACACCCGCGATGCAGCGGTGCTGTGGCTCGCGGACCTCTCGGGTGGCGGTCAGGCTCTCTTGCGCGGACGCGAAGTCCTGATCGCGAGCGGCGCCTCGATCGAGTCCATCCCGCTGGTCGCGCTCGAGGACTTCGTTGCGACCCCTGGCGGGCGCTTCGTGTACCTCGACGCACAGCTCGCGACCGGCGCGGCCCTGGTGCGGCTCGACCTCGGCGCCGCCGAGCTCGTCGCTCCCTGCGCGACGCCCAACGCGGGCTCCTTGCGCCGCACCGCCGGCGCCGTGACGCTCGGCGCGAGCTTCGACCTGACCCTCGACGCGCCCGTCGCGCCGGGAGCGCTCGTGCGCCTGCGTCTCGCTTCCTTCGGCGGGTCCTGCGAGGCGAGCTTCGCCTTCGGTGAGGTTTACCTCGCTCCCGGCACGACCGTCGGCCAGTACGCGCTCGGCAGCTACCACGGTGCCCCGCTCACGACCCTCGTCACAGTGCCGGTCGACCTCGGCTTGCTCGGCGCCGAGGCCTTCTGCCAGGGCACGTTCTTCGCGCCGAGCGGCCCCGCCCCGCGCCTCGTGCTGACGAACGGTCTGCGCTTCGAAGTCGGCGCGCCTTGAGCCCGCTCAGCGGGAGACGAGCGTGAGCCCCTCGAAGCCGGCCCCGTGGGCCAGGTCCAGCAGCGGGACGACGTCGGCGTAGACCGTGCCTTCGCGCGGATCGAGGACGAGCTTGCGCTCCTCGGCTTCGCGCGCGAGCTGGGTGAGCCAGCGCTCGACGTCGGAGAGCGAGCGGCTCTGGCGCGGGCCGACGGCGTAGAGGAGCTCGCGCCCGACGAGCTCGAAGGGTCCCTCACCGCTCCAGGCACGCGTCGGATCGAGCGGATCGCGCCGCTCGCCGGGCACGGCCACGCGCAGCGTGATCTCGACCGGCGTCACGAGCGTCACGTCCCCGTGGGCGGCGCCGCGGTCCTTCGGCAGGAACGCGTCGATGCGTCCCTCGAACGTGCGGTACTGCAGGTTGCAGAGGAAGAAGATCAGGAGCTGGAACACGACGTCGATCATGGGCGTCATGTCGGCCTGGATACGGGAATCGCCGAGGGCGCGGGTGAAGCGCATGGGAGCCTCCTTGGGTCCGTTCCCGGCACTAACCGGAAGGGCACGCCTCGACTACCGAGAAAACGATCAGCGCGGCGCGCGCAGGGCGCGCATCTTCTCGAGGTTGGCGCGCGCGATCGCGTGGTCGGGCTCGAGCTAGAGGGCCTCCTCGAGGCGCGCGATCGCTCCTTCGAGGTCGCCCAGCTTGAAGAGCGTGCGTGCGTGGTCGTTCAGGATCGAGGCCGAGCGCCGGCCGAGGCGCAGGCAGGTCTCGTAGGACGCGCGCGCGTCGGCCCACTTCTCGCGCCGCATCAGGACGCTGCCGAGGTACTCGTGCCCCTGGGCGAAGTCCGGGTTGTCGCGCACCACCGTGCCGAGGTACGCCTCGGACTCCTCCAGGCGCCCGAGGTCGGCCAGCACGAGCCCGAGGTTCGTGTAGGCATCGACGCCGCAGTCCGGCAACCCGACCGCCGTCTCGAAGTGCTGGCGCGCGAGCTCGAGCTCGCCGCGCTTCGCGTACACGCGCCCGAGGTTGTTGTGCGCGCCGGGGTTGTCGGGACGCTTCGCGACCGCGTCCTGCCAGGCGGTGAGCTCGCTGCGCAGCACCGCGTTGCGCGCGATCGTGGCCGGCGTCGCCAGCAGGACGAGCATCCCCACCAGCGCGCCGAACACGCCGCGCCGCAGGCCCTCGCGGCTCATCAGGGCGCTGACGAGCCACCACAGGCCGAGCAGGAGCACGGCGAGCAGCGCCGCGAGCGGCAGGTACATGCGCCGCTCGGCCCCGACCTCGGTCAGGATCGGCACGATGGACGAGCTCGGCGCGAGGATCAGGAAGAAGCACGCGCCTGCGAAGCCGAGCGTCGGAAGCTTCACGCAGGCCCACGCGCTCGCGAGGAACAGCGCCCCGACCACGCTCACGCCGAGCCACCACTCGCGCGGACCCTCCGCCAGGCGCTTCCCGTAGTCGAGCACGAGGCCCGCGGGCCAGAACACGAGCTCGAGGTAGTGCAGGATCACCGGGCCCTGGGTCAGGAGGTAGCGCCACCAGGGGATGCCGAGGTGCCAGCCGGCCGTCTGGTCGCGCGGCCCCGAGGCGACGATCAGCGCCAGCGGGATCCAGCTCGCGAACAGCGCCGCGTAGACCCACCTGCGGCGCGCGAAGCCCTCGCGGAAGGTCCCGAACACGAAGGCGCGCTCCATCAGGACGACCAGCACGGGCGCCATCGCCATGGCTTCCTTGCAGCCCATGCCGAGGAAGCAGCACAGCACCGCGAGCCCGTTCCAGCGCGCGCCGCCCTGCGCACCGCGCAGCGCGCACAGCAGCGTCGCGAGCAGGAAGAAGCTCATCAGGAGCTCGGTGCGCTGGATCACGTAGGTGACCGCGTCCGTGAGCAAGGGATGCACGCTCCACAGGGCCGTCACGCCCGCCGCGAGGAAGGGCGCCGAGGCGCGCAGGCCCGCGGCCGCGCGCGGCGCCGCGAGGAGGCGCCACAGGAGCTCGAACAGGAGCAGCGCCGAACCGAGATGCAGCCCGAGGTTGAAGAGGTGGTAGCCGCGCGGCTCGAGCCCGCCGAAGCGGTAGTTCAGCGCCAGCGTGAAGCGCACCACCGGCCGCCCGGCCTCGGTCGATTGCACCGCGTAGCCGTGGTCGCCGAAGGGCCAGAGATGACGGATGCGCGGGTTGGCCGTGATCGCCGGCTCGTCGTCGAACAGGAACGGGACGTCGAGCGAGTTCCGGTAGGCCAGGAAGACGAGCCCCGCGAGCAGCGCGAGGAGCCCGAGGCGGAAGCGCCAGGAGGGCGCCACGGAGGCGTCGGCGGTGCTCATTCCCGTCCCAGGATCAGCCGCAGGCGCACGTTCCTGAACTCGATGGTTGCGCCTTCCGACTGCAGGCAGATCGGGCCGGGGAGCTCGGCGGCCCAGGAGGCGGTGTTCTGCACGACGCCGTTCACCTCGAGCGTGACGAGGCCGTGGTCGGCGCGGATGCGGTAGCGGTTCCACTCGCCGAGCGGCTTCTCGGAGCTCGGCGCGCGGCGCGTGGTGTGGCGTCCGTCGGTGCGCTCGAGGTCGACCGCCATGGGGAATTCCTCGATGTTCCAGAAGTCGCCCGCGTTCGTGGCCATCAGCTGGGCCTCGATGCTGCGCGGCCAGACCTGATCGGGCGCCTGCATGCGGAAGAGCACGCCGGAGTTGCCCGGGCCGCGCGCGGGGTCGAAGCGCCATTCGAGGGTCAGCTCGAAGTTCGTGTAGCTCGCTTCCGTGCGGATGTAGCCGACGGGGTTGCCCTGGCACACGATCACGCCGTCCTTCACCGACCAGACGTCTGCGAACTTCGCCTTCGGATCCGGCAGGTGGTGCGTCCAGCCCGAGAAATCGCGGCCGTTGAAGAGCTCGACCTCGGGCCCGAACTTCGGCTCGCGCGTCGGGTCGTCGCGCAGGAAGGCCACCAGGTCGGCGAGCTCCTGGTCGCTGAGCCCGGCCGCGATGCCGTCGGGCATGACCGAGAGCGTCTCGCGCTCGCGCGAGGCCTCCTTGGCCGCCGGGATCGCGTGGCGCTTCCCTTGCGTGTCCTTGAGCACGAGCGTGTCGCCGTCGGCGAGCAGGAAGCCGGCCAGGAGCTCGCCCTCGGTCGTCTCGAGGCGCACGGTCTCGAAGCCGTGCGCGATCTCGGCGCTCGGGTTCAGGATCGCGTCGAAGGTGCGCGCCGCGTCGAACTTCGCGCCGACGCCGGTCAGCTCGGGGCCGATGTCGCCGCCCTTGCGCCGGCCGCCGTGACTGAAGGCGTGGCAGGTCGAGCACTGCGCGCGCGGCTCGAGGAAGAGCTCGCGCCCGCGCACCGGGTCGCCCGTGAGCGCGACGAGGCTCGCGACCGACGGCCGCGGACGATCGCCGGAGCGCTGGAACACCCCGCTCGCGCGCGCGCGCACGCCGAGGTCGGCGTTCTGGAAGATCGACTCGGCCACGGTCGCCTTCGCCGCGGCGTCGAGCTCGCCCCGCTCGGCCGCGCGGATCAGCCACAGCGCGCCCTCGGCGTCGCGCGCAAGCTCGCCGAGCGCCGCGCGGCGCTCGCGCGCATCGCTGCCCTTCGCCTGCGCCACCAGCTCCTCGATCCGCGCCCGCGTCGGCGCGCGCTCGAGCCACACCTGGAACTCGAGTTCGTTGTTCGAACCGGCGCGGTAGGCCCCCATGTCGTCCGGCGCGGCCGTCGCGCGGAAGGTCGTCGCGCCCTCCGGCACCGCGTAGGCGATCGTCGAGCGCGCGTGCGTGCCAATCCCGTCCGTGAACGTCTCCTTCTCGACCACGAGCGGCCCGCCCTCGCAGTTCTTGCCGACGTTCGTCGAGCCATAGCCCGTCTCAACCGAGAGCCACGGCAGCGCCGTGAGCGCGAGCGAGCTCCCGTCCGCGCGCTCGAAGCGCGGCGCGAGCCAGCTGGCCCAGTCGTAGCTGTTCCCGTGCTCGCCCTCGCTGACGACGAGCCACAGGTGCGAGGCGCCGCGCACGTCGAGCTCGACCACATGCTTCCCGGTGCGGATCACCCCGCTCTTCCAGGCGAGCTCCGCATTCGCGAGCGTCCCGCCGAGCGCACTGCGATCGACCCACTCCGCCCACTCGTTCGTCGCGCGATTCTCGAGCCACCAGCGCGCATACGGCCGCAGATCCTCCGGCGACGCGAGCGCCAGATTCGCCATCGCCTCCGCCGCCTCACGCGTCGTCACGAAGGCGAGCGCGTCGATCGCCTGCTTGCGCGCTTCCACCGACAGCTCCGCAGCCATGGCACGCACCACGAAGTCCGGCACCGCCTCCGGCGGATGCAAGCGCCATGCGAACGCGGAAAAAGACGGGCTCCAGGCCAGCGCATCCGCACCAACCCACGGCGCCAGCCAGGTGTACATCTCCGACTCGTGGCCCGCACAGGTGAGACCGAGAGCCTCGAGGTAGGCCCGGTCGCTGGCCTCGAATCCCTGGGCCAGCTCTGAGAGCAGCCGCTGGACGCGCCTGAACGGCTGGCCACGCATGGCCTCCAGGATCCAGCGCTTCTCCATCAAGTCGCTCGGCAACGGCCCCTCGTACGAGTCGGCCAGGAGCGCCTCCCAGCGCGTCAGGAATTCGCGCCGCGCCGCGGGAGCCTTCGCTCGCGAGGCGCCGGTCGCCGGCCGCTGTGCGTGGATCCGCAGGATGCGTCCGTAGCAAGGCCCGTCCCCCATCGCGTGCCCGCCCACTCCCGGGTCGTACCAGTCGGCGACGAACAGGTTCCCGTCGGGAGCCAGGCACACGTCGCTCGGTCGGAACCAGCGCGCGCCCTCTCCTTCGCGCGTGCCGCGCGCGGCGATCACGTCCGGTCGCGGTTCGAGCTCGATGCCCGCCCCGGCCCCGCGCGGTCGAAAGGCGAAGATCGTCCCGCGCCCCGCGTCACTCGCCAGGAACTGGCCCCCGAACCAGGACTCCAGCGCACCGGACTCGTACCAGCACACGCCCGTCGGCCCACCGCTCCCGGTGTGCGTGCCACTCGTCACGACGCCCGGATCGTCCATGTGCCACTGCGCCGTGTAGGTCGACTGCCCAGGCCGCTGATCCGCGCGCCACGTGCGCTCACCGTCCGCCGAGAAAAAGCCGTAGTTCCCGCCCGGCATCACCCACGACGCGCGACAGGTCACGACCTCGTCGTCGTTGTCGAAGGTGTACATCTCGCCCGCCGCGTCGAGCGCCACCTCGTAGGGGTTGCGGAAGTTGTGGGCCTCGACGCGGAGATCCGTGCCGTCGGGCTTCACCGAGAGCATCAACCCGCCCGTCCAGACCTTGCCGTCGTCGCTGACGAGCCCGGGCTTGTTGTCGGCGAGCTTCGGCCCGCCGTCGTTGTAGACCGAGCCCGAGCGCAGCGTCCAGCCGCTCTTGTCGGTCACGATGTGCGGCCCCGCGTTGCCTACCGCCACGTAGAGCCGCCCGTTCGGCGCCTCCACGAGCGAGTGCACGCCATGGTCATGGTCGTGCCCGCCAAAGCCCGTGAGGAAGATCCCTTTCTCGCCCGCATCGAGCGCGTCGCCGTCCCCATTCCGGTCGCGGAACTCGAAGATCGACGGCGAGCACGAGACGAGCACGCGCGGGCTCTTGCCCCCTTCCTCCAGCACGAGGATCCCGAGCGGCGCCACGAGCTCCGGATCCTGCGCATACACCACCGACGAGTCGCAGCGCCCGTCCCGATCCTTGTCCTCGAGGATCACCACCCGATCCCCACCCTCACGCGTGAAGCCCGCATTGCGCCCGCCCCAGCGCCGGTAGTTCACCGCCTCCGTCACCCACACGCGCCCCGCCGAATCGACATCCATCGCCGTCGGGTTGTAGAGCTGCGGCGTCTCGGCCCACAGCGTCACCGTGAGCCCCTGGGGCACCACGAAGTCCGCGGACAGATCGGTCGGGCCCTGAAAGAAAAGCGCGAGCGTCACGGCAAGCATGCCCGGGCTAGGATAGCGCCCGAGGTTCCGCATGACTTCCGACGTTCGCCGCGACGGTCCCTTCTACCGCGTCACCGAGGAGGAAAAGGAGCGCTTCCGGCGCGACGGCTACGTGCACCTCGCGGGTGTGCTGTCGGAGGACGAGCTCGCCACGATCGCCGCGACCTACGACCGCTTCCTGCGGCGCGAGATCACGGTGCCGGGCAAGGACCTGTGCGACATGTCCGGCGACTACACGCGCACCTTCGAGCAGTTCTCGATCGTCAACGTGATGCTGCCGCGCAGGTACCACCCCGAGTGGCAGGGCAACCTCTACGAGCAGCGCGCGGCGAGCATCGTGCAGCAGCTGCACGGCGAGGGCATGGTGATCGACTACGACCAGCTGCTCGCGAAGCGCCCTTTCAAGACGGACGCCGTCTTCGAGTGGCACCAGGACCAGGCCTACTGGCCGGTGCTGCCCGACTCGCGCACGGCGACCTGCTGGCTCGCCGTCGATGACTCGACGCTCGAGAACGGCTGCATGCGCTTCGTGCCGGGCTCGCAGAAGGGGCCGATCCGCCCGCACCGCCCGCTCAAGTCGGATCGCGGCGAGTCGCACACGCTGCTGACCGACGTGGACCCGGCCACGGACGAGATCCGCCCCGTGCCGATCCGCCGCGGCGACATCACCGTGCACGACGAGCGCGTGATCCACGGCTCGGGCGGCAACCGGACCGCCGGCTGGCGCCGCGCCTACATCGTCGCCTTCCGCGCCGCCCCGACCGTGGCCGAGGAGCGGCGCCTCGGCTTCACCCACTCGCACAACGACGAGAAGACGGTGCTCGAGGACGTCGGCTTCGCGCGCCCGTGAGGCCCCAAGGCCCCTCGGGCACGTCCCCGGAGCGCGGCCACGGGCCTCGAGCCCGAGGTTTATTCCGCTTTCGTCCGTCAGGCCTGCCCTCGAGTGCATGATGGAGGAGGCCTTCCCCCTCGGCCTCCAAGAGGCTCTGCATGCTCCTTGCCCTCGCCTTGCCCCTGTTCCTGGCAACCCCGTCCTTCCCGCAGACCACCCTTCCAGAGGTCGAGCGGCAGCGGCTGAACGATCCCCTGGCGCAGGGCACCCTCCCGGGCGAGGCGCGCTTCCCGCAGCTCAGCCCGGACGGCACGCGCGTGCTCTTCTCCCAGCGCATCGGCGTGCGCACGTACCTGTGCGTGGCCGAGGTCGATGGCTCGAGCCCGGCCCTGACGCTGGACGAGGTCGTGCCGGTCCTGCCGCGCTGGTCGCCGGATGGCGTGCACGTCGTCTATGGCGAGAACGTCGCAGGCGCCTACGCGCTGCACTCGGCGCGCGCGGACGGCAGCGGTGCGCCGGTGACGCTCTTCACGCCGAGCGCGACGGAGTCGCTCGAGGCCTGGCCGCCCCTGTCCGGTCCGGACTCCAGCGTGGTCTGCACGGCGGACGGCAGCCGCGTCGGGCTGCGCACGCGCCGCAACGGGAGCCTCGACCTCCTCAGCGTGCCGATCGAAGGCGGAGCGAGCGCGCTGCTCGACGCGCCGGTGATCTACCTCCTGGCGAGCACCATCGGTGACGAACTCGTCTACCTGCGCGACCGCACCTGGCGCGCGATCCCGGCCGCGGGCGGGACTTCGCTCCAGATCGGGCACACGCCGCTGGCGAGCGAGGGCGAGGTCCTCGCGGCTCCGCAGACGCCCTTCGTGGTGCCCGCGACCGGCCGCCTGGTCTACAGCACGAGCCACGACAACCTGCAGATCTGGAGCGCGCCGCTCGACGGCAGCAGCGCGGCGGTGCGCATCGTGTTCCAGCCGTTCCTCCTGCATCCGATCGACGTGCGCGCCACGCCGGATGGTGAGCGCCTCGTGTTCGCGCGCTCGAGCGCGGCGGCCGACGAGCTCCTGCAGGTCGTTCCGCTCGACGGCTCGGCCGCGCCGGCGGTCATCGCCACGACCGCGACCGGCGGCGTGGGGCGCTTCGCGGTCTCACCCGACAGCCAGCGCGCGCTGTACGTCGACGACGCGAGCCAGGTGCTCGCCAGCGTGAACCTCGACGGCACGGCGCCGGTCACCCACGGCGCGCTCGGGAGCGTGGATGAGCGCTTCACGCCCGACTCGCAGCGCATCGTGGTCCACACCCCGAGCGTCGGCCTGGCGAGCTTCGCGGCCGACGGCAGCGACACGCCGCTGACGCTCGTCACGTTGCCGCTCTTCCGCGCGATCGCGAGCTTCGCGCTCAGCGCGGATTCGACCCGGATCGTGTTCCTGGCCGACCTCGACCAGCCCTTCCTGGGCGAGCTGTACCGCGTGCCCACGAACGCCGTGGCCGCGCCCGTGAAGCTGCACGGGACCCTCGCGCCGGGAGTCGAAGTGAACGCCTTCGTGCTGACTCCCGACGGCGCGTATGCCCTGGCGGACTACTCGATCCCGGCCGACGGCCAGGGCGCGCTCACGCGCAGTGCGCTCGCCGGCCCGCCCGCGGAGCTCGAGCTGCAGCTCCCCTACCCGACCGGGACCGTGGGCGACGTCCTCGGCTTCGATACCGCGCGCGGCCGGGCGATCTGGGTCGCGCACGGCGACACGCCGGGCGTGCAGGAGCTGTACGGCTCGACGGTCGGCGGCGGCACGCCCGTGAAGCTCAACGCACCGCTGGTCGCCGGCGGCGACGTCTTGATTGCGCGCCTCGCGCCGGGTGGCAGGCATGCGGTCTACCTGGCCGATGGCGACGTGGACGAGCTCCGCGAGCTCTACGCGGCGCCGAGCGACGGCAGCGGGCCCGCGGTCAAGCTCAGCGCCGCGCCCCAGAGCCTCGACTTCGACTTCGTGCGCATCAGCCCGGACGGCACGCGCGTGGTCTACCGCGACGCGAGTTCGATCCTCTTCAGCGTGGCCATCACGGGCGGCGCGGTGACCGCGCTCGGCGTCAGCGGCCCGGAGCTCGCGATCACGGCCGACTCGGCCTTCGTGATCGACCTCACCCCCGGCGTGGCCCTGCGCTCGGTGCCGATCGGCGGCGGCGCGCCGACCTTGACCGTCCACGCGAACATCCAGGACTTCCGCCTCGCGCCGGAGGGGTCGCGGATCGCCTACCGGCTCTCGGTCCCGCTCCAGGATCAGCTCTCGCTGTGGAGCGTACCGGCCTCGGGCGGCACGCCGGTCGAGCACAGCGGAGCGCTCACCACGGGCGGGAAGGTCAGCGACTTCTCCTTCGCGGGCCCGCGGCTCGTGTTCATCGCCGACGCCTTCACGGACGAGCGCTTCCTGCTCTTCAGCGTGCCGCTCGACGGCAGCGAGCCGCGGCGCGTGCTGAACGGTGTGCTCGCCGCCGGCGGCGACGTGCACGCCTTCCGCCTCGCGCCGGACGGCGCGCGCGTGGTGTACCTCGCCGACCAGGCCCAGGACGCGAACGAGAACCTGCACTCGGTGCCCGTCGACGGCAGCAGCGCGGACCTGCGCCTGCAGACCGCCGACCTGGACACCTCTGCCGGCTTCTGGTTCGCGCGCAGCGGCCGGAACCTCGTGTACACGACGCCCACCTTCGAGCTGCGCTCGCTGCCGAGCTCCGGAGGCAGCTCCACGCTGCTCGCGAGCGGCGTCGGCTGGTCCTCCTTGACGCCGGACGGCGAGCGCCTCCTGGTCCTGCGCAACCAGCGCCTCGAGAGCGTGCCGGTGCGCGGCGGCACGCCCGTGCTCCTGGCGGAACCGGCCCGGCCCCTGTTCCTCGACCTGCAGCTGGACGGCGCCTCCGTGGTCTACATGGAGCAGGACGCGGAGGGCGTCACCGAGCTCCACTCCGTGACCTTCCGCCCGCGCGCGCGGCAGCGCTGAGGGGTCGTGAAGAGATCCCCCGCCGCCTCCGAGCTCAGCAGGATGCGCCGTGGCGTTGTTGCGGGCTTCCCTGCTCGGCGATCCGCAGGATCGCCGAGCTGCGCCTCCGGCGCACCGGGACTTACCCCTCCGAGTATCGCGGCGGAT
>Ga0172376_10002681_pt1 | contig 21552 bp, 19 predicted proteins | sample Lak35m_FD_121114 | JGI IMG/M metagenome (GOLD analysis project Ga0172376, IMG submission 121114) | Freshwater microbial communities from Kabuno Bay, South-Kivu, Congo - kab_092012_35m | ecosystem: Environmental > Aquatic > Freshwater > Lake | place: Democratic Republic of the Congo: South-Kivu... | reverse complement strand
GATGCCGCGGAGCGTCAGCCGTCGATGCCGCGGGCCTCGCCCGATCCACCCGCAGGCGTCGTATCGACCGCACGTGCGTTATCAGCCGGGGGAACCGACTGGGAGGGCCGGGACTGGGAGGAGCGGGACGATGGTTCGCCCGATTCCCCGCGAACGATGGCTTCGTACACCTCGCGGCGATGCACGGGCACCTCCTTCGGCGCCTCGACTCCGAGCCGCACCTTGTCGCCACGAATCTCCACCACGACGATCGTGATGTCGTCGTTGATGACGATGCTCTCGTCTTTTTTGCGAGAAAGAACGAGCATGAGCCAATCCTTGGCGCCGCGGTGCGCTCGTGCCATCGGACGAGACGGGTGAGGTGCCGCCTTCGCCGAGCAAATAGTGGATGGAGGTTGTTCAGTAATTCCGAGTGAGATTTCGAGAGCGTGGCTCGCCGAAACCAATGAAATGTAGGGAGTTTCCGCTGCTCGTCAAGCAAATCCCGGGCCGCGATGCGGGCGGAATGCCCGAAAAACGACCTTTCCCACGCGGTGTGGCCGGAAAATGGGCAGTCAGGTGCGGTCGGGTCTCGTGGCAGCAGCCTCACGAGACAGTCGGTATCGCATGGGCGGCAACGCCCCGCTCGTGCCGCTTTCATCGCGCCGGTCGGGTTCGATTCCGGGGATGGCGGCGCGCGCTTGTTGGGTTTGCTGCCGACCCTATACTCCTGCCGAGGCCCGCGAATCTGCAGTTTCGAGCACCGCCGGTTCGAGGTCGCTGGCGGTGCCTTCCTCCCGGCTCGCAGCCTGACACCCACCCTGATCGGATCCCATGATCGTCTGGTTTCGGAACCTCTGTTCCGCGGTCGGGACCGTGCTGCACGGGATGCTCGTGACGCTTCGCGTCTTCGGCAGCACCTACGACCAGAATCGCCGGACGTTCACCGACCACTTCGCCTACCCGGAGCTGCCCGCGCCGGTCGCGGCGAGGTATCGCGGGTTCCACCGCTATGACCTGACGACCTGCATCGCCTGTGACCAGTGCGCCAAGGCGTGCCCGGTCGATTGCATCTACATCGGCAAGGAGCGGGTCGAGAACGGCAAGGGCTTCCGCGTGAGCGGATTCACGATCGACTACTCGAAGTGCATGTTCTGTGCGCTCTGCGTGGAGCCCTGCCCGGTCGACTGCATCTTCATGGGATCGACGCTCGACCTCTCGTGTTACAGTCGCGATGGAACGATCGTGGACTTCGCCCGACTGCCCGTCGAAGTGGCGTGGGGGCGCTCCACGCTCAATCCGACCGCCGTGGCCGCCGCGAAGGTGATCGTGGAACCCGTTCACGGCGGTCCGAACCAGTGACGCCCCCCGCGGCGCCGCCGACACCCGCGACGGCGTCACCCTGAGCAAGCCATGCATCCTGTCCTGATCGCCGGCTATATCGCCCTCTTCGCCTCGATCGGCGTGGCGTTTCTCGCGGTGAACCTGATCGTGGGCTGGCTCGTCCGGCCCCGGGCGCCCAACGCCGAGAAGCTCGAGGTGTACGAGTGTGGCGAGCCGACGATCGGCTCGTCATTCGTCCAGTTCGACCTGCGCTTCTACGTCGTCGCCCTCCTGTTCATCATTTTCGACGTCGAGGTCGCGCTCTTCTTCCCCTGGGCGACGGTCTTCGGGAAGGCAACGCAGCTGGCCGATCCCGCTCTCGCGAGCGTCGCCGCGGACGGGTCGCTCACGCCCGCATCGGCCGGTCTGCTGCGGGAACTCGGGCTTCACGCCCCGGTCACGCCGAAACCGGAAGGTCAGTTCCTCGCGCCGACCCTGAACGAGGCGCGGTCGCTCGAGACGTCGCGGCTCGCGGACGGCGCCCTGGCGACACCCGCCCAGGCACTCGGTGGATGGGCCGTGGCCCGGACCGGGTCGCTGCTCGCGCGGATGGCGGTGGTCGACATGGCGGTGTTCTACGCCGTGCTTCTCGTCGGCTTCGCCTACGTTTGGTACCGGGGCGACCTCGACTGGGTCCGCGCCGTGTCGTCCGAGCGGGCGGGATCGCCGCAACGGAGTTCCGGCTGACGCCAGCGCCCGATCGATCCGTCCATTTCATGCTCCCATCCGCAGGTTCGGTCATGCAGGTCACTCGCGGCCCCGGTTTCCTCGACCAGCTCGATGCGGCCCTGCCCGGGGCGGTCACGGGCCGCAACCTCGAGGCCCTCGACCCGTGGATCGAGGTCGCTCCGGACCGCATCGCGGAGGTGTGCCACTGGCTCAAGCGCTCGAGCCCGGTGCGTTTCGACTCGCTCGAATGCATCACGGCCGTTGACTGGCACGAACCTGATCCGAAGAAGGCCGCGAAGGTGTCGTGGCAGCCGCGGATCGAGCTGGTCTACCACCTCTGGAGCACCCCCGCCCGCGTCAGCCTCGTGCTCAAGTGCGGTCTGCCGAGATGGAAGGACGACCAGCCGGGCCGCCTGCCGGAGCTTCCCAGCGTGACGGGCGTGTGGCGGGGGGCCGACTGGCACGAGCGCGAGGTCTACGACCTCTCCGGCGTGTGGTTCACCGGCCATCCCGACCTTCGCCGGATCCTCTGCCCGGAGGACTGGGAGGGGCACCCGCTGCGGAAGGATTACGTGCAGCCGGTCGAGTACCACGGGATCCGCAATCGCTAGGCCGCCACCGCCGCCAGCCCCCTCCGGAGCGACACCCGCATGGCCTCCATCCTCGACGACGATCCGCGGATCATCGAGTTCGACGTCCGCACCGACGAAATGCTCGTCAACATGGGGCCGCAGCACCCGAGCACGCACGGCGTGCTGCGGCTCGTGCTGCGCACCGACGGCGAGATCGTGTCGGAGGTCGAGCCCCACATCGGCTACCTCCATCGGTGTGCGGAGAAGATCGGCGAGAACCTGACCGCCCGGCAGTGGATTCCCTACACCGATCGGATGGACTACCTCGCCGCGATGAACATGAATCTCGGCTGGTCGCTCGCCGTCGAGAAGCTGATGAAGTACGAGGTGAGCGAGAAGGCCAGGCACCTGCGGGTGCTCATCGCGGAGCTCGGCCGGATCGCCAGCCATCTCGTGGGCATGGGGGCGTACGGGCTGGATCTCGGCACGTTCAGCCCCTTCCTCTACGCCTTCCGCGAGCGCGAAAAGATCCTCGACCTCTTCGAGGAGGCGTGCGGGGCCCGGCTGACCTATAGCTACATCACCGTGGGCGGACTCACCGCCGATCTGCCCCCCGGCTGGCTGCAGCGGTGCGAGGCGTTTCTCGACCAGTTCGAGCCCGTCATCAAGGAATACCACGCCCTCCTCACGACCAACGCGATCTTCGTCAAGCGCACGGCGAACATCGGCGTGATGTCTCGTGAGATGGCGATCGAGTACGGGTGCTCGGGCCCCGTGCTGCGGGGCAGCGGAGTCGATCAGGACCTGCGGCGGGATGGCGAGGCGATCTACACCGCCATGTACGACGGCTATGCGTTCGAGGTGGCCGTCATGAAGAACGGCCGCTACCCGCGCGACCACGAATACCCGCCGGTGCCTCCCGACGCCGTGATCGGGGACTGCTGGCACCGCTTCTTCGTGCGCATGATCGAGGTCGTGCAGTCGATGGACCTCGTCCGGCAGGCGATCGACCGGTATTCCGCCTGCAAGGGCACGATCGGCGAGCCGCTCAAGCTCACGGAAAAGATTCCGGCGGGCGACGCCTACCTCGAGACGGAGTGTCCCAAGGGACAGATGGGCTTCTATCTCGTCGGTGACGGCACCGCCATTCCGTGGCGGGCGCGGGCCCGGTCGAGCTCGTTCTCGAATCTTTCCGTCACGGCGGACCTGTGCCGTGGCTGCCTGATCGCCGACGTGCCTGCCATCGTGGGCTCGCTCGACATCGTGATGGGCGAGATCGATCGCTGACGGGCGGCGGTCGTCGACGCCCCCGGATCGCATCGCGGGCGCTGGTGCCGATGCGCCTGGCGGGTGTGTTCCGCGAGCGGGCCTTTTGCAGGAGGGACTTGTGGTCCGGCCGCGGAGACGGCACACTTCGTGCAAATTTTCACGAAGTCGGCTTCCGCCGGGAAAGAGGCGGTTTTTGGCCCGTCGGGCCGGACCGGTTTCGCGACTCTGGCTCGCGCTCCCATGGTTGAATACCTGATCGACCGCGTCGGGCTGCCGGGCTGGCTGGCATGGACGGCGGCCGCGGCCCTGGCGGCCGTGCTGATCCTCAACGTGATCGCCGGCGGCGCCCTCGTCTTCATCTGGGCCGAGCGCAAGATCGCCGCCCGCATCCAGGACCGGCTCGGACCCACGCGCACCGGTGGGAAGTTCGGGTGGCTCCAGTCCCTCGCCGACGGCATCAAGCTGCTCGCGAAGGAGGATCTCATGCCGGACGGGGCCGACGGCATGCTCTTCCGCCTCGCTCCATACGTCAGTTTCTGCGCGTCGTTCTGCGCCTTCATCGCGCTGCCGTTCGCATTCGACTTCGTGGGCCTGCGGCTGAACGTCGCGGTCTTCTTCGTCGTGGCCGTCCTCGGCCTCGAGGTGTTCGGCGTGATCCTCGCCGGCTATGCCTCGGCGTCGAAGTGGTCGCTCTTCGGGTCGATGCGCGAGGCGGCACAGGTGGTGAGTTACGAGGTGCCCCTCGGCATGTGCGTGGTGGTGCCCGTGATGCTCGCCGGCAGCATGGACATGGTCACCATCGCGGAGAAGCAGGCGGGCTGGTTCTGGAACTGGTACCTCTTCCACGACCCCTTCACGTTCGTGATCTTCTGGGTCTACGTCACCTGCGCGGTCGCCAGCGTGAACCGGGCGCCATTCGACCTCGCGGAGGCCGAGAGCGAGCTCGTCGCCGGGTTTCACACCGAGTATTCCGGCCTGCGCTGGAGTTTCTTCTTCATGGCGGAGTACGGCTCCATGTTTCTCGTGAGCGCGATGGCGGCCGTGCTCTTCCTGGGAGGCTGGAACGGGCCCGTTCCGCTGGCGACGCTGGCGGGGCTTTCCGAAGGCACCGGCGACACGGCCGGCTACCTCGTGCGGCTGCTCGGCATGGTGAACCTGCTCGGCAAGGCGACGCTCGGGGTGCTCGTGATGATGTGGATCCGCTGGACGCTGCCGCGGCTGCGGATCGACCAGGTCATGACCACGTGCCTGAAGTACTGCACGCCGATCGCGGCCGTGATGTTCGCGGGGGCGATGCTCTGGCAGCTGTTCCTCCCGGGCGGCCTCGTGCCCGGCATGCGTCGGCCGGCCGGGGAGATCCGGGAAGGCTGGCTGGAGGGACCGGGGGGGCGGGCGGCCGCGTCCGTGACGACCGGCTCCGGCGACCTCGTGCTCGTGCCTGCCGCACAGGTGCGACCATGATCGGCGCCGCCGTTGCCGTTGCATCGACGTGCTGTCTCGGCGCGGTCGTGCCGCCGCTGGCCGTGCTCGACTGGCACGCCGTGTTCTTCATGCTGTTCGCAGCGGCCGCCTGCGGCTGTGCGCTCGCCGTCGTGCTGGCGGACAACGTGGTGCGGATGGCCTTCTACCTCGTCCTGTCGCTTGGCGCGACGGCCGGGCTCTTCTTCCTCGCAGGCGCCGAATTCGTCGGTGCGATGCAGCTGATGATCTACGTCGGCGGGACGCTCGTTCTGCTCGTCTTCGGCGTCATGCTCACGGCGCAGGCGCCCTTCGTGTCGATCAAGACGTCCGCGGGGGAGAAGGCCGTCGGCGGTCTGCTCGGCGGGGCCCTGCTCACGCTCCTGCTGGTCGCGGCGCTGTCGGTCGAGCCCTGGCGGCGGCCCGGCAGCGTGGGCCCGACGGAGCCGTCGGCCACGCCGCTGGGGATGGCGCTCGTCGGCGTGCGCGTCGACGAGCCGCCTGCCCGTTCGCCGGCGGTGGGCCGCAGCGGATACCTGCTCCCGTTCGAGATCATCTCGGTGCACCTGCTCGTCGTGCTCGTGGCGGCCGCCTACCTGGCCCGCGCGAAGCGGCGGAAGACGCCACGACCGGTCGAAATGGTCGCCTCGGTGGAGCCGCCGGTGTCGGTCGCCGAGCATGCGGCCATCGGGCGCGAGGCGCCGGCCGGTGTGCCGGCCCGGTCGGGGTCGGTGCTCGTCGGAGGGGGATCATGACGGCGATGGTCGCGCCCCTCGCGTGGGTTTGCCCCGTCTTCGGGCTCGGGCCACTGGGGCATCCGCCCGGCGTGTCCCACTACCTCGTCGTCGGCGCGATCCTCTTCGTGTGCGGCGTCGTCTGCATGGCGACCAAGCGCAACGCGCTCGGCGTGCTCATGGGGATCGAGTTGGTGCTCAACGGCGCCAACGTCAACTTCGTGGCGTTCGCCTCGCCGTGGCTGCAGGCCGACGGCGCGCGCTCGATCGGTCTCGACGGGCAGGCGATCGCCGTGTTCGTGATCGTCCTCGCGGCGGCCGAGGCGGCCGTCGCCCTCGCGATCACGCTCAACTTCTACAACAACCACGCCACCGTCGACGTCGACCGCGCCGACGACCTGAAGGGCTGAACCGGGGATCTCGGGCATGGGCTTGGAATCGACGTTGCCGATGCTGCTCGGGCTGGCCTGGGTCGTGCCCCTCGGCTCGTACGTGGCCATCCTGTTTTTCGGACCGCGGATGGGGCCGCACGGCCGCAATTCGGCATGGGTCGCGACCGCCGCGATCGGCACCTCGCTCGTGCTGTCGCTGACCGCGTTCGCCCTGTGGCTCGGCCACCATCCGCCGGTCGCCATCGACCATGGCCACGGTGGGGCGCACACCGCGGTCGAGGCCGATCCGATGGACGGACCCGGTGCGGCCGGGGTCGCGATCCGCACCGTGTCCGCCCGGGCGGACACGGCGGCGGTCGACCCGGGGCATGCCGACCCGGCCCATGCGGCGCCTGCCGACGGTCATGGTGATGGGCACGGGCACGCACACGCCGCCCCGCCGGCCTACGCGGGCGACTGGTACACGCTGTACGAGGGCGGTCGCCTGCGGCTCTCCATCGGCTGGTACATCGACACGCTCACCGTGCTCATGTTCGTCGTCGTGACCTTCATCGCGACCTGCATCCATGTCTACGCGTCGGGATACATGCACGACGAGCTGCACGAGGTGACCGACCACGAGGTGCGACTCGCCGCCGGTGGCCACCTGCACCGGCCGGGGCGCTTTCCGCGGTTCTTCCAGGCACTGTCGCTCTTCTGCTTTTCGATGCTGGGGCTCGTCATCGCCGGCAATCTCGCGATGGTGTTCGTGTTCTGGGAACTCGTCGGCATCTGCTCGTGGTTCCTGATCGGGTTCTATTACGAGCGTCCGAGCGCCTCGACGGCCGCGAACAAGGCGTTCATCGTCAACCGCATCGGCGACTTCGGCATGCTGATCGGGCTGATGGCGCTCTGGGGCGCCCTCGGCACGCTCCACTTCGCCGATGGCGCAGGTCAGGCCGGCGCAGGGCGGGACGGGCAGGCGCGGCCGGGGCTCTTCAGCCTCGTGCGGCCGGCCGAGCATGGCCACGCGCTCCAGGTACCCGACGGCATGGTGACGTTCGCCGCATCCCGCGAGGTCGCGGCGATCGCGGGGCGCCCCGGCGTGCCCGCCGACGTCGCGGCCGCGGAGATCGCCGCGCGGACACCCGGCTGGCGGGAGGCCGGGTACGGTCGCTGGCTGCTCTTCGTCGCCGGCGTGGGCATCTTCTGCGGGTGCGTCGGCAAGAGCGCCCAGTTTCCGCTGTCGGTGTGGCTGCCCGATGCCATGGAAGGGCCCACGCCCGTCTCGGCGCTCGTGCACTCGGCGACGATGGTCGCCGCCGGCGTTTATCTCGTCGGCCGCTTCTTTCCGGTGCTCTCGCCCGACGTCCTGCTCGTGATCGCGTATGTCGGGGCGATCACGCTCTTCATCGCGGCGACCATCGCGCTCGTCGCCAACGACATCAAGCGGGTGCTCGCCTACTCCACCGTGAGCCAGCTCGGCTACATGATGCTCGCCCTCGGCGTGGGTGGCTGGGTCGCCGGGCTGTTTCACCTCGTCACGCACGCGTTCTTCAAGAGCCTGCTCTTCCTCTGCTCGGGGTCGGTGATCCACGCGTGCCACACGAACGACATGCGCAAGATGGGCGGCCTGCTCAAGGTGATGCCGTGGACGGCCTGGACGATGCTCGTCGGCTGCCTTGCGATCATCGGCGCCGGCATCCCGTTCGTCATCGGGCTGTCGGGCTACTACTCGAAGGACTCGATCCTCGCGCAGGCCCTGTCGTTCGCGCAGGCGAACCCACGGCATGCGATCCTCTACTGGGCCGTGGCGGGCGGGGCGTTCCTGACGGCCTTCTACATGTTCCGCCTCTGGTTCATGACCTTCGCGGGCCAGCCTCGCGATCATCACGTGGCGGACCATGCCCACGAATCGCCCAACGTGATGGTGGCCCCGCTCGTCGCGCTGGCGGCGCTCGCCGTCGTGGCGGGCTGGTCCCTGGGCAGCTTCGGCATCGCGAACCTGCTCGAGCAGGCGCGGCCCGCCGGCACGGCCGAGGGGCTCACGGGGGGCTTCGTCTTCGGCCAGTCGCTCGTCGTGCCGGCGGAGCATCTCAGCCACGAGGGCTCGATCCACGTCACGGCGACGCTGACGGCCTTCACGACGGCGCTCGCCGGCGTGCTCGTCGCGGCGGCGATGTACCTGTGGCGCGTCGTGTCGCCCGAGGCGGTCGCGAAGGCCTGCGGGCCCGCCTACACCTTCCTCGCGAACCGCTGGTACCTCGACGAGCTGTATCACGCGCTCTTCGTCGTGCCGACGCTCGGCATCGCCCGACTCGCCAGTGCGAACGACCGGGCCGTGATCGACCGGATCATCGACGGAGTCGCCCGGCTCGCCCGCGGTCTCGCCGGGATCGACGCCTGGATCGACCGCACGATCGTGGACGGCGTCGTGAACGCCACCGCGGCCGCCACCTGGAACACGGGCGTGCGGCTGAAGCAGCTGCAGACCGGCCGACTGCGCCAGTACGTCGCCTTCATCGTCCTCGGCACGGTTGTCGCCGCTGTCGTCGCCGGATTCCTGCTCCGCACCTCGCTCGCAGGCTGAAGCGCCGTCGCGGTGACGCACCGCCCCCGCCTCCTCCACCACGCTCCGCACCACGCTCCCTGACACGCCTCCTCCAGCACCTCCCCGAGCCGCCGACATGACGCCCGACGCCCTGCCGCAGCCCGCCGTGTGGCCACTCACGCTGATCGTCTTCCTGCCGGCCTTCGTCGCGGCCCTGCTGTCGCTGCCGATCATTCCCAAGGCGCGCGAGGAGGCGATCCGTTGGATCGCGTTCGCGACCACCGCGGTCACCTTCGTGCTGTCGCTCTGGATGGCGTGGCCCGGTCTCTTCGCCGCCCTCGGCTTCGGTGCCGCGGGGCCCGCGCAGTTCACGATCGGCGAGGCGGGCATGCAGGCCGTGGTGAAGAAGCCGTGGATTCCGGCCTTCGGCATCGAGTACCTGCTCGGTGTCGACGGCATCAGCATGCCGCTGGTGCTCCTGACCACGTTCCTCTCGATGCTCGCCTGCGCCGCGAGCTGGCCGATCACGAAGCACGTCAAGGCCTACCACGTGCTCTTCCTGCTCCTGGTCACCGGGATGGTCGGCGTGTTCGTGTCGCTCGACTTCTTTCTCTTCTACGTGTTCTGGGAGGTGATGCTGCTGCCGATGTACTTCCTCATCGGCATCTGGGGAGGGCCGCGTCGCGAGTATGCGGCGATCAAGTTCTTCCTCTACACGCTCCTCGGCAGCGTGCTCATGCTCATCGCCATCCTGATGCTCTACTTCACGAGCGACCTGCGGATGCTGTCGCCCGAACAGCTCGTGGCCGCCCGGGTCGTGCCGGACGCGGCGGCCGCCGCCGAGATCGCGAGCGGCACGGAGCCGGTGCACACCTTCAACCTCCTCGCGCTCGCGGCCCTCGGCCAGCTGCCGAACTCCCCGTTCGCCGCGCTCGAGGTCTGGGGCATGAGCCTCGAGACGTGGGCGTTCCTCCTGCTGCTCATCGGATTCGTGATCAAGGTGCCCGTGGTGCCGGTGCATACCTGGCTGCCCGACGCGCACGTGGAGGCCCCGACGCCGATCTCGATGATCCTCGCGGGCGTGCTCCTCAAGCTCGGCGGCTATGGCATCCTGCGCATCTGCTATCCGATCTGCCCGGGCGGCGGCCTCACGCTCGCCTGGCTCGTCTGTGGCCTCGGCGTCGTGTCGATGGTCTACGGCGCGTTCGCCGCGCTCGCGCAGACCGACTTCAAGCGGATGGTCGCCTACAGCTCCGTGAGCCACATGGGGTACGTGATGCTCGGCCTCGGCGTGTGGAGCGCCGTCGCCGGCAACGAGTTCCGCTGGGACGCGTGGGCGCAGGGGGTCAACGGAGCGATGTTCCAGATGCTGGCCCACGGCATCTCGTCGGCCGGCATGTTCTTCATGGTGGGCGTCCTCTACGACCGCGTGCACCACCGCGACCTGAACCGGTTCGGCGGCATCTTCAATCGCATGCCGGTCTACGCCGGCCTCGCGGTCGCGATCTTCTTCGCCGGCCTCGGCCTGCCGGGCCTCTGCGGCTTCATCGGCGAGGTGCTCGTGACGCTCTCCGCCTGGAACTACAGCCGGGTCTTCGCCGTGGTCTCGGCGTTCACCGTCATCCTGACGGCGGCCTACATCCTCTGGGCGATCCAGCGGGTCTACCTCGGTGCCGAGTACACGGGGCCCCATGGCGAGGATCTCGTGCCGATGACGCGGCGCGAGCTCGCGATCGCGGCGCCGCTCGTGTTCCTCGCGATCCTGTTCGGCGTCGCGCCGCAGACGCTCTTCGCGTATGTCAGCCCGACCGTGAACCATCAGGTCGAAACGCTCGCGACATGGACCCGCGAGGTGAGGCCGGAGGCGCCGCCGACGCAGCCGGCCCTCGGGACCGCTCGCTCGTCCCGGCCGCAGCCCCCCCGCGAGTCGCCGCAGGCCACGTCCAGCCAGCCGGCCCCGGACCAGGTCTCCGCGGCGACGCGTGGACCCACCGCCCCGACGGCCGGCGGCGGCCCGGTCAACTGAGTCGCCCATCGTTCCCGCGAGCACCCCATGGACCTCGGATCGATACTCACGAGCACGTTGACCGACACGATGACGGTGTCGCTGCCGCTGTTCCGTACGGAACTCGCCCTGGCGGCGACGATCGTCCTCCTGCTCGTGTGCCGGATGCTGCCCCTCGCCAGGCGTCTCGACTCGGCGTTCGTCGCGCTCGGTGGCATCGCGTTCGCGACCTGGTTCGCGTGGAACGATCTGCGGGGCCTGCCCGGCGCGCCGTGGGGAACTCCCGCCGACGGGGTCGTGACGCCGCTTCGCCAGGAGCTGTTCGGCGGCCTGCTGCTCTTCGATCCGCTGACGGCCTACGTCAGGCTGCTGCTCGCCGGCTTCCTCGCGCTCTACGTGCCCTTCACGCTCGCCTCGGGGATCCCGGATCGTGAGGATGGCGCCGATTTCTACGCGATGGTGCTCGGTGGGGCGCTCGGCATGTGCCTGATGGCGTCGGCGAACCACCTGCTCACCGTCTTCCTCGCGGTGGAAATGGCGAGCGTGCCTTCCTACGCGCTCTCCGCGGTGCTCAAGGGGCGGAAGGCCGCGTCGGAGGCGGGCCTGAAGTACGCCGTGTACGGCGCAGGTGCCGCGGGAATCATGCTCTACGGCATCAGTCTCGTCGCGGGCGTGCTCGGCACGTGCCATCTGCCGACGATGGCGGTGGAACTGCCCGCGATCGTCGGCGAGGGGGACGGGCGCACGCTCGTGCTCGCGCTGGGCGGGCTCATGATCGCCGTCGGGCTCTCGTTCAAGCTCTCGGCGGTGCCGTTCCACTTCTGGTGCCCGGATGTCTTCGAGGGCGCGGCCGCGGAGGTGGGGGCGTTCCTGTCGGTCGCCAGCAAGGCGGCGGCGGTCGCCCTGCTCGTGCGGATCGTGTCGGGGATCGGGGAACCGGTGGCCGAGGCCGCGGGCGGCCCCGTCGCGGCGGCGGGACTCGCCGCGACCCGGCAGTTCATGGTCTTCGTGATCGCCGTGCTCGCCGCCGTCACCTGCACGCTCGGCAACCTCGCGGCGTATGGGCAGACCAACATGAAGCGGCTGCTGGCCTACTCGACGATCGCCCACGCGGGCTACCTCATGATCGGTGCGGCGGCGGTCGCGGCCCTGCTCGGCACGCGCCCCGAAGCGGCGCAGCGGGCGGTCGCGGCGCTCGCCTTCTACCTCGGCACGTACCTCTTCATGAACCTCGGCGCGTTTGCGATCGTCGCCCTGCTGCGGAACCGGCTGCGGAGCGAGGAGATCGCCTCCTACGCGGGCCTGATCCGCTCGAGCCCCGGCATCGTCATCGCGATGGCGGTGGTCCTCGTCAGCCTCATCGGCCTCCCGCCGCTCGCCGGCTTCGTCGCCAAGTTTCTCGTGTTCTCGTCGGTGGTCGAGGCGGTGCGCCTGAGCACGGCCCAGCCGCTCATGCTCGTGCTGCTCGTGGTGGGCGGGCTCAACACGGTCATCAGCCTCTTCTACTACCTGAAGGTGCTCAAGGTGATGACGTTCGATCCCCCCGGTGACGACCGACCCTCCGAACCGCTGTCGCTCGTCTCGCTCTCCGGAGCGCTCGTGACGGGCCTCGTCGTCCCGGTGGCCGCGCTCGGCATCTTCTGGTCGGGCCTCTACGCCTGTGCGCGTCTGGCAGGACGCATCGTCTCCTGATCCGCCCCCGACCGCGACCGTTTCCCGGCGAGTGCCATGGCCACCACCGACCACCTCTCCCAGCTGGTGATGACGCTCGAGTCGTCGTTGCCGATGTATCTCGTCGACTCGGGCGTGCAGACCTACCCCGGTGGTGACGACATCCGGGACGCCGTCTCACGACTCGTGGACGAGCAACGAGCGATCGTCACCCGCTCCGCCGCGATCCTCGAGGAACGCGAGGTCGCCCCGCCGCGCCGCGCCTACCCGCTCTCGTTCACGGCGCTCCACGACGTCGACCTGGGGCACCTGCTGCCGCGGCTCGTCGCGGATCTGCGTCGTCAGGCGGAGGGCTGCGCGGCCATCGCGGCCGCCGCCTCGAAGCGTGATGCGGCGGCTTCGAGCCTCGCCGACGAGGCCGCCGCCAGTGCCCGGCGGCACGGCGAGTCGCTCGAACGGCTCGCCCGCCGGGCGCCCGCCCCCTTGCCGGCGCAGGCCTGACCACGTCATGGACCTGGTCGACAGCCACTGCCACCTCGACCCCATGCGCTACGGGGCCGACCTGCCGGACGTGCTCGCCCGCGCCCGCGCCGCCGGGGTCGTCGGCATCGTGGTCGTCGGCACGCGGGCGGCCGACAGCGAGGCGGCCGCCGCGCTCGCCGCGCGGGAGCCGGGCGTCGTCGCCGCCGCCGGCATCCACCCGAACGACACCGCGGACGTCGAGGCGGACGAGTGGGATCGCGTCGTCGCGCTCGTGGAGCGGGGCTGCGCGGCGGCGGTCGGAGAGACCGGACTCGACTGGTATCGCACGACCGCCCCCGCGGACGTCCAGCGCGACTTTTTCGACAGGCACGTCCGCCTCGCCCAGCGGCACGGCCTGCCGCTCGTGATCCACACGCGCGAGAGCACCCGTGACGTCCTCGACCTGCTGCGCGAGGCGCGGGCTCGTGGCCCGTTCGCGGCCGTGCTCCACTCGTTCACGGGGACGGCCGCCGAGGCGGCCGAGGCGATCGACCTCGGCTGCCATCTCGGCTTCGCGGGGATGGTGACCTTTCGGTCGTCCGCGACCCTGCGCGAGACGGCGTGCACCGTGCCGCTCGACCGGCTGCTCGTCGAGACAGACAGCCCGTTCCTCTCCCCGGAACCGCTGCGGGGCCGGCGAAACGAGCCGGCCCACGTCATCCACACCGCCGCGTGTCTTGCCCTGGCCCGGGGCGAGTCGCTCGCCACGTTCGCCGCCGCCACGACGGCCAACGCGCGCCGCCTGTTCGCCCTCTGACGACGAAGCCCCTTCCCCGCACGGAGACGACACGATGGTCCGCACCTCGAGCACGATGCTGCCGCTCGGCACACCCGCCCCCGACTTCGCGCTGCCCAACGTGGACGGCCGCACGATCTCCTTCGCCGACGCCGCCGGCGCGCGTGGCACGGTGGTGATGTTCATCTGCAACCACTGCCCGTTCGTCAAGCACGTCGCGGATCACCTCGCCTCGCTCGGCCGGGAGTACCTGCCGCGGGGCGTCGGCTTCGTCGCGATCTCCTCCAACGACGTCTCGACGCATCCCGCGGATTCCCCGGAGCAGATGGTGCACGAGGCCGAGGCGCGCGGGTATCCGTTTCCCTATCTCTACGACGAGACGCAGGACGTCGCGAAGGCGTACCGCGCCGCGTGCACGCCGGACTTCTACCTCTTCGACTCCGGTCGCGCGCTCGTCTATCGCGGGCAGCTCGACGGCAGCCGACCGGGCGGCGGCGTGCCGGTGACGGGCCACGACCTGCGTGCCGCGCTCGACGCGTTGCTCGCGGGCCGACCGCCGCTCGCGGAGCAGATCCCCAGCCTCGGCTGCAACGTCAAGTGGCGGTCCGGCAACGAGCCGGACTCCTTCGCCACGTGACCGCCCCGGCCGTCTCGTGAAGGCCGAGCGGGGCCGTGCGCGATCGGGCGGAGCCCGCGGGAAACCCGGCATTGACCCGGTTCCGGTCCCCTGCGAGCCTCCCGGTCATCCCCCGGGTCTGCCGCCGCCATGCCCTCGATCGGTCCGACGCGCCGCGTCCTGCTTCTCGGTGCCCACGGCCTGCGATGCGTGCTGTGGGCGAGCGCGCTCTGGTGCTTCGCATCCCTCCCGCGGCTTCCGGCCGCCGAGCCGACGCCATCCTCGGGCGTGACCGATCTCGCGGAGCGTCTCAAGGTCGGGCTGCGGGTGCAGGCGCCCGCCGACGTGGCGTTCTGCGACGCGGTGGCCCGCCTCGTGGTCGAGGGACGCCTGCCGCGTCAGGTGGTCGACGGAACCTATTCGTGGTCGATCCAGCGGGGCCGCAAGTATCCGTTTCCCGCCTTCGAGCACGTCATCCGCATCAAGGCGGCGCGGCTCGGCGTCGGGCTGTGAGCGCGGGTCGCCGGTTCATCGCGCCCGTGGATGCGCCCGCTCGAACGCCTCGAGGAGCCGCGAGGTCGTGACGTGCGTATAGACCTGCGTCGTCACGAGACTCTTGTGGCCGAGCAGTTCCTGGACGCTGCGGATGTCGGCGCCCGCGTCGAGGAGGTGCGTCGCGAAGCTGTGCCGCAGCGTGTGGGGGCTGGCACGTCGGGCGAGTCCGGCGGCCGCGAGATGCTTCTCGAGCAGCCGCGCGACGCCCCGCACAGACAGCCGGCCGCCGAGCTTGTTGGTGAACAGCGGCCGGCGTGATTCCCGCGTGGCCCCGGCAGCGGGCCGGACGGCGGGCCGGGTCGTGGGCCGCGCGCGAGCGCGTGCGGCGAGCCATGCCTGCAGGGCCTTCCGCGCGTGCGATCCGACGATGCCGAGCCGCTCGCGGCGCCCCTTCCCCCGCACCCGCACGGTGCCGCTGGCGAGGTCGAGGTCGGACTCGTCGAGATCGACGAGTTCCCGCACGCGCACGCCGGCCGAGTACATGAGCTCGAGGATCGCGCGGTCGCGGAGTCCTCCCGGCGCACCGGGACGCGGCGCCGCGAGCAGCCGCGCGATTTCGTCGCCGGTCAGGAAGCGGGGCAGCGTCCGTCCCCGCTTCGGGCTGCGGAGCGGCTTGCCCGGATTGACGGTGATCCATCCCTCCCGCTGGCAGTAGGCGAAGAAGCTGCGCATGCTCGCGAGCTTGCGGGCCACCGTCGAGGCGGCGTAGCCCGCCGCATGGAGGCCGGAGGCGAACCGCCTGAGGATCACGCTCGTGGCGTCGGACGGACCATGGCAGCCCGCGGACGAGAGGAACTCCTCGAGCTGGAGCAGGTCCTCGCGGTAGCTCTTGACGGTGAACGGAGAGCAGCCCCGCTCGGCGGCGAGGGACCGGAGAAACCGGGCCACCGCGGCGTCGAACGCGGGTGATGCCCCGGTGGCGGCCCTCGATGCCAGCGGCCGTCCAGACGCCGTGCTCATCGAGCCCTCGCGTCCGGTCAGGCGAGGCGGTCGGCCCGCGGGCCGAAGCGGAGTCGCCGCGGCTTGGGCTTGTTCTGCCGCACCTTGTCCCCGAGGACGGCGGCGTCATACCACGAGAAGTTCAGCTCGGGGTTGGCGGCATGCCGGGCGATCGCCCGCAGCGCGTCCTCGTGGCTCTCGTCGTCGTACAGGAAGACGTACCGCTCGCCCCCCTTGACCAGCGCGATGACGTTGATGTCGCGAGAGGCCATCGTGATCCCCGGGTACCCCTGCCGCCGTCGAGCGCCACCCGATTCGTATCGGCATCGGCGGGCGTTCCGCGCCAGCCCGTGATCGAGCACCCCCCGGGTCGCCGTGATCGGGCCAACCGCCCGACGTTCGCACGGGTCGCCGGCAAGGGGGCCCGCGCACTCAGAACAGGTCGGCGAAGCCACGCAGGGCGATCGGCTCCCGCGACCAGAACGGTTCGCCGTGGGAGGTGCCGATCGTCGCGCCCCACCAGGCATCGGCCGCCGCGACGCGCTCGAGCACGGTGGGTGACGGCGCCGACGGGGGGAACTGGCTCGCATAGCAGGCGAGGCTGCGTCGCTTGGCCTCCCAGGTTGCCGAGACGTCCACGACGAACGCGGGCCGGCTCACCCGCCGCAGATGCACGCAGGCATAGTGGTAGATCCGCTCCGGATGCCACGGCTCGCCGGGCAGGTCGCACTTGGTCAGCTTCGACCAGAAGCGGGCCGCCTCCGTCAGACGCGTGGCGGCGACGTGGTCCGGATGCGCGTCGATCCAGTGGGGCGCGAACAGCCAGCGTGGCCGCGTGCGGCGGAACACCGCCGCGAGCCTCGCTCGTGCGTCGAGCGTGGCCCGCAGTCGCCGATTGGGCAGCCCGAGGTTCTCCCGCCACGGCAGTCCGAGGGCCTGCGTCGCGGCGGCGGTTTCCCGGGCCCTGATCTCGGGCGAGCCCAACGGGGTCGGCTCGCCGTCCGTGAGGTCGAGCACGCCGACGGTGAGGCCGCGGTCGAGCATCAGCCGGATCGTGCCGCCCATGCCGAGCTCGGCGTCGTCCGGATGCGGGGCGACGACGAGCACATCGACCATGTGAGATTCCCTGCGAAGGCCCCGCGGTCCATTGCCGCCGTCGTTCCCCAGTCAGCATACTCGCCGCCGTCCGCACACCCTGCCGGGAGACATCCATGGCCGCAGCCGTCGCTACCGCCGAGGAATCCTTCGCCGCCGCGTGCGACCACGCCCGCCGGACCGCGCTGCTCGCGTCGGTCGAGGGGCTGCTCGGCTGGGATGAACGCACGATGATGCCCGTCGCCGCGGGAGGCTATCGCGCGGATCAGGTGGCGGCGTTGGGCGCGCTCGTCCACCGCGAGCGCATCGATCCGGTGCAGGGGGAGCGGCTCGCCGCCCTCGCCGCAGGCCCGTTGGCCCGGGACGGATCGCCCGAGACGCAGGCGACGATTCGCCTGCTCCGTCACGATTTCGCCAAGCAGGCGCGGCTCCCCGCCAGGCTGGTCGAGGAGCTGGCCCGCACCTGTGTCGAGGGGCAGCAGGCGTGGGCCCGGGCTCGGGCCGATGCCTCGTGGTCGATGCTGGAGCCGTGGCTGCGACGCATCTTCAGCCTCAAGCGCGAGCAGGCGGCCTGCCAGCTTCCCGACCTCGATCCGTACGACTCGCTGATGGACGACTACGAGCCCGGCGCCCGCTGGGCGTCGGTTGCCGAGGTCTTCGGCAGGCTGCGCGCGGGCGTCGTGCCGCTCGTGCGACGCTGCGTCGAGGCGAGGAAGCGTCCCGACGACGCGCTGCTTCGTCGGGACTATCCGGTCGAGGTCCAGCGCCGCTTCGTGCAGGAGGTCGCGGCGCGCATCGGTTTCGACTTCGAGCGCGGACGGCTCGACACGACGGATCATCCGTTCTGTTCGACCGCCGGTCCCGACGACTGCCGGATCACCACCCGGTGGGACGAACGCTTCCTGCCCACGGCCCTGTTCGGGGTCATGCACGAGGCGGGGCACGGCCTGTACGAGCAGGGATTGCGCCGCGACTGGTATGGGCTGCCACCCGGCGAGGCGGCGTCGCTCGGCGTGCACGAGTCGCAGTCGCGGCTCTGGGAGAACCTCGTCGGCCGCGCGCGCGACTTCTGGACCTGGTGCTTTCCGCGCGCGCGTGCCGCTTTTCCTGCGGCGCTCGCCGACGCCGACGCCGACGCGCTGCACGAGGCGCTGCTCTGCGTGCGACCCTCGTGCATCCGCGTCGAGGCCGACGAGGTCACGTACAACCTCCACATCATGCTCCGCTTCGATCTCGAGCGGGCGGTCGTGCAGGGGGAGCTCGACGTGGGCGACCTCCCGGCCGCATGGAACGACCGCTTCGAGGCGGACTTCGGCATGCGACCGCCCGACGACGCCCGGGGCGTGCTCCAGGACATCCACTGGAGCGCCGGCCTGATCGGCTATTTTCCGACCTACACGCTCGGGAACATTTTCTCCGCGCAGCTCATGCGGGCGGCGCTCGATCGCCATCCGGGCATCCCGGGCGAAATGGCCGCCGGCCGGTTCGACACGCTGCTCGGCTGGCTGCGGACCGAGGTGCACGCCGTCGGCCGGACCCTCGAGTCGGTCCCGCTCGTGACCCGGGCGACGGGCCAGACGGTGTCGGAACGCTGGCTGCTCGAGAGCCTCGAGGAGCGGTACGGACCGGCCCACGGGTTCTGAGCGTGAATCCTCGCGCGCTCCGGCCGTGGCGGACGTGTTTCCGGCGGTGGTACACTTGCCGAGACCCAACCAGACCATCCGAGGGGAGACTTCGTCGCATGGCATCCGACACGCCGCCCGATGACGAGCGGAACGCCGCAGAGGATCCGTGGGCCGACCTCGTCGCCGATGCGCCGGGTGACGACGGCGTGGGTGCGTTCGACTTCGCGACACTCGATGCCGGGAGTCGCGACGAGACGTCGGATGTGGGTGCGGAAGCTCTCGAATCGCCGGCGGAGGATCCCTTTGCGGGACTCGCCGCGGCGTCATCCGCCGACCCGTTCGCGGCGCTCGAGGATGCGGTGCACGCGGTCAGTGATGGGAATCCCTTCGGCGTCGTCACGGAAGAGGCCGTCGAGTCGAGCGGCGAAAACGAAGATGAAGATGCGGGGGACGAAGATGCGGGGGAGGTCGTGCCATCGCCCGGGTCCCTGATCGGAGTGCTGCCTGAGGAACCGGCTCCGTCGGCTGACGACGGGGAACTTGACGGCGACCTGTTTGCCGAACTCGTGGGGGGTGACGGCCCGATCGATCACGGAAGCGCGCACCACGAGGACGGCGAGGCCGTGTCGCGAGGTCCGTTCGACGTCTTCGAGGGCCGAGATGAGCCCGAGGCGGGCGAAGGCGACGCCGCCGATGACGACGGCACTGCCGCCGGGACCGAGACACCCGCACTGTCGGTGTTCTCGCCGGCGAGCGGCATGGAGGAGGATTCAGCGGCGGCCGCCGATGCCGGGGATGATCCCTTCGACTTCGGCAGCGCGGACGCGCCATTCGACGACGCGAGCGACGAGGCCGGTGTGGCTGCCGCTGCCGGCGGTGCCCCAGAGGCGTCCGCGGCATTGGCCGACGCGGCATGGGGATCGCTCGACGAGTCCGCCGCCGGATCGAACGACGAGGCGTCGCCGTGGGACCAGATCGGCGAGGCATCGGGCGACGAGGCGGCACGCGACGACATCGGTGAGGAGGACGCCGCGGCGGGTTTCTTCGCCGCATCCGCCGTCGAGCCGGCGGTCGGTGCGGCGGCTGTCGCGTTGGGCGCGGGGGACGCCGCGGCGGCGCGACCGGCTCCTCGCCCCGCCGCCCCGAAGAAGAAGGGCGGCGGGCTGGGCCAGGTCCTCGGGATCGTGCTGGGCGGTGCGGCGTCGATCCCGATCGTGATCGCCCTGCTCATCGGGCTGATGTGGCTCGGCTGGCCCGACTCGATCGGCATGCGCCGCTGGCTCCCGGGTGCGTCCTTCATCCTGCCGCGCCCGCGGCAGGTCGCGCGGAAGACCGAGCCATCGCCTCGCGCCCAAACCGGTGGCGGCCTCGAATCGCTCCCCGGACTCGCGGGGCTGGAGCCCGGGCCGTCGGAGCCGACCGAGGGCGGCACGGGCGAGCGGCAAAAGGCCTTCGATGCGTCCGCCGACGGAACGCCGGCGGATGCGCCGCAGGATGCCGTCGCCGACAAGGAGATGGGTGACGATCCGCTGGGCGGCAAGGCCCCTGGTGAGAAAAGTCCCGCCCCGAACGAGGATGGCGATGCCCCAGCGTCGGCCGACCTCGCAGCGGCGATCCCGGCCGTCGATCCGCTCGCCGTCGCGCCGTCCACGCCGATGCCGCCGGGGCTCGCCGACCTTCTCAACACGGCGCCGGTCGCCGTCCCGCCGCCTCCGCCCGAACCGGAGCCGCTCGACGTCGCGCCACTCGATGCCGCGATCGAGGAGGCCGTGCAGGTGGCGGGGCTCCTGACGGAGATCGGTTCCGACGACCCGCAGCGCAAGCGGCAGATGGTCGCGTGGTATCGATCGCTCACGCGGGTCGCCGAGGAACTGGCGATGCTCGAGGCCGTTGCCATGGACTCGGGACGTCCCTTCGAAGAGGCCTCGGTGCGGCTCGATCCGCTCGTGCCGACGCTGCAGCCGGACAGCCCCCTCGTGTCGGATCTGACGCGGCTGGCTCGCAACTGGCTCTCGTTCGCGCGGCGCGACAGCGACGGCGTCGTGCTCCCGGTCACGTTCGACTCGACCCGGGCGGTCGGGCCGTACTGGTGCTCCAAGGTGCTCGTCGAGGAGGCGGACGGCCAGAGCCGGGAGGTTGCGGTCGTGTCGCGTCAGGCTCCGGCCGCGGAGCTCGGCGAGCGGTGCCTCGTCACGGGGGTGATCTTCGATGGCGGCACGGTCTGGGCGGCCGACGTGCGCTCCGTCGACCGACCGGGCGAGGGGCCGCTCGGCCTGACACGTGCGGTCGACACCATCGAGGCGGCGCCGGTGGGCCTGCCCGGAGCAGACGCCCCAGCCAGCGCCGCACCGCCCGCCATCCCCGTGCCGGATGTGGGCGATGCTCCCGAGCCCCAGAAGTCCGAGCCAGCGGCCAAGGCCCCGGCGCTCGAGGTTCCGGAGATCGATCCTGTCGAGCCGGCTTCCAAGCTCGAGGTGCCGGAACTCGACCCGGCCCCGACCGCGCCGGCCCCGACAGAGGAGCCCGCCGCACCCGCCGACGAGCCGGCGTCGGATGCGAAGCCGCAGCCGGACGCACCGGCCGCCGAGGAGCAGCCGGCCCCGCCGTCGAATGCACCGCCTGCCGACTTTTGATCCGACCCCACGTCCGTGACCCGCGGAGCGGCACCGGATGCCGCCAGGCACGAGGGGACGCCTTCCCTGCGCGTCGGTGGCGCACGCCTCCAGGCGTGCGAACGAGCGATCGAAATGGGCACGAGGGGACGCCTTCCCTGCGCGTCGGTGGCGCACGCCTCCAGGCGTG